>JAABUH010000188.1_pt1 | contig 95143 bp, 119 predicted proteins | sample 5559121 | NCBI WGS metagenome assembly JAABUH01 (sample SAMN10711871, study PRJNA513364) | rock metagenome | isolation source: Antarctica rocks | place: Antarctica: Victoria Land, Battleship Promontory nord | collected 2015-12-28
ACAATAAGAATCTATGTGTTTTCTCTTTATCTTGACCGCAAAGATCGTGCCATGTCGGCCACTGCCACAAACCGTCACCACGTCACCTTCTCTGTCGGTCACTGCCACGAACCGTCACCACCGAAACCCAAATCCACGTCACGGCCTTGCCGAATCTCGCTGACTTCGATACGACTAGGTTGAAGGATATTCTATGAGCGATTTGTTGAGTGATAGTCTACGGAGAGTCCGGGTTCATGTGCATAGGTTCCCGTCTTGTAGGAGGTTCCCTAGTGTTCCTCGATTGAGTCCCACTGTTTACCACGTTCAAGACGATCTTGCTTTGCCTCCGATCCTTCTGGCGGCTACGTTCAGTCCTCGCTAGATTCGCGTCCTCGGCTACCTCGTCGAATATTGTCGACTCAAGTCGTCAACCTCGTCGAGCATCTCGTCCAAGGTTGTGTGATTGGGCAATTGATCAAAGACAGAGTGGAGCTTCGTGACAGACCAGAGCTGAGAGAAGGACTTTGAGCACTCAGCAAGGGGATTATGGTATTACTGACAAAGTGCAGAAGAAATCAATGCACAATGATTCGTTCAAATTTGTTTAGGGATAGTCTATTTTCAGTATCACTGTTATAAGAATAATGAGAATAGTACATCTACAATGTACTGCAAACTTCATTTGCTGACAGAATTCTTGCCTATGTTCTCCGATATTTGACGATAAGCACCAGTTTGAGAGAAGGACACCATAGCTATCTTGGCCTTGTAATTTCATGCACATGTCATGAAAGGTGGGACGTATCGAAGCTGTCGCGGGAGGGTGTGGAAGAGCTCAGTTTGAGGCATGTCGACTGAAGAGGGAGGACGGTAAAGCTGTGTATTGGAGGGAAACATGTTCACTGGAAAACATCTTCTGCTCTCACCACCGCTCACGATTGCTTAGACATCCGTCGCCTTGTCCCTCCCTACAGTCCACCCTTTTCTACCTCCAAGCCTGACCGATCCCCTCTCGGGTTTGATAGCGCTAGAAAACTCGGCGCTGAACCCAGAATAAAGGTTATCAAACTCGTCGTCGGGGACGTAATTGGCGCAGATTTCGGTGTGATTGTGCTCCTCGAGGGTTGCGACGGTCTCTCGTAGTGCCTCGGGAAAAGGGGTGACGAGATCGCTGCCGTGCCACCTGTCTCATGGGATCAGTGACTGGATGGATCTGACCGGGATCGAAAGGGGAGACCGGAAAAGGCTTGTGTAGAGAAGGGCGCTTGTGCTCACCGTGCTTGACAGCCAAAGGCGAGCATGACTCTGGTCTCGCTAGTATGATTCGGCATTCCGGCGTGCCTGCAAAACGTTAGCCTGAGACACGCTCAGGAAGCGTCTCCAAGACGCTCCAACCGATGGACCCCGAAAAGACCAAGGGAAGAAGCACTCACCAAGTCCTGATGTCCCTCAAGACCAAGCTTCCCTTCTTGATCACCGGATATACCGGGGGTCTGATCTTCCTCCTCTCCTCCAATCTTTCCTTCTTGACCCCCAAGACACCTGGCTGGATATCCCCAAACTCGGCGATCCTCGATGTGCCGAGCCATATCTCGGTCGATCCATTCTCGGGACTCACATCGACCAAGCTGATGTTGAGAGCGATGTGGAAGGGGTGACACATGTGATCGAATGAGCAGTCCTGTAGGAAGAATGGGTAGAGTTAGCCGAGGCGAGGGGCCTTGTAGGATGAGACCTTGTGGACTTCTTGACGGTGAGGAGTATTACCAACCAAGGTGTTGGTGCGGATATAACGTATTTGAGGACGGGGTCCGAGTATATTCGCCATGACGGCGCCCGCAGGCCTGTTGGCGTATATTTGCGGGTACATGTATTCTGCTCACAATCCCATCAGCCTTGGGCAACGCTCACAGACCACGATGACGATGTGAGAAGCACAATGACGACTGACCTTTCTCGAAGGGTGGGTTCTGCGAGACATTGCCTTTTGCTCGTCCCTGACTTCATCGAGCGTCATTCTTTCATTTCACTCGACCCTCAATGCCAGCGCAAAGTCGCGGTGTGACCTACTTCCAATGTATCTTACTCTCGTTCTTCAAGAGCTCTTCTGTGTCCTTTTTCATCCTCTCATTCAGTTTGTCAATACATCCCGTCTCGACGGCGTTCTCGAGCACGACCACTCCGTCACGGTAAAAAGCGTCGATCGCTTCGAGCATGTTGAGTGGTGTGAGGTTGCCAATGTCCCTCTCCTCGTCCGTGAGCTGGACCACGAATGGACCATCGCGTTGGTCGGAATCTGCGATGGACATTTTTATTGGGAGAGTTGCGCCTGGCTCGCGACAGTCACAACCGAAAGAGCTTTTCACGAGAATTTCAGTCCGGTTATCCCCTGATTCGGTGGAATATACAACCCAGGGAACTTCCCAGAAAAAGGTCGGGAACCTCCTTAGCGAATGCCCCTAACCGTCTCCCCCTTGATGTTAGAAACTCGGACGCATTCGAGTCCACCTTGAACTTCTCAGAAAGATGGGTACCGCATGACTCTCGATCGGGATACGGATAATTTTTCAACTGTCTCAAGACAAATTCATCTTCTTGCTACGGATGGACGTACTGATACCTAGATCTTGGCAACTTCTTTTCCCCCTCAAACGATACGACACACACCGCTGAAAACCATACTCAGGCTCAATGCTTTTACGCATCAACCTGACTACCGATCGCCCAATTCTAGCTTAGCCTCGTCCGCCCCTATTTCCAGTCGACCCCTTCGAGAGCCCGGCTTTGTCAGTGGTCCCGCAATGCCGGTGTATAAGCGGGTTTAAGGTGTGCACGAGCAACGATGCCAAATCAGAGTAAACACTGGGTCACGTAGACACCGGTTCACATTCAACCTAAAGATGTGGAAATTGAATCTACTCCTCAGTGGGCGCCTGGCGGGATGCCCGCATCTGATCGGGCGGTCGAGGGATACGCTCGACATTGCAACGGACTCCAGTGCCTTTTCAGCTTTCGATCAACGTTACTTGTTAGAAATGTTTGTGAAAGGCAGCAAATTCATCGTGAAAATCCTTCAACTTGACAGAAGACCTTGCGTGACATCAAGTTGGAGTATTGTCAGCATGACTTGTGGACTGTCTTCTCACTGTTTATCAAAAATCCCGGGGCTTTTGCTGCTAGCATGGGAAAGTCGCCAGAACCAGACGATAACATGTCTGTGCATCCCGAATTCCTTCAGGCAAAGTCATATGCCCCACACCTCAAGAGCCAGGCATTCGAAGGGCCATGCGTGGTCCGACATCACATCCCCTGGTTCACATAGCACCTCATTTTCGAATGCCGGACAGGTCGCGGACGAGTTGTGGCTGAACGTGGTGTCAAGTAACATGCCATAGGCACCCGAACTGACCGAACCCATCATCAGCTCAGATATCGACTCAGACATCGCGCTCACCCTCCGCCAAAGGAAATGAAACCCGCTTCACAGAGCGCAAAGTACTGATTCTTCCCTGTCCAGCGAAAAGCGCGGAGATCCGATTGATCCGAGAGCAGCTTGAAGAGAAACCTTGAGATGTATCAGCTGAGTTAGCACTCATTATCCACGACATACGTTTCGCCGCTTCCATAGTAACTTCCTTCTCGCTTCGTGATGGCCTCGTTCAGATACACCCCAAAGATGTTTCCGTGGGAGTCCCGAACGACCAACAGGTTCCCTGAGGTCCGATGATTGACGGCGTATCTCTCGACAAGACGATAGAGCGTGGAGAGCGAAGACCCATGCTGATCAAGCGAAACTGTAGGTGTTTGAGCCATGAAGAACTTTGTAATCCCTAGTACTCACACAGCAATGTCCACGCCTTGGCCAGGCTTTGTCGTGGCGGCAAATACTCCCGTAACTGGCGAGGGATTGTATTAGCCGAGAGGCGGTCAGGCGACTGCCCACCTACCTTATCGGCTCCGCTGAGCGACAGTACTTGAACTGTTCCCTCTCGCCGACCGAACAGCTTGGTTCCGCTATACTCCCTGTCCTCCGCCGATGGCGGTTGTCCGGCAGGTACGTGAGGGACGTGTGGGTCATAACCTGGAGCACCTTCGGGCGGGATGTAACTTCCAGCGATTCGCTGTGCCGAAGCGAAGGGTGTAGAGTGTGTCACGTCGATGGGGAGTGCAGTCCTGCTTTGGCCACTGGTATCGCGACGATGCCGACAGACTGGTTGTTGAGCAGTTGTGGAGGAAAACGCAGAGACCGGTTCCAGGACGGATTTCCACTTCGATGCCAGCTTGGTGGTGGTTGCCAATGTGCTGAACAATTTGGAATGGGCAGGGCTTCGAGACCTCGTGACGTCGTTGCTTGGTTTCTCCGAGTCCTCGGTGTACCCATTAGAGCTGGAACGTCCGTGCAAATTGGGAACAGATCGTTCAAAATCCTGATCCGAATGATCTACATTGGTCTCGATGGCGGGGTGAAAGATGATGTGACGCCCCGCATTCGGTACGAGAGGCGGAGAACTGGGGCCGGTGAAGGAGTAGAGACGTGTTATGCGACCTGGCGATTTCAAAGGCGGCGCATAGTCGTTTGATATCTCGCTAGGTCGAGGTGGGAGATTAACATGTATGGGTGCGGATATTGGGGGGCTACGGAGCCTTGCCGATGTGTCTGGCGGTCGTGCGTGATTGACTCTTGACTCGTTGAGCCTAAGACCGTCTCTCGGTACCTCAATGGGTCTCACTCCATTGGTCTTTGATCCCGATGGCAGGGGAGCAACCGAGTCTTTGATATCTTCGAAGGATCCGAGAAGGTCATCGTCAAGCAGGTCAATCTCCGTCCCGGACCATGACCGCGACGAAGTAAGGCTCTCAAAGAAGTCCTCCTGGGCAGGATAGCTGTTGGAGATCCCAGATGGACGTGGCGAATGATGGGGAGCAGGTCCTGGTTGCGAGGGTCGGGAAGGCGGTTCAAAGGGGAAGGAGCGGTTATGCGAAGCAAAAATCGAGGCGGGCGAGGGCATCTCGTCGAATGGGTTTGCGAACGAGTGTAAGTGAATCCGCCATTCCTATCCGCTGCGCATTAAAGAGACACCCAGGACTGTTCAACGTCAAACACACGTACCGGTAGGATTAATGGGGGATAGGAACACCACGCGACCGGAACTTTCCGAAAGTCCTCAATCTTGTTTTTTCTAAACACTTATACAGATAGAGCAGAACTCATTATGAAGCCTAAGCGTCCTCGGAAGCGATCTCTGACATCTGTGATCCCGCAGACTTCTGCTTCCCGGCGCGTGACTCAGGCTACAATCTCTTCCTTTCATACCCTCTTGAAACGCCGGACTCGATTGAGGTCGCAACTGGCTACGGGATCTATCGAGAGTGTTGAACCGTTGACAAATACTCTCACCCAGGTTGAGGCGGAGATTGTGGCGATTGGCGGCTTGAATGCTTATCAGGATGCCAGCAAGCTTGGTCAATCTGTCAACCGCGGAGGAGATAGCTCGAGGGTCCTTATCGATTGGCTGCAGGAACGACGCTCATCGCTGGCTTCTCATCTCGACACTAAGGGGAAGGGCAAAGACGTGTCGCATAAGGGCATCGTGCTCAAGTACGCTTGACTGCAACTCCGGTAGTAGCCCCGCTGACTGATTGTGTAGGATGCTCGAGATAGGGGCTCTTACGCCTAGAAATTATGCAAGCTGCTCATCATGGATCGAGAATACTCCTATAGACCTTCTGTCCCAACATCCCGACATACTTCAACAGGACTTCTTCGCAAGGCCACTACCCAGCTGCGAAAGAGACGGTTTCGACATCATCAGCTGCAGCTTGGTTTTGAACTTTGTTGACGATTCAAGAGAGAGAGGTCCGTCAAGAGTGGGAGCGTTCCCACAGGGAGAGCTGACGTGTTTATAGGCAGAATGTTGTCATTGATACACAATCATTTGAAGCCAACGCCCTCTTCACTCCTATTCCTTGTCCTGCCGCTCCCCTGTATCACTAACTCACGATACACCTCGGCATCTTCGTTATGGAACCTCATGAGGGCAATCGGGTTCGAGATGGTCCAGGATCGTTGGACGCCAAATGGGAAAGTCGGGTATTGGCTATATGAGTGGCGTCTTGGCGAAGATGATATCTCCAGGTGGGAGAAGAAGACGCTTGAGAACGAAGGGTCTAAGAGGAAGAATTTTGCGATAGTACTACCGGAAGGGATGCGGTGAATATGAGATCCAGCTACTGTAGTTGCATCTGTCTGCAAAGATTAAATCCATTTCTTCTCGATAATCACCGCTGGTGATAGCAGAGGGCAAGAATCGATCCACGAAGAACGGACTGTCTGATGTGAAGGGTGGATGGACAACCTCCACCTGCGAGGTTGCTATGGAAACCGATAAATAGCATCCTTCCCATTGTTCTAGATCCGGCTGGGATGGCCATTTCAAGCCGATCTATCCAACCAGATACTACTCAGCCCCGATCAAGATCATACGGAACATGGGCAACATCAGTCCTCGCCATCCTCGTCGCTGGACTGGTTTACCGGTCGTATCTTCAGGATCAAGCTCTCTCGGGCTCCTGGGGATGCGAGATGAGTTGGATGACACCATCATACATCCGTATCTCGCGGCCGAAAGCGCCTCCCACCAAATATGACCTGTATTTATATCGCGAGCATGACTGGGACGTTTTGGATAAGGTATGTACCCAAAAGGAGGAACAAATGAGTTGAATACTGCATCAGCCAACAGGCCATCCCGTCATTTTCGTCCCCGGCAATGCAGGCTCATATAAGCAAGTGCGATCAGTCGCTTCTTCAGCCGCAAGGCAGTTATACGACCATCCGGGAGTTCGTGCGGAGGGTATGGAAGGTGCAAAGAACTTGGATTTCTTTGCAGGTGAGCCAAAGGCATGGATGTTGACCTGAGACGATCAGTCGATTTCAATGAGGATTTTTCGGCCTTCCATGCTGCGACGCTTCGCGAGCAAGCGCTGTTTCTTTCCAAGGCCACCACTCGGGTCCTCTCCGAGTACAATCACCTCCCAATCGATGACCGACCAAGAAAAGCGACTCTACTGGCTCATTCCATGGGCGGCATCGTGGCGAGACTGGCTTTAACGCTCGGCGAAAACGATCTCATCGATGTCATTCTCACCATGTCAACGCCACACCTTTTGCCTCCATCGACACTCGAGTACGAAATGGAAGTGATCTACGAGTCCATCTCGAGAGCGTACAACGAATCATCCCCTTTGCTCTTCTCCATCTGTGGAGGCGTCTCCGACTCGCAGATCGTTTCGGACGCATGTGCACTTTCAAGGGATCTCATATCGGAGAAGGACGGTTTCGCCGTATTCTCCAGTGGAATACCAGGAGTGTGGACTGGAGTGGATCATCAGGCTATGGTGTGGTGTCATCAGGTGCGATGGCGTGTGGCGAAGATACTGCTGGAAATGACCGGGGTTACCGGTCGACGGGATAAGCTTGCGGTTGCGGAGAAATGGCTGCTACACCGAACACGCAGCCTTTCGCCCCCATCCGATCTGAATCGTATCCTGGAGATACAAGTGAAGTCCGAGAATATGACCATACTACTTTGGCCGAGCGGCTCTGGCACTTTACAAGAAGATCCACCAATTAGACTACAGTGGTGCGATGTCGACGGATCATGTCGGGACGTGAATGGGAAGGTGCAACCATTTCCACGCCCTTCAGACGAAATGGCGCCTTTCCCTCTTGTTGGTGAGGGGATCAAGCAGAACGAGGTCGCCTTCGCAGTCAGCACGGAATTGCCTGCACCGCGCGGAAGCCTCGTTGTGTATGGACAAGAGCTTGAAAGCTCCGGCGGTCCTCATCTGATGGAATCAGTTCGAGGAAACTCCTGGTGTGAGTGAATTCACGCATGAGTATTCTGATTGTCTGCAGCTTCGCAGCCATCGATGGCCTCGCCAGTCCATCGCACTGTAGACTTTTCTGAACTAAGCATCTCATCCTTGTCTGTGCATCGGCTGGACGTGACTACGGCAGATTGTACGGGTGAGTGACCATGTTTGAACCCAACTGAGGAGAAGGTCGTCGCCCCATCATCAGACATATCTCCCGGCAGGTCGAATCGCTGCAGGGGAGAACCTTTGAATCGCGATACATCCCGGTGTCTTCGTCGCCGATCTTCCTACATTCCCACGTCGGGCATGCACCCTTCCTACCGTCACAACGAGACTCCTTGGGCATCGAAATCGAGGTATTCCAAGATCCTGAATGTCCCATCACACATCTGCGCCTCTCACTCGATCTTTGGGCAAGCCTCGGGAAGATTCTTATCCGGTACAGGATGACTGCACTCTCTTGGCCGTTAGGCTGGACTGCTCTTGTCGTCTTGAATCAGGTTACCACACTTGACCAAACAGGTGCGTTTTTCTAAACAGCTTCGCGTTGATGCGCTCAGGCAACTATCCTAGCTTTCAAGAAGCAGTCGAGAAAGTTTCACGATGGCCTTTAGCTTATGCGATAGTCGCCCTCTCTTCATCGGCGCTGGTTCAAGCTGTGCTCGCGCCTCGCTTATCCATCGAAGGATTACTTTTGGGCACGACCAGACTTAGCTCTTCACCGCTCATCGCTGCCATGGCCCTCTGGACCTTCGGCGTAATGGCCATCGCCTCGCTGATGATCACGCTCTTGGCCTTTTGGTCAAAACGTGTCTTTCAGGTTTCGCGGTTCGTACGGCAGCAATTGTACGCCAGACATGCGCACCGAGCGCTGAGAAATAGTGATACTTCTTCGAAGACTTACACGATTATCGCATCAACCGTCATCGTTACCCTTCTCGTCCGCTTTTGTATTCCTCGCCAAATGGCGTTCGTTATCCTCTTCCTCATCCAATGGACAAAAATGTTACTCGCAGACGAAAAGGTAGGCTGTCATGTTGGATTTGGCTGATGGGTCAGTCTCCTCACGTCAAGATGCTTTTCAGCGTCTTCATACTCATGTTCTTCTTGCTGCCCTTTAACGTCGTCATTCTCGCGGTCTGGGGCCGCAATCTCTGGGCAAATTGGCGGCAGCCATTTTCGGGCGATCACGATATCCTGCCGTTACTTCCCATTCTCGGGTTGGTTCAGCTCGGTTGGGCAGGATATCAGCCGATCAATCGGACAATGTGAGCTTCGCATGTTGAGTTTGTCTGACATATCTCAGCTTCGTGCGAGCTGCACGTTTATCTCTCACAGCCTTCGCTCTTGTGGCTTTCATGTTTGGGTCGAGATGGACGTTCGTATTGCCTTGGGTGGCTAATCTTGTCTTTCTATCCTTCCTGGGCATCCTTTGGCCTTAGCATGCAGAAATTTATGCTTGCCTACAATTCTTTCGTGCTCCGTAGTGACCGTAGACGCATCGGTCCGGAAAGTAAGGATGCAATCGGTATAGCAGTCACAGCATAGCGTGCCGATGACTGGGAATCTGAATAGGATAGGAATGACACTTTTGCTCCGGCTATGACGATCAAGCGAGGGAAGAGAAACCAGTCGCGCTTGGAAAACCAGCCAGACAGACAGAACAACGAACGGGAAAGTATGGGTTATTCGTCTTCAAGAGTACCTCTATACACACCTCATCCGCCATGTTCCGCCCTCTGACGTCCATCAGTGTCCGAGGTGCAAATCTTCTGCGTCAATGCCGTTGTACTCAGCTGCAGAGCTTTACGAGGTCCGCACATCTCCATCCACCTTCAACGAGTCAGACAAGCTCTAGAGCGGCGTCCTCACAAGCTGTCCCGCTACATCCTCCTACCTTAAACCTGACCAATGAGAGCCCATGCTCAGGATCTCGCTCTTCCGATGTGCATGCCTACCCATCTGGTGATTCGGTGATCGTTTCTTGGCCTGATGGCAAAGAGTCACGCTTGTAAGCGATTGTCTTTCGAAGGCAGTGTGTGATCCTGAGAGTGCCCGTAGTGACAATTTTTACCTCTTGGATCACTGTCGATGTCCTCGCTGCTTTCACCCGCAAACCAAGCAGCGATTGAAATCACTCTTCCAGGTATGATTGCATCCCGTGTCACTCATTTTGACATGGCAGTTCCCTTCGGACATCCGACCGGAGGGGATCGAGGCCAGCTCGGACAGCATACGAGTCATTTGGAATACCTCTACCCCTCACGAATCCACGTTCCCGATCAGCTTTCTGAAGCGAGCTTCGTATGATCCGGTTCTGACCATTTCAGCCGCGGATGAGTGAGTACTTACGCTTCTACAGCGCAGACCTTCCCTTACCCATTAGGCGGATCTTGTGGAACTCAAAGATCGTGCAATCACCTCCTCTTATCCATTATGACTCGATACTGCCCTCTGCAGTCGGCGACGAAGAAGCGGAAAGAGGTGTCCTCGAATGGCTAGATAAAGTGGTAGGTTCTTCATCTGATCCAAGGAGCTGACCTCAGCACGACTTCGGATTTTGTTTGGTAACAGGTGTTCCACCCCACCCAAAGGACACCGAGAGCCTCATCCAGCGAATAGCGACGATCCGGCAGACACATTGTGCGTCGTGTTCGTTGACCCGAGCTGAACGGTAGATGGCGGCTTCTGGGACTTTACAGCAGACATGTCGCATGGCGACCTTGCGTATAGCTCGGAGGCTCTTCCTGCGCATACCGATACGACCTACTTTACGGATCCAGCGGGGCTGCAGATCTTTCACCTTCTATCCCATCATGGAAAAGGAGGGACCACCTTGCTTCTCGACGCATTCTATACGGCCAACATACTCTCGACATTGTATCCTACCTCTTACTCCCTGCTCTCTCGGCTTCGAATACCTTTCCATGCGTCCGGTACTCCGGGTAGCATACTCCGAACCGTCATCAGTCAACCGATACTTCGACATGATGACAAAGGTCAGCTAGTCCAGGTGAGGTGGAACAACGAGGATCGAGGAGTTTTAGGTGCACGATGGAGGCCGGATGAGGTTCGGGGATGGTATCAGGCCGCTAGGCAGTTCGAGGAGTTGTGTCGTAATAGTGATGCGGAGTACTGGGTACAGCTCAATCCCGGGACAATGCTTGGTGAGTATTGAGAGTTCGCTGCAGATCGCTCACGAATAGTCATCGACAATTGGCGGGTCATGCACGGTCGTTCGGCCTTTGACGGAGAGAGAAGAATGTGCGGAGCTTACATCGGAGCGGATGACTGGCGGTCTCGGAGAAGGGCTCTGCAGCAGCGATTTGCGAGGAAGAAGCCAGATGAAACCTGGGATGTAGGTTGGTGATGCATTGTATGGCACTCAAGAGGTCCCGAGAATCGGCTGTTTGAGGGCTCCTTTGCGAACCCGCGTCCAGCAGATCCTAGAATGCAGTGACACGAAGGATGGCGAACGATAACGAGAACGGATGTGCTGACAGAAAAGTGATCGAGGTCAGACAGTAGAATGTTGATCCACGTGATCAGAGGGACAATGACACAGGGAAGATACATGCATGCTGTACGTTGGTGATGTCCGTTATAATACCATGACTGTCGGTCTCGCGATCTCATCTATTATGCTAGGTAAGCTGGTATCGGGTGGAAGTCGAAACTCGGGAGTCCCCGTGGTAAGGCGTCGATTCCGTGGAAGGGGATAGACACCGGATCGCTGGGAGGGGACGAGGATGCCGATGCAGGGGGCGAGGGGTATGGTGCGGGGACGATCACCTGTCGGATCGCGGACGACTTGGAGGTGTGGACAAAGTTGGGAGGATAAATGGGACGAGGCGAATTGTGAATCCCCTTCGGAAAAGCGCCTTCGAGGATATGTTGGTCGGCCTTTGAGGTAGGAAGGCTCCCTTCTCGTACGGCCTCGACTTGGCGCATCCTCCTCTCGCCATTCTCGACATCTCGCTTCGCGTTGTTATACATCCAAAGTCCGACACCGGTTAGGCCGATGCCGACTGCCTGAACAGGGTGGACCGCTTGCTTGAACCACACGATGGCGAGACAGATGACGGCGATACGTTTAACGAGCGAGGCGATAGAATAGGTCACGGGTGAGGTGGAGGAGAGGATGGCGAAGGCGAGGAGATTTTGGGCGAAGTGGACGGTACCATTGATGAAGAAATAGAGTATGATGGATGGTCCAGTCGTTGTCGATGAGTGGTGTAACAATCGCCGAGCGTCCGAATAGATCCACACGGGGATCATGAGGATGAAGGCCATTCCGCTCGAGAAGTAGAGGAGATTGATCTTGTCGAGCTTTTGAGGGGTTGATACTTCGGTCGGCATGATCTTCTTGAAGAAGATATTCTGCGAAACGAAAACGAGGGTCGAACCAAAGGCGCAGATGAGTCCGAGTACATTTGAGATGGTCAGGTCGAAGGAGCAAGCGAGCATGACCCCGAGAGTAAGAGGGAAAAGGGAGAGGTACGTCGCGGGAGAATAGGAGACCTGGAAGAGAAGGGCGTAGGTGAGGACGGTGAAGAGAGGAGAGAGTGCCTGCTGATCAGCACAAATCATGGTTGATCACTCACTTTTATCGTGTGGACCGTGCTGACTGGTACACGACTAATAGCGAGTGAACCAAAGATGTGTCCACCGACCTGAAACACCGCCATAGGGAGAGTTCCCCGAAGTATCGATTTGGTTGGATCCCTTAACCTTGAGCCTATACCGACCTTGCTACAGACGACGCAATATCCTGAGACGAAGAAGAATTGAACGATGGTGAGGGTGACAGGGTACCGGAAGTTGTTGAGGATGACTTTGCCGGTGTTTGAGGATATGGCTGAGGATATGTACCATAAGGAGCAGAGAGAGACGAAGCGGATGGTAGCGATGGGGAAGGAAGATGGAAGACCGAAAGAGCGAGGTGATGGTGTCCTTCTAGGTGTATCGATGTCGTAGTGGCTACTCTCCAACTTCTCGTAGATACCGCCATTCAGGCGGTCGTCACTCCCCTTTTTGTTGAGTTTCCCCCATACCCCTGCCATCATCCCTCTCTGCTTCTCCGATTCATTAGTCGGTGATGTTTCTTCCCATGGCTGCTGGGGGAATGCGCGGATAGGCGATAGGACGTGGGGCGAGGTGAGGTCGGCTGATGATGAGGTGTGGGCGAACGGGGCGCGCTGTCGGGAATCCGGCATGGTAGTGATTAAGGAATAAGGAGAGGATGAGGAGTGGACGATGGTCAAAGAAGTGTCTTGATCACGTTAGTCTCAGCATCCAGGCTGAGGAGAGACTGAGGCAAGTGGAATTGACCAGGAATGATGATGGGGAATATGAAGTCTTAAAAGGAGCGTGAAAGGGGTGAATGGGGAGATCGAGGCACCGAAAAGATTATGTGTAACAAACTTGGCGCGTCGTGGAAAGAGCGAAACCGAGAGTGTATGATGAACCCAAGCTGATGTGTCGCTCTTATCCGCCTGCAGGGAGCGCAGAAGCGTATGGACTTTTGAGAGGGGTCTAGGCGTCTACGAATTTGTGGATGATACCCCTTTGATCGGGGAAACTTTAGTATGCCTCATATTTGTCTCATTTACACGTGTGGCAGTTGAACATAGCTCCTTGGTTTTACATGTATTCCTCTGATTAATTTTGTGCGGGTCGCGGCTCCTCTGTCAAAGCATTAGATCACCATGTCTCCACGTACTTGGAGGATGCTCAATGAGAGAACCAATCAGACAAACTAACTGTCCATCTCTCTGGCCAGCTAGCTTTATTCTTTCCGAAGGCAACGAGGATACGTATTTACATGGGAAAGCCGGACAAACAACGCGCGGTCGACGGCTTTTACCTTGGTAACGTTGCACCGTGTATTACAATGGCTATACTAATGAGCCCAAAACTGCGACGCACTACACCACCTTTTTAGCTTCCTTCGAACCCGTCAATGATCATTCCGAAAAGCTGCTTCTCCTCCATGCTGCCAACAGCCTGCCAACAGCCTGACTATCCTTAGGCGAGAACCTAAAATTCGCCTGCTCCTCCCTGCCATCGACCCTCATCGTCTCGATCAAGCTTTTCTTCATGACCTTGTTCTCGAATATCTTCCCCACCGCGCTATCTGGGGCGTCGAGTTAATGGACCCAGCTTGAGCGCCGGGCTCGACTCGGGATTGTCGCCTGTCTCGGCTGCGCACTTGAGCTTTCCACCCCTCTGCGTAAGGTATCGCGTCAAATGACATCTCCTCCGCCAGGACCTGCCAAAACATCCGTCCACCGTGTCCGGACAAGATCGACTCCCGGTGCATGAGCCGCTGTCGCAAGCTCGCGATATTCGGGTCCGTAAACCAGCACACCTGTTCCTGTCGTCCTCAAAAGCGAAGCAACTGATTGCGGAGAATTCGAAGGCGAGATATGGAGAGTAATACGTCCCCTGTCGTCAACGAAAGATTCGCAATGGTAGCTTACATTCTCATCAGCGCATGGTCGTTCAGCTCGTAATCTACCCTACTCCTACCTAGGATTCCCACAACTCTCGCTGGTTCACCCTTAAGCCTCGTACCGAGTTCCGGAACATGGAGTCTCGAGAAAGCCGAAACGAGACAAGAAGTCTCGCGGAAAGTATACTCTTGAATGACACCTTTGTCCAGATTGACAAAGTCACACAGGAAGGGCTTCTCGAGGCAATGCGCGAGCCTGTGGTCGAGAAGAACGTTGAAAGCCTTATATGCGGCATGAGATGCTTCCTCTTCCTTCGTACCGGTCACATGGGGTAAGATATCTGCTGGTAGTGGGTGAGTGCTCTCACGAGGAGTCGGCGAAGCATGATGAAAGGCAACGCCGTAAGTGGTGACGGTCAGAGAAAGCTACTCGTATCTTGGATCATGGTCTTCAGCACACAGATACAAGGGCATAGAGGGAAACATTGCTCCTGGGAAATGGAAACCGGGCAAAGAGGAGGACCAGGATCTTGGTCCGACCGGCCTAACGGGTAACCAGCCTTAAGGCTTGCTATATCAATACAGTAGACTCGCAGTCTTGTGGGCGAGACGTGGTGAAGTCGTTGGAGATCAACGGTACTTGCCCTGTTGTTTTGACGGCCTTTCTATGGTATTCTTAGCATGGATCCACATCTGCATGTCATGTACTATGATACAGGTCATAGGTCTCGTCTCATTTGATAGATCATTTGCGTCGTCGACTGGCGCCAAAATCCATACCACCCAAGCTCCTTCTACCTCCACGCCCACCTGTACCACCACCTCCATCCTCCGATTGGGTAGGATAGAGCACATTATGCTTGTCCGCGTACTGACAATCAGTGAGCTCCCATCATCGCTCCCAGATAAGGTGACATACCTCGCTGAGAGCGCTGAGCTGCTTGGTAAGGTTTGTCAGGTAAGCCGTGAGCTGGACGTCGCTGTATTCCTGCTTGAGTCAGCAAAGCCGATCGCTCCTTCATCGACACTGACGGTCATGAGTTCGTACTGGAACTCCCTTGCATCCATGGTAGGCAGCGTCGAGACGAGTGAAGAGATTTGCCGAAGAATCGTATGATCGGGTGCGGCGGTTTCTACTACTCAGCTTGTTTCCCTTGAGACACCTACTATTGATGACAGCCGTTACGTATTTCAGCAGGACCCCTATTCGCTCGTACAGCATCCTAATAGCGTTTCTCTGAGTCGTGAGATTGCCGACGACTATCGTTAGCTTACACAGCTTCAGTCACTCACCAGAAGTATCTTCCCCACCTCCCGCCATAGCCCCCGTCGACACACCATCAACAGCGATTCTCTCCGCTTCACCCGTCTCTATCCCATACTCTAGCTCGACAAACTTTCCTTCTGATTCGCTCTCTTTCCCTCCTTCTGCCAAAGCCGCTTCGTACACCTTTATTGGTAAAGTCTGTGAGCCGGGAGAAGGAGTAGGATCGAACAAGAGGAAGATGGGGGTATCGAGGGATGTTACAAACTGTCATTAGCAAACCCTTAGCCTTAGTCTCACCTGTCCATGGAGAATGATGTCCTCTCCTGTAGGCTGGAACCCTACAGAGTACCACCCGATGACGTCCAGAGTCGGAAACACCTGTCGAACTGATAGAATAAGCTTAAACTCTTTCCAGCTAGCCTACATTGATCCTTCCTGTTCTCGAGGAACTCGGCATTGAGCTTCAGTCTGGCCGGCACACTACCCTCTCCCATAGCTACATCTCCCTCATCACTGCTTTCTCCGTATATGAGCTCGAACGAGTTGACGATCGAGACCTCTCGGTTGGACTGGGTTCCCAGGAGGGCACCGATCACTATGTCTCATTAGCTGGATTTGGCAAAAGTGCGATGATAGGTAATATACATCTGGGTGAATCAGGTGATGTAAAGCGACTACGGTTGTAGTGGTCGGAGATGTTAAGGATAGGTAAAGGATGGCTATAGGCATCAATATCAGCAAAGGTGATGGTTGTGGGTAAGGTGAGAGCCCGAGCTCACAGATTGATGGTGAGGCCAGACGTCACACCGGAAGTCACGACATGCTCGTTCACATTTTTCGAGCTTGATGAACCGGCTATACCGTTCGTAGCCGTAGCTGCAGTAGTCATACCTCTGAAGACGAGATACAAACAATCTTGAATGAAAGTAAAAAGTGAAGGAAAGTACGAGAGAAGCCGGAAAGAAAGTGGCCACTTCCCCGCACTATCAGTTCTATCCTCGTTTATGCCTTACCGCCGGCTTCGTGAGACAAAGATGGCATCTCTCTATGACTTCGGCACGAGAGATGAGGAGTTCCAGGCGGCTTCAAGCTGGCTCAGCTCAACTCCGGTCGCTGCCAATCTGCCCAATAACCTCAAGCTCGAGGTCTGTTCCTAGCTCTGATGGCTCTTTAGTGGGCTGATGGCAAAACAGCTCTATGGCCTATACAAGTCTATAATGACTTCTTCTGGACCGTGAGTATACCAGAAGGGTTGTCATTTTCCCGTTTACTCCCCTCAGGTCCGGCTCGCGACCTTCCATGTTCTTTCCTGCCCCTCGAGCGAAGTTTGATGCTTGGTCCTCCTATTCCGCCAAATACCTTGCCGAAACGAACGGGTTAGACCAAGCTCGAGAACGATATGTCGAGATAGCGAGGGGCGTTGGATGGGCTGGCGAGGGTCTCAACGAGGGGGACGACGAGGATATTGACCTTGATGGTATCGAGGATGAGCAGATTGTGACGAGGAAGGATAAGGGGAAAGAAAAAGCTCAAGGCGGGATGGGAGCGAGTGTGAGTGTGATGTCTACAGGGGATGACGAATCGGAGAGAGAACGGTAAGCAGCGTTAGCCTTACCTGAGCTGATGGGTCAGTGAATCCTCGAGTCCAATACATGAAGCTGCGATCGAGAACTCCGGGGCGCAGATCAGGATATTGCTGGCCAAGGATCCGACATCGATTAACGCAAAGGATGAATATGTCAGTCAGCTATTGAAGACAGGTGCTGACTGTCTCAGGGATACACCCCACTTCATCTCGCTGCAGACAGAGGTCACACCAGTCTAGTCAAACTCCTCATTGATAGCGGAGCAGACAGGAATGCACAGGTTCGTCAGCCTTGTCACACGGTCTCTCTGACATGGCTCAGGATTTCGATGGGCAGACACCGTTAGCACTGGCAACGATCTCTGATCGCGAGGACGTTGTGTCGATACTACAATGATCCTGATCATGCTTTTGATGCTACAGGTATATGAATGAGGGTAATCAATGCCTTTGGGTTTCTGGCTCGATGCTTTAACGTATCCTCGCATCATTGGCAGGAACCGCCTGTGATCCTTTCGCAGCCACCTCCTCTTCCTCCTTGCAAGTCATATGAAGTATCCTCCCTGAACCGATAACAAAGAATGCCGGCGCTCCTATCATCGTATCCTCCCCGTCTGTCATCGATAACACCTTACCACAGACCTCACACGCAGCCGTCGCCGGCCTCCAACCCCGCTGCCGCTTCTCGGTGACTTCTTGCACTGCTTCGAACAGGTCTGCCTCGACAAGTCGAGTCGTCATACTCAACATATCCCCTTCTGCTCGATAAGAATCAAGCATGCCAGTGAGGATCGCCCTGAACTCCGAGTAAGCTCGCCCTTTCTCCGCTTTCGTCGTTGAATTCGATGCCTCGACCAATCGCTTGAATAGTCTCGGGAAAGAAAGCGATTGCGAAGACGATGAGACTAGTGATTGAAGGGTCTCTTGCACTAGCGAACGAACTGAATTTACGACTGTAGCCTGAAGATCGCCCTGAACACCCTCTTCGGCCGTTTGCGTGACTGCGGCCACCATGTGTACGAGTTCGACGATCTCGTGCAATACCCCAAACCACATATTCTCGGCATGCTCGGTCCGACCCGCCGAGTGCTCCCGACAAAGTCGCACTGCCATACGAGACACTGTTTGCAGTGTCGTCAAGGTCAAGTGAACATGGCCGGCGTCATTAGATACCAGAGCCTGTCCCAAATCTGCGCTTTGAAGGCGAACAATATCGCTAACCGTGTCGAAAGTATCTTTCGTCTTCCCCTGCCGATCGAGTGCCCACAACTGGCCCTCGAAAAAGCCGATGCTCTCGAACTCGTCCACGAGGAGAGGCAGATCGAAATAAGACGGCTCGCGAACATCGAGAAAGCTGATCACCGTTTCGGGATCGTGCCGAGAAAGCAACTTCACGTAGCGATGTCTATCCGAAATGCCAACTTTTGTCGAAGGTGAGCGGAGCAATGGTAGGGGCCCGGCCTCGTCTTGATCGTTTGCCGACGGGTCGAGCAGACATCGAAGATACGCCATTTGCTTGTGATCGAACGCCGACAAAGACTTCAATGCAGCGGTATGCAGTGACGGTAAATTCTTATCTAGGAGTAAGGCTGTTTGGCGGATGCTCAATGCGAAGAGCTGTGGCAGCGCTTCTGTTATCGTACGCAAAACATCCGCAGAACCGCCTGCTGTGTTGGTAGACACCTGAATTGTCTCGTCCAGGTTCGAGAAAACCTTTTGACCAGCTTCAGGATCTCTCAAGAATGCCGAGATGAGACGACCAAATCTATGGTCCTTGCTGTAGGCTGAGCGAAGAATGCGAAAGAAGCCGGCCTTATCGAAAAGTGCAAGCATAGCGCCTTGATCGTGAGGTGTATAAGCCGATAACAGGTATTCGGCAGCGAGCTGACGATCTTCGCGAGTGCTTTGATCACAATCCTCAGCTAGGCTGACGAGAATGCCGTGGAGGGCCGAAGGAGAGATCCGAAGGAATTGCGGATACTTAGGCATGTTCCGCGCTACGAAGATATGGAGGAATGTGATGTCGCTAGAAGGGAAATCCGTCGTGTCCATTACATCGAGCATTATGTTGACGATCGACTGCCGGCTGATCGCGTCCCGAGCTTCGTTCAGGTAAGGATCTTCAAATGCAATGTCCATGGCATGTAGGAATGCCTCGGTATCGAAGTGAAGAAGAAGGTCGAGGTAGGGGTACGGTCGCTCGGCAGCATCCGGAACGTCTGAGGCTGGAACGACCTCGCCGTCTGAGCCATCAGGCCAGATGGCAGGCTTTCCTGAGAAAATAAAACCATACACCTGGGATCGAGCGCGGATCCCCTCGTCTTCGGACAATTGCTTTCCGGTGGGGTAGGAAATGCCGGATAAGACGTCCTCCAAATACGGAAACAGCTTGTATGCACTGGGCGCAAGGATATCGTGGTTCCGTTCGGTTTCGCCATTAACGAAAGATGGTTGGTTGATGAGATGAAGGTCAATTTCTCGGACCAGTCGAATGAGCTTGACTATTGGGGCGACATAGTCCTCCATCGCTCGGGTGAAGACGTGGATGAGGGCGTCCCATAATCCGTGGGCCTCGCATAATCTGACGGCCTGATTGATATCCAGAGCAGTCGGCTCGACATGCCATATGACGGCTTCGGCTTTATCGTACTCGAACCGATTCTCATGCATGCCTATGAGCGCCTGTATGATATGAGGCGGGACCTCTTGGATCCTCTCGTCGAAAAGATACGGCTCGAGGAGGCCGAGGAAGATGCCAGTGATACCAACGTTTACAAAATACTCATAGGCAATGTCATAGAGAAACCCGATGTCGTTCATCGAAAGGCACGCCTCGATGCAGGAGGAAGCCAGCCCTTCGAAAAGGCCTGTCAGGTCAACTCCTCGTCCGTCCCCGCTGTAGTGGGTGTCATCTCGCATGCGATCTTCCGAAAATGCCCAGTCTAAAGATGCCCGCAGTAGCTCCCGAATGCGGGCACCTACAAGCTTGCGTCGACCTTGTACATCGACCGGCAGGCCGATGAGGTTGCCGAGCGCACGATCTTCGAAGTAAGCGAGCGCTACCTGGATGGCGCCAAGGAAGTCGCCTCGATGAACGCAGGCGAGAATGCGGTCATTCCAGTGAAGCAGGGAACCAACTTGGATGGTACTTTGGGTCTCCTTGTAAGCTCTGCCCTACTCAAGAAACATACCGATAGGAAGAGCTTCTCTCGATGAGTCCGTACACTTCCGCTGATATCCAATGGCATTTCCATGCGACCTTGCTTGGAAATGAGACCAGAACGCGACTCTTGCGCGCTCAATAGTCCGATCTGCAGCGAGGTATTTTCAACCGCAGTCATCGATCGGACGTCAAGCAGGATCGCCTCAGCGGAAGTGATGAGAACCAGATGCTGCTCGTGAGCTTACACTCCTGAAAATCACTCACGTTCACATCGAACCATTCCAATGCCCTGATCGGATTTGGTGCTTCCCACTTGCTACCTTCGACGAAGTCTGGGGTCTCAGACGGCATGCCTTTGCCCGAAACCTCAAATTTTGGGTCCTTCACGACCGCGCGAACCCGCAAAAAGCGGATCAAGGTACCCCAAGAAAAGGCGAGAACGGGGTCAGATGAGCTGTTGCCCTTGCCGTCCAGCTCACCCGAGCGCAACCACCTCGCGCATCCGGACAAGCCTCCTTGGGCACCTCCTACATCGTCTCGCAGTCTCCTGTACCACGTCTTCGCTTGCGGCTTCATGCCTACGATAACGAGCTTGGTTGGTGTGTGCAGGGCAGACAAGTGGAAGGCATCTGTCGGATGTGGATTTTCGCCCAAAGGAAGAGGGAGAGCCGCGAAGAGCGTTGTAGGCCGTTTGGGTGGGTACGGTGGGGCTTCGATCTCTGCTTCCGGATAGCTGCCAAGCATTCTAACCACGTCGTTACTCTCGACGCCTAAAACTTTGCCCAAACTCCACCAATATGCTCGGCCATGCTCGTCTCCAGAAACGATAGAGGTATGTCTCGCGCCGACGAAGCCGATGTGAAGGATCCGACTACCTTGAAGATGGCCTTCTTTACGACCTGATAACACCTGACGCAATGTCAAAGCCATAGTTGTTCTCGAAGGCTTGAAAGGGCTGGCTAGATCATATAGATGGATATTGCCTGACGCATGTCCCACCCCAATGTAGGTCTGGTCCTGGGAGATGGTGAGCGCTGTAACCGGACCTACACACGATTTAGCAGCGACTAGGGTCTGGAGCCGCACATACCGAGTACTTCGGAGCCCAAAATGTACTTAATGTCCTGATCAAAGCCGTACACTAGCACTCGTCCGCTCTCCGTTCCAACGGCGATCATGCCCTTGACATCCATCACAGTCGGTTTTCCGAATCCCGTCTCCCCATCGCCATTGACCCTCGCTGGGCCGCCGACGGGGATGCCCAACAGAGAGCTCGTCTTTCTGCTTGCTGAAGGCCTGATCGGCGACACATTCCCGCTGGGTCGCCTTGAGAAGAGATGCGCCGATAGCTGCCGCAGCGGATGGAAGCTGAACGCGGGGGTGCGTGGTATCTGCTCCTCAAATGGAACGATTGAGACTTCGGGAAGGAGGTATCGATTGTTTGACAACGAAGACGGTGAGTCAGAACGGGTGAGGGAGATCTGGGAAAAGTGACTATTTGTACGAGAATGAGCAGGAGGGTGATATGACTGCTCAGTCGTTGAGGAGGTGGTACGCATGTGAGAACGTAATCGAGAGACTGAAGGATCTAGGACGGTCAGGTTGAACTGCTCCCGCAATACAGCATACTGGCTCACGAAGATACGGTGTCCGTTTCATTGATCCTGGAGTCATTTCTGGTGTTCTAAAGCGTCCGTCTGGCCCGGTGAGGGATACCGAAGGAGATGAAGGCGTCCGATCAGATGCGTCATCCTGATGTTTGTCAACAGAAGAAGCGGAATGATGTGTGACGTACTCGAAGAGGGAATTCTAGGACACCAAGCTCCTCCTTTTCCGCCAGTTCCTTTCCTGCTCTCCATTGGAGAGCTTCACGAATGCCGGCGTCGAGTCCCCGTCTCACTCCACTGTCGGTTGTATCTGGCGGTTCGGCGAAATATCCCATATCATTTCCCTTGTTGGGGAACTGAGATTCCTGAACGTCGACGGGTGAATGCGCAAGAACCCATTCAAGTCTTCGCTCATACTCGTTATCATCCCTCCGCTCAATCTCGGGTGTCTCGACGGCGTCCGTTCTCGGGCGATGAGGGTATGATGGAGGTGTCGTAGGTTCTCCATTACGAACATCCGTGTACGATGAACGCCATCCATTGAGCTTTCCATCCGAAGTGTCTGCCCTTTCAGACGGCACTGGCGAGCCTCGCGGAGATGGCGTTCGACGCCAGTAGTCGCTTGGACCAGCTTCGCTCTCCGCGCTTGCTTCCAACCCTACCATTGGGCCTGGCGACGGGGTAGGGCTACCATTGTCGCTTATCTCCTCCTCCTTGTCGCTTGATCCGCCTGACCCGTCCTCTTTCCGCCTACCTCTTCTCCGCCCTGTAAGCCTAGCCAGAAGTCCAGAAGCAGTTGCAGTGACAGTAGCAGTAGATGTCGAGGTTAAGCTCCTCCTTCGACCCTGGTTCGAGCTCGCTCGGACGGTGCGATTTCCTGACGAAGCGGAAGAAACGGCGGAGTCCTGCCGGCGAGGCTCAGGTTTTGGCGGTAAGGCCATGTCGAAAGCCGCAGGCTGAAGACTAACGGGTCAGCGACATGGCCACCGCAGTGTGCACATCACAACCAAAGAACTTCCAACTATGACCGCAACGGACCCTCTTACACGATATCAGGCTCGAAGGTTGTTAAGGACACACATATGACATGTCGGGTATCCACGGCGTTAGATGATTTAAACGGGAGGCAGATATAACCTATTCAACTCCGCGGCCTTGCTAACCTACAGCTTCGGCACAACGGCGTATTCTGCGGGGTGAGTGATTACGTAATGCACATATCACCTGAATGCTTTTCTTTCGGGGTGTCCAAAACATCGTGATCACTCAACCCTCTTCCGACCGTCTCATCAGTTGCTTCTACTACTTCTTTTAGCAGGAAATCCTCATTTCTGGGAAATCGCATCGACTGAGCAGCAACGAGACAATAACCTCGATCTTCGAGTGAGGCCTGGCACCACCACCAGTCTCGCACAGGCGTTATGCCTACCCTTGCTTCTTCCCCGTACAAATTGACTGCCATCACGAGGGGACGACCGACTTCATCTCTGCCACCACCGCTGCCGCCTAAAGCGATCGACCTCAACAGCTCGACGCGGTCGACTGATAAGCAAACTGGATTGAAGATCACGCGGAGGGCTTTCCTTTGCGATGTTGTGATCGAAACAGAAGGCGAGGGTGAGAAAGTACTCAATATAGAGGATGCCGCACTGCTTACACAATGCTGGACAGAAACCTCCGCCTTGCTCAACCATCTCGGTCGACCGCTCGCTCCCCTGACCACCCTACCTGCTCCAATAGCTTCGTCCTCGTCTTGCCCGCCAAGTCCCTTGCGACATGTTGCGATCGCGGAAGATAACATTTCAGGAGGTTCGAGAGCGGAAGGATCCCTGCAAGAGAAAACAGAGTCGTCTCAGAGAATGGCGCAACTTATTGAGGAACTCGTCAGGACGGAGCGTAGCTACCTATCTCGTATACGGGCATTGAAAGAGGTACGCCGATCCTGTTCTTCGATTCTTCTACTGTTTACGCTGATACTTCCCGTAGAGCTATGCAGATAAGCTGCGCGCTTACGCTCGCGATCCCAGTCAGATCATCATTCCCCTTTATGAGACGAAAGCTCTATTCGCAAACATAGACAATATCGCGTCCGCCAATGCGGCATTCTCCATCGATCTAGAGGAAATATCCGATAGGGGGGATGCGGAGCTCAACATCGGTGACATCTGCTTGAAGCATGTCAGTTGCGTCATTCAAGCTTTCATCCAACCCTGCTAAACTGCCATCAGTTTAAAGACCTCCGAACTTTCGAGCCTTACCGAACGTACCTTAGCAAGCAGGACGAGTCGCAGAGAATGCTCCAGGATGTTTTGAAAAAGTTCCCCAGTTTCGCTATCTTCATCGAGGTCAGTGTTTCTCCATTAAGCATTGACAAAGCTCATGCAATGCACAGCGGACGAAATATCAAACCACTGGTGTCGGAAACATCGGTCTACGGGAACTGCTGATGGAGCCAGTCCAACGCATACCGAGATACACTTTACTCTGGCATTGTGAGCCGTTCTCGTCCCAGTCCCGCCGTTTGCTGACCAGTAGTAGCCATGATCAAATGCATGTCCCCACTATCGGGACAGCGCTCCAAGTTGCTGGAGGCCGTTGACATCGCTTCGAGGATCGCCAAATGCGAGCCTGATCCGCAAACGGTCCGCGCTACCGTCATGTACTGTTTAGAGCGGAGTGTAGAAGGGTTCCCGGTAGGTCGACACGCTCGATAAGGACTGCGAGCTCTGACCAAAACTGCTCAGGCCAACCTTTTCAGCAACAATCGAGATTTTATAGACTCCATCGACGTTGAGGATCTACCAGCTGACTACCCCACCGCATCATCCCATCAGGTCCGCCCTCGATCCAACTCCCGCCCCATGTCCTTGACATCGATTTCCACTTCCGCCTCCATCCCTTCACTTGCCTCTGTTGCGTCAACAGCATCTAGCTCGCAGCTCGCCACATCTCTCACAAGTAACGGCGGGAGCGCTCTCCCTGCCTTGCATTGCACCCTCTTTCTGTTTGACGACAAGCTCATGATAGTGAAGCGACAATCGCACTCCATCAGCGGCCGGAAAGTGACGGGCTTAGACGACGTTCAGAAACTTGTGAAGACTGGCGGTGGAGTGGCAGTGATAGACAAGAATGGCGGGAAGAAAGACAAATTGAGCTTTCGAGGTCTGGTAGATGTCTCGGACGTCATTGCTTCGGATATAGGCAACGGGGGTGAGCTTGCTTCGGGCTAAGACTATACACACCCTTATTCTGCTGTCAGATTTTCATCTATTCTTCGAACGACCGCCGGCCAATCATTCGGATAGATGGTCCGCTCGGCCTTTCCGACACTTCTCTACCGTCCATCCTCCATTCGAACTCTCCATGGATCCCATAGCGACCAAAAAGGAGAAGTTGCGATTCGTCGAGAACTTGTGGTCAGCGCAAGCTTTGGCTCGGGCCAGACACTCGCGAAACGAACCGAGATCGATCCCGCGAGTATTGAGACATGACGAGGAGACAGGATTAGAAAGGGCTGGTGAGATGTTTGGGAGAGCATGTTGTTACTGGAATGTCTGGGACAGGCGGGGTTGGAGTGCTGGCACAAGAAAGGTAGGTCGGCGGGGTGATAGTGACTGATTCTCTCCTAGGCGAAAGTGGCTATCCATGTGGACGAGGATGGTAGCGCAACCGAGTTGCCAATGGCTGAGGACAGTGGACCTTGCATGGTCATTCGACTGCAGCCCATGACTGGTGGACTGTGTCGCTTTTCCCACACTACGATCGACGAAGAGAATCTCGAGCGCACTGTGGTCGACTTCAACGAGGTTGTGGAAAAGATCGCGACGACAGGTGAAGTAAGTCTGCAAGCGGTATGCTGATCTGTTCAGTTCACCGCTACGGTATCTTCAAATTCCGCACATCTGCCTCTTCAGCCCCGACCACTCCGTCTTCAACCGCTCATCGCCTTCGACCCTCAATGCTCAACCTGGACACTATTTCGCGGAACCTGTTCGGGACCGGAAGCGTTTCCAGCCGCAGTCACTCCAACAGTGCGAGCGGTACCGATACATTTGGGACATCCAGTACCAAGATGAGCAGGTCTGTCCTTAGTCGGACATCGACCATGGAGGCAAGTTCCCGATTGTCAGTGCAGACGAGATCCACATCATCGGAGGACTTAAAAAAAGGCCACTCTCGCCCCTCTCGATCCCCATCATCCGAGCACTTAGCGGAAAGCGAATTAATTACTGGTAGGCCGTACAGCGCGAATGGCTTGGCTGGTATGGGTCAAAGCGAAATGGATCTCAATGAGCGGCTCAACACGGCGAGAAAGAATAGCAAGTCAACGGCAGCTCTCAGCCCGAAACCGAGTGGTGCGCGCAAGCTTGGCTCGAAGAGCGTCGCAGAATTGCGTAGTCAAGTGGAAACAAGCCAGTCGAACCAGGCTGACGGGTCTCTGAAAGAAATACGTGAGTTCCTCGTACGGGACAGTACCGTTAACGTTCAGTTCTCGGTAGCTCCCCTACGGCGATGTCGCCAACGGCACCGCTGCGGGTTCGAAATGAATCGCCTTCTCCCTCGCAAACATTCCCCTTCAATCGCGACTTTTGGACAGCGAATGATCAACCAAAGCCGGCCGCGGTGGAGGTTCTCAGCCCCAGAAGCATCTCAGTCATTGATGCCATCGTGGACCCCGTCCTTGCCACATCTCCTCAACAAGAATGTGAGAGCCTTCCACGATCGACAACAACCCCGACTACTGTACCCTTGTCTCCCAGGCCTTCGGGCCCGCGAAGCCCTTTGCCCAAAGCACAGATCATCACACCTGGCCTCAGTTCCGCTCACACTCGTCTCCGAGTCGTATCTGGCGGTGGACGACGGGTATCTGCGGGACGCGAAACCGTTCCGTTAAAAGGCGATGAAAACGTATCACCTTCGCAAAATACGCCGCCCACTATCCACATATCCGGAAAGAGACAGCACTCCGAGGATCAGCTTCAATCTCGGAAGCGCTCGCTTTCGCGCAGCCCGCTGGAGCCGAGGCTGTCGGACCCGTCTCAGATCCTTCCAGACCCTCTCAAAGTGCCCTCACTGTCAAAACGACCTGGGAGTCGTAGGTCATCGGCACAGCAGACACCCAGAAAACCTTCTGATCCCTTGACTACGCCGCGGACCGTCTCTTCCGGTAATGTTTCGCTCGTCCCAGTCGTAACGGGAACGACGGCAGACTACAAGACAGAGCATCTGGACGTTCATGCTGCCATAGAAGCGACTAGGCAGCGGGTGAGTTCCGATCCGAATTATGCTCACTTTAGATTGCGGAATCGCGTGCGACTACGAAGCGGGTCAAATCAGAAGTGCACGGTCTTTGCAAACAGCTCAGCAAGGAGTCCATCGGGCGAGACCGCACGGCTCGGCTGGACGGGAATCCATCGTTGCCACGTTCACCACACCGTCGCCATATAAACGTAAGTTGAATCAGGAAGCCTCAGCTCACCAACAACTAGCGATTGGTTGACCTGGATCCTTGCAATCAATCGTCAGTCTCCTCTCAAAATTCAACAGCTTCGCGAACCAGCAAGTATGAGTTCGACAGCATCGTTATGGACGAGTGTGCGCGAGGCATATCGTCGTTGGTCGACCGGTTGGACGGACACCTCAATCAAGCAATGGCGGACTGCGATAAGGCGGCTGCGATGGCACGACGTTCAGTTGAGGATGGTATCCAGGTGAGTAAACCTTGTCCAACTCGCGTTTATGCTCATCCCTTCAGAAAACGAACCAGGTCGACCGATTGCAAGCTCAAGTGCAGCGAGCCAAAGACCAACAAGATCTGCTCAAGCAACAGCTTGCCAATGTCCAGGTCGAAATGGACGTGATCTATGAGGTAAGTAGTTTTGGCAGCAGAGCAATATCGCTTACACATCCAGGCTTTCAACACCGAGCTAGACGGGATGTTCAATGACACCAACCTACCTTCGACTGAGGCCTTCGAAGCCATGCGACGGGATCTCCAGCTCGCCAAAGCCAAGCGGAACGAATTGGCCTTGGACAATTTGAAGCTCAAGCGGGATCTAGAGGAAGCAAATCAAAAGCGAGACCAGTGAGCTGATGGAGGATCACGAAGTTGCTCGTAGCTGACGGGTCTCCATCAGATGGGCACAGTTACTTCGTGGTCAGGAAATCATATCATGATCACCTCTGAACACACCTTCGACCCGTCTCGACGAATCTCAAAATACGGACAAAGGATAACCATCATCAGATACCAGATATTTGTACAGTTGTGCCGATCTTTCTCACTTCATCTTGTCGGTTGCACAGATGCAGACTGTACCTTATTGACAGTCACTTCACAAATTGGGGATAAACTCAGCTGCCTGGATGCCTGACTAGATAAGTAAGGATCTATGGCCATATGAACGAGAACCAAAATTCCATCGTTTGGTCTCCCGCCTCATGCTGGCTTTTCTTCACTTATCAAGCCTTAGCACGAACGGTCCCATGGCTATCGCCGCAACTTTGGTTGTGAAGTTTTTCAAGCAAGTGCTGCGAATGGGATGACGGCTCATGAAGCACCGAAAGCTTGGACCCCACGTGAGATACATGAAGATAAAGGCCCTACCGATCCTTTGCTAGTGCACTGGCCACTTTACTCCGTGCTCTCAGCCTCGCCCCATACCGTATCAGCAATATCGGTGCGACTTGCAAAGCCAAAGCTACACTGGCCACGAAGGTCGATGCTTGCGGATAGCCCATGCCCGTGTACTGCATGTTCCGTCAGAACCATCGCGAGGTGAGGTAAAAAGACATACAAGCTGATGTGCGAAGAGTGGGAAGACGGCTGATGCCATGTTTCGTGCGAAAGATTGAGCTGCCTGAGCGGAAGAACTGTAGGTCTCGTATGCGTCCGCTAGATAATTGCTAAAGACTATCAGCGGAAGAAAGTTACATCAGAGACGTGACGTACAAGATTCCGGAATACATTACATACTCGCCCCAATTAGCCAAGCACAAGAACATCGCCGGGACTGGCCAAGGTATATCTGGTCTTCCGGTCCAAGCAAAGGCAAAAGTTGCCAACGGGAAGAGGAGTCCGCCATATGCTGCCCAGTAGAGCCGTGCTTCGGGTGGTGCCCGCCCGCCATGCTTCGCCGCCTTTTGGGCGTAAAGATGATCTTGGTGTAAATTCGAGATGAAGCCGAAGATTGCCCCAATCAGGACGACGCTATTCGATGTGAGTTGTCTTGATAAAGAAGAGGTGGATGATACCCACATTTGGATCGATCCCGCTTCACCGTCATTGAACCCATACTGTCGGAAAACAAGAAGCTCGCTCGTTCCTCCCAAAAAGATGATCGCCCAAGCAAATCCCATCCACGTAGACAGGGCTGAAACGATTGGCTCGGTGAAGAGGTATTCTGCGAATTTCAGCAAAGACCAACAAGGTAAAATTGACGCACGGAAAGGACGGATGAGAGATACTTTCATCAAGGTCAAAAAGTCCTTCTTCTGTAATTCTGCTGCAGTGGCATGCCTTCGACCCGTCTCCCTGGTGAGTCGTATCGCCCGTCGCAACAGTAACACATCACCCCGAGTCTCGCGCAGGACTATTGCGTTGAGAACACAAGACACCGCTCCGAGAATGCCTTGTATCTGCGTAATCATCAGCTCTTGTTCAGAATGCCTGGGAAGACTGACTCCGTAACACCATCGAATGCCCCAGTACATTCCGACCCAGCCCATGATAACCCCACCGAGAGCCTATCACAGTGATTTGTTAGATATAGATATCTTCTCACCAGGCGACACCTACCTGACCGAGAAATATCATCCCGCTGAATACATTCATAGCCAAACCCCGCTCGTCCGCATGGAAAAGGTCTGCAACGGTACCTCCAACCATCGAATTCCCGACTGACGTTGTCATGCCTTGCTTTGGGATCGTCAGGTTGTTATCCTAGGGAGCTAGATCAGGTCACTCACGAACCAGCGAGCGATCAGCAACCCAGCAAAAGATCGGGAAGTCGCTTGTGGAATAAAGAGAAGTGCGCTCCTGCAATCGCCATGAGCTAAATTGGAAGGGGGCAGGAGTCAGACCTACAATATTGAAGTGACTTGATAGATGATATTTCGTCCGAACTGGGAATCCAATCAGCCTAGTCGACAAGCATCAAAGCGAAATCGCCGACTCACCACCTCGCTCAAAGGAGCTAATACCATCGGCGTGAAGCTGATGGCCACTAACACGACCGTGAAGCTCAATTCGAACACCTCTCGAGACACGCCGAAGTGGGCGGGTCCCCAAGTGGCCATGATCGCGACAGAAGTACAATTGATTGCTCCGCAAGTGGTGATGAAGACCGCCACGAAAGCAATCATGTATTTATGCTTCGTCGTCCAATTGAAAGGATTCTATACCAAGAAATCAACTCATCAGTCGAGAAACAAGTAGGCAATCTTGCACAGACTGACCTCTCTGTCGTTAGGGAGCCATTCGATGACCACAACCTCCTCCATCCCATTCCCTAGATCCACCTTCTCCCGTCTCTCTCTTACTCCGGGTATGACATGTCCTACTTCCCCAGTCTCCCTCGTCCTCTCCTTCAATCCCATCTCCTTCTCCAACACTCCAGTCGGTCCCGTCCCATCGCCTAAGTCATACAGGTTATTATCGGATGTGGCAGGAGTCCTAGTGAAGGGAGTATTGACAGCTGTTACTGCATCGACTTGCGAGTCGGTCGAGGATCTCAGCGGCGATAAAGCGAAGTCATCGTGAGGTGGTGTAGGATGTCGTGAGCCAGGTGGGGTATGTAAGGGTAATACAGGGGAGGTTGTCGACTTCATCGTGCGGGAAGTGATTGATTATACTGAAAGGAGCAATTATGCGTCGGGGCCATCAAGACGAAGGTGTTCTCGACGTCTTTTTTGTAGCTTTCTTCTTTATCTTGGTGGACTTTCTTGGATGCGGGACTACGTTGTGAGGGATCTACCGAAACAAGAATGGGTCCTACTTCGAGAGCAGATTTCGAGTAGGTATATATAAGATGTTCAAATAGAATTCTGTGATTGATTTGCGAATCGATAGCAAGTGTAAGGCATTCGAAAGCAGATCACTGGAGAAGCATCACCGAACCAAAGACAATAGAGGGAGTGAGGAAGGATCAAGGGCATTCATTAGATTCTTTCGACTCCTACTCCGGCAAAAGCCGGCATGCGATAATAGTGCGGATCACTCGGCCGCCTCGGGCCGAGGTATTTGGTTGGCGGTACATCACATACACCGCTGAAGTGTGAACGCTATCCACGCAAAGTATTGACACAACAGATGAAGATATTCCCCCGCGAAAACAGCTATGCTACATGAATAAACATACTTACTCTTCTTCCTCTCCTTCCAGTGGCTCATAGCCCTCTTCTTTTCGTTCCCTTGTCATCCACCACCACCCAAAGCTCACCGCAGCTACCACCAGGACTACACCCGCCCCGACCAGCGCGAGGACTAGCCATCCCCAGCTTGAGAACCAACTCGGCTCGTACGGCACAAGGACCGAGTCGATCATCACTACTCCTCCACCGAGCGCCATACCCCCCCGCCATAAAGCGTCATAACCTATCTCGTCGTCACCCTTCTTTATGCTGCCCGCTCTTGATCGTGTTTTCCGCCATCGAACAGTAGCGCGACCTGCCTCGCCTAAACGCGCCGCATCGTTCCCCGTTCCACCTCGAGCATTACGGATGCCAACGATATAGCTGTTATCCCCAGTAGCTCGGAAGGCGACATCGCCGTACTTCGAGGTCGAAGAGAGAAGTGTCGAGAAGACCAGGTCATCCGCTAGCGACACGGGCATATCATTTTGGGGAGGGGCAGCGGGAACACGGGAACCGGCTGTCCGAGGAGTCGAAGGCTGAGATGGTATGATGTGCAGTTTGAGGAGGTTGATCAGCGCCTCTTGGTCGGAGAGATAGTGCGTGAGGTTCAGCCTTGAGAAGGCCTTGTCGGTAGGGCACAATACAGTATAGCTGGGCATCGCTGGCGAGTCGTTGTCCCCAGCATCGCCGTCATCCTCCTCCTCGTCCCATGTTCGGACGAATCCACCGAGGGCGACCCGTTGAACTTCATCCAAACTCGGTTCTCGCCCTTCCAAAACCCATGCAAGCCCTGCCCTAACCATCAGATCCCATCATAGTGTTTTGCTTCGAGCCTCGAACGAGCTTGCCAATCGTAATGCTGATATCTGCTGGCAATATCATACTGTCGATAGTATGTATGACGCCGGTGTCGGTGAGAGCATCGTATCGGGTGACCTTGGCCGGGCGAAGCTCGCCATTACTAGGGAGACTCTCGCCCGAATCGTGACCATCCCACTGAGTCGGACTACTGAGGCTAAGAGTCGAGTTCTTCCCTTTCGTCTTGCCAAGTATGATCTCGCCGCCCTCGAGGGTTTTGTACACTCGTTGTCCTACTTCCACTTCCGAAGAGTACACAACTCCGTCGATAGCGTGGTAACGAACAACTCTGCGGAGTTCATCTTTTCCCTCGGATAAGAGGAGGTACCGCATCGCAAGACCAAGCGAGGCGAAGGCCCGATTGCGAGGCACAAAGTAGGTCGTTGCCGGAGTCCGCTTGACTGCCTTGTCGAGATCTGCGGCATACACTGCTGCGATGAAGGTGGACAGTTGGAGATCGGATACGGCGGTTTGTAAGACATCATCAGGAGGAGCAAGGAGGTTGGAAATGAGGTAGATGACGGTCTTCCCGCTCTTGACTGCTGGAAATCAACGGGTTTGGCAAGGCATCGATTCCAACCTACCTGGCTTGCCTAGAACAGTGGAACCACCGAACCGTATCTCCCCTTGGCCAACATTCTCCCAATTAGGCTGGTCGAGTCGTTCAGACACATCAACCCGTAATCTTTGTCTGCTGCCTTTTAGCGCCAACGTTCTCCGCTCGGTACCGACGAGCATCCCATTCTTGAGATCTGAAGGGAGCAGACGACCGGGGATGATGTGGTACTGGAGTAGCGCTTGGAGAGGCGAAACGTCCTCCGTTGGGTCCTTCGGTACCGGTGCTGGCAGGATCACTCCGCTAGCCCCGGCCTCCTCCGCTTCAGCATCAACCCAGAAGTCCGGCAAAGAAGGTACGCCATGCCCGCCCCACCGACCAAACATGTCGAGCACATCGTCTGTCGGTGCCAGAATCGTCCACACATCCGAAGCCGATCCGCCGACATATGTAGTCGACAGGTTGGCAGAACGAAGTAAGGAGACGAAGCGAGTTGCATTTAGGGAGAGCAGGACCTTTTCAGCCGAGTTGAGTAGAGTGAAGTTCTCGGGCAAAAGGAGCGAAGGAAGGATATGGATGACACCTGCGATGAATCAGCATAGGTCAGGCATCGCAGTCGTAATTACCGTTCGACGCAAAGATATCCACAGCTTCCGCTGAAGTTCCGTTCACTATAAGATTCCCATCCGATGGCGCTTCTATGATGAGATCTTCGCCCGAAGCCGATTCTACTGAAGCTGACCGTGAGCATTTGCGTGAAGAGAAGCGAATGATCGCACTTTGATACCCTTCCTTACCCCAAGCGTCTTGCCATCCAACCTCATCTTTCCCGACACCCAGCACCACAGAGCCGGCGACTATCCGTCCAACCCCTTCCGAACCATATCCACCTTCCAGGTACCGCCTCTCAATGTCGTCAAAGGCATCGGTGAAAGCATCGTTCGAAGGTGCAAAGATTGTCAAGTGTGGTGTCGTGGACAATGAATCGGGTAAAGGGTCTGGCAAGGGTTCCGAGATGGTCAGGAGTTTGGCCAAGTAGCTGAGAGAGGGATGAGTATGGATGAGTTCCTCTACAAGCGAGTTAGCAAAGATCCAGCATCAGGCCTCCTTGGTTCGGCCAGATGAAACCATATGGAGAAGGACAGGCGTAAAGAAGGGAGCTTTACACTCACCTATCGATGGCGGCATATCCAGTACTCCCTCGACGCCCACCACTACACCATTCCTCACCCATCTCATCCCCTTGACTGTTCCGGTATCGTTCCCAACCTTTTCCCACCCCTCCCCGTCCCATACCCCCACTCCACCCTGTCCCCGCCAATCTATCCCCACCTTCCCCCTTTCCCCTCCACAATCAGAACCAGCCCGAGCGATTCTCAATCGCTGTTCATGTCCACCCAACATCCCTTCTCCTCCTCTAGGTAACCAAGGCGATCCCGGCTCAGGTATGGGCGGATGTTCCGGTTCCTCAGCTATCGGGAAAAGCAGTGTCGTCTCTGTTGTGATGTTCCTGTCGTGTGTCGAAGCGATGAGAGCTGAAGTAGGGAGGGTGTAATTGAGCATATGATAAAGTAGATGCTGCCTCAACGCCCAATTCTGATTATCCAGCACTTTCCTGATGCTCCACTCATCCCCACCATCTTCTATCCGTAATCGTCGAATATCCTCTTCATCCAACATCCATTCTTCTAGACCATGTTGGCTGAGCCATCCTGAAGCTAAATCGTGCGGGTCTCTAGGTCTATGCGAGCCAGCCCATAATGACCATGCCTCGTCGGTCGGTGCGAAGAACGTCGCGTTCCCAATATGCGCGAGGAGAGGGATACATTTAGATCTCTGAAGGAGGTGAAGGAGGGTTGTATGTTGAGATGAGGATGAGAGTGTGGAAACAATCGTCTCGGCGAATGAGGAAGTAGCTTTGACAAATGAGCTTCATGAAGACATGGTGACGGTGACTCACAGGCGTACCGTGTCGAGGAGTGATATTGCTCCTGATTAGGAGATCGCCCAAGCCATTCGGTCTGCTCGGTTTGAAAGGAGGTTTGCTGCGCGGAGCTTGCCCAACCAGCAAAGATGAGCAATGAGGTAGCAAGTGTGACCCGCGACCTCATCGTGTCTGGATCAATCCAGGCCTTGTTAGAGCTGCTCAGCAACCAAGGATGAGGTGTCTAAGCGAACATGGGATAATTCAGATCGGTCAGAAGCCGACACACTTGTACATACCGGCGGCTTCCACCGGATTCAAAGGTGGCGATTTCCCCTTTCGTCACAGAGAACCTTTCCGCAAACTCGCATTCATTCCATGCTAATGCTACGAAAGATACACCTGCTGGCTTATCAACGGCTTGCTATGCTCCGCCTCCAGCTCCGCCAGTGCTCGGAATGCTGCCATATCTACCCTCGCTTTAAAGATCACAAACACTAATGTCAGGATCAGCATCACCACATTTCCCTACCAGTCCGATGAATTTGAGGCACCATGGTTCGAATCATGATTCGCGATCTCCTCAGCATCTTGGCAGATATCGAATCCTGCCGCACAATGGGCGCACCTCAGCCAAGATCCACGAACTTGGTCGGAATGGATATCGCATAGCGTCTCCCGATGCAAGACGTGCTTGAGGTATGACGTCGGATCACGGACATTGATCACAGCTCCAGCTGGGAGATCACCGACTCGATGTTTATACAGAATGGGTAGGAGGGGCCGAGGGGAAGATAAAGGGATGTCGGCCGGTTTATCGAACTTGAAGAAGACATGTCGAGGATCATGCACCCGGTAAGATCGTAGCTCGCAGATAGAGCACTAAGCTACGTCAGCGTGATACTTTGACGAGGGGTATGACTGACCAGATTGTAAGCCTCTGGATAGGAAGGGCAATTCGCGCATTGATACCGCAGACCCATGATCCATTCATTGCAGTTGTTACACCGACACCCTTGATCCAGAGTATCACGAGCAGCAATACTAGCTGTTCGCGGTGTAGCAGCGTGTATCTCACCATTCACTTGCACACTTGCTCCAGCGTAAACAGTGGTATTGGTGGGAGATGAAGATCGAGACGATGGTGTCCTCATGGAAGCTATCGCTGTCGAGTCCTGCTGGAACCATCGATCCCGAGCGCGACGGGAGACCGCTTCGACCTCAGCGGAAGCAAGTGGGATAGGGATCTATGGAGATGGTATGTTGCTCAATACGGCAGAGCACTGATGAGACGGGAAACTCACTTTCATCATGATGTGATCGGCAGTATGGCCGGAAGCATCTCCGCCTATGGCAACCCCTTCGCACACGTCACACAGGTCCCTGCGGCTCATCAGCAGGTGCCACTCGCAAGTACGGCGTTCTTACCAGGATGGACAGACTGCACAGTGGAACCTCGGACCAACGATGTCTCGTAAGCAGCTGAGCTACATCAGCTGGTTCGATCGCCATTGCGAGGTACCCTTACTTATGACAGAAGGCTCCAGGATGTCGTATAGCTACAAAGAGGAGCTGAGTGAGAGGACTGCCACAGGATCGTCCTGCAACTCACTTCTTCTTACTGTATCCACTTGGTGAGCGCCGTTGATTGCCATCAGACCGTTTGATCTAGACGGTCCAGCCTGAGGGATCGTCTGATCAGGAAGGGCCAGAAAAGGATGCGATGGGTGAATATCGTGGACCTTTTGATAGCCTGAACACCATAAGCAGAAAATCTCATGTATGAAGAGGCCGAAACTCACAGGACTTGCAGAGGTCGAACTTGGAGCAAGAGACACCTGTATTCAATTTCAGCGCAAGGTGTGTGTGCGCTAGGAAGGCGAACATTTATAGTGATTTCGACGAAGGATGCTCCGACAAATGGTGCACTCCGCAGCATCCGTATATTCTTTGTGGGGCTCAGCTAGGTGGTCGTGCAAGTGAAGCACTCACCGACATCGACCCATCCCTCAGTACCCCAAATCTTCTCCCGGAAAGCATGCTGCACCCCATTCACTCCACTTTGCTTCGTTCCGATCTTCCTCTTCGTCCTTCCCACAGCTCTGGCATGCGATATTCCATGGACCTCGATACACCCTGGACAGAGCTCGTAGCCTCTCGATGTCATATCACCAAATAGGTGGACGGGACCCGACCTCGGTGAGTCAGGCGGAGTGGGACCCGAGCTGGAGTGGGAATGGTAGATAGCGCCAGTCGGCGAGGAAGCGACGACGTTTCCTATATGCAATGTCGAGTGGCTGGCATTCGTCGAATGAGAACCGTTGCGCGGTCGGAGTTTGCTGCGAACTGCCGGTGAACCCGAAGGACCAGCTTGAGCCGCCCACTCTGTGACTTCCGATGACCCCTGGCTCAGCTCGCTGAAGCTTGGCACTCTCGGAGGACCAAAGGCAGCCTTTTCAGAAGCGTTTTTTCTCCACATCTCCCCTTCACCACAGTCATGACAAACGTATCGCATGTAGTCGAGTCTCATCCCGCAAGCCGAGCAGTCAGGCGCCAAGATGGGAGAGCCGAGGGGTTCCGCGGGAGTACCGTTGCTTGACGCTGAGTCGACATTCGCCGTTTTCGGTGGTGATCCGGTGGTTGAGGATTCAGATGGGGAGGTGCGCGAAGCGGCCTTGCCTGAAGAATTGATCTTGCTTGGCGAGCGCGAAGACAGGGATGAGGTCTCAGTACTCTCGTAGGAATAATAGTATTCTGTGGAGCTCAGTTGAGATGAGTCCGAGAGCGAACATTGAGGACGTACTGCCTCGGGCGTTCCGTACGAGCTCCAGATCCCCTTGTATTTCTTCATCACTGCCTGCACTCTCGTCGTCACTCTCGTATCGCCTGCTATTCCTGCTCGCTGCGGTCCCCGCGCCATATCGACGAGTAGTCAGCCGACTTTGCTCTCGTAGCCATCTCGAACCGAGTTCGGAGTGCGTCAAGAGCGATGGCACTGGATCACTGTCAGACCCAGTGAGAGGTGGCGGCTGAGAAGGAGGCTGAGGAGATTGAGGAATGCGATGTCGTCCTGAGAGCCATGAGCTGCGTGACGAGGGTGATATTCCGCTAGATATGTGGTCATGCCGATCGACTCCGGTCGCATGATTGGAAGCAGGTTGAGGTGGTATGTCGAGGCTCAACGCCGCCATCCCATTTCTCAGCGATCTTCCAGCGCTTCCACCACACTCCGTCCTTCCCTCTTCTTCCTCATCGATAACAGCCTCTCCCAGCCCATTCGTGCCGTAACTCCCATAACTCTCCCCATCACCGTTGGACCTCCAGCTTCCCAGACTGCTCTCACTAGACTCGTCTCCGCTACGGAACGAACTGATCGAGCTCGTATCGCTCAAACTTGGTCCATCATATTCGACGACCACATCCAGTCGAATGGTCACCTTGTGCTGCGAGCTGGAGCCTGAGTACGACGACGACAGATCCGCATCGTCAAAGTAGAGGATAGCTTCGGTGAGATCGCCTTCGGTCCGAATGGGGAAACCTTCTCCATCATCGTCGGTATAGGTAAGAAAGAAGGGTGAAGCGGAGAGGGAGAAGCACTCCTCTACCTGCAATCTGGATCAGCGAGTATTGGGGAAAAGGAGTGCAGGCTCACCCGAGTCCGAAGGGAATGAAGACGACATGTCGCAGTTGAGGGAAAGGTCACTCGTCGGACGGAGCTCTCATAACCGCATTTAACGACTAAGGCTCTGTTCGGCCGGTCACGTATGATTCCGTTGGGCGCCTTCAGCATAGCCAACGGGTCATAGGGAGTAGAGATTTCGGTGAGGCATGGAAGAAGACAGCGTGTCCGGAGTGGTGTTACCGGATCATGTCTGTACTTTTGGTGTAGAAGACGACGAAGGAGGACGTTAGCTCGGTCGGTCTTTGTCAACAAAATCGCACATCCGCAGCATCTCGGGTAAATCCGATAGTTTTTCCGATTGTACGCTGTAAACGATTTTGACCGCATCGACCCTCGACTGACAGCGGTGATCATAGCAATAGACTGCCCAGGATGGCAATGAGACCGACTAGATCGCTTTACCAAGCCACACGAGCTGTCAATGTTGGACCGTCCCGTTTGGCCAGCAGCAATGCGCGGAGAACATGGACCCCTTACCTCGTCGGCTTGACCATTGCGACCGGCGCGATATACTTCGCCAAGCTGGATCGTAAGTCTGTCTGTAGAGATCCTCTATCCAGGATTGCGAAGTTGATGGACTGCCGGTCTAGGTCACTCTCAGCTCGATGATCTCAAGCATCCATTCCTTCTACATGCCGACTCGGCAGCCCGTCCTGATCCAGTCGCCTCATCATCAAAGGATGAAGCTTTCCGAGGTAAATCCAACTCTCCATCTTTCATACTTCAAAGTGATGATTGTAGAGGACCCCGAGACTTCGACACCCTTCCCCCTGTCCCTCAATCTCCTTACACCGACACCACCTCTCACACTCATCGGCCTCGGAGTTCGCAAAGTCTCCTTCCTCCGCGTCAAAGTCTACAGCGCCGGATTTTACCTTGAGGAATCAGCATTGAGAGGGCTGGATAACATCGAAGGATGGCATGTACGTCAATACTTCAGCTAAGCATCTGCGCCCGCGTTCAGCGGCTCGATGTGGCCGCTATCGCTACGGGTCGCCGATGATAAGCTGATTTGGCGGTAGACGTTTTCGGCCCAGTATATGCTCACACCGCCAACATCGAAACCGAATGACCCACTCGAAGCACCTCAACTATCTGGCCAAGCACTGATGCGGAACTTACTCGATAGACCGGTAACCTGTGCTGTACGGATCGGTAAGTCAGCTCCTTCCCGCTTCTACCTTCTGAGACTGATGAAAACGAAAAGTCCCGGTCAGAAATACCGACTTCGGGGTGAGCACCTATATTCATACGGCATCTTCATGCTAATGACAGCAGCATTTGCGAGACGGCTTCACCCGAGCACTGTTAGTCAGACAGAAAATCGCACGGACCAATGGCGAGCTAACCGAAGCGGATGAGACGGTTTGTCCACTTCGCAAGCGTTCATGCCTTCTCGCTGATGTGCTGTTAAGCGGATAGCCAGCTCGCTCCAAAACTTGAAAAGTCTCTTTCCTGCTCAATCAGTGCCAAAAGGACAATCACTGGTTCTTCTGCGGACGGCTACCGGTAGTTTGATAGTGGAATTCGAGGTCAGTCACCACAAGTCACCCGACTGAACATGGATCTGATACTTGATCCAGGGGAAGGTGCTGGGAAAGGTCGATGACCGGTGGATAGCGAGGGAGATGATGTTGGCTTACTTTGCGGACAAGGATGTCATCTCACCCAAGGTCAGTAGCTCAATAGCTGCAGGTCAAATTGTCATACGCTGACGACCTACTCCAGCTCAAGGAAGACGTGGCGCATGGTCTGGAGAGATTGAAGGGGCATTGACGTCATCCGCTGGCAAAGCGGGTTGTCATCGCCAAGATCAATGCACATGCATCTTCCTCGTAATGCAGACGTCCCAGCCTACTCGATGGAGACTAGGTTTTCTCAAGCGAATCGTCGTGCGTTCTCCTCCTTTTGAGCTACTCACATCACCACACACTCGCTCTGCGCTTCATGCCGCGTCGGCCGAGCTTGCGCTTTCTTCGCATTCTTGGCGTTATTCAGCTCGGTCAGCCGTTGCATCGCCCGCTTATGTTGTTGCGCTGGTGATTCCTGGTCAGCTCGGAGCTACTGCGTTGGCAAAGAAGGACATACCAGCTGCACGCATATACCATCGCTTTGCACTCTCTATATCCTGCTTGACACCTATCCCGATCTCGGTATAGTCTGACAAGTGCGTTAGTGGCCGATGGCTTCAGGCTAGAATGTCTCACATCCAACAGCATACTCCGCTTTTGCTAGACCTTTGTTTGCCGCTTTCCGTCCCCAGAGATATGCCTCCGTATCGGACTGCTTCAAAACGCCCTCTATCGTTCACATCAGAGCTGATCTAGCTGAATACAAGACGACCTCACCGCTACCCGTCAGATACCAGCCGCTCAACGCCAGTTCCGCCTCGCTATCCCCTTTCTCCGCAGCCTTCGTATACCAAGCGATACTACGTCTCGGATCGATCGGACATCCCAGAGTTCCGAACTCATGACACGCGCCGAGCTTGAACTGCGCTGGAGCATATCCCAATGCGGCAGCCTGGGTAAACAGCTCCTTCGCCATATTCGGATCGTGCGGTACGACACCACCGTTGTTCGGTCTTTCGTGAAGGAGGGCGAGCTCGTGCATTGCATGTGGATTGTCCTCATCAGCCTGAGACGCGGCCCGTCGAAGCCAGACGATAGCTTCTCGAGGATTACGAGGCGTGTTTAGGAGTCCACCGAGGAGGACCATACTGAGCTTGTACATAGCTGCTGTATCGCCTAGTGCTGCTGCTTTCCGATAGAATAGGACAGCTCGATCCGGATCCTTCTTTGTTCCGGCTCCAATCTCGTTACATACTGCAGAACGGTAGGTTGCAGCGGGATGATTCAGCTTGCTCGCCATGAGATAGAGGTAGTATGCCTTCTCGTGATCCACTTGTAATCCGAGTTGTCCGGTACCGTAGAGGTTAGCGAGGAAGAATTGGGCATCTGGATATGGTTCCTTCCCCTCGGCCAGCTTCTTTATATTCCGTAGCGATTCTGTCAGAAGAATGTCTCGATACTTCCTCCCCAGTCTCATGTCTGACTGCCTGAGTTCATCCCCGATCTTCTTCGCTGCCTCGATCAGGTACTTCGCAAAGGCGAACTGCGCTTCAGGATCGGGATCGTCTTTCATTCGTTTCCGGTAGTCATCGACATACTGCTTGGTATATGGCGGTCTATTCAAGTCGACGGCGGCTTGTGTACCTCGTCGTCGAGTCGATGATGCACCCACTGATTCTGTGGGTTTCCGGGCAAGGGAGACGGAAGATTTGGAAGATAGGGCGGAAGCGGCGGTTGCAGAGGTGTTTGTACGGGCTAGAGAGGCGGTGATTTGTTGTCGTATTGGGAGTACTTGTGAGGAAGTAGAGGCTTGAGCGGCACCAGGGGGAAGACCGAGAAAATCATTCGCTGCGGAATAGTATGGGTTCGAAAAGTCTGCCTGAGGGGCATATCCTCCTCCTCCTCCTCCTCGTCCTGCCGCGTACGGGTCGTATCCAGATGCAGGGTACTGCTGTACTCCTCCCGGTGCATTCCCAGCTCCATATGCGCCCATATCGGAATCCAAGCTGTAGACGCTTGCGCCATCCACATCTCTGTTCGGATATCCACCCGTCATAACCCTTTGATGCGGTGGGTAAGGAGCTCGAGCAGCGTGAGCATGGTTGACGGGAGCACTTTGATGGCGTGATGGATTGGTTTGTGAAGGTGATGCCGCTGAGAAGCTGAGCTGAGAGAAGTTGATGTCGTTGGGATCTGGTATGCGTCTACACGATAGGCTTCCCACAGAGGTCCGATTGGGGTTGGCTGATTGCAGTGGGTAAACTTCGTGTCCTTGATGGGATTGGGATTGGTACTGCTGAGGTGGAACGCCATAGTCGACTGGCGCGTAAGGCGTCTGCTCGAGGCTCGGTGTCCGACAATGAGAGGTATGAGGTGGTTGAGTTCCGAAGTTGCCGGGTGATTGCGTTATACCTTGTTCCGAGGCCATGAGAGCGGAGTATGAGGGTAAAGGTGGATCGGAGGGATTTGGTTCGCCGAATGACAGAGGCCCTAACGACATCAAAGGAGTCCAAGTCAGTCGCTATAAGCTAGATGGGCTCCCGCCATGAACACAAAGCCCCGGTATACCGCACAGACGCGATGACGCCCCCGGTTATCGTGCCATCAAAACCTCTCAACAGATAATGATGCCCCACAGACACCTTTCATTTCAAAAGACAAAGACTTGCCTCTGTCCCTCATACTCTGACTCCTTCCTGCACCACCTCCCTTTCCAGACACATCCGCATAGTCCTGACTTGAAGAGCTGGGTGAAGCGTAGCCATCGTATGTTTGGGCGCGACGTTGTTGATGTGGACTGGCATGTTGAGTGGAGCTCGGTGGGTACATAAGAGTCGTAAGTTGAATGATTACACCAGTAAACGCTCCGCTGTGGGTCAGGTGGTCGGGGCTTTCTACTGGATTGAAAGAGTTGTCGTGACAACGATGGTTTATACACAACGCAGACTTGGACCAAGGAGCTGGAACCAACTTGAATCACGTGATGACATATTCTCTGGATGTTGTCAAAGGCAGGCCTATATAAGTCTCACGCCTTTAGATGTGCCTATTACTTAGATCGTACTCAACTCTTTCACGATGAACTACACTTCGAAACTATTATAAAGCTCAGCTTTGACAGGAATGCTAAACAAAACATCTGCTACTCAACGGCTTATTAGCCAGTTTGGCAGTATTCTTATCCGACATATCTGATAGAATGGATCAGACAGTGAGTAATATGGGCCTTGCCGAGAGGCATTGATTCCCCGTCTTGCCACTATGGCTCACAGCTTCAAAGGCTTCCGAACCATATCCATCTCTGCCGGATTTGGTCACCTTGCTCGCTTCCTCCTCGACTTCTCCTTCCACTCTTGCCCCTCCATCCGACCCAATCTATCCTTTCACTTCCACGCTTCCCCCCTCCAAAGTCAATGGCCATGCATCGGACACCAAGCCGAACCTCGTCCCGGTATACATCGAGATACCGGCGGACATGCTCACACCCGTCGCTGCATACCTCAAGGTGGCAGCGGAAAGCGAGTACAGCTTCTTGCTGGAGAGCGTTGTAGGTGGAGAGAATCTAGCTCGGTACAGCTTTGTAGGAACAGGTCAGTCTAATGCGCCTCCGAAGCTATGCAAAGCTTTCCGAGTGCCTTGGGACGCTGACGGAGGGAACAGATCCATTAAAGACGATCCGAACAGGCGATGGTTTTGATATCACTGGCGACCCCCTCCAAGCACTGGAGAGAGAGCTCGAGCAATATCGATTCGTCAAACTACCTAGAATACCGACGTTCACCGGTCAAATTTCCATCGTACAGGTATACCAAGCTAATGAAGGAGTCAGGCGGTGCCGTCGGTTTCATCACCTACGATTCCATAGTCCACTTCGAACCCGTCACCAAGCCCTCCACACCTCTCATTAACCCACTTCCCGGACTTCCCGAAGCATTCTTTATGATCACCTCGACCCTCATCATCTTCGACCATATCTACCAGACCATCAAGCTCGTCTCCCACGTGCACCTTCCAGACGGTACCTCACTCACCGAGCTTCCGGCCCTGTACGAGAAATGTGTTGCACGAATAGGAGCACTACGCCAGAAGCTCGAGTCACCTAATATCCCTTTACCCAAGCAAGGGCCGATAAAGCTTGGTGCAAGCACGACGAGCAATGTTGGCAAAGTGGGATATGAGGGGTTCGTCACGAAACTGAAGGAACACATCGTCAAGGGGGACATCATTCAGGCAGTACCGAGTCAGCGTTTAGCACGATCAACAGCACTACATCCGTTCAACATCTATCGGCATCTGCGGAGGATTAATCCCAGTCCTTACATGTTTTACCTGAATTGTGGAGATGTGCAAGTCATAGGAGCGAGTCCAGAGACATTATGCAAGGTCGAGGGGAGAAAGGTGTATAATCACGCGATTGCGGGTACAGTTCGACGGGGAAAGACTGCTGAAGGTAAAGTTCATATACTTTGTGCAATTTGTGTGCTGAGAGTGTGCAGAGGATGCAAAGCTCGGAGAAGAGTTGCAAAAGTCAGAGAAAGATCGAGCAGAACACATTATGCTTGTCGATCTCGCTCGAAACGATGTCAACCGAGTCTGCAAGCCCGAGACAGTCAACGTGGATGACTTGATGCGAGTGGAGAAGTTTAGTCATGTGATCCACCTCACGAGCCAGATTAGCGGGATATTGCGGGATGACCAGTCGAGGTCAGTGCTCCCGCAAGCTTCACCTCGATCAAGGCGACTTTCTCCGAGGCCGGAGTACTGACCAGGCCTTCAGATTCGACGCTTTTCGATCCATATTTCCTGCCGGAACGGTTTCCGGTGCGCCGAAAGTCAAGGCAATCCAGCTTGTCTCCGGTCTGGAGAAGGAGAGACGAGGAGTATATGCTGGTGCTGTCGGACGATTCGATTTTGACCGGAACGAGCTGGATACGTGCATCGCCATTCGGACAATGACGTACAACAACGGGACTGTCTACTTGCAAGCTGGTGCATTTGATTCTGGTCTTATCATTCTGCGCTGATGCGGGAGCTTAGGTGGCGGCATTGTCTTCGACAGCGTCGAGGAAGACGAGTATATTGAGACGATCAATAAGCTTGCCTCCAATGTCAAGTGCATTGAGGAAGCGGAAAGTGAGTCTCATCATGCGATTTGGGGAGTAATTCACTGACGTAAGCGAAGAGTATTATGCCCGACAACAGGGACAGTCAATATAATGCAAGCCATTACTATGCTCCGCTCGCCGCTCTTGACTCACGATCATCGACCAAGCGGGTCTGTAACTTGTCTTGACTGCAAAAACATAATGGATATAATCGATTCATCAGTCTAGCTTTGATCTGGTACTGATTTGCTGTCATCAAGCATTCATTCGGGTATCTCCCTGCAGGGGGGAAAGCACGTTGTTCGGTAGTGGGACTGCATCATTTGGATTCATTGACCATTGCCGGCCGATACGAGAATCATTTGCCCACACTTCCCCTGTTCCTGTCCGTGTCTCCTGCACGTCATGACAGCTTTCCTATTGATTCGCGCCGCGCCTTCTTTTCTGGATGTATACTTATCTCGATTTATGTTGAGGCCTCCCCACAAGGCTACCCCACCATCGCCCTTCCCCCTTCACGATGATTAACTTCCGATTACCGATGTATACACGATCAGCACCCGATCTTAAGAACCTCCATCGTATCCGATATATCGGTAGCGCATGGGTCAACACGTCTTCCTTCGCCCCTATCAAGCCACAGCCGGAACCGCATCAAAACCTCGCCGCTCCGATCGAGGTCTACAACTTCACTTCAGCAGCCGCCACCTGCGATCACTCTCATCCCGCTCCGAAGACTCACTTTCCGAAGCATCGATCGACTCCACACCTATCCTTCACATCGAATATCTCTTGAACTGTCTCCCGGTTCCAACGATCACACCAGAACCCGAAGATGAAGATGGGATCATCTTCATGTGCCGAACGAGGAATCATCCGCCACTAAGTCATGTCTCGAAACGGATCATCGATTCCATACACTCTCAAATTCAACCTTGACCCGTGTCCGAGACTGCCGAGCTCGAGGATCCAACGTGAATCGACGAAGGTTCTCTGAACTCACTCGACGTAGAGCTGAACAGTGCAGCTTTCGATCATCGACCAACGACCCTCGAAAAGCCACCCGATTCATGTCATCAAACTCCTGTACCACCCGTTCATGATGATGACGACGTTCGTTCTAGTATTCACGGTCGCCCAGAGTGCGACACGATCTACCAGAGTCATCCGGTCGGCGTCGATATTCCAATAACTCATCCAATGTTCACCTTCGCTACTCCCGAGAATCGACCGCGACCGAAAGTCAAGGTTTTACAAACACCTCAGGACGTCGATATCAAGCATGACGTCGTCAATAATCGGCACACCCCTGCGGAGTCCGAGCGTCGGACTTGAAAGTCCAATCGAGGGGCTAAAGGAGAAGTACGAGAAGGCGTTTGGTGCGTTCAAGATGGCTTTCAGCTTCAGAAGACGAGGGTGGGATACTTGAACTGGGTGGTATCTATTTCGAAGTTTCTCGCTTTTGGCTTTATATGGTAAACATGCTGTACATGTGAAATGATGATCGTGCAAAACTCTCTCTCGACCAAGACAGATGCTGCCTTCCTGGTACTCCTTTCTCCCGCTGAGACTATCACCACATCTTCCTCGAGCCTTGTGCCTGTCCTGCTCCAGCCTTTCCTTGCTGACCGATCGCCCCATGATTCCCATAATTCTGATAAACCGCTTGCGCTTGCCCTTGCTGTCCCCCTACACCTCCATAGTACCCTCCAGATTCCCCATATCCACCATTGCTGGTATAATCCCGCTGTTGTTGACCCGAATGCACTCGTCCCATCATTTGAGCTGAATTCGGCATGCTGTACTGGTAATAGCCCGCTCCGCTTTGAGAACTCGCAACTCCTCTACCATATTGAGCCGCCATCGATGCTTGCGTATGACCATATACTTGCGCAGAAGCGTAAGGTTGAGACGGTACGGCTGGGTAACCTTCAGGCGATTGTTGATGCTGAGTATACGAAGCTTGGTATAGCTGCGTCTGATCCTTGTTGACAGGCGAAGCTGTATTGAATGCCATCGCAGCCTTCTGATCCATAGTCGAGATGCCCTGAGCCGGCTTTGCACCGTACCCGTAGCCTGTACCGAAGGCTGAAGGGGACCAGACGCCCTGCTGAACGCTCGAGAAGCCGTTGACGTTTGAACCGTTCGGCCTCGCTCCAGTATAGCTTAAACCCATCATTCTTTGTCCATTCTCCGGACTGGTGTAGCCATAGCCATGACCCGGAGATTGGCGGAATGAGGCGGAAGGTTGGTAATCGCCAGGAGACGAGAAAGTCTGACTGGCCCTGTAGCTCATTTTTGCCATGCTGGGTAAAGGTTGAGGTGCAGGGGGATCGGCGGATGATGGCGCGTTCAAGGAGGGGTACATTGGCGAGTTGGTATCGCCAGCTTGGCTCGTTGCAGAAGGAAGGGGCTTCTGAGAGGCGAATTTTTCGCCAGGACGAGGAGGATCGGGAGCGGTCGTACGGGTTTGATCCCATACGCTCTTGATGTGATCATGCTGTGACGAGCCGCGGGAAGACTTCGTAGTCCATGGTGTAGAGGTTCCGTTCGGTGATGAGGGGTTCCCCCGAGAAGAGGTTGCACTCAGCGAAGGCGGTGTTTTGGGAGTCTGCTCAAATCAATCAATCGTCTTGAATCTATAACGGCTAAAGCTCACCGCTGTACCTGGCGTTTTTGATCCGCCCTCCATCGCCAAGTCTATCACGTCTCCTTTGTCTTCGCCCTCGCCAACAGCCTCGAGACTCATCTTGTTCACCTCATCGAGCAGGCTATCCCCTTCAAGCTCGCTCGACACCATGAATCGCACACCAGGCTTCATCTCAAGTGCTATCCGCCCACGTTCTGATAATCCGATCTCTAAGCCGTCCACAGCGAATGTGCCGTTCTTCTCCGCCTTGACTGCGGGTGAAACCTTGACCGGCGACCGCGACTTACGACCGGAAGCGTCTGCCGAATCACCAGGTCGCATCGAAGGATCAACCCTCCATCGACTGTCATCTCCAGCTTGGGTTCTTTGCATCCGAAGCTGTCGAGACGGTGCGGTCGAACCTGTCGTGATAGGATTTAAGCTTGGCAACAAGCTCTCCACTGCTGATGTCGGAACAACCACCTCGTGCGGTCGAACCACATCGCTGTTCTTCTTCCCTTTCCGCCTCGAGAAGTTCTCGAACCTTCTTGGCGAGATACTTACGAGCGGCCCGACGTCCACATGCTTCGCAAAGCGTCGTTGCAGAGGTTGAGGGAGAAGAAGATCCGCTCGAGATAAGGTGAGATATGATAAATGATCGATGGGTGGTTCGAAGGACATCAGCCAGCCCTTTGGTGGCTCCTTCGAAGGGGATTCGTCAGCTCGAGTGCGGGATGTGGGTATTGGGGATAAGCGTTTTGTTGACTTCGGCGTTTTCACGGCGAATGTGCGCCAGACTGGAGGAGGGGATTTGGGTGGCAGGGTTTGAGTGACGTTAAAGTACTCCTGGACGACAGGAGGGGTGGGCTTCTGTGGAGGTGGTGGCGATGGTTCACGTGGAGCGGGGAGAGGGGGAGGAGCGGAAGGTGAGGCGGAGAGTGCAATGGGCTTTTGCGGTAGCTGATTGGGTAATTGCTCGAAATGACTTATTTGCTCCTCCTCCACCCCATTCGGCGGGAGAGGCGGTAAGATGGGAGGTGAAGCTCGTGCTTCAGCCATTGCCGCTTGTATCCTGGCCAACATGCCGTCGAAGTTCGCCCCTCTCTTGGGCAGCAATAGCTCAGCATCTGCTGGCAATGTTGCAGCGGGTTCAGCTTCGGCGAAGATTGCGCTTGAGGGCTTTGAGGGGAGTCCAGCGGCATGCAACGTGTCCTGAAGGAGCAATGGCTGGCTCCGTGCGATGTCCTCAGATGGCTGCACTTGCGAGGATTGGGGTCCGAGAAAGGATTCTGCCGTGGGTCGAGGGGGTCGATCGTTCATGGACGCTTGCGCCCCCTCGGTCGTGCCAGCACTCGGAACTCCGTGAGAGACCACCTCGGAAGCTGCGATCCGCCCCCGCCATGATGTCTCCCCTAGTCGTGCGTCGCCAGAAGGTCGCGGCGGAAGTCCTGCAATAGCCGGTACCGCCTTGACCGATGTAAAAGGCGTTGAAGCATTCTCCATCGCAGGCTTTGGTCGTACGGCTAGTGTGAAAGTCGGTGTCGGCACCGTTTGCGTCAAGCCAGGCGGAGCTGCAGGAATGGGGGATGCCTTCACTGCCTTGTTATCTGATGCTGCCGCCGCCTTAAGACCCAAACGCTCCTCCAGCTCCCTTGCCTTACGTCTTGCCCTCTCCGCTGCTGCTTCACGTTCGGCTTCCTCAGCCAGTCTCCGCAGCCGCGCTTTCTCGGCTGCGCTGTGCATCTCGGCCGTCTGCTGGTCTTGGGGCGGTGCGGCTGGAATTGATGCTGCAGCAGAAGCGAGGGGAAAGGCGGTTTGGGAGGATTTGGATGGTGCTGGTGGGAAAGGCTGAGGGGCCATAGAATGAGTAGCGGGTGGCCGAGAAGGAAGGTTCGAGATAGGTTGTGGAGGTGATGGACTATTATGCGAGGGGACTGTTGGAGGCAGAAGCTCTTGGCGTTCTACTATGGATGTTGGCGAAGGTTGACGCTCGACTTCCCTTTGCAATCCCCATGGTTGTCGAGCGGTGGATGGTGCAGCGGAGCCGGAGGATGGCTTCGGATCCGCTATTGACGGAAGAGCAGTCATATGTGGAGGTAACATCCTCCCTCCGTCGCTAGTAGCAGGGAGATGTGGCGGTAGAGGTCGGTCGAGAAGTCGAGCAGCGGGCGTAGCGAGCTTAGCTGGCACCTCAGCGAGTGGTGGCTGGAGGCGGGACATGAGGCGGGGTTGCGGTTGGGGCTGAGCTTGGCGATTGGAAGTCGTTTCCAGGCGATTCAAGGAGGCATTGAAGAGGACTTTATCCCCCTCTGACCGTCTAGGGAGGATGGCGGAAGGTTCGATGATAGGAACAGGGCGTCCTCGAGGCCAGCTTCGATCGAAGTCCTCAACGAAGCGCTCGGACTTCGGGACAGGTTCTTCGATGAATGGTTCGGCTTGCAACACTAACGTTGGATCCACAGGTTCGTGCGCCTGATACATTGTCCCATCTCCGAAATCGATTGGATCGTCGTCATCATCCTCATCCTACAGCCAGATCAGCCGGATTCCGACTGTATGGGGGAACAACTGACATCCCAGCGATGCGCGTTGGGATCCATCTGAGTGAACGCGTTCAAGCCCTGCAAAATCGCCTGATTGTGGGCCGCGTGAGCCTGAGCTGCCCTGACTGCTACTTGCTTGCCTGCGGAACGGTCGTCAGCATACGGAAAGGATCCACATGGGAAACTCGCCTTCAGCTATCTCTTTTGTCGTCGGAAAGTCTCGGGATAATCCCAAGGGCTTTCTCCCTTCTGCTGGAACCGCTCGCCATGCTGGTCGTGGTGCGGAGGCTGCGATACCCAGTCCAGACCCCATGACTGCAGGGACCGTCGTGGTCAATGTTCGACTTTGTCTAGGAGCTGGCTGATGTAATGGCTGCGACTCTTGAGGTGACTCCATGGCAAGAGGTGCAGCTGGTTTTGCCCATGGTGAGCTCGATGAGGCACCAGCGGCACCGGCGGATGATGGTGGAAGTGATGATGTGCTAGACTTGGATGAGGGAACTGTAGTGAGTTTGGTGGAAAGAAGACGGGAGGAGGCGGAGGATATGGGAATAGGTGATGCTGCTGGACGGCCTGAGTCGACATAAGTGACACCTAGCTAAGAGCAAGCGACCTTACCATTAAGACTACCTAGTTTGCCGACGGTAGGTGGAGCGCCTGGAGCCGGACTGATCGTCTTGTTCAAGAATTTCTTGTTAACATTAATCGAGCTGAACTTCTTGACTGGGACTGCGAACCCGCCCATGAGGGGAGGGGTGGATGTGCGCGATGACGGTGTGGGAGGTCGAAGGAGTGCTCTGGACGGTGCTGGGGATTGAGTAGCGATGTTCTCGGCGGACTCATCGGGGTTGGCAAGGTCTTCGAAGTGCGTAGGAGTCCCGTCGAAGATCTCATCCTGAGCCGATCCGTCATCCTGAGCGGCTTCATCGTGCTTGTCTTCCAGCCCGTCCGCATCCATAGATCTTTCCGCCGCTTCGGAGCCCTCCCTGCTTGCAATGGCCTCTCCATTCGCGGCGGCTCCCACGTCTGGGCCATCGCCCCCGTCAAGGCTAAATTTCTCAAGATGTCGTGGCTGGAGCCCGGTTTTCTCAAAGGATACACCTTCGTTCTCTGATTGTGCTGACTCCGGAGCTCTGACTCCTAAGCCCTCCTCGCTACTACCGGTGGACTCTGCTTCTTCCCGATGATTACTGCTGTCTTTCGAGTCGTCTCCCTCCCCCGAGACGGCTAGAGCCTCGGCATTAGTCTCCGGCGTGTGATCATGCGATATTGAGGTATCACATTCGGCTAGGCCTGTTGCCATTTTGCGTTCCTACAAGGGTTAAGTCAATAAATGGCTCCGCATAGCTCCGTATAGTTCTTCGCTAATGGGGCGAGATTACAGGACGAAGATCCTCAAAAGACTTACATCGGGATCAACTCAAATCAAATCCGACGGACCAGCGATATGACCAGCGGGTCTTCACTTCGGATGCGACGCGGATTGGATTCGTTAAACCGCGTAGATGAAAGGAAGCGGAGGGGAAATCGGAAATCGAATTCGCTGAAAGGTTGAGGAAAAGAAAATCTGATTGATGAGCCGGTAGACGAAAGTAGACTTTGGTGTCTGCCGCAGCTCGTCCACGCTCTGTCGATGCAAATCCAACGTAACAACCTTGCAGCTTGGCCACCATTGTCATTCACTACCGGCTCAGGAACGGGATGAATCCTGCCATATTGACGGCTAACTCCGCTCGTGGCGGCGGAGATCGGGAAGCTGAGCGAGTTGTCACCGTTCTCAAAGTAACAAACGATAACTAATCAGAACTGGAACCACTTGTTGCGAGTCAAGATGACCTCTCGTAATCCCTTTATAGTCGCAAGGAGTGGAATCCGGACTGCTGTCACCGCTCAGCGCCTTCCCGCCCTCTCACGATCTTTTCGATCCTTCCCCGCACTTCACGGTTCGTTCTCCCTTAAGCTCACAACTTGTATCAATTGACCCGCCCTAGCCGAACCCTCAACCGTCCCCTTCCGTGAGCCAACGGGCGTCAATCCCGCAAAAGTGACAGCCGGTCTCATTACACCACTCCATCAGTACGGTCAATACCTCACTACCTGTCTCCCCAAATACATCCAGCAATTCTCCGTGTACAAGGATGAACTCACCATCTACATCGTCCCTTCGTCGGTGGTTCCGGTTATGACCTTCCTGCGGGATCACACGCAATGTCAGTATAAGTCGGTGATGGACGTTACGGCGGTGGACTATCCGACGAGGAACTTCCGATTCGAGGTGGGTGTCCGATCGCTGACCTGCAACTATGAAGCTAGAAAGGCCCTGATCTCTTCGCCCTTTTCCCAGATCGTTTACAATCTGCTCTCGATCGTACATCAATCCCGGATCCGAGTGAAGACATATACCGACGAGATCACACCGATACCTTCCTGTGTCGGGGTGTTTAGCGGGGCGAACTGGTATGAGCGGGAAGTTTGGGACATGTTTGGAGTCTTCTTTCTTGGACACCCTGATCTGTGAGCTCCCCGGAGGTCCGTCAATGGCGTGTCCTGAGATGCGCGCTATGAGCCGCTGGAAGCTGATATTATGCTTTGTAGGCGACGCATTCTGACCGACTACGGTGGGGCTGCATCTTCATCGCAAGATCAAACGGCTGATAACGTAGGCTTCGAGGGTCATCCGCTCCGGAAAGACTTTCCTATGACTGTACGTCTCGACACAGAGACCGTTCTCTACCTCCGACTGACACGAAGCATCATTGTAGGGGTATTCCGAGGTCCGATATGACGAGGAGAAGAAGAGGGTCGTCTATGAACCTTTGCAGCTTACTCAGGCGTTCCGGTATGTGTGCCTGATGCGCGTGTACCACGGTGCTATCTAGCACGGTCTCGGTTCATGGCAGCAGCTGACTCCCGCTATGCAGGAATTTTGGCGACGCTCAGTCACCTTGGGAACAGGTCGGCTCTGGCGATCCAAATGTCCAACCAGAAGTGAGTCTGTGTTGAAAATAATTGATACGGATATCTCGCCCAAAACACGTCTGACCACCTCGCAGAATTTCAAAATCCCTCCTCCGCCTCCGCCACCGAAGGAGGAAAAGAAGGACGAAAAGAAGTAGATTGGCGGCGATGTATCATGTATCGGGCGATTGACTTTGATGTGGCGTTTGCTTTACACTTTCCTTTGACGCTGAACAGAGCGCTGAGACAATTGACTGACTTCGCTCCTTTTGGCCGAGTTCCCGTGAAACACCGACGGCATGATAGCTGGAATCGCTCATATCAGCATGTATCTAAAGCTGATCACTTCTTCATTCCCACATTCATAAGCTCTCAATTCCATCATCACCACGTATCACTTTACTCACACAGCCTTTCCGATCATACAACTCACTATGATCAACCTACTCCCCATCCTCGCGCTGCTAACAGCCGCAACTGCCTCAAACCCGTTAGCACGCATCACTGCTACCGCCACACCCGCACCCGCATCGAACACCATCAATTCCCCAGCTCCTACCCTTGCACCTCGATGCGACGGCAGCTGTAGCTACAGCAATGGACCCGCCCAGACCCTCTCAGCGGCGACTGTCACATCAACTATCCTCACCACCACCGCTGTCACATGCTCCACCACAGTATACACCACCGATTCAACCACAATCACTTCCACTGTCTACTCGACCGAGACAATCACGTCCACCGTTACGCAAGAAGGAACGGTATTCATCTATCATTTCTCGCCGACACCGGTCTTGGAATCAAGTGTCTTACAGACCGTCATACCTATTACCGAGACTTACACGAGCTACTGGCAAGAGACTGAAGGTTCGGCTTATGATAGTACTTCAACGGGAGGTACTGCGACCTACAGTGGCGGTGGAGGGAGTTTTACCGATACCAGCACTGGTGATTCGGATGTTCATTCGTCATCTGCTGCTTCCACTCCATTAGCAGCTGCTCCCGCTCCATCCGCCACTTTAAACGCTACAATTGTCCCGTCAAATCCTCCGCCTCCTGCCGGTCCAGCAAGCTCAGACGCCCCCTGGACTCACGCCGCTGCGGGAACCCCCGGATCAGCTACAGCAGCGGGTGATGGAGTGGGCATGACCACAATCGGTGTTGGCGCGACGAAACCAGTCGCCAGCGCTACCGATGGATGGCAAGCCGGTCCAGCTCAGACTGCCGGTGTACCTGCTGCTGCTGCTTCAGGGGGGTCAGTCCAGTGGAATGATGGTAGTCGACGTAGTCGTGCAAGGAGTGTTTGGGAGACGGTGGCGATGGTGGTAGTTTCGACGGTCGCTATGCTTACGTGTGGAGCGAGTACTGATTTGGCGTAGGAGCTATGCCTGGGAAGATAGACTATGGAAGAGGTCTATATACGATAGTCTATAGATGCATCTTCTTTGCACAACTAAACTTTTCAAACCCACTTACAGCTGAATATCGCGAATTGTGACCTACGAGTATTCACCCAGACGGTCAGCCGCATGGATGCACTCAAACGACCTTGTGAATTGAGAGGAAGTCGACTTTCGCCACGCCCAATGTAGAAAGATGGTGATACTCAGCGGCTCAAAAGGAGGATATCGCTGAAAACACGGATAGTCGTCCAGCAAGCTGTGCGAGTACAAAATTACACCTCCTCGAGCCGTGCCCATTTCAGATCATATCTGATTATTTATTCCACATCGTACCTGATCACCTATAGCGCAAGTAAGGACCACCTTCCCTTTCACCGGGACTATGATCCTCGAGATGGCGGTCAATGTCTAGATACCCTTACCCACGGACCGCGTCGGGGGCTATTACCTCTCAATCAGGCGGTACCGGTATGGCGGCGTGGAGGAGGTCGTAAGCACGCCAAGCGGTGGCGCCTCACCTAGCCACAATCTATCACCTACGGTCACGCCTTCCTCCAGCTTGCCAAATCCGTCAGGGGGTACAGCTGACCGCCAGGCAACCAGCTCAAGTAGCGGTACCAAGAACGACGACTCGCAACGATGGGTGGACGCGCACAATACCGCCCATGCATAGTAGGGAACAGGACCACACACCTGATCCCAAAGCCTCGCAGGAAAACCTAAATCAAACGTCATACTCTGCTCGATGAACCATACGTACGTACGCCTTCCCCTTCTACTGAAATATGGTGAACTGAGGTGAGGGTTTTGATGTTCAGCATTCGGGAGAGAACACATATGCTAGCTGGGGTACAGGATCTAACCCTTCTACAGCGGTAGATGACTGGGTTAGCGAAGGGCGTGAGTGGTTTCCTGTTCCAGACTTCGTAGCCGATACTCATAATAGCTCCACAAAGTGGGTTATGATTGGGATCTCCTGGTAGTAACAGTATGTGTTATAGGTCGGAGCCGGGAGGTAATGGTAATGAGCCAATACCTCGATCAGGCTCTACGTTCCACTTCACTCAAGTCGTCTGGAAGGTAAGTATCCCGGATTTCCACCCGTCTTCAGGCTCCCAAGCTGATCACACCTTTTCACTGAAGGTGTCAACCTCGCTTGGTTGCTTCACTGCCACTTGTCCGGATTGCCAAGCCTCGTCAATGGCTGAACGCCTCAGATGCTGGCCAATTCGCTGCCAATGTTGGGCAAAAGGTCTCTTGAAAGAAAACAAATTCATTAGTGGCGAGATTTCGAGTACGATACCGCCTAACGCGGCACACGGAGAGTTATAGTTTGTACTGGCATAGGTGTTCATTAATGTATTTCAGGCTCTACCGATGTATACTTAATGCTATGCAACCCCTTCCGAAGTTCCAATCCTCTGCCAAACTCCTCAGCTACTCCCTCCCCACCCGATGCCTTTCACAAAACTCCCTCAACCGCCCTGCCACATCTCGCATAACCTCCTCCGGCGAAGCGATGACCACCCTGAAATACCCTTCTGCTTCGAAACACATCCCAGGTAGAACGAATACCGCTTCTTCGCGGTATAGTGCTGTTGAGAAGACGATGTCATCCGCGAGATGAGGGAAGGAGAGGGGATCGATCTGGACGAGCATGTACAGCGCTCCAGCGGGCTGAGAGCACGATAAGCCTGGGATGGTGGTGATCGCGTCGTACATGATCTTCGCGTTGGTCTATCCAGATCAGCGATTGATAGCATATCTCGAGATGGGGAACTCACCTGGACCTTTTTAGTGACCTCTTCGAACCATTCTGCGGGAGTATCGAGGATAGCAGGTAGAGCCGCCTGAACAAGACTGTTCGGACCCATGAACCTGTTTCCCCAGACGTAAAGACCATCTTTGATGTCCCCAGCTACTTCAAGGGGGTCATGTAAAGCTGCCCAACCGAATCGCCAGCCGGGGAGGACGAAGCGTTTCGATAGGCCGGATAGGGTGATGATGGGTACTGAGCTTGAGAGGGAGGCGAGGGGGACAAAGGGGGCGTTCCAGGTCTGGTGACGGTGATGATCAGTGAAGCGAGAACTGCGACCTAGATGTAAGCTCACGATATGAGCGTAGATCTCATCGGCGATCACAAGGATCTTATGCTTCTCCGCTACAGCTAGGATCCCTTCAAGGTGTTCTCGGGAGAAGTTGCTTCCGCACGGGTTACTAGGGTTCGTCTTCTTCACCGTCAGTCTCGATCTATACTTGGTTGGGTTGATGGCCTACCACCATGATTGCACTAGTACGCTCATCGCACAAGCTGTCCAGCATATCTAGATCCGCTTCCCAATTGTTTTCCTCAAGACAGTCGTAGAACCGGATTTCGGTACCGATGTTCGCAAGGAGGGTGGTGTATTGGGCAAACCCAGGTCTGGGGAGAAGGATATTCGATTTGGCGGTCAAAAGGATCGAGAAGATCGAGTCAAGACCTTGTCCGACGCCATGAGTCTATAAAGCTCAGCCTCACCCACTTTACAGAACGACAGACATACCAAGACGATATCGTCCACTCCATATTCCACACCATCCCATCGTAAGTGGTAGTCCGCAACCGCTTGCCTCGCCTCGACAGTCCCGACACCAGGAACGTAGCCATTGGACCTCTCCGTCTCCAGCGCAGCTCTCAGAGCTGTGGATGCAGCAGGTGGAGGGGGATGAAGGGGGTAATGAGTTGGATCACCGAGGCCGAGGTTGATTTGTGTCTTGGAGGTGTTGGGCGGGATGCAGGTAATGGAGCTGAGTGTGGTTCGGATGGGGTTACGTGATCGAGCCTCCAAGACCCGTCAGCGAGCTGTTCCTTGGGAGATTTTGGAAGCGTTGCTCGGGACTCACTACTACTGGTGCTGCTCGAATGTTCCATGCCTTGGCGGGCTTGAGAGGCGCGTCGAAGCGGTTCTCGAGAGCGGCGTGTTCGGCGGTGATGAGCTCGATATCGGGCATTATAGGTCTTGAATCAGGGTTTAAGGTCTCTTATTGCGGTTTTGAGACTTTGCGTGGTGATCGTGCTTGTAAGGGTGGAGTTTCTAGGCAGACCGACGAGACGGGTTGAGCAGTTGGGAATGAAGGGTAGCTCCTGTCAGAAAGCGCGGGGATTTTCTGTAATGAGTATGCACAGATGAGCTGGTTGCCGTATCGACGCTTATGCACAGTCTTCGTCAACATTCCAAACAATTACCCCTTAATAAGTGTCTGAGCACTGAACAATAGCGACAGTACGCGGTCTCAAATCGCAGGTTCCGGTCCGGTGGAGTCCCCAAATCCCGGATTTGACCTGGCTCCGGAAGACAAAAAAGGACGGTACATCTCCGCACAGGATAGTGTGCACGTGCAGGGTATGTTCTAGGTATGTTCTAAGACGTTCCATCTACCGGCCGGTATATCGGGCCATCATCATCACAACATCGCGCCTTCGGGTAATATCTGCTGAGCCAATCCCATGCCCGTCCGCATGACGTCCAAACGAGTGGAGAATATCTCGGCCAGGAGGAAAGCCGCGAAAGACGCGTCGGTCCAGTATGACGCATGGGCGGTGATCATGTCTGCCAACAAAAGCCTCTAAGCGCAATCGGGCATACGAATCCCAGGGAGAGGATACTGACCGATGTATTCGCTCACTCCGGCCGAAGGAAGGTAGAAGTCGACATTGCCATGCGGATTCAGTGCGGAGAAGCGTCTTTCTCCTCGTGACCCTTCCAAGCGTTCCTCCCCGGTTGGGCCGGACATCTAACATAATCTGTCAATCATTGAGTGATGCATCACGCTGCTGAACACACCTCGATCCCGCTGGGCAGCCTGATGGCACCAGGCCGAATCGGCTTCTTCTCGCTGCCTCCACCGCCGAGGTACGCGGGAAGATACCGCGAGATGGTACCGAAGCTGTCGGTGACCGGAGCGTAGAAAGGGGCTGTGACAGAGGTGATGGCAAGGGGAGGTCGTTGGGCCGCGAGCTTGACGTCAACCGCGGCATTCAGCTGGTATGCGACAGGGTCGGTGTAGTAGAAGATGTTATACAGCCTGTAAGATTCCGGTTACTATTGCGTTTCATGTGAGCCTCAAGATTTACGAGTCTATAGCCATGCAGCCGAACTTGCCCGATCGATCGAGCTGCACACCATCAGCAGTGAATCACAATATCGAAATGGGACCCACCGCCTCGTCCTGTGGAGACTGCATCGTCCTCTCCCTACCCTTCCTCGGCATCAACTGCGTTTGATCCAGGTGTAAGAAGATTCCGAGCGGACTGCCGACTGTGAAGAAGCTGGACGTATTGAAGAGGAAGCGATCCCTCGTCTTGACGATGACCTGTTTGGGCAGCTGGCTGAGAGGAGGCATCTTGGTAGGCTGATTCGACAGGATGTGGGTGGTGAGCGCTGCTCCAAGCGAGTGACCAATGACATGAACCCGGCCATTCTTCACGAATTCAGGGTTCCGGGCGATCCAGAGTCGATAGAGCTTGTTGGCTTGGAGGCAGACCGCTTCAATCATCTTTTGCCGATGGTGCGACATGAAGAGGGGAATGTCGAGTAGGACCTGATTTACTTCGTAAGCTTGTTTAGGTTGATGTTCAGAGTCAAGCATACCGAGTTTGTCAGCTCTCGGACGTATGGGATGGACTTGTTGATGGTAATATCCTCCATACGGAACCGATTGTCCATCCCGTGCTCCTTGTCCTCCTGGGTCTTTTCCTGATCGAGATTGAGGGAAGTCCGCCATTGAACGGGTAGTACTTGACATCGACGGTCTCGGATGATCGACGCAAGAGCCGGGTTCTGTGACTGCTTTCTAGAAGTGAGATGCTGTCAGCTGATAACCAAAAGCCGAAGGAAGCCTAACTCACCTCAAAACTTGTCGCAGCTGGTTCCCTGCATAGCTTCCGGATCTGGTCATCTTGCCTTTCAATGCCAATGAAAGCAGACTCACACGAAATTATAGGCTTCATATTGTGCTGCCAATTGCTGACCAATCCCGTGAACGACCAATATGAGATCAGTACACGGCGCATCGTCCTCGTTGGCGTCAACCTAGCCTGCAGGATCAGCAGCGCTTCTCAGACGTGAAGGCAGCTCACCAGAGGAGCATTCTCCTCTTCCAGCGCGGTCCTGTCCCCTCCACTCAACCCTTCCGGCTTCGCAGTCTCAGCATCAATCACGTCCTGAAGACCCTCCTTCATCCTATTAATCGCGTCCTCCGCACCCTTGATCTCCTTGTCTCCCATCCCGACCCCTTTCATGGCAGTTCCTACGACGGAAGGCTGATCTTTTGATACCGTACGTTTCATCAAAGAATCCTCCTTCTCCATTGCTGCGGACCGCGTACTGCTAGTACTCCCGCGTCTTGACCTCGAAGAGCTGCGCGATCGCTTGCCAGGTGTGGCATCGACTTTGTCTTTGCCAGATGCGGTACGAGCGATGGAATAGCCTCGGTAGACGTATGTTCCGGAAGGTTTGGCGCGAAGGGAGGACCAGAAGGCTCGAGACAGGTAGGTCATGGCGCCGGTGCTAAAATTCAGATTTCAGTATAGGAAAATCGTTCAGGCGGAGGTCTTACGTGATCAGTCGCCCCTTCTCCCCATCATCGAAGATGATCCCCAAGCCCTGGCCGAATCGACCGGGGAAGCTGTACTTAAGCTTCTCCTCCGCGGCTGGCCCGAGAGCGATAGCGGTTGCGAGCTCATGTTTGTAAGACGGCTGAGGGATATCAGAATTGAAGGCCGCATGTAACGGAACAATGTACCTGCCATGGTTTGATCTCCCTGCCAGTCAGTGTTAGCTGATCACAAAGGAAGCCCTGCCCATACTTACAGGTAACCCTTTTCTATCTCCTCCGCTAGCTCCCAGGAGCAGGGTCTTGTCTCATCTACGACAAACCAGCTTCCTCTCAGCACCGACACTCTCGGACCAGTATGTGCCCAGAACGCTGGATGTAGTGATAAAGTTGGTAAGGAAACCTCGAACAACGAGTCCTGTCGCAGCCAGCTTCAGTCAGTGTTTCACATACAGGAGGAGGACCTACCTGGCTGACAGGCACACCGGCAATGAGCTCAAGATCCTCATACTCCTTTTGAACCTTCTGCATCAAATCCTTATACCCTCCGTCCGCACTTTCTTCCTGAGTCTGTTCCCCTCCAGACCGTAAAGCCTCGAGTTCCGGCAACCCATTTGTATGCTCGTCAATAGGGTGTATGGGGCTGAGTGGTTGAGCTCTCAATCCAAAGTCTCGTCGTTCCTTCTCTTTGCTCTTTTCCTTTTCCTTTTCCTTTTCCTTCTCCTTTGTCTGAGCTTCCTTCTTTGCATTGACTTTGGCTGGCGCTCCTTCCCCCTCTTCGAGACCCCATTGAAGAACAGCTGTTCGTCGGTTGCCTTCGGTCAAAGTCCACCATGCTTCCTCAATTCTCAAGGACTCGTCGTAAGAGAAAGCTTTGTAGCTTGTCGAAGCCGTAGTGATGGGTGTTGGAAGGAGGTCAAGGTGTTGAGCGCCGGCATGTACCCAACGAAAGTCTAGTTCCGGAAGTGGAAGGAGTGGAGGTGTGGGTGGACGAGAAGTCGGGGACCAACAATGTCTTTTCCGATCCGGACATCGTATACCGTTGTCAAGTCTATTCTGGCGGTACGTCATTGGGTAAGTATGTGGACAGAATTAAGTGGCGACGTGCGCAACGAAGGTCGCGAGACTTTCCACGTGGCTGTATACGTCATCATCCGGTTCCTGCGACCGCAAATTACTGTAGCTACGTTTCTCGAAACGCTCAGCGCTACACGCTGCATCTTCACTCTATAAGCGTAACCCGTCGTCATTCCGACGATCAGCCGATCCCGATCAAATATTCGAGCAAAGCCCGAGACAATTCCTCGATACGGCGATCATATTGCACAGACAGGGGTTGCAAACCTAATCAGCAAAGAACAACCCATCAACCGCTGATTGCCTCAATGGAATTAGCTTCCGGCTAAGACCATCCTTTCGACGCTTTGACCCCCTCCTTTCCGATGTCATGCCAGATCATCCAGGCCTTTCGATGTTCGAGGTTACTCACGGACTTACGCGGATCTGAGTGGGTTGAGGGGATTTATATCGACACGATGGATCTCTCTCTTCTCTCGTCTGTTTATTGCGTCTTACTGATTTCCAATCCAAAAACTCACTCTCTTAAGGGTTCTTCATCAGCTTGGGAGGACATTTGGCTCTTGTACGCCTTGACCTCATCGTACTTGTGCATTTCCCTTGCTCTTGTTTTTCAACCTTGGCTCGGTGACCTTCTCAACACGGTTGTCCTTGAGTAGATGATGCGTCATTCTGTTCGGAACACCAAGCTGACGCAGCCTTTAGTCCTCGTCATCTTGCCAACGGGCTCACTCCTTCATGTCTGCTGAACCAAGCAGCCCAAGGCCATCAACCGCTCTTCGACAAAAGCCTCAGCTGTCTCCCACACGACTGAGGCATCGCGACAGATTCCCTCGAGTGACCCGGAAGACAATAGCAGCTTCTCCGACCTCGGTACCTGCCAAATCCGCTGGTGCTGCTTCTACTCCCAGGAAACAGGCGAAAGAAGTCTATGTTACACTTGCTCGGACAACAAGCTTCGAAACGGTCGATGGTTCCTTCTTGGGCGGTGACCAGAGCACTGATATCACGCTGTCTGCTGAGTCGAGGGATCCGCACTATGAGCCGACTGTAGGAGGGAAGCTTTTTATCGGTCAAGAGGATGATTCCTATGGAGGGAAAGAGGATGAGCAGCTCGTAGCTGACCAGGAAGGTGACACTGTCACTTCATACGAAACACGGACCATGCTGATATCCCTCAAGAACATTCCGTCAAAACTGCACAGAAGGTCGATCGGCGAAGGATCACGAGAAAGTCCCAGCTCGATGTTCAGATCAAGGGTGAGCAGCAATCACAGGTGATCTCAGTACTGACAATGTCTCTTCAGCGTCCAGCTCGTCATCGACAGGACTTGATCACCAAAACGACAATCATAGGATCAAAGCAGAAAGTACGCTTCCCATCATGCAGATCCATCATGAGTCAAGCTAATTCCCTCAGTCACCGCCTCATCTCCAGCACAATCTTCTCAAAGCTTTCGCGTCAAGCCGTACACCTCGCATACCTCCCTTACGCCGGCTCCTAATGCGGTACCGAACCATGTACTTCAGCCAGTCCATCCTCGCCTGGCCGGAATGAAGAACGTCGCTCGCCATTTGGGCATTGGGCGCGTTAGCCTGGGCAAGACTCCGACGGCTGTCCACGCCAAGGCCTTGCATACTGTGGCGATGAATAGTGAGTTCAGCGGCACTGTTATTCTCCATTGCAATAAGCTTACATCTCCGTAGGTCCAAACCCTGCGAAGGAATCAAGGGGCTTGAAACCATTGCACAATGACGGGGCCCTGGAGTCGCCCATCAAGTCGAATCGAAATACATCCAACCAGTATGATGAAGATCTCGGGTCGGGTCCTGCATCTAGACCGCCTTACCACCTTCCAAATTTTCTGGCAATCAAGCCTCGCCGCCCACCCCTCCCTCATGTCGAAGGTTTCTGCTCCTCCGACCTCGCAATCACGAAGCCTTTCCCTCTGCAGCCTCCACCGTATACCGACGAGGATGTCCCGCTACCCGAACCGTACAATCCCGCGTATCCACATCCCCTCACTGCTTACGCCTCGCCTGGCGTCAATCCTGCTACCGTCCGCAAGTCAGGATACGCCGAGGCTCTGGTACAGCTGTTCCTTGCGGATCCGGACAAGCTCAAAGGCTCCATTCTAGCTACTTCGGAGCACCGCGACGCCGTCGTTCCCGCACTAGCTATGCATAACGCCGAAGGGGACGGTAACGGTATCCCCGAAAGGCTGTGGGCAAGGTTCGAGAGTTTTGGTGCGGCTAGGCTTCCGGTGGGCGTTGCCGGAGTATCGCCGTTCGCTCGCTCGTCGATTGGTCCAACAGCGACACCTCCCAGATTCAATCAAGCTCCACCTACCGTCTTCGGCATCTTTGACGAAGCGAAATTCAGTCATTATGCGCCACATATGACGGATAATACCGCGATGGCGAGTATACATGGTTCTGGATTGTGCTCGGACCGCTTGTCATCCGCCTCGTTCACCGACCCTTGCGTCAGACACGCCTTGTCGACCAACGAAATGAGGGGAAACGATGGGTCGTTCTACCCTGACATGAGAAGCAGACACAGTTACGCCCTCGCTAGTCCAGCCTCGGAAGGCCTTCGCAGCTACCAGGATAGGTCCTATCAGATCCTAGCGGACACTATGACTTTTCGCAAGACGGAGCTGTGCAAAGACTGGGTCGAGTATGGGACCTGTAAATACGGTATGCAGTGTCAGGTCAATTCAAGCAATCTTGTCGAACGCAGTGCGCTGAGCTAGTTTCAAGTTCGCGCACGGCATGAACGAACTACGCCGACCTCTCACTCCGCCACACTCCTTCGCGAGCCCGACTGAGTACCAGAGCGAGGACTGTCATATCGCCCGGGAAGACTTCGATACTCTCATTGATACGGCTCGTAACCACTCGTTCGTTATGCCGACTCCTTCACCGCTTCGAATCGGAACGCTCCGAGTCTCCGCCCCACCTTCCAGTCTCTACCCGGTCGCAGAGCATGGTAATTCTGCAGCAATGCCGATCTCCCACCGGCGCCAATCTGAGGCCGGCGTTCCTTCTATCGGTGCGGCACGCTCATCGCCACAAGAAGAACAGGAGCACGCGAAGATGCTCTTCCCCGCATGGAGCAGTCGAACAGAGAACCCGTTCCTTCACCATCCGCACTGGACCCCCAGTCAGAACAGTATTACTCCGCGCTTATCCGTATCCAGCCTGTCAACGTCCTCATCGTCACGCTATAGTACGTATTCAACTTCGAGCGAAGCGACTTCTCGGACCTCATGGAGATACAACCCTATCGAAGCGGAGGTGGCTATCCCGCATGCTGTCCAGAAGCCGAGGATTGGAGACTCTCCGCCTCTGTATCCTACCGGTTCGGCTTCTTTCGACTTCTCGACGGGAAAATCCATCTGGTGTTGATCATCGAGGCCATCTGTTCTGCCTCTTCTTTTTGGGTTCGTTTCTCCCGCAAAAGTCTTTTCGACGGACCAACGATTTTGCGGCTTATGGTGTTTTTCCATCCTATTTCCCGTTTACGATCTCAGGCCCCCCCGACCGTTTCGCCCACCATTGCATGTCCTCGTCGCCATCCTGTGCTCCCGCTCATCAGTGTCTTCTTTGTGTGCATAGTATAACATCGCCGCCCTATGTCGATCTACATTATCTCAAAGTCGATCACACCATCCGTATGCAAAATGTATAAAGTGCATACATGTCACCGGATCATCTACCTGCACCCTTGACAACAGCATGAGTCGGACTGTCCATCATATCCCTCCCCGCTGCATCCTCCAGCCGTCCCCCATGGAAAGTCATCATCTCATCTGGCTTCATCAAGCTGAACTTTCCTCTTCCCACGCCGACATTGGGTTGAGCTGGACCACCGAAGATCATCCCTGCTTCCGAAGTATTGGGCGACATCGACATATAGCTGTCTTCGACCTGTGCAGCGGTGTATTGAGTTTGTGCTTGGCTCGGTCCAGGTTGAGCAGGGGAATCAAAGGAATCATCCGCGTCGAACGAATCTTCTTCCTCTGCGTAGACCCCTTGTTGAAGTGGTTGACCATCCACGACGTCACTCCCAAACGAGGTATTCGCCATTGATTTCCTAGTGGCGGTCGCATGATACGTCTCCTCCTTCTCACCTTCCCCTCCAGCTCCAGACTCAAACAACCTCCTCCCTTGTCCCAGTTGAGGATCCAACTCTCCAGGAACGATCGAATACCTCCCCAAACCTTCCGGAGTTGGCATCCTAGGACTAGGTTCGTAACCCCTCTCCATCTCTTCCATCAGATCGTCGAGGATGAGTCGTGCTTCTCCTTCTTTCTTGCTGGATTTTAATGGTGTTCGACCGGCGTTTAGGACTGCTTGAGCTCGGGGCGGGAGACTGAAGGTCATTGTCACCGGTGGGGACATGTTTAGCTTGATGTCGTCGTCGGATTCATCGAGTTGTGTGACTGATCTCAAGCCGGACCTAGATGTGGGATTTGAGGCGAAGTTGGGATTGAGGTTGGTGGTCGAGGTCTGGTTTGCTTTGGGTTTGGAGAATCGAGCATTTAAAGGTGTTGAGCGAAGGTCGGTTATCCCGTTCCAAGAGTTAGAATTAGAATTCGCGTTCGACCCAGTAGCTTTTGTAAAAGGGTTTCTCTGCCTCGTAGCTTTCGGTGTATCTCCCCCTTTAACTCGACTCCCTTGTACGGACAAAGGTGCTCTCGGTAGGTCGACCGGTTCCGCAGTCCCCGTCGAGACATCTCCATAAGTCTCATCCCCTATCCCATTCCCAACGCCTCTCAAGCCAGGCATATCATACCCACTAGGCAAGCTTGGCGTAGGCGCATCACTACTCGCATACCCACCTCCACCTCCATCGATCCGTAATTCATCCCGGAGTTTCCGATCAAGTCGATCAAAAGGCGACTCCATGGAATCTTCCCAACTCTCATCGACTCCAGCTCCACTTGCTCCCCCTGGACGAGGTGTAGACGACGTAGGGTGGGTTTGGAACATGAATGAGCCTTCTTCATTCGCTCGGGATAGGTATGAACCGTCTGCTCGGAGGGTGAGGGTGGCATCTTCGTATGTCGTTGTCTCGGGTTGGGAAGGGGATGTGGGGAGGTTTGAGGGATCGCCTGGTATTGGGACTCGGACTGCTGCGGCAACTTCGAAGAAAGAGCGCCAGAACTCCATTTCACGGCTCAGCATATTTCAGAAAAGCGAGTTGAGGGGGGCACTTACCTTTGCTGCCTCTCGAGTGGGTTCTCCGGCTATTGCGAATCGCTTGATCTCAGGAAGGATTCGAGTCGTGACTATCTGATGGAATCGAGCGAAATTGGCGTCGATCTCTTGGAAGAGGAGGGTATTGAGCTGGTCGATTTGTTCTGTCTGAGCGGAGATGGGGGAGGAGGGGCTGATGCCGGGTATGAGGAAGAAAGGGGTTTGAAGGAGAGGATTGGGCGAATTAGGCTGAGCCATGGCGAGGAAGGGCTTGGAAACGCTGAGTAGTATTGTCGATTCGGTCGCGAGCTTGTCTGAGGATTTTCATCGCATTACTCCTGCTGATGACCAGGCTGAGGTTGAATTGTAATGTCCAGCTTTCTCAGACGCGTCAAAGCCCAACGCGTCGTCCAGCGTTATCGCCCACTTTATGCCGTGGAATTATCTTTTGATCACTGTTATTTCTCGCGTGATTCCCACGTTTCGATCAGTTTCAGACATGACCGAGGCACAAGTAGATTCTACGAGTACGAGTACTGTATATCCCCAGACATCTGTTCCTTCCTCCTTCCAGCAGTGGAAATTAGGGGAACACCCTACTTTGATCTGATCCCTCGAGCCTCGCCATCTATCCAGCTGTTCGTCTTCGAAGCGCCATGTCACAACCTGGTTCTAGTAGCATCAGCTCGCCTGGCAAGGTCCGAGAAGACACCTCAATGTGCTCGCACCTCTTCGCGCTGCTCGAGAAGTCCGGCGGCTCGGCAGTGAAGCTCGAGCTACAGGACGACAATGATAGGCGGCACACAGGAAGTCCGTCACATGATGACGTCGCTGCTCGAAACCCTGTTCATCAACGCTTTATCGAGGTTGTGGGATGGGGAGCTGTAACTGAAGGCGTGAAACGGCGCAAGGTCCGTCCGAGCATCTGGCCCCGTCGAAGCCGCTCTCAGCTTGCTGGTCGGGAGCCTGAGTGCTCGTGTTCCCAGACCAATGAAGGGCTGACGTCTACGTTGACGCAGGCCTCACCGCCAGAGTGCCACACCTGCTCTTCCACCCTTTCCCATCCATGGGCATGCTTGACCTGTTCATACATTGGGTGTCTGCCGCTTCGCGCTTCGACATCAGCGGCGGGATCCAAGGACTGCATGTCGAGTCACTGGCAAGCGAGTTCAGGACATTGCAGATTCGGTGGGTATAGATATTCAGCCCCTTTCTTACGGGAGAAAGCTGATAAGGTCAACTCTAGCCATCGACCCAGCTTCCGGTACCATCTTCTGTCATACTTGCTTGGATGCCACATACCCCGACACTTTTGAAACCCTCTTCCGGCTCACTCGCATCCGGGTGGAGGAAGTGCATGACCATTCGCGAGAGCAGAGCTCGCTTGGTAGAGGTAGAGGAAGGGGATCATACCGGGAATACGAAACATCTCATCCAGGCGACAGCGATGCTACCCGAAGCCCATGCGGAGGTGGGGCTGCTCGATGGACCGAGCTGATTGTCTTCAGGCCTTCGACCTCTTCTTAATCTATCTCAAACATGCTTCCTTTCGGCCATCCTACAGTCACTCATCCATAATCCGCTGCTCAAGGCATACTTCCTTAGCGACAAGCACAATCGATACGTGTGTACGAATGGATCACGAGGCCTGGCCCTGGGCAAGCCGTATCTCGCAACGGAGAATGGTGGCGGTGTTGGAGCTGAGAGAGAGAAGGGATGTATGTGCTGCGAGATGGATCGGGCTTTTGAAGAGGTAAGCTCCCACTGTCGTCACACATTGTGGAGTCTCGCCGAGATGGTCGATTGCAGGAGCTGATCATCGGACCAGTTTCATAACGAAAATAAGTCACCTTTTGGCCCGGTGACAATGCTCTACTCGATGTGGCATGCGAGTGCCGAGCTTGAGGGGTATGGTCAACAAGGTTAGCTTTGGCCGATGTCAACAGCTATCAGCTGCGAGACATCGATTTGATTCAAGTGATGGCCATCTGCTCTTCATAGACGCCCATTCTTTCTTCCTCGCCGCACTGGATCAAATCCATGCTCACGCCAAAGGGCAATTATCGAGCTGTAACTGTATAGCCCGTTAGTCTTGATGATACCTTCCTAAAGGATACGCTGATGTTAATCCCGCGTAGACCAAACGTTTGCTGGCTCCCTCTTGTCCGCTGTTACCTGCTCTTCCTGCCGGACCACGTCAACAACGATAGATCCGATCCTCGATGTTCAGCTCGATTTCCCCGCACATCCTCCCGTGAACGAAACCTTATCCCTGGCCACAATGCTGAGACGGTTTTGTGCCGAAGAAAGGGTTGGAGAATTGGGCAAGGGGTATGATTGTTCCAGCTGCGGAGGAGGGCCTGCAGTGGTTCGTGATTAGGCTTGCACTGGCCCGAAGCTTATATAACAGGTGGCAACAAGAAAGCTACAGATCAAGAAACTCGCACCTGTTCTCTCCTTCCAGCTCAAGGTCAGCCGCCTTTACTGGTACAGAGTCAGAATTGAGCCTTCTTAGCGCTTTGCCCATAACTCGACCTCAACCAAAGTCGAGCTACCTATTCGCTTTCCAGCGAAGCTCGACATGCGGTCGTATGTTGAGGGGGCAGACGATGCTTCCCTTCCGCCCTCGGTATTTATGTATGATCTCTTCGCCGTTGTGACGCACGAAGGCAAGCTTGACAACGGACATTATTGGGCGGACGTGTTGAACGGTGACGAATGGTGGCACTGTGACGACGATAAAGGTCAGTGACCTTTACGAAGGCAGCCGTTCGATTTTCTTCCTGCAGAGAATTGCTGACGATCCTGCGCCTCAGTCACGCCTACCGGCCTCGCATCGGTCCTCGCGCAAAAAGCATACATGCTGTTTTACGTCAAACGATCTGTGGCCTTCGCGTCTCCGCCTTCGAAATTCTCCGCCGCAACGAATGGGCTCAGCAACGGCACTACCAATGGCGTCCCCCTTCCTACTGGTGTCGCTGGTAAGACACCTGGTGGGAAGTCGGGTCATCCGATCCGCGGAATGGCCGTATGAGCCGGTGCCCTCGAAACACCGACCTCGAGTTCCAATTCTGCAAGGGTGCATATCGGTCGGATGAGCTCGCCTGTCCCCGACTTCCGAAATCAAATACCATTGCCCATCTACTTGTTGTTCAAATAATCCTACAATCGCAACACCAAGACGCATATGCATCGTCATCAATTCGGATATCATCTATCAAAAGCACGGTTCAGTCACAGCGCATCACAGCAAGCGGATCCTTTCCCCCTCGCATCGGTAAAACTCTCTAAACATTCGCCCACCCCTTACGAGTCCCGAAAGTACCCATCGTCATCGACGGCCCGGGCTTGACCTTCTCGAACACCTTCCAAGCTGGGACTGTCTCCGCCTGCTTGATGGTGTCACGTGTAGCCTTTTCGGTCCTGCACGATACGTCACCTCTGCCCCTACGATCAATGGAGTTCCTCACCAGACCCCTCTCTTTTATCCTTGGCGATGCAGGTCACCGTCCACCTCTTCCCCATGTCGCCTTTGGCATCTTCCGGGAGGATGGCGACGTTGGTGTACGGCACGTCGAGATGTCTCTGGGACCACAAGGTGTGGAGCATCGCCTTCTTCTAAACTGCCAGCATATCCTCCTCCGCCTCCGCCATATCGGTCGGGTCGCAAAACATGTGGGCGAGAGGAGTGAAGACCTCGTGGAGCCAAGTCTCGACTGCTTCGTATGCCTTGCCATGTCCACCGAGCGAGTAGAAGAAGCCTCCGATGTAAGCTTCGAACATCTCGGCTGAGTTTTTGTCGCTGAGGACGATTGCGAGACGATCGGCTTCATTACAGATCACTTGGTTGGGGAGATCGAAAATGGAGGAGATCTCGGCGAGGATGTCTTTGTTGAGCAACTTGTCGCGGAGTTTCTGCATTTCATACGCAAGTCAGCTCAATGGGCTGATTTCCGAGAGGGACGTACCGGGTCTGGGAAGAGCTCATGGAGGCACGAAGCGATGATCGCTCCTAACCAGCGAGTCAAATGCTATCGAATGAAGAAGGCGTCTCGCCACTCACCGAGCACGGCATCACCGACATGAGCGAGCTTGCCGAAGCTCTTGGAAGCCCTGTTTATGTCGCTTGGCCTGAGCGCGGATTTATGAGTGAATACGAGGGTTTTGAGTCCGGGCTGGAAATCTCCGGTAAAGGAGGGAGATCAGTGAAGTCGATGTTGTCCGTGTTACTGTCGCCTGAAATCGACATGGTGGCGAGTGAGCTGACAGCGAGGCTGGATGAAAGTGGTGTTAGGCTGCGAGATATTCTTGTCGAGTGGTGGAGACTATTTAAAGAGTGCCTATTGGCAGATTACACGCTGTTGGGACCTGAATTACGGGCTCGGGAACGGTAGGCTTGCTTAGTTGCAAGGTAAACTGCAAGGGCACGAGGAGGAAATACGGGAAACAAAAGCTTGGGAGAACAATAGCGTCACAAAGGGACAGACACCGCATGGTGCAGGGGTGTGTCTTCACACCTGCGAAGCAGGACTTGTTTGATGTCGAGTGTTCTGGGTCCTGAGCCTGCACAATCTCACCTACTTCGCTGAGACTGGTGCATTGGGCAAACGTCATGCTTCGAACGTCACTCACAATAGTAAAAATCATTATACCAAGAGGTCTCATGCTTGCCAGCATATAATAGCGTCACTGCCATCCCTGTATCGTCCCTTCCGAACCCCAGCCCTCCGCGACATCGAGTACCATCGACCGCCTCGATCAGAGCAATAAAGGACGATAAAACCCATACACGCATCGTTATCGTTCTCATTATGGTGATCTGGTATCAATCCTGCGCAGCGATCGATCAAAGTCTCAAACCACCCACGCCTCATCTGGGCATCAGCCCCGCTTGCCTGGCCAGTACCCTTTAACGCTTGTACTCGTCAAGCTTCCCTCCATCCTTTCGAACTCTCCACCATCCTCGGCTTGACCTGCTCAAGTAGCTTCCAGGATGCGATATCATCCGCATGTTTCCTGTTGTAAACGTGTAGCCCCACCAGACCTTTATGGCGAAAAGCTTCCATCGAAGAATAAGGTCAAGCAAGACTGACCACTTGTCGCCTTTCTTATCCTGAACGATCACAGTACAGGAAGTCCTTATTCCCATCTCTCCCAAACCATCTTTGATGTAAACCTCGGAGAAGTACGTCATCGGGTGAGGATAGCCGACTCGTCGGCAGATCTTGTGAAGAAGTACCTTCCCTTCCGCTCCTCTTCCCATCTTGTCCTGCTCAGCCTCGTCTGCATCGCTAGGGTCGTAGAAGCGCTCGGCGATGGGTGGGAACATTTGGTTGAGCCAAGTATCGATTTCTTCGTTTGCTTTCCCGATGTTGCCGGTGGAGTGGAGCGATTGGAAGAGGGCTGCGAAGTAGGCTTGGAATGCCAACCAGGGGTTACGAGTGTTCGGCCTGACTCCACGAGGTCCGTAGGCCAACGTAAAACTCGTTTGGGGGTTCAAGTACTTGGTGGAGATCTCGCCGATGATGTGCTTGTGGAGGAGATGAGCGCGGAATTCCTGAGGTTCACAGCAAGATCAGCCTAATGGGCTGAAGATTTCGCTTATTATTACCGAAGACGGAAAGATGCTGGCCTGGTTGTGAGCCCGGGATAAAGCTCCTGTAGCATACGCGTGATCACAGCTTCTGTGAGCGATGCATCAGTGTTGAGAACCGTACGTTGAGAACCTCGTCACTCACCGATCAGAGCATCATCACAGGGGCGAGATTTTCGAAACGCTGCGCCGCTTCATTTGCCTTGCCGTGACGATCGACTGGGAAGGTTTGGTATGGCACGTATTGACGACTGAAGTTGTCGGATTTGACATCGACGATCTGAGGCATATCTGGGAGATGGGGACGGGTCGAGGTGAGATAGGTCGAACATGTCTGTCGGATCGCTCCTGGTGTCGATCAGAAGGCGACAGACTGAGTGAAACCTAGTACAAGGGGGAGATGAATAGGTCTCAATCAAGAAAACAATGCAAGAGAGAGGGAAAATGTAAGTCTGGAGGCAAATCAAGAGAACAATGAGAGCGAAAGCCATCCCGCAAGTTGCCATGCCTCAGAAGCAAGGAGTGATCCGCAAGAGCTTCGATCAAAGCGAGGCGGATGGGAGGCGGAGACACGCAACTCCAGACCGACACTGTAATCTATCGTCGTATTGTTCGCCCCGATATCAGCGATTGTGATAGAAAGATGCATCCTACCGCAGACAAGATGTGTAACTCAGTAACAACCCAAGATCCCCCTCTCTCAATTCAAATCTTGAGTATCTGACAGATCTTCCATGCAGCCACCGTACTAGCCGCCTTCTTTGTACTCCTCTTCCATTCCTCACTCCTGCGACGACAAAAACATCAGGGTCAGCGTCGACCTCGACTTCGGCAGAACAGCTCATTCTGGAAGTCCAGGGCAGACAGACACTCACAGCCTCGACCCATCCTTGAGCGTGACGACAACCAAGACCGACCACATCTCACTCCCCTCCCTACTAGCGATATAATCCGGTTTCCCACCCTCTTTAAAGATACAATGTTCGTTCAACCGCGCCATTGCACCTACAGCCTGTTCATCGAGGTTCGAATCACCTCCCTTTTCTGCTGTTAGGGCATCGAGACGTGATTGCTCGAGACGGAGTTGAGTCAAGACCCACTCTGCTAAAGGAGTAAACAAGGGATATAACCAAGCTTCGAAATGGTCTAGTGCTTCACCGTGGGTGATCGATCTCGAGCTCGGTGAGTTTGAGGAAGGAGGATCATTATCTGAACCGTTTTTTCGAGATGCTCGAGGTGGAGTTGGGATCCGGGTTTTGGACGGTTTTAGGTAAGAGTAGAACAAGCCTGCGACGTAAGATTCGAAGATGTTTGCCGTCGTCTTCTCTCCTCGACGGAGGTTGTATAACTCTGATTTGGCTGCGACGAGTCTGTCGGGGAGGTTATATTGGTGTGAGAGTTGGGAGAGGGTTGAGTTGCTGACTAGGTGACTTTTGAGGATCTTCCCATCACCATCAGCTAAGGACTCGTACAAGGTGGACGTACAGTTGCTGGACCATGTTTGAGGTTTGGGTAGAGATGATGGAGGAGAGTGGTCACTACCGCCCCTGAGCCAGATCAGCTTCGAGGCTTCTCCCCTTCCTGTTCCTTTCTCCTTCTTGAATGGTCGAGGTATGACTCACCTAGTAAAGCATCTCCAACATGTTCAAGCTTCTCATTATCCATAATCTTCTCTCCATCATCCAGATCAAGCGAAGTCGCTTTCCGTGGTCGAGCATAGAATGATGAATGTGTGAAGACTTGTCTTTCAAGCTCGGAGTCTGTGATTGGCGGTATTTCGGGGAGGTCGAACTTCGGTAGTGGAGGAAGAGCTAGACGCAGGAGGGATGTCGGTTCGGTACTCATGGCGAAGAATCGGTTTCGACTCGGTTTCGGGTGGATTTGTAGATCTGGTGAACAACGGTTCCCAGAGATATAGAAGGTGCTATTCAACGACCAGAAGAGAATCGGTCGCAAGGATTAAAAAATGGTCTATCCCCTTGTGAAAATAAGAGGGTGGTAGCGGTATGTTGGATGACGAGCTAGTGAAGGGGATCAAGGGCAGCGAAGCTTGAAACCCATCAGGAGCGTGTCCCTACGGATAACAGCAAGATCATCTTAAAGGCCCCTGTTTGTCCCTGAAGCTGAAACATGCAAGGTAATGACACGTAAGCGGAAGAGTGTAGAGCTAACAAAAGCAGAAACGCTGTTTCACAGCTCAACAAAAGCCGGATATCCAAGTCATTTTCCAGCTCTGTCGACGGGATAAACGGGGACCGACGGTATCGGTGGATCCGTGCATGGTGTTTGCATGTACTAATACAGCTCTCCTAGCTCTCCTACTTTCCTTTTAGCCCTCAATGATCTGATAACCACCGATACTAAGCACACCATGAGCAGCCACTCGCCAATGGACCGAGTCCAACCCACCTCAAACCGGAAATCGCTCTTCTTCCGCTGACACCAAGAATTCTCCCAATCAAAGTAAAAGTACCCTCCCTGCTCGTAATCCTCCGTGATCGCTTGAGGGTTATGTGCTCGTTGAAACCATGTCAAGTACTGTTTATGAAATCGCCAGCTCTGTCGTTTCAGTTCTCTTGCTGCTAACCACCTGTACACCATTATCTGCGAGCAACCGAGATGAACTTGTAAGAGACATACTGTTCGTATGTCCCCGTCATATAGTAGAAGATGTAAAAGAGCTGATCCAGCTCAAGTCGCTGATATATCGATTTATCGTCCAGTATAGGAGGTTTCGATTGAGGATAGTAAGAAGGTGTTTTGACGGGGTTCTTCGGATGATAATACCGAGGACTGTCTTGGTTTAGCGCAGGTCCCATCAATCCGTGCAAAACTCACGGCTCCGCGTCGATTTGCTGAGGTGCATTTGCGTAGCTCACATCTAGTGCTGCGTGCAGCTCATTGACATCGCCAGCTCGACGCTCAGCTACCGCAGGATTAGCACAGCAGCTGACACATTGGATCAAACTCACACAGCTCCTTTGCCACGTCGAAGCTTTGCATAAGATTCCCAAGCACGCCCTGAGGTAACCTAGGACTTTGACCAGAGTACGCGGATCCGGCTCGAGAGCTCTCCGCATGCGATGCACAGCCAGGTGGAGGAAGGGTGCTTGAGCCGGGCGCTTCAATAGGCGAGACACCGTTTCCGATCGAAGGAGGAGACATGAAGCGGTCGAATGAGGTTTGCGAAGAGATTGGAGGCGCGGGGGATCGGGAAGTGGGGATGCCGGGAGGAGGTGGAGGAGCATGGCCCTGTGGTGAGTCAGCACCATCCACACCATGGTATCTTGAGTATGCTCACATTCGCCTGAGGTAAAGGAACTTCCACTCTCTCCGGACTGGGTGAGACAGCTAGAGGGCTCTCAGTAGCCGGAGCAGGGCCCTGCTCATGCTCCATTGCTAAGAGTTCTTGAGGTGGAGGAGCCAGAGGCGGTTCCGTCTTCGGCTTCGCTGGAGATGCCAGTGCATCAACAGGTGAAGGTAATGCGGCAGGAACAGTCGGAGCTGGAGGTGGAATGGTGACGGTCGGCACAGTGGCGGTACTCATTGCTCCGGCAACTGCAGCGGCAGCAGCTGCGGCGTATCGGATAGGAGGGAGAGATGCGGGTTTCGGAGGGGGTGCGGTGAGGATCGTGGTAGAATCTGAGGGTTTTGTAGGTAGTTTGGGGGGTGCAGGAGGTGGTGGCGGTGTTGTGACTGATATTCCCTCGGGTTTCGACTCTAATGTCGGTTTTCGTACAGGCTGCTTCTTCGCCAATATCGGACTAGGCGGTTGCTCCTCCAGCGGTGTGGTAACCGGCTTGCTCGACGGTGTCAACTTCTTCTCTTTCTCCTCCTTCGCCGGCGTCTTTGGCGCTTCCAGAGGATCGGCCATTGAAGCAGAGTCGAGGTTGGACATGTCGTCGGTGTTTGTGAAGTCTTGCGTAAAGTCCTCCTCGTCTTGTAAGTTGAGGTCGTCGTATATACCCGCATCGTAATCGAAGTCCTCCTCCTACCGGTATATCAGCTGTGACCGAACAAGAGGTGATCGGACGAACCGCATTAGCCTCCGTAAAGTACTTCACATCCTCCTGTATCGTCTCAACCTGCTCCAGCTGCAACTGCCCATTCTCCAACATCCTCTGCACGACCTCCAACCGTCCAATATGCCACTGTCTCCGCTCATTCAACGTCTCCAGCTCTCCCAACCTATCCCCAGTGGTCTTCTTCTTCTTCCCCGTTTGCAACTGTTCTGCCTCCGCCTCGGTCTGCTCAATCTGCCTGCTCAGCTCGTCGATGGTGTTGCCTATCCATTCGACCATATCTCGCTTCGCTTTTTCTGCGGGATCCATCCGTGATTGAGCGATCAGTCCTTCTTTCGAGAAAGCTTTCATCTTCATCTCCTTCTCCAAAGCTTTGAACCGCTCCATTTGCTACAACCCAACAGAAGAAGAACCAACCAGTCAGCAAGAATCAGAATAACCTATAGCTAGGGTCCCGTATAGCTAGGCGATGAGAGACCGGCACTCACCGTCTCAATCAATTTCCGATTATCCAAAAGCGACGTCTTATCCTTGATATCACTACTCCCCAACCAAGCTTTGATCTGATCCCTCATCCTCTGCAACTTCTTGATCTGAGTCTTGAGATCATTCTCCAGCTTATCCTTTTGAGTCGTGTTGGTAGCATGACCGAGTTTATCGAATGTCATTTCGAAGAGCTCGACGCCTTGAGCGACTGATTTGATAGTTTTGTCGATCTCGGCTGTACGAGGCGAGGGAATTTGAGAAAGGGGTTGCATCAGCTAGGGATGAAAGAGAATGGGGGAAGTTGGCATACCTTGTAGCTTTCGGAGAGCCATGTCGGAGGAGGGGAGGAATGGGTATATGAAGGAAATCAGCAGTCAAAGTCCATGAGACTCGTCGACAAGCAGACAAAGATCTGTCATGGACAGCTTAAAGGTCTCTGATCGCTTGAGACGCCTAAACCCGCCGTGCAATGATCCCCAGACACATTTGCATGCCTATCCCTTAATTTCCCGGTGGAGGCAGGCCACGAAATGATGGGACGCGCTGAAAGTATCTATCTTATTCTGCTCATCCTGCTTACTTTTTCGCCTGACTTCGTCGGCTTCTAAAGTTCGCTGTAGTAGATTCACTCAGAATGGTCAGCCAGATGCGTGCTGCTATCGTGAAGGTGTTTCGGTCCGGTATGTCGCAGCGTTCCAGCTAACGAGTAATAGGTATTCTCGACGAAGCATTCCCTCACTCTTCCAGCAACCGCACTTAACTATATAGAGGAGGTACTCCGAGAGGTCAGTCGAAATCGCTGAAGCAGTAGCCTCCGAGTTCTTGTGCCCCCGTTCGCGTCGGCTGACAACACTGTGTTGTCAGAATGACATAACCGAGGATGAATGGAATGTCGGTCTAGAGTTCTGGGCGAGAGAGTATCTGAAAGGAGAAGGTGAGTCCAACGTCTTGCTGGCATCAGGACCGACGGATGTGACTACACGGAATCGGGCTCACACGGGGATCGAGCAGATACATCATCTCTTGTCTCCTTGTCCGCCTTGAAGAAGGCATACGAAAGTCTTCAAATCGGGGTCAGCTACTTCTCACTGGCACATGACGAGGCTGAGCTGATTCTCGATCTCAGACCAACGACGACAGCCAAATAGCGGATCCATCCGAGATCAACGTCGAGTCGCATTTCTCGGTGGTCGATGCATTCGAGATGCCGCCTGTACGGTTTGACCCGGTGAGAGGAGGGTTTACTACGTAGGTACTCTCACTGTCCAACCTCATCTGCTCAGATGCTGCTTTTGGTACGTAGAGGTTGCTGACGGTCTCACAGTTCCGAAATGAAGCCGTCCGTAGCGGGGCAGGCGTCAAGTCGATCGGCCTTTCTGAGGGAAAGATGGGGCATCATCAAGGAGGTGAGGCAATATTTCCCCGATGGACCAGGACTCGAGGTGTCGGGTGCTTTCAACTTGATGCGCTCAGATGCAGTCCGCCGTTGAACCTTGCGCATATTGTGCCGCTAACGATGCTGAGCTCAGATCATCCTGCGGAACGAGAACTTTACACCGCCAGCAATGTGCGGTCATGACCGAGCCAACTACCTGAAGCTCACCTCAACTCGAAACCTGCTCGGTCGAGCGGGACAGCTGTTTCTGCTGTTTGGCATGCTCTCGAGAGATCCTCAGGGGAAGCTCTGCCTGGAGGATGGGGATGGAAGGGTCGTGTTGGACATGGAGGATGCGGTGAGTCCTATCAGCTGATTCACCCTGATTATACCCTTTCTGCCCGGAGAAGGGTTGATGGGACGGCAAACTAATGAGAACACGTTGCTAGGTTCCTGGAGAAGGCCTCTTCACCGAAGGATGTATGGTTCTGATCGAAGGGGAGTATACTGTCGAGGAGACAGTACGGGTTCTGGCAATGGGACATCCGCCAAGCGAGAAGCGTGACATAGCGAGGTGATCCGTTTCTAGCCGTCAGTCGAGAAGCTCAGCTGAGGGTTTTGTCTCGTTTACACCAGGTCTCTGCATGGACACGTCGACTTCCTCGGTACAGGCGCCTTGTCTCTCAAACAGGAGGTAAATGGTCGAATGCTCCTATGTTAAGTTGAGCTTACACAAAGCAGCAAAAATACATACCGACGATTCTCGCGAATACCCAAGTTTCCTTCGTTATCCTCTCGGATGTATGGCTTGATCACCCGCGAACACTGCCGGCACTACGTCGACTATTCGAAGGCTATGCCGAGGCTGTCGAGTATCGCCCAATGGCATTTGTGCTGTGTGGCAATTTCTGTCAGCGAGGTTGGGAGGGTGAAGGGGGACTGAAGCGGTACACCAGTCAGTCTCTTTTGGCGGCTCGGGCCCGAGCCGCAGCTGCTCCCTCCGGCCTGGAGACTGACGGCATATACTGCAGACGGCTTCAACGCCTTGACCGACCTACTCGTTTCCTTCCCTCTCCTACACTCTTCTCATTTCATCCTGGTTCCAGGACCACTCGATCCTTGGTCCTCTTCCACTCTACCTCGACCAGCGATACCTACCACCTTCTCCTCTCGCTTAAAACAACGCATACCGAAAGCGCGATTCGTTTCGAATCCCTGTCGATTACGATATTTCGGGCAGGAACTGGTCATCTGCCGGGAAGACCTAATGGGGCGTATGGTAAGGAATCTTATTGGAGTGAAAGAAGAGGAAAACGTGGATATGAAGCGATATGTGTGTCAACAATCGAGATCGACGGATTCAGCTGACAGAAGCTGTACATTGATTCTTCGTTGACAGCTCGTTCAAACGATTCTCGATCAAGCACATCTTTCGCCTTTAGCCTTATCTACCCGACCTACACTTTGGGAATATGACCATGCCCTTCGATTATATCCTATGCCTACGGCTGTAGTCCTAGCAGACAAGTACGAGCGATACGAGCTGACATATGAGGGATGTCATGTCTTCAATCCCGGACGGTTCGTCTCGGGGGGAGGAGGTGGCGAGGGAGGTGGCGAGTTTGAGTGGGCGATGTATTACCCTACTACTGGGCGGAGTGAGAAGAGGTGAGTTTCAAGGGAAGATTTCGACGCAATACTGATGTTGAAATAGTGCCTTGACGTTAGATTGAAGGCTTCGGAGTTTGGTGGATGATTGTATCATGGATGATGGGGAATACATTTTGTTGTATATGGTACGAACACAGATGTAATGGATGAGTAGGTTATAACGCGTTCATTAGTCTGGATGCAAGTGTGATTGGTTGGCCATTGGGGAAGGAGACCTACATGGTTGTTCAGTCAGGTGCCGACGTCAAAATGTGTAATGATCAACTTGGTGACCGTCTGCGCCTTTCGTCCACGCCCCCTCCTCTTCGCAGGCTGCAATGACAACATCAGGTCGCTGCTTCCGTTCAACCTTCCTCATCTCATGACCCTATTCATTCACCGTCTGCTCGTATTGGTCCTTCGACTCGGATACGTTGAGCTTCTCCCCATCTGCCAGTCCCGCTCGCCGTTTCCCTACCCAAGGCTTGCGCCCGATACGAGCAACTCCAGAGCGGGCTCGTGCCTGTCTTATATCGTCCACCCACTTCCGGACACGCTCGTCGTCCAGCTGTCCCGTGGCTCTTAAGGTATCACCCAACGACTCTAGGACCGGACTGGGACTACGACGGATTGAGGAGGGGCTCCCCAGTGGTCTCTCTTCGAGGTGAGTATCAAGCGCACGACGATAAGGCGAGTTATCAGCGAGGCTCATACCCTTCAGATGTCTTCGCCGGTCGTTCGACTTCTTGTACTCAGTCCGGGTTGATCGTGGGTGCCAGTCGTCCCCATGCAGCTTGAGGGATGCGGATTCGGCTTGTACTCCAGGTCCAGGTGCGAGTTCGGGTTCGAGTTCGGGTGAGCTCGAGTCGAGGAGAGTCAGGTCGACTTCGATAGGACGCTCCTTGACGTTCTTGGAATGGGAACGAGGAGGTCGGTTTGGAGTTGGTCGATCTGCTCGGAAGTTGTCGTTTGGGGATGGTGGGATGTATGTGAGCGGCGGATGGCTGGATGTTGTGGATGGACGGTGGTCAGTTGGCAAAGTGAAGGGATCACTCGAAAGATGACAAAGGGAACAGAGCGAACGAAGGACGAGATTGCGAGAAACAAGTTAAGGCAAGAGAAGGTTGAGAAGGATTACAGATTGTTGGGGGAGCAGTAGGCTTGTCATGAAAATCTTGAGCAGATCTTCCGTAGTTGCAAGCTTGTCGAGACACACAAGTCCATCGATTCGGGACTCTCAGCCCTCAATTTCCGCCTGACCAAAGCATCGGTCAACGTGAATGAGTGTCGATTCGTGATTTGATCAGTGATGAGGCATGGAGACCACAAGAGAAATGACAGCTTTCGGGGATTATTTAGGACACCCAAACCTAGGTGAGTTGGGAACCAAATATTATCATGACATTCCGGCAATATCGGCAGCTTACGAGCTAATAACAGTAGCGCATCGGAACCCATTTTACGTTTCAGAATTCCTCGAACGAGAGATGGATGATCTAAAGACTCCAAAAGTTTACTGGAAATCCCCGCAGATACGCATTCCTCAGCATAAACCGACGAAGCAGCACCGGACTGCGTCCCCTTTCGTAAATAGCAGAAACATATCGTGCGAATTCGATGAAGGAAATACTTGATGAAGGGAGTGAAGCCGAAGGATCAGACGTCAATGGGTAAAGGTGAGGTGTCTGAAAGATGACGAATAATTCAGATCACTCGCTGGTGAACTGAGAGGTCAAAGGTCTTGCAGAGATCAGCTGGCTCAGCACGCAGCTTGTCAATCCCCGAAAGTCGGAGCATGCAGCGTTGCCTACATTGCCATTGCTTGTGGAAAAGTCAGTTCACGTACAGTCTTAGCTGATGTGTTCCGTCAAAGACCCGACGATAAAACACGAAAGCTTAGACGAAGAATATCATACGCTGAAATCCGATGTTGAGATCTCCAAAAACAAGTTACGAAGAACAACAGCTCGTAAAAAAGACCGAAGTCGTAGGCGATCACCTCACTCTCACCTCGCTCCGTTTCTCCTCATCCTCGTCGAAAGGAGGGGAGGAGAGCGTTTCTGAACGCATCGAGGCTGAAAGCGCATTCAAAGATCACACAGCTCTCATAGTTGGGAGGTACGGGAGAAAGTCTGGAAAATAGGGGATTTTTTTTGGGAAACGCCGTTTCTGGTCGGTCGTGGCGAAAATCGTCCCCACTCCTCTCAATCGTACTTCGACATCGCACATAACTCTCTCTACCCAATTGGACAACCTGTGCGTTCACCGCCTCGCACATCTGCCTGAAAAGCTGACCAGTAATTCGCCTCTTCCTTTTCCTCCGATCTGCCTTATCCGCTTCTCCGCTGTTCGATATCGACTCATCCAATCCTCCCGTATCTTTCCGTTCAACAGTCATCATGGTAGGTCATGCTTCCATTCCCCTGGGCATCAACTCTCGCAATGACCAAGGCCTGAATGCGTGCATCCGTTCTGCAATGGCTGGCCGCTTCGGAAGCCCCATCACATATTCCGATGGAATGCTTGTTTCCCAAACCCGGTCTCGGCTGATCAACTCATAGGCCGACTTTACTACCGGCGAGGAAGCCGCTGCCAAGAAAGCGTCCCGATCTTTCAGGAAGTACCAGTACCGTGGAGTGGAGCTTGACAAGCTTCTGGACATGAACAATGAGGCTTTCATTGAGGTGAGTCGCGGTTACTCCAAGTGCACCCGGAGGAAGCAGAGGAACATCTAGAGTGTGGAAAGAAGAGGATGTATGCTGACGTATTTCTCTTCCTCTTGTCCCTTATCTCATCTTCTGAACGCCTTCCCGTCGATCGCGACGTCATCAATATCATTCCCCACCTCGTCCGCTTCCGACTCTTCATCCTGGGATCTGCCTTACCGCTCCGCTCCGCTCGCACAGCTCGTCCACGCCCGAGCTCGCCGCAGATTCCACCGCGGTCTCAAGCGACGACCTATGGGTCTTATCAAGAAGCTCCGCAAGTCGAAGAAGGAGGCTGCACCGAATGAGAAGCCTGCGATGGTCAAGACGCACTTGCGTGATATGATTATCGTGCCGGAGATGATTGGGAGTGTTGTCGGTGTCTATGTGAGTGCAAACCTACGTCTGTGGACAAGATGTGCTTTGGTCGGGTGCTTCGGCTGGCCGAAGTCGAGATCCCTCCACCATAGCAATCTCGCTATGGTGTGGTTCCAAGACGGTAGAGCTGATCTCTGCGATAGAACGGCAAATCCTTCACCACTGTCGAGGTCAAGCCTGAGATGACCGGTCACTACCTTGGCGAATTCTCGTGAGTCGTGCCTCAGGTATTGTTCCTGATCAAGCTGATCATGTTTATCAGCATCACGTACAAGCCGGTCGGACATGGTCGAGGTGCGAATATGAAGGACTCACGATTGTGAGCAGTGTTCCTAGCACTTTATCATGTGGAGCTGACCCTTGACAGCATGCCCCTCAAGTAGACATGCAGTAGTCAAGCGAGAGTATGTAAGAGGGCTAAGCGATGCATTCCATTTCCACCAATCGATGAGAGGAGCATCCACGGTCTCCGCGAGCATGGAATCCAGGCAGTACGGAGCGGAAGACCACGATCAAATAAGCATGAGCAATGCGCCCCCCAGATTCGACCTGTTCTTGAGTTCGCTGACGCTAAAGCGTTTTTATCAGGAAAGGCCAAACAGTGCCGACACCGGTAACTAAGGTCGTTGCTCATTGCGGTACCGACTCTCTCATGATAGTGATATACGTACGTACGTACACGCTGATATACTGAGTGACCTGCGCAATTGCCCTCAGGTGCTTAGTCACGTGGTAGATGGCAAAGATAAGGGAATTGTACACCGCTCGGCACGTGGCGGTACCGGCGGCATGAGCCTCCACTCCTTTTCATTTCCCTATCATCATTCTCATGAGTTTTAAGATCATCCAGGACTTTTAAAAACCGAGAAAATTCAGAGAGTAGTCAATGCACTGGCTTTTCTTTTTCTCACATCATGCCAAGAGAAGGATCGGAGCAGAAAACGAATACCTCCAACACAAGCGATGCTAGGTCTGCCTCTGAAGTCTAAAAATGTCTAGCGATGAATCCGAGTCTTCTACCCCGGTGAGTGAACCCAGTTTCAATTATGTGGAGTAATGCATGGAAGTGACCTGATGGTCATAATCACTCGTCAATCTTGCAAAGCTGATCCTGCTTATACCGCACAGGGACGAAACCCTATCCACGGATGAAGGTCGGAAAGCATTGCTCAAGTACTTGATAGACCCGGATGTATCAGAGTGAGCTCATCAAAAATCACTTTTAAGGCTTGACGTTCGTATCTCTTAAGATGGATGGGCTCCCACGCGACGCTGAAGCTTACCTCCGTGTCGTCGGTCTATCCATCACCGGTAAAAGGAAGAATGCCGAGAACTTGGAGATTGGGAGGGAAGCGCTGCGAGTCGCGATCAGAGAGAAGAAGGGAGCGTGAGTGCGTCTCAATTGTGATAATATGCCGGACTGAGAGAGTAGCCTGCTCCTGAAACCCAGATTACCCCGGAGTGACCTCGTGGCCGATGATGCCATGGTAACGATGTGGTTGGTTTTCAAGAGCCTGCAGCACTTTTCTGCGGGGCGAGTTGGGATGAAGTTGGGGGGATTTGTGTGATTTTCTAGATTCGCTAGGAACTCTGTTGGTCTCGTCTTGGTGACTTCGGTTTCGGTTTCGGTTCTCGCTTTCGCTCTCGCTTTCGATATGGATCTCAGTTACCTTCCTTACTGATACGATACTTGTGCTTAGACCAACGTCCGAGCTCCATTCCCTCACTTCCTCGTCGAACAGAGTAAGCTCTCCCAAGCAGAATACGACACGATCATCGGTCAGAACTATCTTGGAATCAATCATACGATCTGCGCTCGGTTGGAGAGTGGGTTTGCGACTCGTGAGCGGTATGAGGATTGGATGAAATCTAGTCTGAGGTGGGTGCTGCGGAGTATTGAGAATCCGGATGCGTTGAAGGAAGTGTAGAAATGAAGGAGATCGGACAAGGACAGTATGCCAAACGAGAAGGGAGCCAAATCGACTGCGGAGCGAGACCCTTTCCCGAATACTTACCGGATCAGCTATTGATGAACATTGAGCTGATACGAAACTCAAATACGCTTGCACGGGGTATCGGAACAAGCTCGATTCTGGACGGAAGTGACCATGGTAAGCAGACCAGGTCCCGTATGACCATTACATGACTACTGCCAAAGGTACTTGGCTTATCGCTTATCGCAGTCCTTTCAGCTTGACGCTGAGAGTACGATTTGATATACTGGTTATTCGACATCGCAGCGCAGGGCGTCAAGTCAGCTCCAACGACGACCGAGAGCGGTCTCAAAGCGTGACAGTACGGACCACGCGGGTCAATACGACAAGCAGGATTGTTACAGGATCAACGTCATAAAAGATATATAGAGGCAAACATGCCCAAGCCGTACGGAACATAGTTGGTGAAACGGTATCAGGTGTCGTTGCCACTTACAATGTAGAAGAGTTTGCATATTTATAACTACAGACGTCCCCATTCTCCTACGATTCACTGCATACGTCCCCGTTTTCCGATGATTCAACTACACACGTCCTCATCTCCCATGGGCCACTACTGCAAGGTGTGTGGTGCTCCAGTATATCTCGGAATAAGGCGTTTTGTGTTTCAGATGAACGAAATTGGTGGAATGGTGCCATTAATCGTGGCCAAGCTCGATACGTACTCGAGTACTGTATACTTGTCAGGTGTGAGACAAGCACCGTTCGGCAAAAGATTTGGTTCTCTCCTGCAGACAACTTCCCATGACGACTATCAATGACGACTATGAAGACATCGAGAACATACTGAATGCGACTATGAGCCACTGTGGCAACATGTGAATTGCATATGAATATGATGTTATATAGTTATATATGGCCCTCACCCCACTGCTCAGTCGAACTCTGTAGATTGATCACTCGGCGAGAACTGCTCACTCCCGGGATTGAACTCAATCATCCACCTTTGCGGTCTTAATTCTGCACGTAATCGTCGACATCTCGATTCGATGCTTTCTTTTGTTCACGCGTCTTTGGCTTCTTGATCGATGCTGGATTTGTATCCGGCTTATCGTTGCGGATAGGCCGAAGGGGTAATGATGTGACGGAGGCTGCGGACGGATGTGTCGCTTTCCCCCGGGCTGTGCATGCTGCTTGAGGCCGCTTTTTGCGCGTGGTACCGTTTTGACTGTTTGATAGTGCTTCTTCGGCCGTTATTTCTAGAGCGGGGGTTGCGAAGGCACCTGAAGTTGGAGATTGATCTGAGGGAAGAATTTTTCAACGATTTGCTTCGATCAGTTCCGGGTACTTAGAGATCCTGAACAAGCGTCCAGATCGAGATTTCGCTGAGGGAACTTTCGGTGTGATACAGCTAGGGGTTCGGAAGGGGGATGTCGATTGCCTTGAACATGTGCCGCCAAGCACTGTCGATCATGAAGTCGAAAATATTGAATGAACCAGGAGGCGGGGGTTTCCCACTGAGGCTGATCGGTTCGTTGGAAGGGACCTCTTGAGACCAGCGCGAGTTGGGGATGGAGAAGATAGGTGGCTTGACGAGCGGGTTGTTGCCCAACTTGCTGTGTGCACTCTTTTTGTTCTGGTCCGATAGAACGTTTAAGTACTCGTCATAGAGGATGTAGACCTGTCGAACCTGACCATGAGCTCCAGCCTGAGTTTTAGGCCCACCTGTTGAGAAGCCCAAGCAACTTCGTTCGTAGCCCATGCATTGAAAATGTCGACATCGTCGCCGAGAAAGCATCTCGCATAGCTCTCCCACTCGGTCTGGGAGATGTCGGTCTGAATCTCCCGGTTGCGATATACGGGACGAGAGCATCGGACTTGATCACAAGCTCAGTCATCGGTGACTCTCTACAGGAGACGAACGGGCTCGAAAGGAAGGTCGAGATTCTCGAGTGGAGAAGCTGCGTGGTGGCGTCAGCATCGGCAGAATTCAATCCAGCTCACCGTCTTGGCTCGCTTGTCTACTCTTTCCTCAAAGTCCGCTCGATTCTTCTTGGCGATTACTGCGGGGATGTTTTCCGCCCTCCAATTTTTTTTCGCAGCGATTCCTTTTAGTTGTCAATCGAGCTACTGAGCAGATCTGCACTCCATGTCGGGTCGCATCTGAGCGAGTTTTGAACAGAGCTCGAGATCGTTTGCCAGAATGCGTTTACGCTGTCATAGTCAGTCCGCAGCACCTCGAGGTTCACTCACGTATGGAGCATTCAGATTCGAGAAGTCTGGCCGCCATACGGGCCGATTCAACGCCGTCGACTTGAGTGACGAAGTAGTACGGAAGGCTCGGTAAGAGGTGAAGGGAGTGAACCATTTTTGAGAATAGTCCATTCCTTGCGCTCCACGATCTCGGTATTGCGGGCATACTCGCTTTCCGATTTGGTGATGTACATAAAAATGAATCAAGTCCTGTTTGATGAGGGTTCAGCCTTCGCTCCTGCTTGTGCCACTGATCCCGCCAAGTACCTGCAATTGCTTCTTCCCCTTGGACGTGACCCGCTTCTCAGACTGGACCTCCTCTTTGACAGACTTCAATAGTCCTTCATCAGCATCCACCTTCCCTTGCGTTAATCCCTGCATTCTCATCTCCTGTATGACCAGCTCGCGTACCTTCGTTCCATCCACCACACTCGTGGGAGGACTCGGTATACCACCCCTTCCAGCTTCTTCATTTCCTTCGCGCATGATCGCTAACACCTCCTCCTTTGTCAAGCACTGGGTATGATCCGCTCGTTGCTTCCGGACCTGCTCCAGCTCTCTGAGAATCTCAGCCGTTTAGTGGACTGCAAGCGTTTGAAGTTTCCGACATTTTCCCAAGAACTAAAACCATTGTTTTCGAAGTTCGAGGGAGAGGTGTTCCAGAGGTCGCCATTTGATATAAGGGATCGGCAGATTATCGAGGCATTCGGTCGGCATGTGGAATAGTGTGTTTAGGTCGATAGACTGGAGAGGATGTCAATAGTCGACGCCTCGTTACGTGTCGAGGGAATAGGTAAATGTTGTTGGTTGCTCGCCATGTAATGCCGCCGGTCGCATTGCTGCTGATACCATCGCTACGATCGCTGCTGATGCGCCCGACTCTGGTTCGCTGCTGTTCACCCTTCCCTTTGCTTTGCCTTTGCCCTTTTGACCCATCGACCTGGCTTTCTTCCGCTGATCCACTTCAGACTCGTTCTCGTCGTCAGCACCTGAGTGACTGGGTTCGTAGCTTTCTGTCCCCGCCTGATAGTCCGGAGTCAGAGGTGTGCGACGACTTTTGGGTTTTCGCGCAGAAGGTATAGGAGGAGTTAAGCGCGGATTGACTGGAGTGAGTGGAGATCGATAAGGGAGTGAAAGATGCCTCCCAGCTTGAGCCTGGTATATAGATCATGACGAGGATGCAGGGCAGGACGTATCACTCGGCTACATCCGCAGCACTCATCGAAACCGGCAGAAGCACACAGTGAGCAAAAAATAGAGGAATATGGAGTGGAAGTAAAATACACGAGAACGCCGCTGGCCCCGCCACCGGTCAAGGTAACCTGAAACTGCCGCTGGTCACGCTGCCAGTTATCGAAGTCACTTTCCTATCCCTCCGAAACCTCTCATCGCTCTCCCGCTCTCCATCATGCCGCAGCCAGCAGACTCGCCGAAGAGAAGCGCAACAATCCCAAATGTCAACTCGCTCCTTAGAGTATTGGATCTTCGAGACCCTTCAGCAGCATCTTCCTCCCACATATCATCACACTCCACCCAACCTCTGCGCCCTTCCTCCCAAATCCTCGCCCGCATCGTTGAGAGAAGGAGCGCCTGAGATTGCTCATACCTTTCGCTAGAGGAAGCTTGTTGGATGAAGTGGTGAAGCGCAAAGAAGCCGAGGTCCGCATGAGTCTGCGCTCCCTTCTCCACAAGCGATCTCACTGATCTAGATTGTCAAAGAGCGTGAGTTCCTTCGGCCATACAGCTCCTGATTGCCTAGCAGCCCAAGAACGGCAAACGTGTTCTTCATCGCGAAATCTTCCCGTGCTGTCGCTGCGGTACACCTCATCGACCGAAGAAAGGCAAGAGTGTCGATGAGCCAAAGGCTAGGAATCGCTACGAACTTCCCAAGGAACCGTATGCTCGCTACTACCTTGGTGAGCAACCTCAAGATCCCGCTCATTACTCTGACATATCGCTTCAGACTGCTACAAGTCTCACCAGTACTACCAGAAACTTCAAAGGAAAGAGTCAACTGGCGACGACAGATCCCCGTATTCCCCACAGACGACCAGCAGGCACAACGTCCGAAGGGAGGAAGGCCGAACAAGGGATTGGCCCAGAATCGCGACTGCTAAAGGGGAAAAGGGAGCGGCGGCGTAGAAGTATGGAATCAGACTCAAGTTGCCCCGACTGTATCGCTGAGCTGGAGAAAGCGGGTTGAGGATAAGGATTGCTTATGATGATATTGAGGTTTGTAGATCAGGCTGAGAACGGAGCAATGCAAGTGCATGCCGCCTTCGGTTGCGAAACCCTCTCAAGACCTTTCCACAATATTGCCTGAATGGGCATGCAAAACTCCAACGCACAAACTGATGACCCTTTCAGTCGAATGACCGAAAATAAAAGCTCGTGTAGTCAACGAAGTTGTGACCGGATATGCTGAGATTGGGCATACAGTATCTGCATTTCTATACATAGAAGAGTTTTAACGAGACATGGGGGATGGCGCTCCAGCGGGGATCTCGAGTATCTCTTGGAGGTGTGAACATCAGCAATATATTAAACTGAACCCTATGTTATTAGACGTAGTTGGTGAAATGGTATCATGAGTCGTTGCCATTTAGTGTTGTCGACTCGGCGGGGGTTCGATTCCCTCACTACGTAGTTACTTTTTGGGCTGAGAACTAATTTCGTTGTTATTTTACAGCAACACCTTGTATTTGCCTGGAGCAGTTTCTTAGAGTAATCTCATGCACGAAAACCGTCCTCATCATATACAACGCTTCGCCCATAAGGTGCCACATCAGAGTACCCACATCTAGGTCAACGGAAGCAATAATGTGCGAAAGTAGCCGATTGGTGCTTTTGGTTATACTCACTACCCTTGATGTTTGAAGACGCTTGGCACTTTCATAATGACAAATGCAGGGTTTGAACACGACCAGACCCCTCTCATCCCAGGACTCTCACCTCCGCTTCAAGCTCAACATCATCCGACTCGACCGCCTCCACCTCAGTATCGCTCCCATCCTCCCTTTCGCTTGTATCGCCAAGATCCTCCCCTTCACCTTGTTGATCGCCCTCATGGTCTCCATTGTCCTGCACCGCCTCGATAACCGGCGTCGCTTCGCCAGACTCGATGATACTCTCTTGTCCTGGCTCATAGTTCTCGACCCGTTCTTCGACGACATACTCCGCGTCGATCAATTTCTGGCGGAGCTTGGCAAGTCGTCCAGAGATAGCTCGTCTGGAAGCTAGGGCGAGGAGTAATGTCATCACCGCTGGGAATGTCACTCGGACTGACGTAGGTCTCAGCTTGATTGTAGACTGGCAAGGGCCGAGACTTACAGGTGATAGCGTTGATATCCTCAGCCTTCGGATCCACACGTGCGAGAAGAACGGATATGCAGACCGGGACGATCATCGGGAAGAACAGATAAGCGAAGATCGGTCGGAGGATTTGGTTCAGCTGATGGGAGTTGATGCGGAATGGTCGGGCGAGATACTGCGGAATTTAAGCGGAACGCAGCAATGGAATAGAAAGGTCATGCTGACATCTCTAAGCCTTTCCAGTATCGGCCGCCGATCTTCGCGAAGCCGTCGATGCCGGTGAAGATGAAGATGAAGATGGTGATGATGTCGCTGGCGAATGAGGACCGTCATCATCCCGACAAAGAGCGAGTCGATAATCGTGCCCATTGCCCTGATGGTGGTGTCAGCGAGGACGGACATGCATTATGAAGGGGACATACCAGGCATCCCAGAGATGCAATACCGGTGCAACTCCTTTCCTTAAACCATATCGACCAGGCATACCTATGTACAGCTGATATACCACCCCCACCATGCCCGGCAGGACGAGGTACAGCATGAATACCGAATACATGTTCGACAGTTGCGAAAGGACGATCCGCTTGAACCGAGTGGAAGCTCCGGATCGACGAATATGGTCGGCCCTGTTGAATTGGGCTATCCGTTTGCCGACAAAGGTTCCGAAGGCATAAGCGAAACAGCAGATATATCCGCCCACGATCTAATATTATCAGTTTAGCTCGGCCAAGGTGACGCGAACTCACAAGATTGTATCCGTCGTGCGGCAACTCCGAAAATGCCATTCGCATAGCTTCACGGCCAATGACGAGCGGTGTAAAGAACCCGATCGCCATAGTCAAGGAAGCCGCAGTGAGGGCGACGAGGATGAAGACATGGATTCTGGTTCGCCAATACCGGGGCAGCGAAATTACCGTATAATCCGCCTTCGGATCCCTTCCCGCTTCCCTCGCCGCTCGGTCCTGCTTGAGTAAGCGGAGCTTGTCCTCCTCTGTATGCGGTGCACCGGCCCCATCGAGAGGTACGAAGACCCCGCCTCTCTTCCGTTGGGATGGGGAGAGGAGAACAATCTGATCTGCTCCAGGTACACGAGCATCGGTCTGCTGCTTGTCGTATTGTCCAAAGAGCAGCTGGAACGGTAGATCGAGTATAGGATAAATTGCTGCGAGCATCTTTGACTCCTCGTGAACATGGTGCCGACCATAAATGAGCGAGGTTAGGTGGAAGATAGCCGTCGCCTTTCGCCAGTACGCGACAAAAGCTTTCTTCAGTCGATGACGGGGTCGAAGAGAAGCGATAGAAGCTGGGAGTACCAAATGGAGGAAGAGGAGGTCGAAGGGAACTGAAGATATAGGGCCGCTGGGTTCGTCAGTATAGGCGTGATCTCTTGGTACTCACTCCTTCAGTCGTAAAGGGAGGATAGAGATGAACGGCTGGTACCGCAAGCCCCAGCAGGTCGCTCCTACAAGCCAGAATACGAGTATCATGTACATGATCGCTGACACTCCGAGCTATGTTGATCATAAGCATCTAATTATCTGAATCGCAGATCACCCACTTTGCGAAGCTGCGATCCTGCGGGACGCTCTATGATATCCTTCACCGGCGAGTAATTTGGGTCCGCAGGATCCCGGATGAAGAAAAGTGTACCAGGTCGGCAGATCTGCAACCTGTCAGCGTAATCTAGAGACAATCATACCGGACGTACGGTCCGGACATGCCCTAGGACATTGGCAAAAGTAAACATAAACCTGAATAGCCGTCAGCATAGCCACTAACATATGCTATTGAAGCGAGACTAACATCGTTCCAACAAGCCAACTGACAAACAAAACACCGAACGGAGCTCCCCTCAGCTTGGACAACCTTCCCATCAGACTCGCATCCGAGAAGAGCGGGACCGTGCAGGCGTCGATCACCATCCCGATCCCCAGGGGGAATACCAAAAGCTCTAGAGCCATGAAGAACGCGAGCTTGAGGAACGTAACGTGCTGCTTGACCTGCGCAGCGACCGCCGTTGAGATGCGCCCGAGTCCTGCTCGACCTGCTATGGCGATCACGAGTATGATGAACGCGCCCACAGCGTAGCCGGTGAGCATACACCATATCCGGTCGGCTATCCGATCGGACATCGCAATTTTGCCAGAGAAAGCGCGATAAGCTTCGTAGGCATTGAAAGACTGGTTGCCAATGGTGACGAAGTACTCGCCAAGCTGTATGGCTCCCCCTTCGCCTGATCGCAGAAGTTGGGGGAAAAGTTGGAAGTCAGGAAGGCTGGACTGCTGCTGGAGACTCAACTTGGTCGCAACAATCGCCTCTGCTGCCTTCAAAGAAGTCAATGTCGGAAGGAGGATGACGTCTTTGCCAATCTCCACGAGCACATCGATGACCGGATCGGTAACGCTGCGACTGCCCCGGAGGACGAGGTGAGAGGCGAAGGCGAAGGACCGAATCAGGTCAAAAGCAAGAAAGATTTTGCCAACTATGATGGGAATGCCGACAAGTACGGTAAGTGCCGCTCCCATGATGATGTCCGCAAAGATAAACTGTTCAGGTTAGCCCTGGCTCAACCTAGTGTTAGGGGTAAGTCACATTCTGCACCATCCCATTAAGCGGTCCGATAAGGCCAATCACTACTGGTGTTAGGATACATCATACATCAGCGGAGTACCCACCTTCAAGCACACCTTCCCAGTCTTCCCGCTCCCAATGCGCTTCCTCCTCTTCATCCGGCAAGAACTGCACAATTACCTCCCCCGCGTCCTCCGGATGATTCTCTGCGCCAATAATCGCTGGGACATGGCCTACCACTTCAGCCTGCCTCTGGGGTCCGTCGCCGTCGACGACGAGCGCCTCGACGACTGGAGATCCCGGACCTCTGTCGTCTCTGCTGGCAGGTACAGTACGATCCAATGCGGTGGAAGGGGAATGACGTCCGCTTGAGTATCCTGTATCTCGGTAGGCGTAGTCAGGAGGCCGATCTGGTGAGGATAAAACTTGGCCGTCGGATTGTAAGATAGCATCGATATCTACCGTCAACCTCCCGCCATCTGTGGCGACAGCGGAATCGGGGATGTCAACGGATTGTGCGGGCGGATGATGAAGGTCTGGCTGCAACCTTTTCATGTCCTCTCCCCCACTGGAGGTGAGATCGAGAGAGCCGTCAAGATCGCCTCCTCCCTCTTCGTCATCTGCAGCTCTGGCCTTCCCTTTCCCCTTCTCACTCAACATTTCTGGAGCGGTATACGCTACCCCTGCCACTGCTTTAGGCGGTGCCGCCGGACGTGGAGTCCCACCAGGCGACAATAATGGCGGTGAGAAAGAACGCTCGGGAGCGGGCTGCGTGGCGGTCGAGAACATGGCGAGTGGATCTGACGGTTTCGGTGATTGACTAGGCGAAGGTGTGAGAGTCGGTAAGCGGGAAGGACCTGCGGGAGCTTCGTCTAGAGAGAAGCTGGAATGTCTCGATGGACTCGTTCGCGGAGGGGAGGTCGATCGAGATGTAGCAGTGACGTAAGGTAGAGAAGCTGAGTTGTTCTCGGTGACGGAAGGTAGAGAAACTGAGTTGTCCTTAGACGTGATAGGGGTCGTAGCCGGAGCATCGGACAAAAGACGATTTTCAGCTCCGACGATAGGTTGCCAGACCGCCATCTTCCTCTGCATCTCGATCCGTCCTTCCCTCTCCTTCTTCGCCTCCTTCGCTTGTGTCAAAGCAGCTTCGATTCGCGCTACATCACTGTTGGTACCATGCGGAGGCGCAAGCCCCGGGCCATGGTCCCGTGTGACCGATGCCAAGTGCGCCAAAAGTTCGTCGATACCCTGCAGACGTCCAGGATCCTTCTGGAGCAGCTCCTCAAATCCAGATCGCTCGACCTTCCCCTGCTGAACCATATTTTTCACCGCTTCCACCAACTCCTCATTCCGGTATGCGACTCCCCTTCGCACCGTCCACTCGTGAGGATTGATCTCCGCCTCTTTCTCAGCTGGACGAGGCACATGTTCCGCCCAATTGTGCTGTGTGATCCATTCGCGTAGGAGGACGAAGCCGATGAGGACTGCTGCGAGGGTGATGGATAGGATTTGGCCTCGGAAGATGAAGCCAGGTAGACTGAGTTGCCGGTCAGCAATCATCGAAAAGGCGGAGGAATGGAAAGCGTGAGCTCGCTCACGTCTTTTGATCGCCTTTGTACCAGCTCTCCCACGAGGCATAGAGAAGTTTGCCGAAAGAACTTGCTGGGTGAAGAATGAAGTTGTACAGGAAAGCCCCTTCGTCCGGAGCCGTGACGTTTGGCTTGGATCCCGTCTCACTGTGTGAGAATCTCGAGTTGGTGTTCGCGGTAGGTAAATTCGTATCTCTTCCCTCCAGCTCATCGACTGCTGCCCCTGGATGTGCCCTGAGCATTATCAGCAACAAGTCGACAGGAGGGAGACTCGCTTACATCTGATCAGCTAGCCATATTAAGGAGCTCAAGCCGATCATGTTGAAGCTCGGCAATAGCACTAGCCAAGCCAAAATAGCCAACCAAAAGCGGATCGCATGACATCCAAGACGGTATAGCCAGAAGCTCGTTTGACGTATGTAGACAGCAATTGGGATGACCGTAGGGAGGAATTCGGGGTAGACTAAAGGGTCAAGGTCAGCGCAAACGTAGTGTCGTAGCGGACGAAATGCCTTTGGTGAAGGTATATTTGTGCCCACATATCTCGCAGTACTTCTTTTGACTATGCGCGAGCCAGTTCTTCAAGCTACACAACTCAATCAGCTTCATAGAGATAGGTGGCAAGGAAACCTACCAATCAGAATGGACGAATCGTACCGAGCCAGAACATTTGCAAGGGTAGATGAGCGGAGTATCGTCGTCACCTTCGACTCGACAGACACGGCAGACGTCTAAGTGACGGAATCAGTACGCTTGGATCATGCTCGTGTGAAGAGGCATGACGTACCGCCCTCTTCGTCCATATCGCTTAAGGCTGGATCAGGAAGCGTTCCCGGATCCGCCATGATGGTTTTTGCTTCGGCATCGAGTCAAGGAAGG
>JAABUH010000189.1_pt1 | contig 94214 bp, 77 predicted proteins | sample 5559121 | NCBI WGS metagenome assembly JAABUH01 (sample SAMN10711871, study PRJNA513364) | rock metagenome | isolation source: Antarctica rocks | place: Antarctica: Victoria Land, Battleship Promontory nord | collected 2015-12-28
GGTTTCCAAAGGCCTCAGGCATGGCGGGTCTGGGCAGAGCCCGGCCTTGCTTGCTGCAAGGCTGCCTGCGCCCTGCCGCCGACGCGTTTCAGACTGACCCACTACCAGCCTCTGGCCTTGCTTGCCTCGGTCGGTCAGCCGCTGGCATCAGTCCGTCAAGCGCAAGCCTTGCGCCGCACGGGGAGCCCCGATGGTCCGATACCTCAATCCTCGCAGCGGCGAGACCTTCCCGCTGTCGACCCCGATCTGGCGGGCGCCGGACGGCGGGCCTTTGCTGCTGACCGACATCACGCCGACGCAGGGCACGCTGCCGGGACGCGGCGAGGACCGGGGGCGCGGCGCGTGGCGCTGGCGCGCGGCGCTGCCCCCGCTCGCCGGGCCGCCGATCACGCTCGGCGAGGGCGACACGCCGCTGGTGGCGCACCGGGCGGGCAGCGCCACGGTGTGGATCAAGGGCGAGTGGGCCAATCCCACCGGCTCGTTCAAGGACCGCGGTGCCGCGGTGATGCTGTCGCTGCTGCGCGACGCGGGCGTCCGCGACGTGCTGGAGGACAGCTCGGGCAACGGCGGCGCCGCGGTGGCCGCCTACGCCGCGGCGGGCGGGATGGCTGCCACGATCCTGGCGCCCGAGGGCACCAGCCCCGCCAAGACCCTGCAGGCACGGGCGTATGGCGCCACGGTGGAGCTGATCCCCGGCGACCGGCAGGCCACGGCGGACGCGGCGCTCGCCCGCTCGTCGCCCGAAACAGGCGGAACGTTCTATGCCAGCCATGCCTGGCACCCGTTCTTCCTGCACGGCACCAAGACCCTGGCCTACGAGCTGGTCGAGCAGCTCGGCCGGGCGCCGGACCACGTCGTGATGCCCTGCGGCGGCGGCAGCCTGGTGCTGGGCTGCGCGATCGCGTTCGCCGAGATGCGGCGCGCCGGGCTGATCGCCACCCTGCCCCGGCTCTGGGCCGCGCAGCCCGCCGCCTGCGCGCCGATCGCCCGCGCCCTGCTGCGCGAGTCGTCCCCGCCCGGCGAGGCCGCGGCCGACGACCCCCCGGCACGGCCGACGATCGCCGAGGGCACCGCGATCGCGCGGCCGGTGCGTCAGGCCGAGGTGGTCGCGGCGCTGCGTGCGCAGGGCGGCGGCGCGGTGATGCTGGAGGAGCCGGAGATCGCCGAGGCCACGCTGGGCCTGGCGCGCCACGGCATCCTGGTGGAGCCGACCTGCGCCCAGGCGATGGCCGCGCTGGAGCGGCTGCTGGCTCGCGGCGCGATCGGGCGGGAGAACGTCACCGTCGTCGTGCTGACCGGCAGCGGCCTCAAGGCGGGCCCGGCGTTCGAGCGGCTGCTGGCCGTGTAGCGGCGCACCGGGCCTCCCGCCTGCCTGTCGCGTGCGGTGCGAACCCTGGGCGTGGCCCGGCGCTGTGGGACCGGGCCATCACGGCCCGCGGGACAGGACCGATGCTGACACGGGTGGCGATCTTCGAGGGCGCGATCGAGGCCGGCGCGGAGGACGCGTTCTTCCGCGACGTGGCGGAGCGGCTGGAGCCGATCTGGCGGTCGTTCCCGCACGTGCTGGACGTCCGGGTGCTGCGGGTGCGCGAGTCCGACCCGGGTTCCGTGCCGGTGGTGATGGTGCTGGAGATGGACTTCGCCGACCGCGAGGCGATCCGGGAGTCGCTCGCCTCGGACATCAAGACCACGGCGCACGCCACCACGCTGGAGGTGCTCAAGCCGTTCACCGGCCGCTTCTTCCACGTCATCGCCGAGGCACGCAGCCTGGGGTGACGCGAAGCCAGGGCTCCGCCCCGGGCCCGCTTCCCGCAAGGCCGGGCGGCTGTCGCCGATGCCCGCTTGAAGTGCGCCGGCGGTAAGGCAGTCATACCAGCAGCCGGGATTGTTGACCGTAAGCAAGCAAGGCTGGGCTCTGCCCAGACCCGCCAAAGGCCAAGGCCTTTGGAAACCGATTTACTGAAGTGACGGATTCCAAAGGCTTGCCTTTGGCGGAGTTTGAGGCGGAGCCTCAACCTTGCCTGCTTTCTGTGCCTGTCGCACCGCCCGCAGCGATCCTGGCCAAACTGACCCGCTGCTGCCAGTTCACCGATGGGCGACGCCTGCCTGCGGATCGCGCCGCGTGCCTCGACGATCCGTGCCCCGGTCGCGGTCAGGGCTGCGGCTTCAGGTCGAACCGGTGCCGGTAGATCAGCCGCTTGATCAGCAGGTTGTCGAAGTAGTGCGCGAAGGCCAGGCCCTCGACCATCTCCGAGGAGGAGCGCAGGGCGTGCAGGCTGTGCGGGCCGCACTGCCAGATCCTGGCGGACTGCGCGCCGTCCTGGTCGGTGATGCCGGTGTGCGCCACGGCGAGCAGGGTGGCGTTCCTGGTCCTGGCTTCGAGCGCCGCGGCCACCGCCTCCACCGACCCGACGAGATCGGCCTGCGGGCGGTTCCTGCCGATCACCATGAGGAACAGCGCGTCGTCGGCACTGTCCAGCAGCCGGCGGAAGCGGTCGACCACGCGCACGAGGCGGGCATGGTTCTCGTCGGTGGTCGGGTTGTGGTGGAAGAACAGCGGCGCCTCCCCCCAGGGCGCCGCCTCGGTGGCGAAGCCCCGGTGGTAGAAGCGGTGCAACGCCTGACCTTGCACCCCGTACTGCTCGTGGTGCGCGCGGTCGAGCAGGGTCGCGAAATCGTCCGCCAGGCAGTGCGCGACCAGCTGCGGGCTGGAGAACAGCCAGTCGAACGGAGCCGAGTAGCGCCGCAGCCCCATGTCCTTCAGCAGCCAGCTCGCGTAGCAGGAGGTGCCGAGGCTGACGGCATGGCGCATCGGCGGCGAGTCGGCCTCGGCGGCGCCGAGGAACGCGGCCTCCACCGGTCCGCGCATGCGGAGCTTGAACTCCGCGCTGTCGGTCAGGACCTGGAGGCTGGCGCGGACCCAGCCCGGGCTGCCGTGCTGCCGGAACATCCCGCTGTAGTAGTCGACCTCCTCCGGGATCGGGTCGCGGGCGAGCGTGGCGTGGAACATCGCCAGGATCGTCGGCGCGGGCCCCGCCTCCGCCCCGGCCGGCTCGCCGACGGCCGCCCCACCCGGTGCCAGCGCGCCCTGCATCGACGCGCCCTGGGCCGACGCCCCTGGCGCCGGGCTGTCGCCAGGCGGCGCGGGCGCGGCCGGGGCGGCGGTGAAGTGGTCCGGGTGGCGCACCGCGGACCCGCCAAGGATGTCCCAGGCCCGTCCGGCCGCAACGGCGGGCTCGGGAGCGGGCGGTTCCGCCGGAACAGCCCCGCGCTTCAGCTTGAGGCGGCTCAGCATCGCCCATCCTTTCCCGGCCCCGTGTCGGCCACGCCGTCCCGCCCTCGCGCACCATGCGCCGCCAGCGCGGCTGCCCGGACCGCCGCCGGCCGTCCGCCACCCCCGGGCACGACGCCTGCCCGCGCCGTCCGGGTGGCGTTCCCGGCGGCGATCAGGCCGTCCTGTCGCCCGCGGCGCCGAGCGCCGCCTGCGCCGCGGCCAGCCGCGCCACCGGCACGCGGTATGGGCTGCACGACACGTAGTCCAGCCCGACCTGCTCGCAGAACGCGATGGAGGCCGGATCGCCGCCGTGCTCGCCGCAGATGCCCATCTTGAGGCCCGGCCTGGTCTGCCGCCCCTTCTCGGCGGCGAGGCGCACCAGCGCGCCGACGCCCTCGATGTCGATGGAGACGAACGGGTCCTTGGGCAGGATGCCGGCCTCGACGTAGTGCGGCAGGAACTTGCCGGCATCGTCGCGCGACAGGCCGAACACCGTCTGCGTCAGGTCGTTGGTGCCGAACGAGAAGAAGTCCGCGGCCTCGGCGATCCGGTCCGCGGTGAGCGCCGCGCGCGGCAGCTCGATCATGGTGCCGACGAGGTACTCGATCGAGGCGCCGGCCGCCGCGAACGCGGCGCGGGCGGCGCGGTCCACCTGGGCGCGGGTGATGTCCAGCTCGCGCTTGGTGCCGACCAGGGGGATCATGATCTCGGGCACCACGGGCGAGCCGGTCTCCTGCCCGATCGCCAGCGCCGCCTCGAAGATGGCGCGGGCCTGCATCTCGTAGATCTCGGGGTAGGTGATGCCGAGGCGGCACCCCCTGTGGCCGAGCATCGGGTTGGCCTCGCTCAGCTCGGCGGCGCGGCGGCGCACCATCTCGACGTCCTGCCCCAGCCCTTCGGCGGCGTCGGCCAGCTCGGCGTCGCTGTGCGGCAGGAACTCGTGCAGCGGCGGGTCGAGCAGGCGGATCGTCACCGGCAGGCCGGCCATGATGCGGAACAGCTCGACGAAGTCCTGGCGCTGGAACGGCAGCAGCTTGTCGAGCGCCGCGCGGCGGCCGCCCTCGTCGTCGGCCATGATCATCTGGCGCACGATGTTGATCCGCTCGGGGGCGAAGAACATGTGCTCGGTGCGGCACAGGCCAATGCCCTCCGCGCCGAACTTGCGCGCGGTCTCGGCATCCAGCGGCGTCTCGGCGTTGGTGCGCACGCGGAGCCGGCGCACCGCGTCGGCCCAGGTCATCAGAGTGGCGAAGTCCTCGCTCAGGTCGGGCTCGATCATCGCCACCGCGCCCGCGAACACCTCGCCGGTGGCGCCGTCGAGCGTGATCGTCTCGCCGGCGCGGATGGTCGCCCCGCCCGAGGACAGGGTCTGGGCGTTGTAGTCCACGCGCACGCCGCCGGCGCCGGCCACGCACGGCCGGCCCATGCCGCGCGCCACCACCGCCGCGTGGCTGGTCATGCCGCCGCGCGTGGTGAGGATGCCGCGGGCCGCGTGCATGCCGTGGATGTCCTCGGGGCTGGTTTCGATGCGCACGAGCACCACGCTCTCGCCCTTGCCGGCGCGCATCTCCGCCTCGTCGGCGCTGAACACCACGGTGCCGGACGCGGCGCCCGGGCTCGCCGGCAGGCCCTTGGAGAACAGGGTGCGCCGCGCCTTCGGGTCGAGCGTCGGGTGCAGGAGCTGGTCGAGCGCCTGCGGGTTGACGCGGCGCACCGCCTCCTCGCGGGTGATCAGGCCCTCGTTGGCCATCTCCACGGCGATGCGCAGGCTGGCGGCGACGGTGCGCTTCCCGGTGCGGGTCTGCAGCATGTACAGCGTGTTCTGCTGCACGGTGAACTCGATGTCCTGCATGTCGCTGTAGTGCCGCTCCAGCGTCTCGCGGACCCGGACCAGCTCGGCGTAGGCCTGCGGCAGGGCCGACTCCATGCTCACCTCGCCCGGCTTGGAGCGGGCGTCGGACAGCGGCTGCGGCGTGCGGATGCCGGCGACCACGTCCTCGCCCTGCGCGTTGACCAGGAACTCGCCGTAGAAGATGTTCTCGCCGGTCGATGGGTCGCGGGTAAAACAGACGCCGGTGGCGCAGTCGGCACCCATGTTGCCGAACACCATGGCCTGCACGTTGACCGCGGTGCCCCAGTCGGCGGGGATGTCGTGCAGCCTGCGGTAGGTGTTGGCGCGCGGGTTCATCCAGGAGCCGAACACCGCGCCGATCGCGCCCCAGAGCTGGTCGCGCGGGTCCATCGGGAACGGCTGGCCGGTCTCCTGCGCCACCATCGCCTTGTACTCGTCGACCACGGCCTGCCAGTGCGCGGGCGTGAGCGCGGTGTCCTCGACCACGTCGGCGTCGATCTTGGCGGTCTCGATGATCTCCTCGAATCGGTGGTGGTCCACGCCGAGCACCACCGAGCCGTACATCTGGATGAAGCGGCGGTAGCTGTCCCAGGCGAAGCGCGCGTCGCCCGAGGAAGCGACCAGGCCCGCCACCGTGTCGTCGTTCAGCCCGAGGTTGAGCACGGTGTCCATCATGCCCGGCATCGACACCCGCGCGCCGGAGCGCACCGAGACCAGCAGCGGCTGTTCGGGGTCGCCGAAGCGCAGGCCGACCGCCTCCTCGATGCGGGCCAGCGCGGTCTGCAGCTGCGCGTCCAGGTCGTCGGGGTAGCGCCGGTCGTTGCTGTAGAACTCGGTGCACAGAGCGGTGGTGATGGTGAAGCCGGGCGGCACCGGCAGGCCGATGCTGGCCATCTCCGCGAGGTTGGCGCCCTTGCCGCCGAGCAGGTTGCGCATGTCGGCGCGACCCTCGTTGTGGCCGGCGCCGAAGCTGTACACCCACTGGGTCATGGCGGTCTGGTCCTCATCAGGCTGTGCGCCGCGAACGGGTCCAGCGCGAAAGCAGTATAGCAGTTGGCGCGAGCGACGCGTCGGGATCAGCCCTCGATCGCGGAGAAATCGGCGACACGGTTCATCGTGTCGCGCAACTGGGCGAGCAGGCGCAGGCGGTTCTGGCGCAGGCCAGGGTCGGGATCGTTGACGGTGACCTCGGCGAAGAACGCGTCGAGCGGCGGGCGAAGGCGGGCCATGGCCGCCATGGCGTCGGCGAAGCGTTCCTCTGTCAGCGCCTGCTTGATTTCGAAGGATGCGCAGTCCAGCGCCTCTGCCAGCGCGACCTCCTCCGGTTGCACAAAGCCTGCGGGGTCTGGGGTGCCGAGATGCGGGCCGTCGCGCTTGTCCTCGATGCGCAAAATATTCGCGGCACGCTTGTAGGCGGCGAGCAGGTTGGTGCCGTCATCCGTGCCGAGCAGGGCGGCGACTGCGTCGGTGCGAGTGAGAATTCGGGCGATGTCGTCGTCGCTGCCGGCGCCGAGCACAGCAGTCAGCACGTCGTGGCGCTCGCCTTCGGCGCGAAGCTGGACGCGGAGGCGATCAAGAAGAAAAGCAAGCACGTCCGAAACCAATGTCGGCGGAACTAGGCTCCTGGTTGCCGGGAAATCCAGGTTGCCTGCCTGATAGCCGCGTGTCTCCAGTCCTTCAACCGTGTCGAGGTAGCCCTCGACCTGGCGATCCGCGTATTGGACGTCCAGCGTATCGGACGCCGTGACCAGTAGCAGCCTGAGCGCAAGCCGCAGCCGGTTCTCGCGGAGAATACGGATTACACCCAGCGCGGCGCGGCGAAGCGCGAACGGATCGCCAGAACCACTCGGCTTCTCGCCGATAGCAAAAAACGCGGCGAGCTGGTCCAGCTTGTCAGCCAGCGCAACCGCGATCGCCACCGGCTCGCGCGGCACGGCGTCGCCCGCGCCCTTCGGCAGGTAGTGGTCGCGCACGCCGTCGGCCACGCGCGCGTCCTCGCCGTCGTGGCGGGCGTAGTATCCGCCCATCACGCCCTGCAGCTCGGGGAACTCGCCCACCATGCCGGTCGTGAGGTCCGCCTTGCACAGCAGCGCCGCGCGCTTCGCCCGCCTGCGCGCCACCAGCCGGACGCTGTCGAGTTGCCCCGCCGTCAGAGCGTCCGACATCGCGCCCGCCAGCGCCACGATGCGCCGCACCCGCGCGCCCTGGCTGCCGAGGCGGGCGTGGAAGGTGATCCCGTCGAGCGCCGCCACCCGGTCCTCCAGCCGCACCCTGCGGTCCGCATCCCAGAAATGCCGGGCGTCGGAGAAGCGCGCGCGCAGCACACGCTCGTTGCCGGCGACGATCGCGGCCCCGCCGTCGGGGGCCACGATGTTGGCGGCGAACGCGAAGAACGGCGCGGGCGCGCCCTCCGGCGTGCGCAGGGCGAAGTAGCGCTGGTTCACCCGCATCGAGACCTGCATCACCTCCGGCGGCAGCGCCATGAACTCCGCGCCGATCCGCCCGAGCAGCGCCACCGGCCACTCCACCAGCCCGGCGACCTCGTCCAGCAGGCCCGCATCCTCCACCACGGCGAGGCCCTGCCCGGCGGCGGCCTCCGCCACGCCACGCTCCACCAGGGCGCGGCGCAGCACCGCATCCGGCTCGACGAAGCGGGCACGCAGGGTCGCCAGCCACGACTCCGCCCCGTCCACCGCCACGGCGCCCGGCGCCATGAAGCGGTGGCCCTCGGTCAGCGCGGCGCTGCGCAGGCCGTGGCCGTCATCCTCGGCGGTGGCGAGCGCGAACTCCACCACGGCGCCGTCGAGCAGGCACAGGATGCGGCGCAGCGGGCGCACCCAGGCGAACTGGCTGCCCGCGCCCCAGCGCATCGACCTCGGCCAGGCAAAGCGGCGCAGCAGCGCGGGCATCGCCGCGGCGACCAGGTCGGCGGCGGACGCGCCGGGCACCACGCGCTCCAGCACCCAGTGCCCGCCCTCGTCGCGCAGCGCCTCGCGCGTGGCGCCGTGCTTGCGCAGGAAGCCGGCCAGCGCCTGCTCCGGGGCGGAGGCGCGCGGCCCGCGCTCGACGCTGCGCGCCGCCTCGACGCCCGCGCGCACCGTGGCGCGCAGCGCGATGCGGCGCGGCGTGTGGAACGTCGCGACGTCGCGGGGCTCCAGCGCGGCTAGCGACTCCGACACCAGCCGTGCCAGGTCGGCCGCGGCGCGCGCCTGCATGCGCGCCGGGATTTCCTCCCCGAACAGCTCGATCAGCAGCTCCGGCATCGCTCAGCCCCTGCCGGCGCGCGCGGCAGGTGAGGCATTCCCGCTCGCGTGGATGGGGCCGACGCGGGACGTCACGACGCGGCGCCCCGATCGTCCGCCCCGCGACCGGCGTGCCGTGGGGTCGCATCCCCGGCCGCCGCCTCCCCCGCCAGCCACGCCTCGCAGCACTGCTTCGCCAGGCCGCGCACCCGGGCGATGAAGCTGGCGCGCTCGGTCACGCTGATCACGCCGCGCGCGTCGAGCAGGTTGAACAGGTGCGACGCCTTGATGCACTGGTCGTAGGCCGGCAGCGCCAGCCCGCGTGCGACCAGCGCCGCGCATTCCCGCTCCGCGTCATCGAAGTGGCGCGCCAGCATCGCGGTGTCGGCATGCTCGAAATTGTGGGCGCTGTACTCGCGTTCCGCGCGGAGGAAGACGTCGCCGTAGGTCACGCCGGCGCCGTTGAAGTCGAGGTCGTAGACCCGCTCCACGTCCTGCACGTACATGGCGAGCCGCTCCAGCCCGTAGGTCATCTCGAAGCTGGGATGCACCACGGCGATGCCGCCGACCTGCTGGAAGTAGGTGAACTGCCCCACCTCCATGCCGTCGCACCACACCTCCCAGCCCAGGCCCCATGCGCCCAGCGTCGGGCTCTCCCAGTCGTCCTCCACGAAGCGGATGTCGTGCAGGGCGGGGTCCAGCCCGATCGCGGCGTAGGACGCGAGCAGCAGCTCCTGCGCGTCGTCCGGGCTCGGCTTCATGATGACCTGGTACTGGTAGTAGTGCTGCAACCGGTTGGGGTTCTCGCCGTAGCGCCCGTCCGACGGCCGGCGGCAGGGCTGCACGTAGGCGGCGCGCCACGGCGCCGGCCCCAGCGCGCGCAGCGTGGTGGCGGGGTGGAAGGTGCCGGCGCCCATCTCCAGGTCGTAGGGCTGCAGGATCACGCAGCCCTGCGCCGCCCAGAACGTGTGCAGCCGCAGGATCAGATCCTGGAAGCTCGGCGCCTTGTGGTGCGACCCGGCCACGGCGGGCGCGGCCTCGCCCGCGGCCGGCACGGCCGCGCTCACGCCGCGCCTGCGCCGCGCCGGCCGGCCCCCGCCCCCGCGGGCGGCGCGACCGGGCCGGGCCCGCGCGCGGGGCCGGGGCGGGTGGTGGGCCGGGCAGGCTGCATTGACAGGCTCTCCATGGCTCGCGCGTGATCCCCGCCGACCCTAATTGTGCAGGGCACAACACGGCAAGGAGGCGCCCCATCATGCCAGACACGGAGCACCCGGTCATGCCGGACGCGGAGCCTGCAGCCATACAAGACGCGGGGCGTCCCGTCATGCGGGACGCGGAAGGTTCAGCCATGCAGAACGCGGAGCGCCTGGTGCGCGCCTACTACGACGCGTTCAACCGCCACGACGTCGAGGGCTTCCTCGCCCTGCTGGCGCCCGACGTCGAGCACGGCGTCAGCCAGGGCGGCGCCGAGCGCGGGGTGGACGCCTTCCGCGCCTTCGTCGCGCACATGGACCGCTGCTACCTCGAGCGCATCGAGGAGCTGGTGGTGATGACCGAGCCCGGCGGCACCCGCGCCGCCGCCGAGTTCGTGGTGCACGGCCGCTACATCGCCACCGATCCCGGCGTGCCCGACGGCACCGCGCCGGCGCGCGACCAGCGCTACGTGCTGCCGGCCGGGGCGTTCTTCACCCTGCGCGGCGGGCGCGTGGCGCGCATCGCCAACCACTACAACCTCGGCGACTGGGTGCGTCAGGTGAACGGGGGCTGAGCGTGGACGACGCGGGCCTGCGCGACCTGCTGGCCCGCACCCGGCGCATCGCGCTGGTGGGGGCGTCGGCGAACTCGGCGCGGCCGTCGCACGGGGTGATGCGGTTCCTGCTCGCGCACGGCTACGCGGTGGTGCCGGTCAACCCCGGCCTCGCCGGGCAGACGCTGCTCGGCCAGCGAGTGGCCGCCGGCCTGGAGGACGCGGCGCGCGATCCGGCCGGGCCGCTCGACATGGTGGACGTCTTCCGCGCCTCCGCCCAGGCCGGCGCCGTCGTGGACGAGGCGATCCGGCTCGGCGCGCGCTCGGTGTGGCTGCAGCTCGGGGTGATCGACGAGGCCGCGCTGCAGCGAGCGCGCGAGGCCGGGCTGGCGGCGGTGATGGACCGCTGCCCTGCGGTCGAGTGGCCGAGGCTGCGGCCGGACCTGGCAGGGCAGGGAAGCAGGCAAGGTTGAGGCTCTGCCTCAAACTCCGCCAAAGGCGAGCCTTTGGAATCCTTCTGCTCAAGATCGTATCCTGACAATCGGCAGCAGTGGTCCGGGAGGCATGATCCCTCCGGGAAAACACGTCCCGGCCATCCCGCAGATCGTTGTCGGGACACGGTCTGAACAAATGGTTTCCAAAGGGCTCGGCCTTTGGCGGGTCCGGGCGGAGCCCGGCCTTGCTTGCCGCCCTGCGCGGGAACTCGAAACCGCCTGGGGCATTGGGTTTGCGCAAGGGCCCGACGCGGGCCGAACCGCATGGATCACCAAGCATGACCAACGAGGAACGCGACATCATCAGCCGGTTCGTGGCCCGGGTCGGCGGCTCGCCGCAGCAGGGGTTCGGCGCGCCGCCGGCGGGCTCGCAACTGCCCGCCTTGCCCGCTGTGGACCATGATGCTGACAGCTTCATCAACGACCAGTTCAGCCAGCATCCCGAGGCGCGCTACCGCATCACGCAGATGGCGTTCGTGCAGGAGGCCGCGCTGGCCGAGGCGCAGAACCGCATCCGGCGCCTGGAGTGGGAGGTGCAGCAGGCCCGCGCCCAGCCGCAGCAGGGGCAGCAGCAGGCCTCCGGCGCGGCCCCGTCGCGCGGCTTCTTCGGCAACCTGTTCGGCGGTGGCCAGCCCCAGGCTGGGCAGGGCCAGGGCGGGTTCGGCGGGCAGCCGCAGCAGGGCTACGCACGCCCGGGCGGGTACGGGCAGCAGGCCCAGTCGCCGCCGCAGCCGCAGTATCCGCCCGGCTACCAGCCCGGGATGCTGCAGCAATCCGGCGGTTCCGGCTTCCTCGGCTCCGCCCTGACCACCGCGGCCGGAGTCGCCGGCGGCATGGTGGCCGGCAACGCGCTGATGGGCCTGTTCTCCGGCCATGAGGGCGGCGGCTTCGGCGGCGGCGGGCGTGAGACGGTGAACGAGACCATCAACAACTACGGGACGGCCGACCCGTCGGCCGGAGGCGGCGGCGCCGATCCCTGGGCTGGTGCCGGCGTGGCGGACACCACCGGAGGCTTCCCCCAGGACCAGGGCGCCGTGGACCAGGGCAGCGGATTCGACCAGGGCGGCGTCGATCCCGGCGGGTTCGACCAGGGCGGAGGAGACCAGGGCGGGTTCGACCAAGGCGGCGGAGATCAGGGAGGCTGGGGCGACTCCGGCGGTGGCAGCGACCCGTTCAGCTGAGACGTGAATGGGGCAGCCATAGCTGTGCAGCGACGATCACCCAGGCGCGACAGGCGTCAGTCGAGGCGCAGCATGCGGTGCTGCTTGCGGCCGGCAGACAGCTTTGCGGCACCGTCGTTCAGGTCCGCGGCCGTCACGAGGTACTGTTCGTCGGCCACCACGGCGTCGTTGAGCCGGGCGCCGCCGCCGCGCACCAGCCGCCGCGCCTCGCCGTTGCTTCCCGCCAAGCCGGACTCCACCAAGGCCCGGAACAGGGGCAGGCCGGCGGCAAGGCGGGCGGCATCCAGGCGGTGCACCGGCAACGCGGCCGCCTCGCCGGTCTCGAAGGCCCGTCGCGCGACATCGGCCGCATCCCGCGCCGCGCCGGCCCCGTGCAGCAACGCGGTCGCCTCGGTGGCCAGGACCTTCTTCGCCTCGTTCAGCTCCGCGCCCGCGAGCGCCTCCAGCCGGGCGATCTCGTGCAGCGGCAGCTCGGTGAACAGGCGCAGGAACCGGCCGACGTCGCCGTCCTCGGTGTTGCGCCAGAACTGCCAGTAGTCGTAGGCGGAACGCCGGTCAGCGCGCAGCCACACCGCGCCGCTCGCGGTCTTTCCCATCTTGGTGCCCGACGCGGTGGCGATCAGCGGCGTGGTCAGGCCGAACACCTGCCGCGAGTCGGTGCGCCGCACCAGTTCGACGCCAGCGACGATATTGCCCCACTGGTCCGAGCCGCCGAACTGTAGCGTGACGTCATGCTGCCGGCTCAACTCCCTGAAATCGTAGCTTTGCAGGATGGAGTAGTTGAACTCCAGGAAGGTCAGGCCCTGCTCGCGCTCCAGGCGGGTGCGGACGCTGTCGAAGGACAGCATGCGGTTGACGCTGACGTGGGTGCCGACCTCGCGCAGCAGCTCGATGTAGCCGAGGCGGTCGAGCCAGTCGGCGTTGTTCACCAGCAGCGCGTCGGTGTCGCCGGCGCCCGGCGCGGTCGTTGCGCGACCATCGGCGGCCGGGGCGGTGCCGGCGTCGCCCGCCACATCCGGCTGGTCCAGAGCTGCCGTTCCGGATGAGGAGAACCGCACAAACGGCTCGAAACACTGCTTTATGCCGGCCATGTTCTCTGCGATCTGCACGTCGTCGAGCAGGCGTCGCGCTTCCTCGCGGAACGAGGGGTCGCCGATGCGCGTGGTGCCGCCGCCGAGCACGACCACCGGCTGGTGCCCGGTGCGCTGCATCAGCCGGAGCAGCATGATCTGCACCAGGCTGCCGACGTGCAGGCTGTCCGCGGTGCAGTCGAAGCCGGCGTAGCCGCTGACCCGGCCGGCAAGGAAGGCGGCATCGAGCGCCTCCTCGTCGGTGCATTGGAAGACGAAGCCGCGGCTGCAGGCTTCCCGCAGGAATTCACTTCGGGGCATGATGATCTCGGCAACGCGGAGCCGCGGCTCCGGACAGGGCACGCCGCCACGCCGTCGGCAGGCGGGCGGTCGCGAGACTGCCCGACAACGCCGGGCACGACAACGCCGCGCCAGCGTCGGCCGGCGTGGTCCCCGCAGGTCGGTAGAGGCACGGGAGGACGGTTCGCTGCGCACGATCGGCTTGATGAGCGGCACCTCGCTGGACGGGGTGGACGCGGCGGCGATCGACACCGACGGCGAGCGCATCGATGGAGTCGGCCGCAGCGTCACGCTGCGCTACGACCCGACGCTGCGGGCGGCGCTGCGCTCGCTGATCGACAGGGCCGCGGCGGGCGCGCTGCCCGGCGACGACCCGGCGCTGCGTGCCGCGGAGACGGCGCTGACCCTGCGCCACGCAGAGGCGGTGGCGGCGCTGGACACGCCCTGCGACCTGGTGGGGTTTCACGGCCAGACGATCCTGCACCGGCCGGAACGCGGCCTGACCTGGCAGATCGGCGATGCCGGGCTGCTCGCCCGCAGCATCGGCGTGCCGGTCGCCTGGGATTTCCGCAGCGCAGACGTCGCGGCCGGAGGACAGGGCGCGCCGCTGGCCCCGCTGTTCCACGCCACGCTGGCGCGCGACCTGCCCGGACCGCTCGCGGTGCTGAACCTGGGCGGGGTGGCGAACCTCACCTGGCTCGGCGACGCGCGGCCGGGCGGCGCAGGACCGGGCAACGTGGAGCAGGGCCACGCGGAACAGGGCGGGCGCGCCATTCTGGCCTGCGACACCGGGCCCGGGAATGCGGCGCTGGACGACTGGGCGATGCGCCACACCGGGCATCCGGTGGACCAGGACGGCGCGCTGGCCCGCGCAGGCACCGTGGACGAGGCGCTGGTGGCACGGCTGCTGGAGCATCCGTTCTTCGAAAGAACGCCGCCCAAGTCGCTGGATCGACAGGATTTTGCAGATCCCCTGGGCGACGTCGGACTGTCCGCGGCGGATGGGGCGGCGACGCTCACGGAGTTCACGGCGCGGGCGGTTGCCGCGATACGGCTGCCGGCGCGGCCGGTGCGGTGGCTGGTGTGCGGCGGCGGCCGGCACAACCCCGCGCTGATGCACGCGCTGCGCCGGGTGCTTCAGGTGCCGGTCGAGCCGGTCGAGGCGGTGGGGTGGGACGGCGACGCGCTGGAGGCGCAGTGCTTCGGCTTCCTGGCCGCACGGGTGCGGCGGCGCCTGCCGCTCAGCCTGCCCGGCACGACCGGGGTGAGGGAACCCTGGCCAGGGGGGCGGATCGAAGACCCGTAGCAAGCAAGGCTGGGCTCTCCCTCCGCTGCCCATTCCAACGGCCTAAGCGGGTCGTCGGAACCTTTGGGCAGCTCCGCCCAGACCCGCCAAAGGCCGAGCCCTTTGGAAACCGATTTACTTAAGTGACGGATTCTAAAGGCTTGCCTTTGGCGGAGTTTGAGGCAGAGCCTCAACCTTGCTTCCTGTCTTCGCTCAGTCCGCAGCGAACGCCATGGTGCGGCGCGCGACGACCTTGCCGACGTGGTCCTCGAGGTCCGACGCGACCTGGTCGGCGTGCTCGGCGAACACGTGGTCGGCGCCTACGGCGATGCGGTAGTCGACCTGCACGCCCTTCTGAGTGTTCAGCTTGTCCACCAGCTTGCGCACCGCGGGCTCGGGCACCAGCTCGTCGCTGTCGCCGTGCAGCATCAGGCCGCCGCACGGGCAGGGCGCGAGAAAGCCGAAATCGTAGTGGTTTGCCGGCGGCGCCACGCTCACCCAGCCGGAGATCTCGGGCCGGCGCATCAGCAGCTGCATGCCCACGAAGGCGCCGAACGAGTAGCCCGCGATCCACAGGCCGCCCGAATTCGGATTGACCATCTGCATCCAGTCCAGCGCCGCCGCCGCGTCGCCGATCTCGCCGATGCCGCCGTCGTAGCGGCCCTGGCTGCGGCCGACGCCACGGAAATTGAAGCGCATCACGGAGAAGCCGAGCTTCTGGAACGACTGGTACATCGTGTAGGTGATGCGGTTGTTCATCGTCCCGCCGTGCATCGGGTGCGGGTGCAGCACCAGGGCCAGCGGCGCGCCGGCCTCCTTGGAGTGGTGGTAGCGTCCTTCGAGACGGCCATCGGGGCCGGCGAACATCACCTCGGGCATGAATGAGACTTCCTTTGCCCGCGCCTGCGTCGCGCGAGAGTGTAACACGATGGTCCGGAACCAACCCCATGGGCCAGCTCGTGGCGGGAACGACCGGGCAAGTCCGGACGGCGGTCTTGCGAAACCGGACGGACATCAGGCGGCGCGACGGACTGCGTCGCGCGGAGACACAGCGGTTTGCAATCCGTCCAATATAGGCAACTCAGCTACATGTGTTACCGGATTCGCCCCCGATCTCCTACATTTTTGCGCACCTTCCCGTGTTGACCATCTCCTGATGCAACCCTGACGCTGGAGCGCGGCGTGCGGAACGGCCCCGACACGACCTATCTCGACGCGAACGCGAGCGAACCGCTGCGGCCCGAGGCGCGCGAGGCAGCGCTGCGCGGACTCGACCTGTGCGGCAACCCCGCCTCGATCCACGCGGCGGGCCGCGCCGCCCGCCGGGCGCTGGAGGACGCGCGTGTCGCGGTCGGAGCGGCATTCGGCGCGGAGCCGGCCGGCGTGGTGTTCACCTCGGGCGGCACCGAGGCCAACGCGCTCGCGGTGTCGGGCCTCGGTGCCGGACGGCGGGTGCTGACGGGCGCCACCGAGCACGACGCGGTGCTGCAGCCCGGGGCCGGCGCGCCACGGGTGCCGGTGATGCCGGACGGCACGCTCGACCTTGCCATGCTGGAGGCCCTGCTGTCGGCGGGCGGGCCGGCCCTGGTGTGCGCGATGCTGGCCAACAACGAGACCGGGGTGATCCACCCGGTCGAGGCGGTCGCCGCGATCTGCCGCAGGCATGGCGCGCTGCTGCATGTCGATGCGGTGCAGGCGGCGGGCCGGCTGCCGGTCGGGCTGCGCACGCTCGGCGCCGACAGCGTGGCGATGTCGTCGCACAAGCTGGGGGGGCCGAAGGGCGCGGGCGCGCTGCTGCTGGCGCCGGGCGTCTCGCCCCGGCCGCTGATCGTGGGCGGCGGGCAGGAGCGCGGGCGCCGCGGCGGCACCCCCGCCCTGCCGTCGATCCTCGGCTTTGCCGCCGCCTGCGCCGTCCCGGGTTTGCCGGGCACCCCGGGCGATCGGCGGCGCATCCCGGTCGCACAGGCGCGGGACGCGATCGAGGCGGCGGCCGTGGCGCTCGGGGCCACGGTGTGCGGCGCGTCGGCGCCGCGGCTCGACAACACCGCGTGCCTGGCCTGGCCGGGGCTGCGCGCGGAGATGCAGGTGATCGCTCTGGATCTCGCGGGAGTGCAGGTGTCGGCGGGAGCGGCGTGCTCGTCGGGCAAGGTGGCGCGCAGCCACGTGCTCGACGCGATGGGCCTGGGGCCGCTCGCCGGCCAAGCGATCCGGGTGTCGGTGCCGTGGAACGCGGACGGCACCGAGGCGGAGCGTTTCGCCGCGGCCTACGAATCGATGCTGCGCACGGCGCGGGCGGCGTGACGGGGGCCGGGAGTGACCGGCGAGGCAGGCAAGGTTGAGGCTCCGCCTCAAACTCCGCCAAAGGCGAGCCTTTGGAATCCATTTGCTTAAGGGAATGGTTTCCAAAGGCCTCGGCCTTTGGCGGGTCCGGGCAGAGCCCGGCCTTGCTTTCCTGACAAGCCGCTGTCCGGTGCCGTCAGCGTCAGGAACGGCTGCGTTGCCGGTAGGGTGGTCTGCCCCCGCGTTGACGGCTCGTTAGGCGATCCCGGTCCATGCTGACCGCCTGTGGCAGGGGACCGGCGCCGGTGCAATCCATGACAACGAGGTTTCGGCGCTGTCGCCGCAGCGTCGCGCTTGCGGCGGCGCTGGCGATCGCCGCGGCGCCAGCCCTGGCGCAGCCGATCGAGGCAGGGTCGCAGGACGTGTTCGGATCGCCCGCCGCACGGGACGGCGCCACGCCCGGGCGCGGCCAGGCTGGGCCCGACCGACCGGCCAGGCGCGGTTTCCGTCCGTTCCGGCAGGAGCTGGACGCGGCGTCCCCCGACATGCCGTCAGACCTGCCGTCGTCACGCGACTTCGGCGAGGCGCCGCCGTACGGCGGCTACGGCACGAACGGCTTCGGCAACGGGGCTGGCGACGGCGACATGGCCGAGCCCGGCTATGACGGCAACGGGTATCGCGAAGGCCGGCGGACGCTCGTGGCGCCTTTTGGCGGCGGGCCGGGGTACCAGACCCCGATCCCGCTCGGAGCGGGGAGCCTGTACAGCGGCTCGGCGGTCAATGGCACGGCGGTCGGGCCGCAATACTCGAACCAGCTTCCCGCCTACGGGGGCCGCTTCCGCCGCTAGGCCGCTCGCACGGTACCGTGCCGGGCGTCTGCGCCGCGCTGCCGACGTCGCGAACGCCTGTTCTTGTTCAGCAGCGCGGTCAGCCGTCCTGCTGGTCGACCGCGACGACGCGGAACAGGAACTGCGTGCCGTCCGGGCTGCGCACCGAGACGATCTCCCCGGGCCGTACCACGTCGCTGTCCAGCACCCAGAGCGGCTCGTCCTCGCCGTGGCTGCGCCGCACCGCCCAGAACCCGTCGCTCTCCCCGTCGATGAGCGCGATCTCGCCGCTCTGCTCGGGGTGGCTCGGCCGGGTGCGACGCGCGGTCCAGCCCACCGGCGACGCGGTCCAGGCGGCGCGGTCGAGCTGGCCCACGGCGTTGAGCCGGACCTGCATCGCCATGCGATCCTCGATGTCGCCGTCGGGGAGCCCCGGACCCTGCGCCAGCACCATCGCCACGTTGGCCATCAGCACGCCACTCCCTCGTCCGACCGACCGCCACGACCCGTCCGGGACTGCCCGGCGGCGTGGCAGGCGGGCGATCCCGCCCTGTTCGCGCCCGCACGGTCCTGTCGCCTGGCGCGGTCCGGGCGACACGCCGCGGTTCGCAGCACCATCCGACACAGGCTGCATGGCCTGTGCACGTCTAGATGGCAATGCGCACGCCCAGCTCTACCACACGGTCGCTCGGGATGCGGAAGAACTCGGTCGCCGGCACCGCGTTGCGCGCCATCACCAGGAACAGGTACAGCCGCCAGATCGGCAGCTTCGGCACCATCGCCCTGACCAGCACCTCGCGCGACAGGAAGTAGCTGACCTGCATCGGGTCGTAGCCGATGCCGCTGGCGCGCATGTCGTCCAGCGCACGCGGGATGTTCGGACTTTCCATGAAGCCGTAGCGCAGCACGATGCGATGGATTCCGGGCGCCAACTCGCTCACCTCGGCACGGCGCTCGGCATCGGCTTCCGGCACGTCGAGCGTCTGCACGGTGACGAACAGCACCCGTTCGTGCAGCACCTTGTTGTGCTTGAGGTTGTGCAGCAGCGCGCCGGGCACGTAGTCCGGATTGCCGGTGAGGAACACCGCGATGCCCGGCACCCGGATGGTGCGCGACTGCGGCAGCCTGGCCAGGAACGAGGCCAGCGGCAGGCTGTCCTGCTTCCAGCGCGCGAGGATCAGGCCCCTGCCCTGCTTCCACGAGGTCATCGCCACCATCAGCCCGACGCCGAGTGCCAGCGGTACCCAGCCGCCCTGCACCACCTTGAGCACGTTGGCGAGGAAGAACACGCCGTCGATCAGGAAGAAGCCGCCCCACACCCCGATCGCCGCGATGCGCGACCAGCCGAACTGGCGGCGGAACACCACGGCGGCCAGCACGCAGGTGCACAGGAAGGTGCCGGTCACCGCGATGCCGTAGGCCGAGGCCAGCGCGTCCGAGGAGCGGAACGACAGCACGAGGAACAGCACGCCGATCAGCAGCGCGGTGTTGACCTGCGGCAGGAAGATCTGTCCCTCCTCGGTGGTCGAGGTGTGGGTCACGGTCATGCGCGGCAGGAAGCCGAGCTGCATGCACTGCCGCGCCACCGAGAACGCGCCGGAGATCAGCGCCTGGCTGGCGATCACGGTCGCCACCGTGGCCAGGATCACCAGCGGCAGGCGCATCCAGTCCGGCCCCAGCAGGAAGAACGGGTTCTCGATCGCGGCCGGGTCGCGGATCACCAGCGAGCCCTGGCCGAAATAGTTCAGCATCAGGCACGGCAGCACCAGCACCAGCCAGTCGAAGCGGATCGGACCCGCCCCGAAATGTCCCATGTCCGCGTACAGCGCCTCGGCGCCGGTGACCGACAGCACCACCGCGCCCAACGCCACGAAGGCCAGCCAGCCATGGTCCCAGACGAAGACCGCGGCGTGGTTCGGCAGCAGCGCCTGGAGCACGAACGGGTGGTGCACGACCTCGGCGCCGCCGAGTGCGCCCAGCACCAGGAACCACAGCAGCATCACCGGCCCGAACACCCGGCCGATGGAGGCGGTGCCGCGCTGCTGCAGCGCGAACAGCACCAGGATCACCACGATCGAGATCGGCAGCACCAGCTCGCCCGCGCTGGGGACCGCGATCTCGGCGCCCTCCACCGCGGACAGCACCGAGATCGCCGGCGTGATCACCCCGTCGCCGAAGAACAGGCACGCACCGCCGATGCCGACCAGACCCAGCGCCGCGCGCAGCCGGTCGTTGCCGGCCACGCGCTGCGCCAGCGCCATCAGCGCCAGGATGCCGCCCTCGCCCCGGTTGTCCGCGCGCATCACCAGCAGCACGTACTTGACGGTCACGATCAGGATCAGCGACCAGAAGATCAGCGAGAGGCAGCCCAGCACCTCCCAGTCGGTGATCGCGCGCCCGCCGAACAGCGCCAGCGTCGCCTTGAGCGCGTAGAGCGGGCTGGTGCCGATGTCGCCGTACACCACGCCGAGCACGCCCAGCATCGCGCCGACGCGCAGCGGGCGCCGCACCGCGCTGCCGACCGAGGCCGCATGGTCGGCCACGTCGCTCATGCGGCGTCGGCCGGAAGGCTCGAAGGCGTCGGAAGATGGAAGATGACGGGCGCCCCAGGCCGGACCACGGCACGGCGTGCCATGCTGAACGGTGCGCTGAGGTAGGGGAGCGGACCGCCGCCCGCAAGTCCGGGAGCAGAGGCAGCAAGCGAGGCGGGCTCTGCCCGGACCCGCCAAAGGCCGAGGCCTTTGGAAACCATTTGCTTAAACAAGTGGATTCCAAAGGCTTGCCTTTGGCGGAGTTTGAGGCAGAGCCTCAACCTTGCTGGCTTCCCTGAAGCCGCGCCGTCGTTCAGCGGCTCCCGAAGATGGCGCTGCCGACGCGGACGTGGGTGGCTCCCTGGCCGATGGCCGCCGCGTAGTCGCCGGACATGCCCATCGACACCACGCCGAGCCCGTGAGCCCTGGCGCGCGCCGCCAGCCAGGCGAAGTGCGGCACCGGGTCCTCGCCTTCCGGGGGCACGCACATCAGCCCGGCCAGCGCCGCGCCGAACCGCGCCTGGCACGCCTCGACGAAGCCGTCCACGCCCTCGCGCGCCACGCCGGATTTCTGCGCCTCGCCGCCCACGTTGACCTGCACGAGCAGCCGAGGCTGGCGGCCCTCGCGCTGCGCCGCGTCGGCGATGGCGTCGGCGAGCTTCGCGCGGTCGAGCACCTCGATGACGTCGAACAGCCGCACCGCGTCGCGCGCCTTGTTGGTCTGCAGCCCGCCGACCAGGTGCAGCAGCAGCCCGGGCGTGGACGCGCGCAGGGCCGGGAACTTCGCCTGCGCCTCCTGCACCCGGTTCTCGCCGAACACGCGCTGGCCGGCGGCGATCGCCAGCGCCACGCGCGCCGCCGGGTGGGTTTTCGACACCGCCACGAGCGTGACATCCTCCGCCCCGCGCCCGCAGCCGAGCGCCGCGCGCGCGATCCCGTCCCGCACGGCGGCCAGCGCCCCGGCCAGCGGCGCCCCGGCCTCCTCCGGCGCGGCGGTGCCGGGCCGGTTCGCGTCCTGGCCGGAGGGTGCGGCCGCAGCGCCGTCGTCGGAGGTGTCGTTCATGGACCGGAAACTTGTCGCCTGGGCGCGTGCGGTCAAGGCGCGTCGCCGCCGCGCCCGCCTGCCGGGCCACGCGCTGCCGGTGCTGTGGCTGTTCACCGACGCGGCGCGGCTGCCCGATCCGCGCGCCGCGGTGGCGCGGCTGCCGCGCGGCCTGTGCGGCGTGGTGCTGCGCCACGACGCGTCGCCCGGTCGGGCGCGGCTCGGCGCGGAGCTGGCGCGGCTGTGCCGCGCGCGGCGGCTGACGCTGTGCATCGCCGGCGACGCCGCGCTGGCTGCCCGGCTCGGCGCCGGGCTGCACCTGCGCGACGGCCGCCACCCGCCCGGACCGCGCTGCGCCAGGGTCGTGACCAGCTCGGCGCACGGGCGGGCCGACCTGCGGCGCGCGGCACGGGCCGGCGCGGCGCTGGCCTTCCTCTCGCCGGTATGGCCCACGGCGAGCCACCCCGGGGCGCCCGGGCTCGGCCTCCTGCGCTGGAGGACCCTGGCGCGACAGGCCGCGATCCCGGTCTGCGCCCTGGGCGGCGTCGAGGCCGGGAGGGTCGGTGCGCTGCGCGCCGCGATCATCTGCGCCGGCGCCGGCGCGATCGGCGCGCTGTCCTGATCCCGCGTCCGGGCCGTTCCGCTGCATCCACGGCCGGCCGCCGCGCCGTATCCCCGGCTTGGCGCACCGCCCCCCGCGGTCTAGACATCGCGCCGACACGGGGGCGTGCGGTGCCCCGGGACAAAGGGCAGCCATGACATCTCCGCCGTTCCGCTCCGCCCTGCTGCTCGGCCTGCTCGGGCTGGCAGCCTGCGGCAGCAACGCGCCTGCCGCGCGGCCCGTCGCCGGCAGCGGACACGACGCCTACCGCTACAAGGACGAGGCGCCTGGCAAGCTGTCCGACACCGGCGGGCCGGCGGCCGGCATCAGCAGGACCGGGCGGCCCGAAGCCGAGCAGGGCAGCGGCATCGGCGTGAACGCCTACCTGTGGCGCGGCGCGCTCGACACGCTGGGCTTCATGCCGCTCGCCTCGGCGGACCCGTTCGGCGGCACAATCATCACCGATTGGTACTCGCCGCCGACCACCAGCGGCGAGCGGTTCAAGGCCACCGCCTACGTCCTCGGCCGCCAGCTCCGCGCGGACGGCGTGCGCGTGGCGCTGTTCCGCCAGGTGCAGGAGGATGGCCGCTGGGTCGACGCGCCGGTCAGCCCAACCACCACCGGCGAGATCGAGAACCGCGTGCTCGCCCGCGCCCGCGAGCTGCGCGCCGACGCCACGGGGCACTCGGGCTGAGGCGGACAGGGCAGCCAGCAAGGTTGAGGCTCTGCCTCAAACTCCGCCAAAGGCAAGCCTTTGGAATCCATTACCTGAGAAAAGCAGGTCCAGGGGCGCTGCCCCTGGCGGAGTCCAGAGGCAGAGCCTCTGGCCTTCCTTGCCTCTGCGGTTCCGCCCGAATCCTCGCCCCGCCCCTTGATCCCGCCGGCGGCCCGTGGCTATAAGCCGCCTCCCCGCGGGGAAGGGGCCATAGCTCAGTTGGTAGAGCGCCTGAATGGCATTCAGGAGGTCAGCGGTTCGACCCCGCTTGGCTCCACCACCCCGCCCCGCTAGACCAGCTCCCCCGATCGACCCCGCCGCGGGCCCGGCGCCAGTTCGGCCTGGCTCGCGCCCGATCCCAGGAGCGGCCCATGCAGTTCACCGGACTCCACCACCTCACCGCGATCACCGCCGACGCCTCGGGCAACCACGCTTTCTTCACCGGCGTGCTCGGGATGCGGCTGGTCAAGCGCACCGTGAACCAGGACGACGTGTCGGCGTACCACCTGTTCTACGCCGACGGCCTCGCCTCGCCCGGCAGCGACGTCACCTTCTTCGATTGGCCGGCAGCGCCCGAACGCCGCGGCAGCGGCGCGATCGTGCGCACCGCCCTGCGCGTGGCCGGCGCCGACACCCTGGCCTGGTGGGCGCGACGCTTCGACGCGCACGGCGTCGCGCACGGCTCGCCCGCGGAGCGCGACGGCCGCGCCACGCTCGACTTCGAGGACCCCGAGGGGCAGCGCCTCAGCCTGGTGGACGACGGCGGCGCCGGCGCGGCGCACCCGTGGGAGCGCAGCCCGGTCCCGCCGGCGCACCAGATCCGCGGCCTCGGCCCGGTCACGCTCAGCGTGCCGGCGCTCGACGCCACCGCCGCGATCCTGACCGACGTGATGGAGATGCGCGCCGAGCGCCGCTACCGCCATGACGGCACGGAGGTCCACGTGTTCGCCATGGGCGAGGGCGGGCCGGCGTCGGAGCTGCACGTCGCGGTCGAGCCGCACCTGCCGCGCGCGCAGCAGGGCGCGGGCGGGGTGCACCACGTCGCGTTCCGCACGCCCGACATCGAGCAGTACCGCGCCTGGAACGAGCGGCTGCACGAGCGGCGCGTGGCCTCCAGCGGTCCGATCGACCGGCACTACTTCCGCAGCCTGTACTTCCGCGAGCCCGCCGGCATCCTGTTCGAGATCGCCACCGACGGGCCGGGCTTCGACACCGACGAGCCGATGGACAGCCTGGGCGAGCGCCTCGCCCTGCCGCCGTTCCTCGAGGCGCGACGCGGCGAGATCGAGGCGGGGCTGAAGCCGATCTGATACCGGCCGCCTTGATGCGGGGCCGGCGAAGCAAGCAAGGTTGAGGCCCCGCCTTCAAGCATTGGGCCTCAAACTCCGCCAAAGGCAGGCCTTTGGAATCCATTTGTTTCAAGTAAGTGGTTTCCAAAGGCCCCATGCTTGAAGGAGGGGCCTTTGGCGGGTCCAGGGCGGAGCCCTCGCCTTCCTCTTCCTCGCCTGTCCACGATCCGCCGCAGCCTGCATACCCATTGCCCGCGAGGTCCCATGCATTTCTCCGACATCCACGCTCCCGTGCCGTCGCGGGAGTCCCTGCAGGCGGAATACGCCGCCGTGGGCTCGCTGCTCGACGCCAGGCAGGACGCCGAGGCGCTCGCGGCCTGGGACGCCGCCCGGCGCGGCTTCGACAGCTGGACCGCGCTGGTGCACCTGCGGTTCGCGCAGGACACCACCGACGCGGCACGGCGTGCCGACCGCGAATTGGCCGACTCGCTGCAGCCCGAGGCGATCGGGCTGGACACGGCGCTGCGCCGGCGGCTGCTGGCCGGGGACCGGGCAGCGCTGGAGCGGCTGGCCGGGGCGCACGCGGTGCGGCTGTGGGAGTGCGACGTCACCACCTTCCGCCCGGAGATCGCCGCCGACCTGGAGGAGGAGGCGCGGCTGTCGGCGCGCTACACCGAGCTGCTCGCCGGCGCCGAGATCGCGCTCGACGGCCGGGTGCTCAACCTGTCCGGGCTCGGGCCGTACGCGGAGAGCCTGGACCGCGACACGCGCCACCGCGCGGAGCAGGCGCGCTGGGGGTTCTTCGCCGCCAACGGGGCGGAGCTGGACTCGCTCTACGACCGGCTCGTGCGGCTGCGCCACGGCATGGCGCTCAAGCTCGGCGAGGCGACCTACACCCCGCTGGCCTACCGCAGGATGCGCCGCGTGGACTACGGCCCGGACGACGTGGCCCGCTACCGCGACCAGGTGGTCGAGCACGTCGTGCCGCTGGTGGCCCGGCTGTTGGAGCGTCGGCGGGTCGAGCAGGGCTGGGACCGGCTGCGGTTCTGGGACGAGAGCCTGGTCGACCCGGCAGGCAACCCGAAGCCCGCCGGCGACCACGACTTCCTGGTGGCGCAGGCGCAGACGATGTTCGACCGGCTCGACCCGCGCCTGGGCGGGTTCTACCGCATGATGGTCGCGGGCGGCTTCCTCGACCTCGACAACCGCGCGGGCAAGGCGGGCGGCGGGTTCTGCACCTCGTTCCCGACGGTGGGCGTGCCGTTCATCTTCGCCAACTTCAACGGCACCCAGGCCGACGTGAACGTGTTCACCCACGAGATGGGGCACGCCTTCCAGAACTGGGAGAGCCGCGGCCAGCCGGGCATCGACCTGCTCTGGCCGACCATGGAGGCCGCCGAGATCAACTCCATGGGCCTGGAGTTCCTGGCCTACCCCGAGATCGGCCTGCTGGTGGGCGACGACGCCGCGGACCGGTTCCGCCGCACGCACCTGATCGGCAGCCTGGCGTTCCTGCCGTACGGCTGCTGCGTCGACCACTTCCAGCACGAGGTCTACGCCTGCCCCGACGCGACCCCCACAGAGCGCCACGCGATGTGGCAGCGCCTGGAGCGGCGCTACATGCCGTGGGCCGACTACGGCGACCTGGCCTACCCGGCGATGGGCGGGCGCTGGCAGGCCAAGCCGCACATCTATGGCAGCCCGTTCTACTACATCGACTACACGCTGGCGCTGTGCTGCGCGATGCAGCTCTGGGCGCAGGCACGCCATGACGCCCCGGGCGCGCTCGCCCGCTACGTGGCGCTGTGCGGGCGCGGCGGTGCTGCGCCGTTCGGCGAGCTGGTGGCGGGCGCGGGACTGGTGTCGCCGTTCGCGGACGGGGCGCTGGCGCAGGTGGTGCGCGAGGCGGCCGAGGTGCTGGGGGTCTGACGCAGGCAAAGCTGGCCCTTCCAATCGCCCAAGCGGGCCACCGGAATCTTTGGCCAGCTACGCCCAGGCCCGCCAAAGGTCTGAGGCCTTCGAAGACCCTTCCTCAAGGAATGGATTCCAAAGGCGAGCCTTTGGCGGAGTTTGAGGCAGAGCCTCAACCTTGCTTCCTTCCTTGGCAAAGCCCGCCCCCCGTGGCTACGGTCCGGCGCAACCGCGCAGGAGCCCGCACCGTGGACGTCAGCAAGATCAGCACCGGCAAGAGCCCGCCGCACGACCTCAACGTCGTGATCGAGATCCCGCAGGGCTCCCAGGTGAAGTACGAGATCGAGAAGGAGAGCGGCGCGATCTTCGTCGACCGCTTCCTGTTCACGCCGATGGCCTACCCGGCGGCGTACGGCTTCATCCCCGGGACGCTCGCCGACGACGGCGACCCGGCCGACGCGCTGGTGCTGACCCCCGTGGCGGTAGTGCCGGGCGCGGTGATCCGCTGCCGCCCGATCGGGATGCTGGAGATGGAGGACGAGTCCGGGCGCGACGAGAAGGTCATCTGCGTGCCGCACGACAAGATCCACACCCAATGGAAGACCGTGCAGAGCGTGGACGACCTGCCCGAGATCACCGCCCGCGCGATCGAGCACTTCTTCACCCGCTACAAGGACCTGGAGCCCGGCAAGTGGGTGAAGGTCACCGGCTGGGCGGACAAGGCGAAGACCGAGGCGGCGATCCTGCGCTGGATCGAGAAGGCGAAGTAGCCAGGCTGACCGGCGGCACTGATCATCGGGTGCCCGGTCGGAATGGCAGCGTCGGTCGGTAAGGGCAGCGAGGCAGCAAGCAAGGCTGGGCTCCGCCCAGACCCGCCAAAGGCCAGGGGCCTTTGGAAACCCGTTCCTTAAGCAAGTGGATTCCAAGGCAAGCCTTTGACGGAATTTGAGGCGGAGCCTCAACCTTGCCGGCCACCTTCCTGCTCACCCATCCCGTCCGGGGCATCCCTGCGGGCAAGCCGCTCAGCTCCGTCGTAGCGCACCGTCCACCAGCTCGATCTGCCGCGCGATCCGCAGCAGCGACTCCGAGCCGCCCTCCGGGCGCGGCGGCACCGCCTGTCGCCCGGCCACGGCGTCCAGCGCGCGCCCGACCCACTCGCCCCAGCCTGCCCGGTCGCCGGCCTGCGCCTCGTGCTGCAGCGCGACGAGCCGGCCGGACAGGCGGCGCAGCGCGGCGTCCACCACCATCGCGGCCTCCACCCGGTCGCGGTGGCGCCGCCGCGGCTCCTGCAGCGCCCGCCCGATCGCGGCCTCCAGGTTGTTGCTCGCCAGGCCCGCCGCGCGCCGCGCCTCGCCCGACGACACGCCCGGCGACGCGGGAGGCGAGACGGCCGCGTCCGGAGGCGGGGCAAGCGTCGCCCGGGCGTAGGCGGCGTGGGCGAGGATCGTGCGGGCCACCTCGTCCGGCAGGCGGTCCGGCTCCCAGCTCGGCCAGAGCAGGACGCTGCCCGCCACCGCGATCAGCCCGCCGACCAGGGTGAACAGGGTGCGCATCGCCGCGACCTCCAGGCTGGAGTGCCCCGGCTCCACCAGCTCCACCAGCACCACGATCTGCGGCGTCAGGCACGCGATGTAGGCGCCGTAGCTGACCTGGCGCGCGGCGAACCCCACCACGCACAGCGGGAACATCAGGGCGGCCAGCGCCAGCGGCGTGTGCGCCACCATCGCCAGCAGGCCTCCGATCAGCGCGCCCAGCACCGTGCCGCCGATCCGCTCCAGCGCCCGCTGCCAGGTCGCGGCGAAGAACGGCTGCATCACCAGCACCACGGTATACGGCAGCCAGTGGGTGAAATTCGTCTCGTACGACAGCGTGACCACCAGCGCCGGCGCCGAGATCACCGCGGTGCGCACCGCATGGCGCAGCGTCACCGAGCGCCAGCTCAGGTTGTCGCGGATCGGCCCGAGAACGCGCGCGCGCAGCGGCACCGCAGGCTCGCCGAGGAGCGCGCCGCCGGAGCGCTGCCCGCCCTGCGGCCCCGACACCGCCAGCATGATGCGCAGCCGGTCGCCGAGCGCCTCCGCGATGCCGCGCAGCGCCTCGGCGTCGCGCCCCGCCGCCACGATCAGCCGGATCGCGTCGTCCAGGGCGCCGCCGCGCTCGTCGCGGTCGTGCAGGATGTCGCGGGCGATCGCGTCCAGCACCCCGTCCAGCGGGCCGAGCATCCGCCCGGCAGCGGCGCGCAACGCAGGCTCCGGCGTGTGCTCCAGCAGCTCCGCCAGCGCGATCAGCGCGGCGAACACCTGGTCCGCGGTCTCCAGCCGCAGGCTGGCCTGCGCCGCGCGCGGACCCACCTGGCCGCCGCCGCGCGCCAGCTCGATCACGCGGACCCGCGCGCGCTCGATCGCGTCGCGCACCGCGCGGCGATGCGCGCGGGCGTGCGCCTCCCACTCCGCCAGACCCACGCCCTCGCGCCCCGCCAAGCCGCGCACGTCCTGCGCCAGCTCGTCGAGCATCTGCCACACCTCGGCCACCGCGAGCCGGGCCGGCCGCGCCGGGTACAGCCGCCAGATCACCAGCGTCAGCAGCGTGCACCACAGCCCGCCGGCGACGAACATCGCGCCGATCACCGCCGCCTGGTGCGGCGCCAGCGGCACGTCGAGCGCGAACACCAGCACGATGGTCAGCACGTTGCCGATCGCCGCCGCCGCCAGGCCGTACACCCGGGCGTAGGCGTTGCAGAAGATCGCCGCGCAGGCCAGCGGCACCACGAGCGGGATGCCGAGCGGGCGCAGCATCCCGAACACGCTCCAGGTCGCGGCCCCCGCGGCGGTGAAGATCAGCAGCCCGGGCACCCGGCTGCGGATCGGCCCGCCCACGTCGCAGAAGCAGGTGAGGTTCGCCGCCAGCGCCATGTACACGAGCGGCGGCCAGCCGATCCACTCGCGGGCGACGATGACGATCGCGCAGGCCAGCGCGGCGCGCACGCCCTCGGAGATGTCGAGGCCGCGCAGGTCGAAGCCGATCGGCAGGCGGGCGAGGTCGCCGCCCGGCCGACGCAGGGAGGCTAGGCGCATCGAGGGGCCGGGGCAGCAAGGAAGGAAGGCCAGAGGCTCTGCCTCTGGACTCCGCCAGAGGCCCGCCTTTGCAAACCCTTGCTTAAGAAAGTGGTTTCCAAAGGCTCCATGCTTGAAGATGGGGGGCCTTTGGCGGGTGTGGGCAGAGCCCGGCCTTGCTTGCTTCCCCACGGCGTGACGGCACGGAGACGGGACGAGGTGACCGGCTTCAGGCCGCGGTGGCCATCCCGCGCAGCACGTACTGCAGGATGCCGCCGTGGCGGTAGTACTCCACCTCGTCCAGCGTATCGACGCGGCAGATCAGCGAGACCTCGTCGGTGACGCCGTTCGCCCGGTGGATGCGCAGCGGCACGCGCATCCGCGGCGTGACGGTCTCCAGCCCCACCAGGTCGAAGGTCTCGTCGCCCGCCAGCTCCAGCGTGTGCCGGTCCACGTTCAGCGGGAACAGCAGCGGCAGCACGCCCATGCCCACCAGGTTGGAGCGGTGGATGCGCTCGAAGCTCTCCGCGACCACCGCCTTGACGCCGAGCAGCATGGTGCCCTTCGCGGCCCAGTCGCGCGACGAGCCCATGCCGTATTCCTTGCCGCCGAAGATCATCAGCGGCACGCCCTCCGCCTTGTAGCGCATCGCGGCGTCGTAGATCGGCATCTGCTCGCCCGACGGCATGTGGCGGGTGATGCCGCCCTCGATGCCGGCGATCATCTCGTTCCTGATGCGGATGTTGGCGAAGGTGCCGCGCATCATCACCTCGTGGTTGCCGCGGCGCGACCCGTAGGAGTTGAAGTCGGCCTGGCGGACCTGGTGCTCGCCGAGGTACTCGCCGGCGGGCGAGGACTTCTTGATCGAGCCGGCCGGGCTGATGTGGTCGGTGGTGATGTTGTCGCCGAGCAGGCCGAGCACGCGCGCGCCGACGATGTCGCCCTTGGCCACGGGCTCCATGGTGATGCCCTCGAAGTACGGCGGGTTCTTCACGTAGGTGGAGCCGTCGTCCCAGCGGTAGGTCTCGCTGCCGGTCTCGACCTGAAGCGCCTGCCACTCCTTGGTGCCCTTGGAGACCTCGCCGTAGCGGCGGACGAACTGCTCGCGGCTCACCGAGGACGCCACCAGGTCGGCGATCTCGCGGTTGGTCGGCCAGATGTCGCGCAGGTAGACAGGGTGGCCGTCGCGGTCGGTGCCGAGCGGGGCGGTGGTGATGTCCTCCATCATCGTGCCGAGCAGCGCGTACGCCACCACCAGCGGCGGGCTGGCGAGGTAGTTGGCGCGCACGTTCGGGCTGATCCGGCCCTCGAAGTTGCGGTTGCCCGACAGCACGGACACGGCGACGAGCTTGTTGTCCTCGATCGCGTCGATGATCGGGTCGGCGAGCGGGCCGGAGTTGCCGATGCAGGTGGTGCAGCCGTAACCCACGAGGTTGAAGCCCAGCGCGTCGAGGTCCTCGGACAGGCCGGCGCGGTCCAGGTACTCGGTCACCACCTGCGAGCCCGGCGCCAGCGAGGTCTTCACCCACGGCTTCGGCGTGAGGCCCCGGGCGCGGGCCTTGCGGGCGACGAGGCCGGCCGCGACCAGCACGTAGGGATTCGAGGTGTTGGTGCACGAGGTGATCGCCGCGATCACCACGTCGCCGTGGCCGATGTCGTAGTTGCTGCCGAACACGTGCGCCTTGCGGCCCAGGTCGTTGGCCGGCACGCCCAGGCTGCGCGTCAGCTCGCCCTGGAACGCCTCGGACGCGGACTTGAGCGAGACTCGGTCCTGCGGGCGCTTCGGCCCGGACAGGCACGGCTCGACCGTGGCGAGGTCAAGCTCCAGCGTGTCGGTGAACATCGGCTCCGGCGAGCCAGCGTCGCGGAACATGCCCTGCGCGCGCAGGTAGGCCTCGACCAGAGCGACGCGCTCCTCGTCGCGCCCGGTCTGGCGCAGGTAGTCGAGCGCCAGGGCGTCGATCGGGAAGAAGCCGCAGGTCGCGCCGTACTCGGGCGCCATGTTGCCGATGGTGGCGCGGTCCGCGACCGGCAGGTGGTCGAGCGCGTCGCCGAAGAACTCGACGAACTTGCCCACGACGCCCTTGGCGCGGAGCATCTGCGTGACCGTGAGCACGAGGTCGGTCGCGGTGGCCCCCTCCGGCATCCGCCCGGTGAGGCGGAAGCCGATCACGTCGGGGATCAGCATGGCGATCGGCTGGCCGAGCATGGCGGCCTCCGCTTCGATGCCGCCCACGCCCCAGCCGAGCACGCCCACCCCGTTGACCATCGTGGTGTGGCTGTCGGTGCCGTACAGCGTGTCCGGATAGGCGAAGGTGGTGCCGTCGACCTCGGCGGTCCACACCGCCTGCGCCAGGTACTCCAGGTTCACCTGATGGCAGATGCCGGCGCCCGGGGGCACGACGCGGAAGTTCTCGAACGCCTCCTGGCCCCAGCGCAGGAAGGCGTAGCGCTCGCCGTTGCGCTCGAACTCGATCTCGACGTTGCGCTGCAGGGCGTCGGGCGTGCCGGAGACGTCCACCATCACCGAGTGGTCGATCACCAGGTCCACCGGGACCAGCGGGTTGACCTTCTGCGGGTCGCCGTTCAGCCGGGTGATGCCGTCGCGCATCGCGGCGAGGTCGACCACCGCGGGTACGCCGGTGAAATCCTGCATCAGGATGCGCGCCGGCTTGAACGGCACCTCCCTGGTGGACGAGCCCTGCTCCAGCCAGCCGACGATGGCGCGGGCGTCGTCCACCTTGTAGGAGCGCCCGTCCTCGAAGCGCAGCACGTTCTCCAGCAGCACCTTGAGGCTGACCGGCAGGCGGTCCACGTTGCCGATCCGTTTGGCCGCTTCGGGGATCGAGAAGTAATCGTAGCGGCGACCGCCCACATCGAGGGTCCGGCGTGTGCTGAGCGTGTCGTGCCCGACGGTCTTCATGGCGATCCTTGGGTGAACGATTGAACGGCCCGGAGGCCGCGCGCGGCGCAGTCTCCTTGATCCCTGCGGCCGGTTACACCATACCCGCGCGTTGTCCGTCCAGGCTGGGGCCGTGCCGCCTGACCGGCATCTGGCCCGCCCCGGCCCGGTCGACAACCTCGCCGGGTGCCGCAGGCCGGGGACGCGGCTCGCAACCCCGCGCACCGGACCGGGCAGGCTTCGGCGTGCCCGAACACCGTGCGTGGCCCCTGCCCTGCGACGCCGCTCTGCCCCGCGATGCTCCCCGCACACCACCGAGGACACAGGATGCGACTGGAGGCGAGCGGCCTGGCGGTGTTGCGCGGCGAGCGGCTGGTGCTGCGCGACGTGGACCTCGCGGTGGCGGCGGGCGGGGCGACGCTGCTGCTCGGCCGCAACGGCGCGGGCAAGTCCACGCTGCTGCGGGTGCTGGCCGGGCTGCGCCGCCCCGACGCAGGCAGCCTGCGCTGGGACGGGCACGACGCGCTGTCCGACCCCGCCGGCCACGCCGGGCGCTGCGCCTACCTGGGCCACGCCGACGCGATCAAGCCGGGGTTGACCGCGTCGGAGAACCTCGCGCTTGCCGCGCGGGTGGGCGGCGGGCGGATCGCCGACGCGCTGGAGCGGCTCGACCTCACGCCGCTGGCGGAACTGCCGGCGCGGATGCTGTCTGCGGGGCAGCGGCGGCGGCTGGCGCTGGCGCGGCTGGCGCTGTCGCGCGCGGCGCTGTGGCTGCTGGACGAGCCGACGCTGGGGCTCGACACCGCCTCGGTGGCGCGGTTCGGCACGATGCTGGCGGCGCACCGCGCAGTGGGCGGGGTGGTGGTGAGCGCCACGCACCTGCCGCTGCCGCTGCCCGGGGCGGAGGAGCTGCGGCTTGGCGCGTAGCGAAGGAGGGCAAAGGGCTCTGCCCTTTGATCCCGCCAAAGGCTTGCCTTTGGAAACCTCGACTTCGGTTCGTGGTCCAGGCTCGCCGGGCCGTGCCGCCGGCCTCCTGTGTGCCGGTCCAGGGGCGCTGCCCCTGGCGGGTCCGGGTCCAGGGCAGAGCCCTGGCCCTGCCTCCCTGCCAGCGGACCCCCCATGACCATCTTCGCCGCCCTGCTGTCGCGCGAGCTGCGCCTGTCGCTGCGCCACGGCGCCGACAGCCTCGGCGCGGTGCTGTTCTTCTTCCTGGCCGGCGCGCTGTTCCCGCTGGCGATCGGCCCGGCGCCGGACACGCTGGGGCGGCTGGCGCCCGGCGTGGTCTGGGTGTGCGCGCTGCTGGCGACGCTACTGCCGCTGGACCGGCTGTTCGGGGCGGACCTGGACGACGGCTCGCTGGACCAGCTCCTGCTGACCGGGATGCCGGCGGGCGGCGTCGCGCTGGCCAAGGCGTGCGCGCACTGGGTGGTGACGGGGCTGCCGCTGCTGCTGGCGGCGGGGCCGCTGGCGGTGATGCTGCGCATGCCGACGGACGGCGTGCCGGCGCTGCTGGCGGGGCTGCTGCCGGGCACGCTGGCGCTGTCGCTGCTCGGCACCACGGGGGCGGCGATCGTGCTCGGCGCGCGGCGCGGCGGCGTGCTGCTGCCGCTGCTGGTGCTGCCGCTGGCGACGCCGGTGCTGATCTTCGGGGCCGCCGCCGCGGACGCCGCCGCCACCGGGATGAGCGCACGGCCGCACCTGCTGCTGCTGTGCGCGGTGCTGGCGGTGGCGGCGCCGCTGTGCCCGCTGGCGGCGGGGGCGGCGCTCAGGGGGGCGGCGGAGTGAGGCAGGCAAGCAAGGCTGAGGCCTGCCTCAAACTCCGCCAAAGGCAAGCCTTTGAAATCCATCAGTTAAGTAAATTGGTTTCCAAAGGCCTTGGCCTTTGGCGGGTCCGGGCAGAGCCCAGCCTTGCTTGCTTCCGCCGCCCGCCTCAGCGCCGCGGCTTCGGCTCGAACCGGTAGGGGCTGTCGCTGGTGGTGAGCGGGTCCAGCGCCAGGCGGTGCTCCAGCGGCGGGAACGCCCGGCTGCGGCAGCCCTCGCGCTCGCACAGCCGGCACGACAGGCCGATGCCCACGGTGGCGCGCTCGGTGTCCATGGCGTCGGCATAGACCAGGTCGGGGACGTGGCCGATGTCGCAGCCCATGGCGATCACGTGCACCGGGTTCGGCTCGCCCCACATCGCCGCCGGCTTGCTGACGGTGCGGGCGAAGCACAGGAAGGTGGCGCCGTCGGGAAGCTGGGCGACCTGCACCCGCATCGCGCCCGGCGTGGCGAAGGCGGCGTGCACCACCCAGCGCGAGCACGAGCCGCCGAAGCGCGCGAACGGGAAGCCGGCGGCGGAGAACCGCTTGGTGACGTTGCCGGCCGGGTCGACCCGGAGGAAGAAGAACGGCACGCCCCGCGCGCCGGAGCGCTGCAGGCTGGAGAGCCGGTGGCAGGCCTGCTCGAAGCTGACGCAGAACCGTGCGGCGAGCAGCTCGACGTCGTGGCGCAGCGCCTGCGCCGCCTCCAGGAACGGCAGGTACGGCATCAGCAGGCAGCCGGCACCATAGTTCAGGAGCGCGATACGGATCAGGGCCGCAGCCTCGGCGGAGGAGGGCGCGATCACCGCCAGCTCGGCCTCCACGGCGTCGCGCGCCTCCAGCAGCATGAGCTGGAACGCCATGTGGAAGCCGCGGCTCTCGCGCGGCAGCTGCTCGGACAGCGTGAGCGAGCGCGCGGCGGGGTCGTAGCGGCGCAGCGCGCCCTCCAGCGGCGCCACGCGCACGCTCAGGCCGTGGGTGCGGCGCAGGCGCTCGGCGAGCGCGTGGTTGGTCTCGGACGGCGTGGCGGACAGCTCGGCGCCGATCGCCTCGGCGGCGGCCTCCATGCCGGGGAAATGGTTGGCGCGTTCGTGGAAGGCGTCGCGCGCCTCCTCGTTGGGCAGCAGGATGCGCCGGCCGGACGGGAGCGCGAGGCCGCTGGCGTCGTCGCGGGCCACCCGCCAGGCGCGGTACAGCGCCAGGACGGCCCGCGCGGCGCCGGGCGAGTTGGCCAGCGACTCGATCTCCGCCTCGCCGACCTGCTCGTTGCCGAGCAGCGGGTCGGCGAAGGCCTCGCGCAGGCCGGCCTCCCTCTGTCGCTCCTGCGCGCCGGACAGCGCGGCGAGGTCGACGCGCAGCACCTCGGCGAGGCGGATCAGCAGCGAGGCGGTGACGTTGCGCTGGTCGTGCTCGATCAGGTTGAGGTAGCTCGCCGAGATGCCCAGCCGCACGGCGAGCGCCTGCTGCGACATCGCCTGCTCCAGGCGGAGCCTGCGCACCGTGCGGCCGATGAGGGGGCGTGCCATTGCGTTCAGCTTTTACAACTTCACACGCTGCGTTGTGAAGGCCTCGACCGGATTTCGCTCCGCATCATCGTTTGTGCGCTGCAATAGGGCGTCGTCTGTGTTAATTGTTGACCAGCATCGATTGCCGAGGAGTTCCAGCGATGACACCGAGCATGAACTACAGTCCCGACGGGATGGGCGCCGTCGCCCCGCAGGACCCGAAGCGGTTCGAGGGCATCCGCCGCGACTACGCCCCCGCCGAGGTCGCCCGCCTGTCGGGCTCGTTCCATGTCGAGCACACGCTGGCCAGGATGGGCGCCGCCCGCCTGTGGCACCTGCTGCAGACCGAGCCGTACGTGAACACCCTGGGCGCGCTGACCGGCAACCAGGCGATGCAGCAGGTCAAGGCCGGCCTCAAGGCGATCTACCTGTCCGGCTGGCAGGTCGCGGGCGACGCCAACAGCAATGGCGAGATGTACCCCGACCAGTCGCTCTACCCGGTCGATTCGGTGCCGAAGGTCATCACCAGGATCAACAACGCGCTGCGCCGCGCCGACCAGATCGCCCACCTGGAGGGCGACGACACCCAGTACTGGATGGCTCCGATCGTGGCCGACGCGGAGGCCGGCTTCGGCGGCGCGCTGAACGCCTTCGAGCTGATGCGCGCGATGATCCACGCCGGCGCCGCAGGCGTGCACTTCGAGGACCAGCTCGCGTCCGAGAAGAAGTGCGGCCATCTCGGCGGCAAGGTCCTGGTGCCGATCAGCCAGCACATCCGCACGCTCAACGCCGCCCGCCTCGCCGCCGACGTCGAGAACGTCTCGACCGTGCTGCTGTGCCGCACCGATGCGCACTCCGCACAGTTGCTGACCGCCGACGTGGACGAGCGCGACCGCCCGTTCATCACCGGCGAGCGGACGCCCGAAGGCTTCCACCGCATCAAGCCGGGCGTCGGCGTCGACTACGCGATCGCCCGCGGCCTGGCCTATGCGCCGTACTCCGACCTGCTGTGGTGGGAGACGAGCGAGCCGAACCTCGAGGAGGCGGAGCGCTTCGCCAACGAGATCCACGCGCAGTTCCCGGGCAAGATGCTCGCCTACAACTGCTCGCCCTCGTTCAACTGGAAGAAGAAGCTGCCAGAGGACAAGATCGCCAGCTTCCAGAAGGCGATCGGCGCGATGGGCTACAAGTTCCAGTTCGTCACGCTGGCCGGCTTCCACAGCCTGAACCACTCGATGTTCACGCTGGCGAAGGGCTACAAGGAGCGCGGCATGGCGGCGTACTCGGAGTTGCAGCAGGCCGAGTTCGCCTCCGAGGCCGACGGCTACACGGCCACGCGCCACCAGCGCGAGGTCGGCACCGGCTGGTTCGACGCGGTCGCGACCACGGCGGCAGGCGGCCAGTCCTCGACCACCGCGATGGCCGGCAGCACCGAGACCGAGCAGTTCCACGATGCACCCGCTGCCATGCAGGTGCCGGGCCACAACTGGGGCTCGGAGGCAGCCGAATAACGACGCCAGGTTTAGGGAGGGTGTCGGGGCGCGGAGGTCAACTCCGCGCCCTTTCTCGTTGCGGCGCGTGGCCGGCCCGTTCCTGCCGCACCCATCCGGCGCCGCCGCTCAGGGGGTGGTGTCGGACGTGCCCTCGCCCGCATCCTCGTCGGGTGCCATCGCGAGCAGGATCACGACGAGCACCAGCGTGCCCATGGCGAACAGTCCAAGGCCCGTGGTCCAGCCGAGCCGCGGCGCGAGGAGCACGGCCCCGACCATCACGGCGACGCTGATGGCGCAGAGCACCGCACGCCGTGCCGTGTCGCCGATGCCGTTCGTGTCCCCATCCCGCATTGCCCGCTCCACCGGTGTGTCTGCGGGACCTGCATACCGGCCGAAGCTCAACGGACGGTTAACGCGGCGGCGATCAGGCCGCCGCGTTATCCCCTGGGTCGTTCGTGGACGCCAGCGACCAGGGGGCCCGTGGGCTGACCAGAACTCCCCGCCCTGCTGCGTGATGGATCGGTCCGCACGAGGTCGCGGCACGACAGCAAGCAAGCCTGGGCTCTGCCCAGACCCGCCAAAGGCCTGAGGCCTTTGGAAACCCGTCGCTTCAAGTCGTGGTTCCCAAAGGCTCGGCCTTTGGCGGAGTTTGAGGCAGGGCCTCAACCTTGCGTCCCTTGCCTGGCACACTCACGCAGGCGACCCAGCCCGGTTCCCGGTCGGACGGGCACCCGCGACGTCAGAAGTCGATGCAGCGGCCCTTGCTCTCCCAGTCGCCGTAGCGTGTAGGGTCCTTGCCCTTCGGGCCGCCGGTCTCCTTCGGCGCCTCGGGGCGCTGCACGGCTGCCCCTGAGGGGGACGGAGCCGGCGCGTCGGGCTGGGCGGTGGGAACGGCTTGGGTCTGGTCCGGTGTCTTGGTCATGGCGTGCAGATCGTGGGCGAGGCTGTCCGGCGCAAGACGCTCAGTGGTGCTCGGCCTCGGCGAGGCGCTGCACGGCGAGCACGTGCCACGGCGCGTCAGCGGCGCCCGATGCGAGGGCCTTGCGGTACAGCTCCGCGGACTCGCCGTCCACGTGGCCCTGGGCACGCGTGGTGGCCTCGGCGACCTCGAAGGCCACCGTGGCGTCGAAACGGATGGCCAGCGCACGGCGCCAGGCGGCGGCGGCATCGCCCCAGTGCGTCAGGCTGGCCTCGGCCTGGCCCAGGATCAGGAAGCCCTGACGCGCCTGGTCCGAGCTAGGCGGAAGCTTGTCGATGCTTTGGCGCAGCTCGACGAGCAGCTTGCCGTCCTGGGCCGCCCGGCCGCTGGATGCCGCGATCCGGGCCGCGAGGGGCGCCGCCGGCAACTCGGGGTGGCCGGCGGAGATCAGGTACAGCCCTACCGCCACGCCGGGCACCAGCACGAGCGCCACCGCCAGCGGTCCGCGCGAGGCGCGCACCGGCACGACCTCGTCGCGCGCCGCCTCGGCCAGCAGGCGACGCTGCACCTCCAGCCGGGCGCTGTCGTGGTCGGCCGTGGCGATGCGCCCCTCGCCGAGGTCGCGCTCCAGCTCGGCGAGCTGCGCGCGGTGCAGCGCCAGGGCGGGGTCGCGCCGGCCGCGCACCACGACGCCGCGCCGCATCACCCAGGCGAGCGGCGCCAGCGAGAGCACGCACAGGCAGGCGATCGCCAGCCACACCATCATCCCGGCTCGCCGGAGCCCGTGCTGCCGGAACCCGGCTCGCGAAGACCCGACCGGCGCGACCTTGGACCGCGCGGTCCGCAGCCGCTCATCGCGCCGCGGTCAGCTCGGCCAGCCTGGCCCGCTCGGACTCGCTGAGCGGGACAGGACCGGCGGCGGGCCGGCGCCGGGCCAGCCAGGCCGCGCCCAGGCCGGCGAACAGCGCCAGGAACGGCGAGCCCCACAGCGGGAGCGTGGCCGCATCGAACGGCGGGCGCAGGCGGACGAAGTTGCCGTAGCGCGCGACCATCCAGGCGATCACCTGGGAGTCGCTGTCGCCGGCCGCGACGCGCTGGCGCACGATGCCGCGCAGGTCGCGGGCGAGGTCGGCGCCGGAGTCCTCGATGCTCTCGTTCTGGCACACCAGGCAGCGCAGCTGCGAGCCGACCTGCTCGGCACGCGCCTCCTGCACCGGGTCGCGCAGCATCTCGGCGGGATCGCTCAGCGCCAGGGCGGGGCCGGCGAGCAGGCCCAGGACGAACGCGGATGCGAGGGTGGCGGCGACGGTCTGGCGCAGGGGCATGTCGTGGTCCGGAGTTCTGGCGGAAGTAAGTTCTGGCGGAAGTGACTGGATACGCCGGTTCAGCGGCGAATGCTGCACCCCGTGCGACCCGGCTCGCCATGGGCGGCGCGGGAGCGCGGGACGGCGGCGCTCATCCAAGCCGGCGGAGCAGGGGCAGCAGCTGCGCGCGGACGATGTCGGGATCGAGCGGCCCGGCCCAATGCCAGTGCACGATGCCGGTGCGGTCGATGACGAAGCTTTCCGGCACCCCGGTCAGGCCCCAGTCGATGGCGGCGCGCCCGCTCTGATCGCGCGCCACCCTGGCGTAGGGGTTGCCGTTGTGGCGCAGGAAATCGGTGGCCGCCTCGACACGGTCCTTGTAGGTGACGCCCCAGATTGGCATGCCCGACTTCGCGAGCTGGGTCAGCAAGGGCGCCTCCTGGACGCACGGGATGCACCAGGACGCGAAGAAGTTCAGCAGGACCGGGCGCTCGGGCGCCGCCAGCTCCGCCGACGAGAAGCCCTGCCCCGGCGAGCCGTCCGGCAGCGGCTGCGCCGGCAGGTCGAACGGTGGCACGGCGTGGCCGACCAGCGGGCTGGGCACGCCGTGCGGGTCGAAGGCGCCGGTGCGCATGCGGTCCAGCATGGTCCAGAACGCCGCCCCGCCAGCCGCGGCAATCCCCAGCGGCGCCAGCATCAGCGCGCGGCGGCGGTCGAGCGCGATCACGCGCCGGTCCCCGCAGCCGATGTGGCTGCCCTGGCCATCACCGGATCCCTGCGGCGCGCGCCGCTCACTCCGCCGCCACGACCATCGAGCGACGCCGTGCGGGAGCGCCGACGCGCAGCCTGCGGTCCGCCAGCGACAGGGCGCCACCGATTCCCATCACCAGCGCGCCCAGCCAGATCCACGGCGCCAGCACGTTGTCGTGCAGGCGCAGCACCGCCGCGCCGTCGCGCTCGTCGCCGAGCACGGCGTAGAGGTCGCGCATCAGGTTGGTGTCGATCGCCACGTCCTCGACGGTCTGCCCCTGCGTGGCGAAGGTGTGGCGCGACGGGCGCAGCGTCACCACGGGATGGCCGTTGCGGCTGACGGCGATGGTGGCGATGCGCGAGGTGAAGTTCGGGCCCGGCTCGTCGGCCAGCGCCTCCAGGGTCCAGGAATAGCCGGCGACATCCACGCTCTCGCCGACATGCACGGCGACGATTTTTTGCTGTGCCAGCGACATGCCCGCGATGCCGGCGATGGTCACGCCCATGCCGGCGTGGGCGATCGCGGCACCCAGCACCGACAGCGGCAGCGCGACCAGGCGCGACCAGCTCGTCGCCAGCGGCACCCGGAACAGCCGTACCCGTTCCACCAGCTCGGAGAACGAGCCGAGGATCAGCCACGCGCTGGCGGCGAACGCCAGCGCCGGCAGCACCGCCATGCGGAAGGCGCAGAACGCCGCCACCGTGGCCGCAATCAGCGCCGCCCACCACACCCGCAGCAGCACCGGGGCGAGCTGCGCGCGCTTCCACGGCATCAGCGGCCCGATCGCCATGAACGCGAACATCGGGATCGCCAGCGGCAGCACGGTCGCGTTGAAGAACGGCGCGCCCACCGAGATCTTGACGCCGAGCAGCAGGTCGGCGAACGGCGGGTACATCGTGCCGGTGATGACGACGGCGCAGATCGAGCACAGCAGGATGTTGTTGAGCACCAGCGCGCCCTCGCGCGACACCGGCGCGAACAGCCCGCCGGCGGACAGCGTCGGCGCCCTGAACGCGAACAGCAGCAGCGAGCCGCCGATCACGATGCCGAGCAGCGCCAGGATGAACACGCCGCGCGCCGGGTCGTTGGCAAAGGCGTGCACCGAGTTGAGGATGCCCGAGCGCACCAGGAACGTGCCGGACAACGACAGCGAGAACGTCGCGATCGCCAGCAGCACGGTCCAGATCTTCAGGCTTTCGCGCTTCTCGACCACGATCGCGGAATGCACCAGCGCGGTGCCGGTGAGCCACGGCATCAGCGAGGCATTCTCCACCGGGTCCCAGAACCAGTAGCCGCCCCAGCCCAGCTCGTAGTACGCCCACCACGACCCGAGCGCGATGCCGCAGGTCAGGAAGCACCACGACACCAGCGCCCACGGCCGCACCCAGCGCCCCCAGGCCGCGTCGATCCGCCCCTCCAGCAGCGCCGCCACCGCAAAGGCGAACGGCACCGCGAAGCCGACGTAGCCCGCGTAGAGGATCGGCGGGTGGAAGGCGAGGCCGGGGTCCTGCAGCAGCGGGTTCATGCCGCGCCCGTCGGTCGCCGGCGGCCACACCCGCAGGAACGGGTTCGAGGTCAGCAGCGCGAACAGCAGGAACCCCGCTGAGGTGCCGCCGAGCACGCCGAGCACGCGCGCCCGCAGCGCCGACGGCAGCCCGCGCCCGAAGCACGCCACCGCGCCGCCACACAGCCCGAGGATCAGCGCCCAGAGCAGGATGGAGCCCTCGTGGTTCCCCCAGGTGCCGGTGATCTTGTAGAGCAGCGGCTTCGCGGCCGCGCTGTTCTCGGCGATGTTGGCGACGGAGAAATCGTCCGACACCGCGCTCCACACCAGGCAGCCGGCCGCCGCCAGCAGCGCCAGGAGCTGCCCGACCGCGAGGCCGGGCGCCGCCGCCATCAGCCGGGCGTCGGCACGGTGCGCCCCGTAGAGCGGGATCGCGAACTGCGCCGCCGCCAGGCAGCAGGCCAGCGCCAGGGCGAAATGGCCAAGCTCGGGGATCATGCCCGGGACTCTGTCACAGGAAGAACTTCGTCATGGGGAGAGCCTCGATCATCGGGGGGGATGCCTCACGAGCCCCGGGCGGGGCTGGCGGCCAGCGCCGTCCACTCGGCGGCGGGCGGCGGGCCGCCCTGCGACGGGTCCCAGTGGCCGGACTTCTTCAGGGCGTCGGCGACGTCCTTGGGCATGTAGGCCTCGTCGTGCTTGGCGAGCACGTCCTGGGCGCGGAAGGTGCCATCGGTTTGCAGGCTGCCGAGCGTGACCACGCCCTGCCCCTCGCGGAACAGGTCGGGCAGGATGCCGACGTAGGTCACGGCGATCGCCGTCTTGCCGTCGGTCACGCGGAAGGCGGCCGCGGGCTGCCCGTCGACATTGGAGCGGTGCAGGCTGCCGGCCTCCACCATGCCGCCGAGACGGATGGTGCGCGTCGGCGGCGGCAGGTCGGCCTCGATCTGCGTCGGCGCCATGAAGAACACCAAGTTGCCGCCCAGCGCCGACAGCGACAGCGCCGCCGCGGAGCCGAGGCCGACGCCGCAGGCCAGCACCACCCATAGCCTGCGACGCTTGCGTGTCATGGCGCTCCCCGCTCGATCCCGGCCCCGCCTCTCGGGTCCAGCGCGCGCAACCGGCGCCGAACGTCGCGCAGCCGCAGCGCCGCCCCGGCCGAGTATGCCACGATCAGCACGGCCGCGAGGCCGTACGACGCGGCGATGAACGGCAGGTGAGTCATGCCGTCCCGTCCACAAGACCGCCGCGCCCCGGCCCGGCAGGCTCGTCCTGCTCCGCGGCGCCGCGCGGGCCTGCGCCGTCCGCACGGGCCATCAGCAGGCCGCGCACCCGGCGCTCCATCACCGCGGCACGCAGCCGGGCGCACACGATCGCCGCGAAGCCGATGGTGAAGCCCAGCGTCGAGACCGCCAGCGGCCACAGCATGCGCGTGTCCATGGTCGGCGCGCCGGTCAGGGTGATGCTGTCCGGCTGGTGCAGGGTGTTCCACCACTGCACGCTGAACTTGATGATCGGCAGGTTGACCACGCCGACCAGGGCGAGGATCGCGCCGGCCCGGTAGCCGCGCTGCGGGTCGTCGAAGGCGCGCACCAGGGCGATGTGCCCGAGATAGAGAAAGAAGAGCACCAGCACCGAGGTCAGGCGCGCGTCCCACACCCACCACGCGCCCCACATCGGCTTGCCCCACAGCGACCCCGTCGCGAGGCACAGCGCGGTGATGCCCGCGCCCACCGGCCCGATCTCGACCGCCGCGAGATCGGCCAGCGGGTGGCGCCAGACCAGAGACACGAACGAGCACGCCGCCAGCGACGCATAGCCCGCCGAGGCCAGCCAGGCGGACGGCACATGGATGTACATGATGCGCACGGTGTCGCCCTGCTGCCAGTCGGCGGGCGAGAAGAACAGGCCCCAGGCCAGGCCCGCCAGCGTCAGCACCAGGCCCGCGCCGTTCAGCCACGGCTGCACCCGGCCGCCCAGGCGCAGGAAGCGGCCCGGGTTGGCGAAGCGGTGCAGCCAATTCCCGGCCCGGGCAGGCGGGTTCGTGAAAGTCGTGCTTGCGTCCACTTCGCCTACCTGTAGCTGCGCGGCGGAATTGCGAGACGCCGGCCCTGCGCACCGCCGCGGCACGCCGCATAGCTCCGCGTGGCCATGCCCGCCACCTCCGGGATCGCGGCGCCCGGCACCGGAGCGCAACTGAACGAGTGATGCACGATCCGTTCCTTCCCGCGACCTCGGCCCTTGGCGACCGCTCTGCCGAACTATACTCAGCACGCCCCGCAGGGGTATGGCACCACCGTGCTTACCGTATCGTGACGGGAAGCTGAACAGGGAAGAGTTTCACGACGATGCTGTTTGCAATCACCTGCACAGACAAGCCGGGAAGCCTGCCGATCCGGCTGGCCACCCGAGAGCGCCACCTCGCCTATCTCGGCAGCCACGCCGCCAGCCTGGTGCAGGCCGGGCCGCTGCTCGACCCGCAGGGCCGGCCCTGCGGCAGCCTGCTGCTGGTCGACGTCGAGGACGCCGCCGCCGCCGAGGCGCTCACCGCCGGCGACCCGTACGCCGCCGCCGGGCTGTTCGAGAGCGTCGTGGTGCGCCCCTACCGCAGCGTGTTCCGCGACGGTGCCCTGGTCGGCTGAAGCGCGGCCGGTGCGCTGGCTGGTGAAGTCCGAGCCCGGCAGCTTCTCCTGGGCGCAGCAGGCCGCGAACGGCACCGAGCCCTGGACCGGCGTGCGCAACCACGCCGCGAAGAACAACCTTGCGGCGATGCGCCTAGGCGAGCTGGCGTTCTTCTACCATTCCGGCACCGGCCGCGAGATCGTCGGCGTGGCCGAGGTGGCGCGCGAGGCGTACCCCGACCCGACCGCCGAGACCGGGCCCTGGCTGTGCGTGGACCTGCGCGCGGTCGGGCCGATGCCGCGGCCGGTCACGCTGGCGCAGGTCAAGGCGGAGCCGGCGCTGGCGGGGATGGCGCTGGTGCGGCTGTCGCGGCTGTCGGTGGGGCCGGTGAGCGAGGCGGAGTGGCGCCACGTCTGCGCGCTGGGGGACTGGAAGGCCGCCTGAGGGGAAGCAAGGCCGGGCTCTCCCTCCGCTGCCATTCCAACGACCCAAGCGGGCCGTCGGAACCTTTGGCAGCTACGCCCGGACCCGCCAAGGGCCCCTCCTTCAAGCGTGGGACCTTTGGAAATCCCTTCCTTAAGTCCAGGATTCCAAAGGCTCGGCCTTTGGCGGAGTTTGAGGCAGAGCCTCAACCTTGCCTGCTTCCTGCCGGCCCCCGGCTGTCCTTCCTGCCGGTTCCTCGGCTGTCGCGGCGCGCTTCCTTTCGGGCCCGCATCTGCCCATGATGCCCGCAAGCCGCCGGCAAGGCGGCGCCGCTTGGGAGATGCCGATGTCCGCCGACGCCCTCTACCACGTCAAGCCCGCGCTGGCCGCCTCGTCGCACGTCAACGCCGAGCGCCACCGGCTAATGACCAACCACGCCAGCCTGGAGCCCGACGCGTTCTGGGCCGAGGAGGCGCGCCGCATCGCCTGGATGCGCGAGCCCACCACCATCCGCGACGTGAGCTTCGGCAGCGGCGTCGCCCCGGGCGCGGACGACGTCTGGATCCGCTGGTTCGCGGACGGCACGCTGAACGCCTCAGCGAGCTGCCTCGACCGACACCTCGCCGGGCGCGGCGACCAGGTGGCGATCATCTGGGAGGGCGACGACCCGACCAAGCAGCGCAGCGTCACCTATCGGGAGCTGCACGCGGAGGTCTGCCGCCTCGCCAACGCGATGACCGCACTGGGCGTCGGCCGCGGCGACCGGGTGACGATCTACCTGCCGATGGTGGTGGAGGCCGCGGTCGCCATGCTGGCCTGCGCGCGCATCGGCGCGGTCCACGCCGTCGTGTTCGGCGGCTTCTCGCCCGACAGCCTGGCCGGGCGCATCCGGGACTGCGGCTCCACCCTGCTGATCACCGCCGACGAGGGCCGCCGCGGCGGCCGCCGCGTGCCGCTCAAGACCAACGCCGACGCCGCGCTGGCGTCCTGCCCGACGATCGCCAACGTGATCGTGGTCGCGGTGACCGGCGGCGCCGTGCCGATGCAGGCGGGGCGCGACCACGCCTACGCCGAGCTCCTGGCCGAGGCGGCGCCGGACTGCGCGCCCGTCGAGATGGGCGCCGAGGACCCGCTGTTCATCCTCTACACCTCGGGCAGCACCGGCAAGCCGAAGGGCGTGATCCACAGCACCGGCGGCTACATGGTCTGGGCCAGCTACACCCACGAGTTGGTGTTCGACTACCGGCCGGGCGAGATCTACTGGTGCACCGCCGACGTGGGCTGGGTCACCGGCCACACCTACATCGTGTACGGCCCGCTGGCGAACGGCGCGACCACGCTGATGTTCGAGGGCATCCCGTCCTGGCCGGACAGCGCGCGCTTCTGGCAGGTCGTGGACAAGCATCGCGTCAACATCTTCTACACCGCGCCGACCGCGATCCGCGCCCTGATGCGCGACGGCGACGCCCCGGTACTCAAGACCTCGCGCGAGAGCCTGCGCGTGCTGGGCAGCGTCGGCGAGCCGATCAACCCGGAGGCGTGGCACTGGTACTACGAGGTGGTCGGCGGCAGCCGCTGCCCGATCGTGGACACCTGGTGGCAGACCGAGACCGGCGGGATCATGATCTCGCCGCTTCCCGGCGCCACTGCGACCAAGCCCGGCTCGGCGACGCTGCCGCTTCCAGGCGTCACCCCGGTGCTGGTGGACGCCGAGGGCCGCGAGCTGGAAGGTGTCGCCGAGGGCAACCTCTGCCTGGCCGAAAGCTGGCCCGGGCAGGCGCGCACCCTGTATGGTGACCATGCGCGCTTCGTGCAGACGTATTTTTCCACGTACCCCGGCAAGTACTTCACCGGCGACGGGGCGCGGCGGGACGCAGACGGCTACTGGTGGATCACCGGGCGGGTGGACGACGTCATCAACGTGTCCGGCCACCGCATGGGCACCGCCGAGGTGGAGAGCGCGCTCGCCTCGCACCCCAAGGTGTCCGAGGCCGCCGTGGTCGGCTTCCCGCACGACATCAAGGGCCAGGGCATCTACGCCTACGTCACGCTCGTCGCCGACGAGGAGCCGAGCGACATCCTGCGCAAGGAGCTCGTCGCCTGGGTGCGCCGCGAGATCGGCCCGATCGCCGCGCCGGACGCGATCCAGTGGGCGCCCGGCCTGCCCAAGACCCGGTCGGGCAAGATCATGCGCCGTATCCTGCGCAAGATCGCCGCCGGCGAGACCGACGGGCTGGGCGACACCTCCACCCTGGCCGATCCCGGCGTGGTCGACGAGCTGGTCGCCACCCGCGCCGGCTGACGCCCGGGCCCGAGCGCCCGGCCGGTCCCCGTCCGGCGCGCCGTGGCCCGGAAAACCCATGGTCGGCCGGCCCGGACTCGGGGGCTGTTGGCCAATTGGTCATGTTTGCGTGCGACGATCGAAACCCGAAAGGCAGGATCGTCCTCACCGAACCGGGGGGACGCGCACCCGGAAGGCGCCCGATGTCACCCCGACACCCCGACACCGTCGTGGACTGGCTGCCGGACCCTCGTGCCGGCGCGGCGGTGCTGCGACACTCCGGGACCGACGGCGGAGATGCGGCGGCGTCGAGCCCTGCGGCCGGGCGCGGCGATGGCGCGGGACCGCAGGGAGCGGGAGGACTGGAGCAGCTGCTCGTCGCACCGTTCCGGGTGGCCGTGGTGCCGACCGCAGCCTGGACTCCCGACCAGCCGGCCGTGCCGAGCACCGCCCTGCCGCCACTTCTGGCGCTCATCCGCGCCGGACTGGGCGGACAGGCCATGGAGCTTGACGCGCAGGTGGCGGAGGAGCGCACCCCGGCCGCGATGCTGGCCCTGGGCCGGCAGCTGTGGCCCGCGGCGGGGCGCCTGCTGGAGTCCGCGACGTGTCCGGCGCACTGGGTGTCGAGCACCGGGCTCGCCACGGCGGAGTTCGAGGCGGTGCGCACCGCCGTCGCGCAACTGCTGCTGCGCGCAGCCAGCCTGGAGGCGTTCGTCGCGCAGTGCGATCCGTCCCGCCGGCCGCCGGAGCCGCGCCACGTTCGCGCCATGCTGGACGAGCTGGCACGCGTCGGCGCGCCCGGCTTCCGGCTCGCCCTGATCGTTCTGCTCAGGCGCTGCCCGAGGCAGGAGAACCTGGCGGCGCTGGCCTTGTCCACGGGCCGCGGCAACGACGACATCCAGGAAGCCGCCGCCTCCGCCGCGACGCACGTTCTTGACGCCGCCGTGGCCCGCCACCAGCACGCCGCCGGCGCCCCGCCTCCGCAGGGGGACAAGGCCGGGCCACCCTCGCCGCGCGAGCTGGCCGCGGAGATCCTGCAGCTCGCGGCGCTGACGCGCTGCCTCGACGCGATGGCGGCGCTGCGCCCGATGTCGCGCATGCGGCGCGAGGTGGGCCGCAAGCGCGTGATCCTGCAGACCGTGTGCCTCGACAGTTTCGAGGACTGCGTCGACAGATGCCTCCTGCGACCGCTTGCGGCGGCGAGGGGTGCGGACGGCGTCGCGGCCCTTGGCGGGACCGCGGCGGCGCTCGGCGAGGTCGGCGCGGCATTGTGCGAGCTGGGCGACCGCCACGGGACGGAGCGTGCGATCCACAGGGCGGGGCAGCAGGTGCGCACCCTGCTGGACGACGCCGACCCACAGGGCACCCTGGCGCCGCGGCTGCTCGCGGCGCTGTCCGGCGACTCGCGATGCTGAGCCGCGGGGGCGTCCGGTGATCGGGGCCGGGGCCGCGGTGCTGGGCGTCTGCGCCGGCCTCGCGCTCCTGGTGGAGGGGCCCGCCACCGCGCTCCTGCCCGGCGACATCGTGGTGTCCGACCACCTGACCGCGGCGTGCCCGACGGAGGAGCTGGCGAAGGTGATGAGCCCGCGCGGGTTCGCCGACTCTCCTGCCTCCCTCGCCAGGATGACCCAGGCGAGCTGCAAGGCGATCGCTCCGGACACGCAGCTCGTCGTCGTCATCCTGATGGAGTCGGGCGTGATGCGCGTCCAGCCGGCCGGCGGATTTTTCGAGCCGCTGCTCGTGCTCGCCCGCGACTTCGTCGTCGTGCGACGTCCAACGTAGCGGCGCAGCGCGGCCTGGAGCGGCCAGCAGCCTGGTGGCAGAAGCCGACAGGCAAAGCTGGGCTCTGCCCAGACCCGCCAAAGGCCCCTTTTCCAAGCATGGAGCCTCTGGAAAGCCTTCCCTTAAACAAGAGGATTCCAAAGGCGAGCCTTTGGCGGAGTTTGAGGCAGAGCCTCAACCTTGCTTGCCTGACCGGTCACACCCGACGGCCGTTGGCATCACCGAAAGGCCCAAACGGGAGACCGCAAGCATGCTTCCTGCGGCAACGAGAAAGGGCGGACCTTGCGGCCCGCCCCTCCAGTTCCGGTCCGGCCAATGCGCCCAGGATCAGCGCTTGCTGAACTGGAACGACCGCCGCGCCTTGGCCTTGCCGTACTTCTTGCGCTCCACCACGCGGCTGTCACGGGTGAGGAACCCGGCGACCTTGAGGATGCTGCGCAGCTCCGGCTCGTAGTAGGTCAGCGCCCGGCTGATGCCGTGGCGCAGCGCGCCCGCCTGGCCAGACAGGCCGCCGCCGGTCACGGTGCAGTACACGTCGAACTGGTTATAGCGGTCCGCCACCAGGAACGGCTGGGTCAGCAGCATCCGCAGCACAGGGCGGGCGAAATACACGCCGACCCGCTTGCCGTTGACGTTGATGTCGCCCTTGCCCGGCTTGATCCACACGCGGGCGATGGCGTTCTTGCGCCGGCCGGTGGCGTAGGAGCGGCCCTGCTCGTCGCGCTTGGCCTCGCGGCGGATCGCGCCCTCGGCCAGCACCCCGTCCGGCGTGCCGCCCGCGATCCCGGCGGCGTCGACCAGGTCCTTGAGGTCCGCGAGCGTGCGGGTCGGTGTCTCGGACATGCGCCTCAGGCCCTCTTGTTCTTGGGGTTCATCGCCGCGACGTCGAGCGCCACCGGCTGCTGCCCGTCATGCGGGTGCGTGGTGCCCGCGTACACGTACAGGTGCTTCATCTGCGCGCGCTGCAGCGGCCCTCGAGTGATCATCCGCTCGACCGCCTTCTCGACGACGTGGCCCGGGTTCTTGCTGTCCAGCCGCTGGCGGATGGTGCGCTGCTTGATGCCGCCCGGGAACCCGGTGTGGTAGTGGAACAGGTCCTGCTCGGCTTTCTTGCCGGTCAGCTTCACCTTCTCCGCGTTGATGACGACGATGTTGTCGCCGCAGTCGACATGCGGGGTGAACTGCGCCTTGTGCTTGCCGCGCAGCCGCTGGGCGATGATCGTCGCCAGCCGGCCCAGGACCAGGCCGTCCGCATCGATCAGCGTCCAGCCCTTGCTGACCTCCGCCGGCTTCAGCGAGTGTGTGGACTTGAACATTGGTGTTCCCGTGACCTCGATATGACGCGCTGTATCCCGCCCGAACTCCCTCTGCGTCAAGGGTTTCCCTCATGTGGTAACATGGTGCCACATGCTCGGCGGCGGCCCGCCAGCCCCCGGGCGCACCGATGAGCGCAGCCTTTCCCACCCCGGAGCCGGCCCACGATCCTGCCGCCCCGCCGGCGCCCGTGCACGTCATCGGGGCGTCGGGACGCTCCGGCGCCGCGCTGTGCCGCACCCTGCTGGAGCGCGGCATCCCGGTGGTCGCCGTGGTCCGCAGCCCCGAACGCTGGGCCGCCACCGGCCTGCACGCGCCGCCGCCTGCCACGGAACCCGGCCCGCCGTCTGTCGGGGCGCAGGCGCCGCGTGCCTCCGCCGCCCTGCGCGTCGCCGACCTCGGCGATCCCATGGCCCTCGCCGCCGCCCTTGCCGACGCCGCGAGCATCGTCAGCATGGCCCACGCCCGCCATGCCGCCGCAGTCCTGCACGCCGGTCCCGCCGGCGCCCGCCACGTCTTCCTCGGCAGCACCCGCACGCACACCCGCTGGCCCGACGCGCACGGTCTCGGCGTGCGGGCCGGCGAGGCCGCCTTCCTGCGCTCCGGCCACTCCGGCGTGATGCTGCACCCCACGATGATCTACGGCGCCCAGGGCGAGGACAACGTGCAGCGCCTCGCCGCGCTGCTCCGCCGCCTGCCCGCGCCGGGAGGACGGCCCCTCGTGCCGCTGCCCGGCGGCGGCCGCGCCCTGGTGCAGCCGATCCACCAGTCCGACGTCACCGCCTGCGTGCTCGCCGCCCTTGCCCGCGCGTGGGACGGCCCGCACGCCCTGACCGTCGCCGGGCCCGAGGCGGTGCCCTACGCCGGGTTCGTCCGCCTGGTCGCCCGGGCCGCCGGCCTCGGCGTGCCGCGCATCGTCGCGGTGCCCGCGGCGCCGCTGATCGCCGCGACGCTGCTCACCCGGCTGCCGTTCCTGCCGCGCGTCCGTGCCGCCGAGCTGCGGCGCCTGCTGGAGGACAAGGCGTTCGACATCGCACCGATGCGTGCCGCCCTCGGCGTCGTTCCGATCCCGCTGGCCCAGGGCCTCGGCGCGACCTTCGCCGCAGCCGTCGACCTCACCTCAACGTGAAGCGGGCTGGCGGCGGCGACGGGGCGTGCACACGTTGGGGCTTCGGATCTCCGCACTTGTTTCGCCTCTCCGATGAATGCCGCATACCCAAGGACGTGGCGCCATGAAGTTCTTGACCGTCGCTGGGCTCGCTGCCCTGCTTCTCGCCGCGCCCGCCCTGGCGCAGCAGCCTGCGCCGCCGGCAGGCTTGTCGACGCAGGGAGAGTCGATCGGCATTCCCCCGCCCAACCCGTCGCAGAACACGACGTCCGATCTTCCGGCCCCGGCCTTCCACGTGTTCGGCCTGCCCGTCGGGATCAGCGCCCCCGTTAACTCCCCCTACATGCAGTCCGCCACCACGACCTTCGCGGGGCAGCCCATGAACGGCGCCGACGCGGTGGTTGCCCGCGGCATAGGTTCCAACGTCGCCGAGTAGAACCGATCGGCCGGTTGCGGGACTTCCAGACGATGCGGCACCGCGGGCCGTGCCATCCCCGCGGCTTCCTAAGCGTGTGTGGCGGTAGCTTCAGACAAGGCCTGGACGCTCGCCGACCGTGCGATGCAGGCCAGCGCTCTGACCTCGCTGCCGCTGAGTGTGGCGCACGCGCAAAACCGTCTTGGGGCGAGCGATGGGACTCGAACCCACGGCATCCAAGACCACAACCTGGCGCTCTACCACCTGAGCTACGCCCGCCACCAAGAGGGCCGTGATCTAGGAGATCAGCCCGCACGCGTCAACGTCGGAGCGCGCCGGCAGCGCTCCGCCGAGCCGTGCCAGCGCCGCGTCGAGCACCGCCTCGCGCTTGCAGAACGCGAACCGCACCAGGCTGCGCGGCGGCGCCCGGTCGTAGAACGCCGAGAGCGGGATCGCCGCCACCCCGGCCCGTTCCACCATCCAGCGGCAGAACCCGGCGTCGTCCTCGTCCGAGAGCCCCGCGATGTCGGCCACCACGAAGTAGCTGCCCGAGGTCGGCAGCACGTCGAAGCCGAGCGCCGCCAGCCCCGTCGAGAGCTGGTCCCGCCGCTCCGCCATCCCCGCCGCCAGGGTCGCGAAATACGCCCGGTCCTTACGCAGGCCGTGCGCCACGCCGCGCTGCAGGTTGGGCGCGCTGGCGAAGGTCAGGTTCTGGTGCGCCTTCGCCACCACCTCGGCGAGCGGCGGCGGCGCGGTGACGTAGCCGATCTTCCACCCCGTCAGCGAGAACGTCTTGCCCGCGCTGCCCACCCGCAGGCACCGCTCCCGCATCCCGGGCAGCGTCATCAGCGGCACGTGGCGGCCCTCGAACACCAGGTGCTCGTACACCTCGTCGCACACCGCGTAGGCGTCGTGCTCGGCGAGCAGCCCCGCCACGAAGCCCAGCTCGTCCGGCGTGAACACATTGCCGGTCGGGTTCATCGGCGAGTTCAGCAGCACCGCCTTGGTGCGCGGCCCGAACGCCGCCGCCAGCGCCGCCCGCGGCAGCGCCCAGTCCGGCGGCTCCAGCCGCACCAGCCGCGGCACCGCGCCGAGCATCCGCACCACCGGCAGGTAGGTGTCGAACAGCGGCTCGAACAGCACCACCTCGTCGCCCGGGTCGAGCAGCGCCGCCAGGCACGCCGTGATCGCTTCGGTGGCCCCCGACGTCACCACCACCTCGCGCTCCGGGTCGACCGTCAGCCCGTAGTCGCGCGCGTTCGCCGCCGCCACCGCCTCGCGCAGCTCCGGCACGCCGCGCAGCGGGGCGTACTGGTTGCGCCCGTCGAGCAGCGCCGCCGCCGCCGCCTCGACAATGTCCGCCGGGCCCTCGACGTCCGGAAAGCCCTGCCCCAGGTTGATCGCCCCGTGCCGCGCCGCGAGCGCCGACATCACCGTGAACACCGTGGTCTCCGACCGCGACAGCCTCGTGTTCACCGACTTCATCGCGCATCCTCCACAGCGGCAGGGCCCGGCCGCCCCGCAGCGGGCATGCGCCGACATGGCCTGCGGCGGCGCAGGGCGCAATCCGCTGCACCTCTGCGAAGCAGCGTGCGCCTCGCACGCACAGTTCTCGGGCAGCGGACGGGCTCGATGCCGGATCGGCAGGCCTGAGCCGCCGGGCGACAGGCAAGGTTGAGGCCCTGCCTCAAACTCCGCCAAAGGCAAGCCTTTGGAATCCATCTGCTCAAGAGAGGGGTTTCCAAAGGCCTCAGGCCTTTGGCGGGTCTGGGCAGCGCCCGGGCTTGCTTCCTCGCCGCTGCCGCCGCTTCGCCATTCCGGCCGGTCTTCGCAACGATGCACGCGCGCACCTCATTGCGTTGCCGGCGAATTGCACCCATGGCACGGCGCGTGCAAACCTGCGTCGCCGCTTCCCGACGACATCGCCGGCGTGGCGGAGAACAGCAGGGAGGCGCCGCTTCATCGCGAGCGCGGGCGGATGAAGAAGATCGAGGCGGTGATCAAGCCGTTCAAGCTGGACGAGGTGAAGGAGGCCCTCCACGAGGTCGGCCTCCAGGGCATCACCGTGGTCGAGGCCAAGGGCTTCGGCCGCCAGAAGGGCCACACCGAGCTGTACCGCGGCGCGGAATACGTGGTCGACTTCCTCCCCAAGGTGAAGATCGAGGTGGTCTGCGAGGACGCCCTGGTCGAGCGTGCCTGCGAGGCGATCGTCGCGGCCGCGCGCACCGGCCGCATCGGCGACGGCAAGATCTTCGTGACGTCGATCGACGAGGTCATCCGCATCCGCACCGGCGAACGCGGCGAGGACGCCATCTGACCAGGTCGGCGGGCAGCGAGGCACGGCACGGCCGCGAGGCACACTGAGCACGGACCATCCCCGGTCCGGACGCAAAACGATAGAGGATGCGTATGGCGAAGAAACCACCGGCCCCGGCCGCGACCAACCATGTTGCGCGGGCCCTCGAACTCATGCGCGAGCACTCCGTCGAGTACGTCGACCTGCGCTTCACCGACCCGCGCGGCAAGTGGCAGCACACCGCGCAGCACGTCTCGACCATCGACGAGGACGCGTTCCGCGACGGCGTCATGTTCGATGGCTCGTCCATCGCCGGCTGGAAGGCGATCAACGAGTCCGACATGATCCTCATGCTCGACGCCGAGACCGCGGTGATGGACCCGTTCGCCGCCAAGCCGCAGATGATCGTCTTCTGCGACATCGTCGAGCCATCCACCGGCCAGTTCTACGCCCGCGACCCGCGCGCCACCTCCAAGCTCGCCGAGGCCTACGTGCGCGCCAGCGGCGTCGGCGACAGCGTGATCTGCGGCGCCGAGGCGGAGTTCTTCGTGTTCGACAGCGTGCGTTTCGGCACCGGGCGCAACTACTCGATGTTCCAGCTCGACAGCATCGAGGGGCCCGACGCCTCGATGAAGGACTTCCCCGAGGGCAACATGGGCCACCGCCCCGGCATCAAGGGTGGCTACTTCCCCGTGCCGCCGGTGGACAGCGAGGTCGACCTGCGCGCCGAGATGCTCTCGACCATGGGCGAGATGGGCTTGGTGATCGAGAAGCACCACCACGAGGTCGCCCAGTCGCAGCACGAGCTTGGCACGCGCTTCACCACGCTGACCAAGATGGCCGACCAGATGCAGATCTACAAGTACTGCGTCCACAACGTCGCCCACAGCTACGGCAAGACCGCGACCTTCATGCCCAAGCCGATCTACGGCGACAACGGGTCCGGCATGCACACGCACCTGTCGATCTGGAAGGACGGCAAGCCGCTGTTCGCCGGCAACGCCTACGCCGACCTGAGCGAGATGTGCCTGTACTTCATCGGCGGCATCATCAAGCACGCCAAGGCCTGCAACGCCTTCACCAACCCGTCCACCAACAGCTACAAGCGGCTGATCCCGGGCTTCGAGGCGCCGGTGCTGCTCGCCTACTCGGCGCGCAACCGTTCTGCGTCGTGCCGCATTCCCTACACGACCAATCCGAAGGGCAAGCGCGTCGAGGTCCGGTTCCCCGACCCGACCGCCAACCCGTACCTGGCGTTCTCGGCGCTGACGATGGCGGGCATGGACGGCATCCGAAACAAGATCCACCCCGGCGACGCCATGGACAAGGACCTCTACGACCTGCCGCCGGAGGAGCTGAAGGACATCCCGACCGTGTGCGGCAGCCTGCGCGAGGCTCTCGGCGCGCTCAAGGCGGACCACGACTTCCTGCTGGAAGGCGACGTGTTCAGCGCCGACCAGATCGAGAGCTACATCGATCTCAAATGGCAGGAAGTCTACAAGTTCGAGCACAACCCACACCCGGTCGAGTTCGAGATGTACTACTCGGTCTGATCCGCCCAAGCCTGACCACGGGCGTCCTGCGGCCTGGACGGGCCGCGGGGCGTTCTCGTCCCTGGCGGGACGGTTCTGTCGGTGGTGCCTCGGCACCGCGCCCTGTCCCGGAAGACCGCATGGACGACGCCCGCACCGGCTGCCTGGAGATCGTCTCGGACGCGATCTGCCCATGGTGCTACATCGCCAGGCGCCACCTCGAGATCGCCCGGCCGCACATCGCCGCCGCGGGCATCCGGCTCGCGGTCCACTGGCGCGCGTTCCAGCTCAACCCGGCGATGCCCGCTGCCGGCATGCCCCGCGCGGCCTACCGCGCCGCCAAGTTCGGCACGCCCGGCCGCGCCGCGGAGCTGGACGCCCAGGTCGTCGCAGCCGCCGCGAAGGCCGGCCTCCCCCTGGCCCTCGACCGCATCGCCCGCACGCCCAGCACCGTCGATGCCCACCGCCTCGCCGCCCTCGCTGCCCTGACCGGCCGGCAGGATGCGGTGGTCGGGCGAATGTTCGCCGCCTACTTCGCGGACGCGCGCGACATCGGCGACCTGGCGGTGCTGCTCGACTGCGCCGAGGCCGCCGGCCTGCCCCACGCCGAGACCGGAGCCTGGCTCGCCGGCGACGCCGGCCGCGCGGAGGTCCTCGCCGAGGACGCGAGCTTCCGCGCCGCCGGCCTGACCGGGGTGCCGACCTTCATCCTGGAGGGGCACGTGCTGTTCTCCGGCGCGCTGCCGGCCGAGACGATGGCGGAGGCGATCACGGCAGCGGCGAAGGTGCTGCTGACGTAGGGAAGCAAGGCCAAAGGCTCTGCCTCTGGACTCCGCCAAAGGCCGAGCCTTTGGAATCCGTGACTTGAGCAAGTGGTTTCCAAGGGCCTCGGGCCTTTGGCGGGTCCGGGCGGAGCCCGGCCTTGCTTCCTACTCGTCCGCCGCCAGCCGCGCCGCCTGGTCCTCCGCCGTAAGCGCGTCCACGAACTCGTCCAGCTCGCCCGCCATCACCCGCTCGATCTTGTACAGCGTGAGGTTGATCCGATGATCGCTCACCCGCCCCTGCGGGAAGTTGTAGGTCCGGATGCGCTCGCTGCGATCTCCGGTCCCCACCTGCGACTTGCGATCCGCCGAGCGCGTCGAGTGAAGCTGCGCCCGCTGCGCCTCGTACAGCCGCGCGCGCAGGATCTTCATCGCCTTGGCGCGGTTCTTGTGCTGGCTGCGTTCCTCCTGCATCGCCACCACGACCCCGGTCGGCAGGTGGGTGATCCTCACCGCGCTCTCCGTCTTGTTGACGTGCTGCCCGCCCGCCCCGGACGCGCGGTAGACGTCGATGCGCAGGTCGCTCTCGTTGACCTCGACGTCCACCTCCTCCGCCTCCGGCAGCACCGCCACCGTGACCGTGGACGTGTGGATGCGCCCCTGGCTCTCCGTCGCCGGCACGCGCTGCACCCGGTGCACGCCCGACTCGTATTTCAGCCGCGCGAACACGTTGCGCCCGGTGATCTCCGCCATCCCGCCCTTCAGCCCGCCGAGCCCGGTGTCGTCGTACTCCATGATCTCGAAGCGCCAGCCATGCGCCTCCGAGTACTTCTGGTACAGCCCGAACAGCTCGGCGGCGAACAGCGCCGCCTCGTCCCCGCCGGCAGCCGGCCGCAGCTCCAGGATCGCGCTCCTGGCATCCGCCTCGTCCTTGGGCAGCAGCGACAGCCGGATCTCGTGCGCCAGCGCCGGCAGCCGCTCGCGCAGCCCCTCCAGCTCCGCCTGCGCCAGCTCGCGCATCTCCGGGTCGGCCAGCATCGCCTCGGCCTCGGCCGCCTGCGCCTCGGCGGCGCGCAGCTCCTCGATCCGCGCCACCACCGGCTCCAGTTCGGACAGCTCGCGCGACGCCCGGGTGAACGCCTCGCCGGACACGCCGGTCGCCGACAGGTCGGAACGCAGCTCCTCGGCGCGGGCCACGATCCGGTCCAGACGCGCGGCGCCGCTCATGCGCGCACGGCGGGCAGGCAAGGCCAGAGGCTCTGCCTCTGGACTCCGCTCAAGGCTGGGCCTTGAGAATCCATTTGTTGAAGAAAGGGCCGGCGACGGCCGTGCATGAGCCTCAAGACTTGCTTGCTTCGGCGGGTGGTTTCCAAAGGGCCCGGCTCTTTGGCGGGTCTGGGCAGAGCCCGGCCTTGCCTGCCTGCCCGCGACCCAGCGACCGCACCAGCCCGAACACGCTGATCGCCGACCAGAACAGCTCGATCAGCACCGACGGCAGGTTGAACGTCTCCACCAGCGACAGGAAGATCAGCAGCGACCCCAGCAGGTTGCCGCCCGGGAACCGCCAGTCCGTCGTCGCCAGCCGCCCCATCTGGTTGAGCAGGTACAGCCCGGAGATCAGCATCGCCCCCACGACCCCGGCCGTGTTCGCGGCTCCGGCCAGCACCGCCTACCCCGCCGACGCGGCAGGCGCGCCCGCAGCCTGATCCGGCGCGCGCACGCCAACCCTGGCCGCCAGCAGCGCCGCCACGGCGGCGAGCGCCACCTCCTCCTGCGCCCCGGCCCGCAGGTCGCGCACCTGCACGACCCCGCGTGCCAGCTCGTCCTCGCCCAGGATCACCGCGAAGCCCGCCCCGATCCGGTTCGCCCGCTCCATCCGCTTCTTCAGGGTGCCGCGATACGCCATCTCCGCCCGCAGCCCCGCGCCGCGCACCGCCTGCAGCACGTCGACCGCCGCCGCCTCCGCCGCCTCGCCCACCGGGACCACGGCGACGACCTCCGGGCCCGCCGGCACGCCGTCCATCAGCATCGACAGCCGCTCGATCCCGGCCCCCCAGCCGATCGCCGGCGTCGGCGGGCCGCCCATCTCGGCCACCAGCCCGTCGTAGCGGCCGCCCGCCAGCACCGTGCCCTGCGCGCCCAGCCGCTCGGTGACGAACTCGAACGCCGTGTGGCTGTAGTAGTCGAGGCCGCGCACGATCCGCGGGTTCTCCCGGAACGCGACCCCGAAGCGGTCGAGCCCGCGCCGCACCGCGTCGTAGAACGCCTGCGCCGCCGCCGTCAGGTATGGCCCGATCACCGGCGCGTCGGCCACGACCCTGCGGTCGCCCTCGTCCTTGCTGTCGAGCACCCGCATCGGGTTGCGCTCCAGCCGCGACGCGCTCTCCGCCGACAGCGCGCCGCGCCGCTCCTCCAGGTACGCCACCAGCGCGGTGCGGTACGCCGCCCGGCTCTCCGCATCGCCCAGCGTGTTCAGCTCCAGCACCACGCCATCCTCCACGCCGAGCGCGCGCAGCACGTCGCGGCCGCAGGCAATCGCCTCGGCGTCCGCCAGCGGCTCGGCAACCCCGATCCACTCCGCGCCGACCTGGTGGAACTGCCGGTAGCGGCCCTTCTGCGGCCGCTCGTAGCGGAACATCGGCCCGGCGTAGAACACCTTCTGCGGCAGCGACTGCGTCAGCCCGTTGCTGACCAGCGCGCGGCACACCCCGGCCGTGCCCTCGGGACGCAGCGTCAGCCGGTCGCCGCCGCGATCCTCGAAGCTGTACATCTCCCTGGTCACGACGTCGGACGTGTCGCCCAGGGTGCGCAGGAACACGCGCTCGTCCTCGAAGATCGGCGTCTGCCATTCGTCGAGCCCGTAGAGGCCGGCCACGCGACGCGCGGCCGCGAGGACGTGGGCGTGTCGCCGCTGCTCGTCGCCGATCAGGTCGCGGGTGCCGCGGACCGGCTGGAACCCGGCCATCTAGACGGCAGAACCAGGGCTCTGCCCCGGCGTCCGGAAGCGGCGACCTGCCAAAGGCCCGATGCCCTGGAAAACCATGACTGAGGCTTTCTTAACGTGTGTGGGTCTGGGGCCTCAGGCCCCGGCGGGTCCAGGGCAGAGCCCTGGTCTTCCTTGCTTTCCGAACCCGGCCGCCTACTCCGCCGCCGCCATTCCTTCGGCCATCGCGCGTTTCGCGACGTCCTCCGTGACGCTCGCCATCCCCTCGGCCAAGGCCTTCTTCGCGGTCTCCTCCGCCTGGATCGCCGCGACCTTCGCCTCGACCTGCGCCACGATGTGGTCGACCATCGAGCCGCCGTCGATCGTGTGGTCCTGCCTGCCCGCCGAGTACACCATGTGGCGGTTGTTGCCGCCGCCGGTAAGGCCGACGTCGGTCATCAGCGCCTCGCCCGGCCCGTTCACCACGCAGCCGATGATCGACAGCGTCACCGGCGTCTCGATGTAGGCGAGCCGCTCCTCGAGCTGCTGCACCGTGGCGATCACGTTGAACCCCTGGCGCGCGCAGGACGGGCAGGAGATGATCTTCACGCCGCGGTTGCGAACGCCGAGCGTCTTGAGCATGTCCCAGCCGACGTGCACCTCCTCCTCTGGCTCGGCGGAGAGGCTGACGCGGACCGTGTCGCCGATCCCGGCCCACAGCAGGTTGCCCAGCCCGATCGCGCTCTTGACCGTGCCGGCGCGCCTGCCGCCCGCCTCGGTGATGCCGATGTGCAGCGGGTGGTCGCACTGCTCGGCAAGCTGCTGGTAGGCGGCGACCGCCATGAACACGTCGGACGCCTTCACGCTGATCTTGAACTCGTGGAAGTCGTGGTCCTGCAGGATCTTCGCGTGCTCCAGCGCCGACTCGACCAGCGCCTCCGGGTTCGGCTCGCCGTACTTCTCCAGCAGGTGCCGCTCCAGCGAGCCGGCGTTCACCCCGATGCGGATCGAGCAGCCGTGCTCGCGCGCCGCGGTCACGACCTCGCGCACCCGCTCGGCGCTGCCGATGTTGCCCGGGTTGATGCGCAGGCAGGCGGCGCCCGCCTGCGCAGCCTCGATGGCGCGTTTGTAGTGGAAGTGGATGTCGGCCACGATCGGCACGTTCACCTCGCGCACGATCTCGGCCAGCGCCGCGGTGCTCTCCACGTCGGGACACGACACCCGCACGATGTCGACCCCGGCCAGCTCGGCGCGGCGGATCTGCGCGATCGTCGCTGCCGCGTCCGAGGTCAGGGTGTTGGTCATGGTCTGGATCGTGATCGGCGCGTCGCCGCCGACCTTGACGCGGCCGACGCTGATCTGGCGCGAACGCCGGCGCTCGATCTGCTGGTAGGGACGATAGCTCATGGGATCTCCAGGCGAGGCCGCACGCGGCGCCCGCTGCTGTGGGCCGTCTGCGCCCAGGATTACCAGCCCCAGCGCCGAAGGCCAAACGTCGCGCATGACGTCCCGGCGCGGAGCCGCCATGCACCCACCCGCGCGGCGTGGCGCCGGCAGGGCCGGAGGCTGGCAGTAGGCCATTTTGCCGTGGGCTGCCGGCAAGGCAATGCGCCAGGTGCAGGAAGCAAGGTTGAGGCTCTGCCTCATCCGCCAAAGGCGAGCCTTTGGAATCCATCTGCTGAAGGGAGGGTTTCCAAAGGCCCCATGCTTGGAAGAGGGGCCTTTGGCGGGTCCGGGCGTAGCTGCCAAAGGGTCCGACGACCCGCTTGGGTCGTTGGAAGGGCAGCGGAGGGAGGGCCCGGCCTTTGCTTGCTGCTGCCTGCCATGGCCGCAAGCTCGCGCAAATCGATCCACCAACCGCAGGCTCCGTCTCAGGACCTTGTCCAGAGCACACCCTGATGAACCCGCTCGCTCGACGTGCGGGCAGGCCGTTGCGCCTGGGCCTGTCGGGCTTCAGTGGCCGCCGAGCTGCCTGGCGTTGAGCTGGTCGGCGGAGGTGTCCGGGCTGGCCTGCGGGGTGGCCGGCTTCGGCCTGGGCTTCGGCGGCGGCGGCGCGGCCGCGAGCTTGCCGGACTGCACCGCGTCCACGTCGAGCGGCAGGTCGTGGCGGCTGATGCCCTGGATCTGCGGCGCTTCGGTCCCGTCGACCAGGAGCGACAATCCCCTGGCATTTCCCACCGACAATAGCAGGGGATGCTCGTCCGCCGGCACAGGCCAGGTCTCGCCGGGATGCAGGGTCTCGTTGACCAGGACCTTGCCGCCCTTCTCCCGCACCATGATCCAGCTCGGCGCCGTGCTCGCCAGCACGATCCTCGTCCCCGGCGGGACCGCGCCACCCCCGCCGGCCGCCGGAGCCGCACCAGGCCCCGCAACGACCGCCGCTCCCCCCGATCCGGGAACGCCCGCCGCCTGCGCGGGCGAGGCTGCCGGCGCCACGCCACCCCCTGCCACGCCACCCGAGGGCCCCTGTGCCGCAGGACTGGCGACACCGCCCCCGGACGGCGCAGCCTGTGCCGCCGGGCCGGTCGGGGCCGTGCCACCCGGTGCTGCGGACACCGGAGCCGACGACAGGCCGGAGGGCGGTGCGGTCGACGGCAGGATCGAGGCGACCTGCGGCGACGGCGTCGTCATGGCAGGCGCCGCGCGCGAGGCCAGGTGCTCCGGCACCTCGGGCACCGTCTGCACCGGCGTGTGCCCGTCGCTGGACATGCGGTACCATCCCGCATACGCCGCCACCACCACCACCATGCCCAGCAGCACCACCGCTCCGGCCGGCATCCCGCGCTGCGGCACCGGCGCCGGGAAGGCCAGCTCCGTCCTGCGGTTCACCTCGCCCGCCCCCGAGCGGAACCGCTCCGCCAGGGCGTCGGCATCCAGCCCGACAGCCCCCGCATAGGTCCGCAGGAACCCCACCGCGTAGGCCCTGCCCGGCAGGTCGGCCACCCGCCCCGCCTCGATCGCCTCGAGATAGGGCTGACGGATGCGCAGCTCCCCGGAGACCGCCTCCAGGCTCCAGCCGAGGCCCTCGCGCGCGCTGCGGATCTCCGCGCCGACCTGCACGGCACCGGCCCTGGGCGCAGCGCCGGAGGCCTCGGAAAGCCGCTCGCGCGACCCGGCCAGTTTCGACTTGGAGTCCTGCGGCACGCTCACCTCTTCGGGCACCCGCCCGGCCTGGCCCGGCTTGGCGTGGCTGTGCCGTATCTAAGACCAGAAGCCCCCGGGTGCCAACGTGCCCGTCCTGGCGCGCCTGGCACAGGAGGCAAGCAAGGTTGAGGCTCTGCCTCAAACTCCGCCAAAGGCGAGCCTTTGGAATCCATTTCTTGAGCAGGGGGTTTCCGAACGCCCCATGCTTGAAGGAAGAGACTTTGGCGGGTCCGGGCAGAGCCCGGCCTTGCTTGCTGCTTTATCGCTCCACTCCGGCGCACACTCCGAAGGCGGCCCGGGTCGCCTCCGGCTTGGCACCGTTGTCGCCCCAGCCTATTGGCCCTGCCAGGCTGCGGCCCGCCGTCCCGCCCGCCTTGCCCGATCGCCCGCCTTGCCCGATCGCCCGCCTCGCTTGATCGAAGGACGTCGCCATGACCGTCGGACGCTTCCCCGCCACCCGCATGCGCCGCAACCGCCACGATGCCTGGACCCGCCGCCTGGTCGCGGAAACCCGGCTGTCCGCCGACGACCTGATCTGGCCGATCTTCGTCATCGAGGGCAGCGCCACCACCAGCGACATCGCCTCCATGCCGGGCGTGCAGCGCGTCACCCTCGATCGCCTCGCCGCCCACGTCGCGCCCGCCGCCCGCCTCGGCATCCCGGCCCTCGCCCTGTTCCCCGCCACGCCCGTGGAGAAGAAGGACGCGGACGGCACCGAATCCGCCAACCCCGACAACCTGATCTGTCGGGCCGCGCGCCTGCTCAAGCGCGAGTACCCTGGGGTCGGCCTGATCGGCGACGTGGCGCTCGATCCCTACACCAGCCACGGCCACGACGGCGTGCTGCGCGACGGCTACGTCGCCAACGACGAGTCCGTCGCCATCCTCGCCCGCCAGGCCGTCAACCAGGCCGGCGCCGGCGTCGACGTCATCGCGCCCTCGGACATGATGGACGGCCGCATCGGCGCGATCCGCGAGGCCTTGGACGCCGCCGGCCACGGGCACACCCGGCTGATGTCCTACGCCGCGAAGTACGCCTCGGCGTTCTACGGCCCATTCCGCGACGCGCTCGGCTCCGGCGGCGCGCTGACGGGCGACAAGAAGACCTACCAGATGGACCCCGCCAACGGTGACGAAGCCCTGCGCGAGGTCGAGCTGGACCTGCTCGAAGGCGCCGACATGGTCATGGTCAAGCCCGGGATGCCGTACTTGGACATTGTCCGCCGCGTCCACGAGCGTTTCGCCGTGCCGACCTTCGCCTACCAGGTGTCGGGCGAGTACGCGATGCTCGCCGGGGCCATCGAGCGCGGCTGGCTCGACCGCGACCGCGCGATCCTGGAAAGCCTGATCGCCTTCAGGCGTGCCGGCGCCAGCGGCGTGCTCACCTACTTCGCGGTGGAGGCGGCCAGGCTGCTGCGTGAGCGGGACGCAGGCTGAGCACAAGCGAGCAAGGTTGAGGCTCCGCCTCAAACTCCGCCAGGGGCAGCGCCCCTGGACCGGCCTTCCTTAAGGGAAGCCAGTCCAGGGCGGCTTGCCCTGGCGGGTCTGGGCAGAGCCCAGCCTTGCTTTCCTACGCTTCGCGCGCCCGGTATCCTCGCGCGCAGCCGATCTCGACGTAGTGGTGCTCCGGGTCGGCGTACCACCCCTCGCCGATCTCCTGCGCCGCCAGCGGATAGGTCCGGGCGTACCAGGCCGCGTCGATCGGCACCGCGACCCGCTTCTCGACGAACCCATGCGCCACGTAGTGCTCGTGCCCGCAGGCGTAGCCGCCGGCGGCTACGGCGTCGCGCACGTCCGGGTGCGATGCCAGGTAGAACGCCTCGTCGAACAGCGGACCGATGCGGTCGAAGCGGCGCGGCAGGCGCGGCACGGCACGAAACATCTCGCGCAGCATCGCCGGCTCCACGAGGCGCCACTGCCCCAGCAGCGCCCGGTGCACCGGACCGTGCTCCTCGACCGGCACCGCGTAGTTGGCGGGGAACAGGAAGAAGCGGTAGCGCGGATCGTCGAGCGGCAGCAGGTTCGCGTGCGGCCCCATCACCGGGTGCAGCATCCCGTCCACCGGAAGGAACACCTGGTCGGCGTCCGACAGCCAGGCCGCCAGCCAGGCGAAGGTGGACACGCTCGGCACGATGTTGCGCGAGCGGCGCAGCGCCGCGAAGTCCGCCATCGGGCCGCGGCTGTCCACGAACAGCGCGCCGGGGAACCTCGCCCGCAGCGCCGCGACGTAGCTGTTGGGCTCGAGCTGCCCGAGGAACACCGGCGCCAGCCCGGTGCGCGCCGCCAGCTCCGCGTAGAACTCGACCGGCAGCAGCACGTAGCCGGGATGGCGGCCGTCCAGCACCTCGCCGCCGCGGATGCTGCACACGAGCTGCCCCGGCCCGAAACCGGGCGCCTCGTCCTCGCCCGGCATCGCCGCCGCCGCGAACGCCTGGCGGTACAGCTCCGGCGGCAGGAAGTACTCCAGCCGCTGCCCGTACACCTGCACCTCCAGCCGCTCCACCGTGCCGGACGCGAGCTGGGCCACCCAGTGCGCGAGGTCGAGGCGCTCGTCCGTGAGCACGCGCCGGCGCGCCTCGCCCGCGGGCACCGCCGGGAAGCGCAGGCCCCACTCCGGCAGCTCGATGTTGGACAGCACGCAGCCGGGCACGTGGCTGGCGACGGTCATCGCCACCATCGCCTGCATCATCCGGTTGGCGAAACCGCCCATCGGGTTGACGTGCACCACCGGCCCGGGCGCCGCCCCGCTCATCGACGCTCCGGGGCCGTCCTCATGCCGACGGCGGCGGGCACTGATCCGCCAGCAAGCAAGGCTGGGCTCTGCCCAGACCCGCCAAAGGCCCGAGGCCTTTGGAAACCCATCCCTTAAGCAACTGGATTCCAAAGGCTTGCCTTTGGCGGAGTCCAAAGGCAGAGCCTCTGGCCTCGCTTGCCTGACCGGTCACGCCTCACCGCCATCGGCATCACCCCGCGAGCCCGCGCAGCCCGCCGGCGCGCATCAGCGCCATCTCGCGCTTCACGGCGGGCACGTAGCGCAGCGCCGAGGCGTCCAGCACCTCGTTGCGGTCGTGCTCGACGAAGGCGTCGTCGGTGCGCTCCACGTCGAGCCAGCGTCGCGCCATCTTCACCCGCCAGTGCGCCAGCGAGCGGGTGAAGTAGTGGTGCAGCCGCGCGGTCGCGAAATCCGGCCGGTCGCGCGTCACGCCGGGCTGCGCCTCCCAGTGGATCGGCCGGCCGTCCGCGTCGACGTAGCCGTCGTGCCAGCCGTCGCCCTCGATCCGCGCGCCGCGCATCTCGAACCAGTGCGACAGGTGGCAGCGCACCACCTCGCGCGGCCGCACGATCGACTTGACGTGCCGGTTGGGCACGAAATCCTCGCGCGCGCGGTGCAGGAAGCTGTCGAGCACCAGACCCTGCGGCCAGTCCACCTGCCCGGACGAGCCGAACACCGCCCAGTGCACGCCCACCGCCTGGTGCGCGTCAAGCGACTCCAGGAGCGCCGGCACCGAGCCATGGCGCAGCGGGAGCAGGAACTCGTCGGCATCGAGGAAGGCGATCCAGTCGAACTCCGAGCCGAACAGCGCCAGCGCGTGGTTGTAGGCGTCGGCATGCGAGCTGAGCGCCACCGACGGCCAGTCGAGCAGCCGGATGTCGTGCGTCTGCGCCGCCAGACGCACCAGCTCGGCCGTACCGTCGGTGGAGCCGTTGTCGAGCACGATCACCGTGTCGAAGCCGACCACGAACTGGAACGCCAGCCACTCCAGCAGGTCGCGCGCCTCGTTCTTGACCAGGAGGCAGGCAGCAACCCTCACGAGCGTCGCCTCACGCGGGCCGCACGGCGACCGGTTCGCCCGGGCCCGCCTGCGCCTGGGGCGCAGCCTGGCTCGTGGCGGCCTGGTTTGTGGCGGCCTCGCCGGCAGGCCGCGCGGGCGCCGGACCGAAGCCGCCGAGCTGGAGGAACCTGCGGCCCAGCACGTCCCAGCCGTCCGGCGACGGGTCCGACCGGTAGGCCTCGCCGATCCGCGCCATCCGGGCCGCGCAGGCCTCGCGCATCGCCGCTTCCGCCGCCGCCACCCCCGGCAGCGCGCGCAGTGCCGCGATCCCCTCGCGCAGCGCGGGCGCGCAGCGCGAGGCGCGGTCGTCGATCACCACGTCCGCGGCCCGATGCTGGCGCATGAAGCTGTGCGCGTCGGCCTGCGCCATCACCTGCGGCGCCCGCTCCAGCCCGCCGTCGCCGCTGTTGCGCGACTTCTTCCACGCCCACTCCTCGGCCGATTTGAACAGGTAATGGTGCACCGCCGCCGCCTCGGTGCGCAGCGTGGCGGCGAAGTTCAGCCCGTCCGGGTCGCTGCCCGGCCGGCTCTGCCCGTGCAGTTCGCCCGACGCCGCGCGGTACACCAGGGTGCGCCGCTCGTCGGTCACCGGCGCATGCGCCCCGGACTGCATCATCATCGCAGGCCTGGCCAGCGTCTTCACCAGCCTGACCTCCTCGCCGAGGTGGCGCCGGTTCAGCACGCGGGTGTTGCGCTCCACCAGCGGCGTGTCCGGCCATCCCGGGGCATCGCCCGATCCGAACGGCAGCCAGTTCACCGCCACCGCGTCCACCGAGCGCCGCTCCTGCCAGGCCAGGTAGTCGTTGACCGAGCCGAACCGCTCCGGATCGAACACGAGGAACTCGTCGGCGTCCGCCGTCAGCACCCACCGGTGCGCCAGAACCTCCGGCAGCACGCTGAACGCATGGCCATAGGCCCGCGCCCGCGCCGAACCGCCATCCGCCACCCGGTTCGCCAGCCAGGTGATCGCTCCCGCATCCGCCAGCGCGCCCAGCAGCGCGTCCGAGCCGTCCTCGTTGTCGTTGCTGTACAGGTAGAACGCCTCGAAGCCGATCGCGCGGTGGTAGGCGACCCACTCCAGCAGATACGGCCCCTCGCTGCGCAGCGTCGCCACCACGCACGGGCCGCGCGTGGGCGCCACCGTGCTCCTGGCCTGCACCGCCACGGCGTGCGGGAAGGACGCGAACGCCCCGGTCGTCCCCGCCGTCACGCCGTCGTAGGCCGCATCCACCACGCGACGGTGGGGCGACGCCTCCGCCTCCTCGCGACGCGCGCGTCCCGGCCGCCGCAGCAGCCCGAAGCCGCGCGAGGGCGCAGGCGCCGACTGCGTCACGCCCAGCATCTCCGCCAGCGCCGGCAAGGCGTGCGCCGCCCACACGTCGCCCGGGAACACCGCCGCCAGCCGGCGCGTCAGCTCGTCCGAGGCGACCACCGCGCGGCCGATCCCCTGCAGCTCGTCCAGACGCAGCAGCGGCAGCACCGCGTTCAGCACCTCGGCCGCGAACGGCCGGTCCGCCGTCACCAGCGCCAGCACCGAGGCCATGTCCACCCCGCCCGCCAGCATCGCCTCGATCGCCTCGGCGCGCGCCCGCACGGTGCGTGGCACGAAGATGTCGCGCACCGGCTCCAGCGAAAAGGCTTCCCACTCCCCCGCCTCCTCGCGGTCCACCGGCACCGGCGCCGCCTCCTCGGGATCCGCCGGCGGCGGCGCCGAGGCGAAACGACCGGAGGACGGGTCCAGCAGGGTCACGTGGCCGCCATCGCCGACCCAGTGCGCCTCGAACAGGTGCGCGGTGTTGCGCAACGCCCCCGGCCGCAGCCGGAACGCCGCCGCCTCCTCCTCGGTCGACTCCATCAGCATCAGCAGGTCGCGGCGCGCGCGCGGCACGATCGCCATGGTGGCGATGCGGTCGTGCGACACGCCGTCCGCGGTGACCAGCATCGCGGACTGCGCGGCCACGAACACCTCGCTGCCGTCGCACGACAGCAGCCGGTAGCAGCCGGGCTCGCGCAGCGGTGCCGTCGCCACCACCGCGACGGCCTGCCGCCCGGGTCCGACCACCGCCAGCGCGGGCCCCGCCGCCAGCGCGCGCAGCAGCCGGTTCTCGGGCGAGCCGCGCACCTGGAAGCGCGCGCTGTCGCGCATCTCCTGGCGCAGCCGCGCCGCCGCGGCGGCATAGGCGCGCTCCACCGCGGCGGCGGCGGCGGCCACGTCGGGCAGCGCCGACAGCCGCGCCAGCTCGCCGGCCGCCGCGTCGGCGAACACGGTGGCGCGCTCGTCCGCCTCCTCCCAGTCGGGCCGGTGCTGGTCGAGGAAGCCCTCGATCATCGCCGTGCCCAGCAGGTCGAGCTGCAGGCTGCGCGTCACCGCCCGGTCGCCGGCATTGCGCGAGCGGCGCAGCGCGAACTCCTCGGCCGACTTCATCGCGTAGTGCGCCACCCAGGCCTGCCGGTCGCTCGGCCGGGGCGAGAACGCCGCCGCGTTGCCCTCGCGCTCCTGCGGGTGCGGCCCGCCCTCTGCGCCGCGGAACGTCCAGGCCTGCCCGAACGGCGCCACCGGGTAGTGCGCCTGCGCGTGCACGAACCGTCGCGGCCGGTACAGCGACTTGACGTGGCGGTCCACGGCGTGGCGGCGCAGGAAACGCTCGACCACCGGACGCGGCTCGCGCGCCGCCAGCCCGGAGGAGCCGAACACCACCCAGTTCAGCGCGATCGCGTCCACGCTCTCGCGTTCCTGCCAGGCGAGGTAGTCGGCGAAGCTCGCATGCAGCGCGGTGTCGAACGCCAGCGCCTCGTCGAGGTCGATCACCGCCACCCAGCGGTAGTCCAGGATCTCCGGCAGCATCTGCAGGGCGTGGCCATACGCCTTGTACTGCGGCAGCGTGCCCGGCGGCACGTCGTTGACCACCCAGGTGATCTCGCCCGCACGCGCCAGCGCCGCCAGCAGGTCGTCCGAGCCGTCGGTGTTGTCGTTGCTGTACAGGAAGAAGTGCTCGACGCCGAGTGCCCGGTGGTGCGCGATCCAGTCCAGCAGATGGACACCCTCGTCGCGCAGGCAGGCCAGCACGCACAGCCCGCGCCGCGGCGTCACCGCGGCGCGGGCCGAGATGTTGAGCGTCTGCGCGAACGAGACCGGCCGCCCGTCGCTGCCAGCCACCTCCAGCACGTCGCAGTCCCGGCCGCAGCGCCGCACGTGGGTCGCGTGGTCCGGCGCCGCCAGCCAGCCCGCCAGCTCCGGCAGGGCCTGCGCCGCCCACAGATCGCCCAGCAGCCGCGCGGTGAGCCCGTTCAGCGCCGCCGGCCGCTGCAGCAGCATCGCCCCCAGCCAGGCGGAGTGGTCCGCCGGCAGCAGCCGGCCCATCGCCTGCAGCAGCTCCGGGCTGATCTCGTCCGAGGACTCCAGGAGCTGCAGCATCGCCGGGCCGCTGACGCAGGCCGGCAGCACCCGGTCGATGGTCGACAGCAGCGGCAGCAGCGGCTCGGCGCGCAGGAACGCCACCGGACGCAGCGCGAAGGTCTCCCACGGCCCCTGCGCCGTGCGGTCCGCCAGCACCCGGCCGCCCTCCGCGTCGGGCGGTGGCGCGCTGAGCAGCAATCCGGTGAGCGGGTGGGCGAAGCCGACCGTGTCGTCGCCCCACACCCGCAGCGACAGCATGGTCGCCACCCACGGGTCGCTCTCCAGGTGCAGCGCCCGGCGCGGCAGCAGGAACGCCACCGCGGGGAACGCCGGCGGCCGGTACAGCAGCACCGGCGCCTCCGGATCGGCCTCGTGCGACAGCAGATCGCGCCCGTCGACGCAGGCGAACACCGTGCCGTGCGTCGTCCCCACCGTGTACAGCCCCGGCATCACATCGATCGCCGCCGCGCCGCCGGAGGCCGCAGCCGCCGCGCCCGCCGGCGACGCGGGCACCGCGGCGGACGGCGCCGCCAGGGCCGGCAGCGCAGCCGGCTGCTGCGGCGCGACCTCCGCAGGCACGCCCGATCCGTCCACGCTCACGAGACGTCTCCCCCGGCCCCGGCCAGCAGGAAGCGCCGCACCACGTTGATTTCGGGTGAATCCATCAGCGCCGGGGCGTGTCCCGCGCCCTCGACCACGTGCACCGCCGCGCCGTCCGCCTCCATCCCAGCCAGCCCGGCCGCGGTGAGCAGGTCGCTGTCCGCCCCGCGGATCGCCAGCACCGGCACCCGCACCGCCGACCACACCGGCGCCAGGTCAACCGCCGCCGCGGGACGCGCCAGGATCGGGCCGGAGATCGCCGGGTCGTAGTGCAGCGCCAGCCGCCCGTCCGCGAGCGTGCGGGCGGAGTGGCGCGCCAGATGCGCCCACTGCGCGTCGTCCAGCGCCCCGAACGGCGCGTGCACCCGACGCAGGTGCCGCTCCAGCGCCGCCAGGTCGTCGAACGCCGGGGTGTCGCCGACGTAGCCGCGGATGCGCTGCATCGCGGCGAGCGGCAGATGCGGCCCGACGTCGTTCAGCACCAGCCGCGTCACCGGCGTGCCTCCCGCCGCGGCCAGCAGCATCCCGCAGATCCCGCCCAGCGACGTGCCCACCCAGCCCACCGGCGCGCCCATCGCCGCCAGCAGGTGCGACAGCGCCACCACATACGACGCCGGCTCGTACAGCGACGCGTCCTGCAGCCAGTCCGACCGTCCGCGACCCGGCAGGTCCGGGCACAGCACCCGGAACCGGTCCGAAAGCGCGCGCGCCAGCGGGTCGAAGTCGCGGCCGTTGCGCGTCAGCCCGTGCACGCACACCACCACCGGCGCGTCGGCAGCGCCCCATTCGGCGTAGGCGAGGCTGTGGAACGCGGTGCCCAGCAGGTACCGCACGCTGCCGAGGCGCGGCGCGGGCTGCATTGTTGCGCTGGCCTGCATCGTTGCGCCGGCCTGCATCGTTGCGACCGTCCCGGACCCTGCGGTGGCCGCCGCGGCCGCGGTCGCGCCCGTCATATCACCCCGCGGTCGCGCAGGCCCGCCAGCGCCGCCGGGTCCAGCCCCAGACGCGCGCCTAGCACCTCGTCGGTGTGCTCGCCCAGCAGCGGCGGCGGCAGCCGGTAGTCCGCCGGCGTGGCCGACAGCCGCACCGGGTTGGCGATCACGCGCACCCCGTCCGCGGTCGCGGGATGCGGCATCGTGACCACCATCCCCCTCGCCAGCACCTGCGGGTCGGCGAACACCTGGCCCAGCGTGTTGATCGGCCCGCAGCCGATCTTCTGCGCCTCCAGGCGCTCCACCCACCAAGCCGTCGGATGCGCCGCCAGCACCGGCTCCAGCGTGCGCGTCACCAGGTCGCGATGCTCGACCCGCGCCGCGTTGGTCGCGAACCGCGCGTCCCCGGCCAGCTCGGCCAGCCCGAAACTCTCGCAGAACCGGCGAAACGTCGGATCGTTGCCGATCGACAGCACGACATGGCCGTCCGCGGTCGCGAACACCTGGTAGGGCACGATGTTGGGATGCTGGTTGCCCAGCCGCGCCGGGTCCCGTCCGGTCGCCAGGTAGTTCATGCCCTGGTTCGCCAGCCACGCGACGTGCGTGTCCAGCATGCCGATGTCGATGTGCTGCCCGCCCGCAGCCCTTGCGTCCCCGGCACGCCCCGGCGACGCGCTCTCCAGCCCGCCCGCCGCCAGCCCGCCGGCCGCCGTGCCGCCGCCCGCATCCTGGCCCAGCGTCACCGCGCCCCGCGCCAGCGCGCCGCGTCCGACCACGTCTTCCGCCGCGGCGCGCAGATCCGCCGCCGCCGCAGCCGCGCTCTCCGCCGCGGCGCCGCTCGCCATCGCCGTCTCCCCGGCGCCCGCCAGGCCGCCCTGCCCCGTCGCGTCGCGGTGACGCAGCGCGGCCAGCACGCCGATGCACCCGTACAGCCCGGCGAACAAATCGGCGACCGGGATGCCGACCTTCTGCGGCAGGCCGTCCGGCTCGCCGGTCAGGCTCATCACCCCGCCCATCGCCTGCATCAGCCCGTCGTAGCCGGGCCGCTCCGCATAGGGCCCGGTCTGCCCGAACCCGGTGATCGAGCAGTAGATCAGCCGGGGGAACCGCTCGCGCAGCTGCTCGTAGCCCAGCCCGTAGCGCGCCAGCGCGCCGGCCTTGAAGTTCTCCACCAGCAGGTCGCAGCCCTCGATCAGCCGCAGCGCCAGCGCCTGTCCCTCGGGCCTGGCGATGTCGAGGGTCACCGAGCGCTTGTTGCGGTTCACCCCCACGAAATACGCGCTCTCCGTGGTGCCCGGCATGAACGGCGGCGCGAAGCCGCGCGTGTCGTCGCCGCTGCCCGGCTTCTCGATCTTGATCACGTCGGCGCCGAGGTCGGCCAGCATCTGCACGCAGGTCGGGCCGGCCAGCACGCGGGTCAGGTCGAACACCCGCAGGCCGTTCAGCGGGCCGCTCGGCTCCGTCGCGCTCATCCTGCTCTCCTGCGTCCGCCAGCGGCAGCACCGCGCCTGGCCGGACGTGCTGTCGGTAAACCGCCCCCGGGTGGCTGTCCAGGAGGCTGCCACGGTCCGGCCAACGGCCCGCGCGGGCGAAGGTTCGCACATCCCCGCGTGGACGTCCCGCCGCGCGGCGCTCACATTGCCGCAAGCCGGAGGCTGCCGGCGTGGTGGGACAGCCAGGGAAGCAAGGTTGAGGCTCTGCCTCAAACTCCGCCAAAGGCAGGCCTTTGGAATCCACTACTTGAAGGAAGAATTTCCAAAGACCTCATGCTTGGAAGAAGGGGGGCTTTGACGGGTCCGGGCAGGGTCCGGCCCTGCTGTCTTCCAGCCCCGCCTGGCCACGATGTCGGGCACGTGCGAACCGGCCCGGCGGCGCGCGCGCAGCATCGGCCGCTCGATGCCGAGGAACGACGCGGCAGCCAGCCCCGCGGCCAGAGGCAGCGCCAGCGCGATCCACCGCAGGCTGCCGCGCGCCGCCAGCCCGTCGGCCAGCGCGAACGCCCCCCAATGCCACAGATACAGCGAGTAGCTCGCCCGTCCGACCACGAGCGCCGCGCGGCACTCCAGCGCCTGCCGCCAGCGATGCGTGCTCAGCGCCACCGCCGGCACCAGAACCGCCAACGCCGCGCCCTGCATGGTGGTGCGCAACGCCTCGCGCCCGGCCGGCCCGCCCAGGACCACCCCGGCCTGCCCCGGCAGCGCCGCCGCCCACGCTCCGCCCAGCGCCAGGCTCGCCGCCAGCATTCCCAGCGCCAGCGCCGGCAGCACCCGCGCCGCCGCCAGCCGCGCGGCCCACGCCTGCCGAATCGCCAGCAGCAGCGCCGGCACCGCGCCCCAGGCGATCGAGTCCAGCCGGGTGTCGGTCGCGAGGTACAGCCTGTTGTAGCGGAACGCCGGGTTCGCCTCGATCCGCAGGCAGGCCCACATTCCCGGCCGCGCCCCGAAGCAGTCGTCCAGCAGCCACAGCCGCCACACCAGCGCCGCCGTGCACACCGCGAGGCACAGCGCCAACGCCCCCCAAGCCGCCCCCGCGCCAGGCAGGCGAGCAGCGCCACCGGCCAGACCAGGTAGAAATGATCCTCCACGGACAGCGACCACAGGATGTTGAACGGATGCCTCACCCCCGGCAGCGACGAGCGATACCCGATGACCAGCTGGTAGTAGTTGCTGCCCTGGCCCAGCGCCGCCGCCCAGCCGCCCTGCCCGATCCACCCGCCCGCGAAGGCGAACGCGCCGCCCGCCAGCACGACATAGGCGAACCACGCCGGCACCAGCCGCAGCAGCCTGCGCCGGTAGAACCCGCCTAAGGCCACCCGGCCGTCCCGCCGGTGCTGGGCCACGATCTGCCGGGTGATGAGGAAGCCGCTCACCGCGAAGAACACCGTGACCCCGAGCCCGCCCGGCACCGCGCGCTCCAGCCCCGCATGCGAGGCCACCACCAGCAGCACCGCGATCGCGCGCAGGCCGTCCAGCGCCGGCAGATACCCCTGCCCGGCCGGATCGGGACACACTGCCGGCATCCCGTAGGTCGGCGCCCCGAAGCTTGGCGCCCCGGAGCTTGGCGGCCCGGAGCTTGGCGCCCGGGATGCGCCCGCGACGGCGCCGGCACCGCCCCGGGCTCGAGGCGGGGCCGCGTGCGCCACACTCGGTCCGGGCATGAACGGATCTTCAGGTGACGGGATCGGTGCCATGGGTGCATCCACTGCTCGTGCGCGACGTTAATGCATCGCCACGATCCGCGCGAGCCGTTCACGCGCTCTGCAACCGCAGATTGGCTCGCCGCCGGGATGACGCCGGACTATGCTCCGGCAGGGACACAGGGAGCGCCCAGACCAATGCCCAGGAAGGAGCCGGAGATTCCCTCCAAGCTCAGGCCGGACCAGAGCGACTACCCGTTCGACCTCGACACCGCCCTGCTCAGCGTGATCGGCGTGCGCGCCAGCGTGCCCGCCGACGCCTTCACCGCGGGCGCGCTCGGCACGGAGCGCGACGGCTCCGGCGTCGTGATCGCCGGCGGCCTGGTGCTGACCATGGGCTACCTGGTGCTGGAAGCCGAGACGATCTGGCTCACTACGGCGAATGGCGGGGCGGTGCAGGGCCACGCCCTGGGCGTGGACGCCGAGAGCGGCTTCGCCATCGTGCAGCCGCTCGGGCGTCTGAACGCCCCGGCGCTGGAGTTCAGCACCACGCAGGGTCCCGAGGTCGGCTCCACAGCGATCCTGGCCGCGCAGGGCGGCATGACCCGCGCGATCGAGACCCACGTGATCGCGCGCCAGGAGTTCGCCGGCTACTGGGAGTACGTGCTCGACGACGCGATCTTCACGGCACCCGCGCACCCGTTCTGGGGCGGCGCCGCGCTGATCGGCCAGGATGGCCGCCTGCTCGGCGTGGCGTCTCTGATCCTGCAGCAGGGCGACGCCCGCGGCCGGCGCGTCGACATGAACATGGTGGTGCCGATCGCCCGGCTGCTGCCGATCCTGGACGACCTGCGCACGCTGGGCCGGGTCAACCGCCCGCCGCGGCCCTGGCTCGGCATCTACGCCATGGAGGACGACGACACGATCGTGGTGGGCGGCCTTGCCGATGGCGGGCCGGCGGAGAAGGCCGGGCTGATGGTCGGCGACCGCGTGCTGGCCGTGGGCGAGGAGGAGATCCGCGAGCTGTCCGCGCTGTGGCGCCGCGTCTGGTCGGTGGGCGACGCCGGCGCCGAGGTGGCGCTGCGCATCGGCCGGCTCGGCGCCGAGATGGACATCGCCGTCATCTCGGCCGATCGCGACACCTTCCTGCGCGCGCCGCTGATGCACTGAGCGCAGCGCCGCCGCCCGCACCCCCGGCCCGGCAAACCGGCCGGGCGCACTCACGACGACAGGGCGGCGGCGCGGCCGCTTCGCGTTTCGTCAGCAGTCCGCCCGGCCCGGCAACCCGCCTGAACCATCGCAAACAGGAGACCAGAATGCCGCACTCCCGCACCATCCTGACCCCGGCCCGGGTCGCCGCCACGGTGCTGCTCGCGCTGCTCGGCGGCTGCGCGGGCGCCCCGGCGGTGATCGGCCCGCAGGTCGCGGAAGGCTACGGCTACGTGTGCGCCGCGGGCGTCTATCAATGCCGCCTGCCGCAGCAGGTGCGCGTTGGCGAGCACTGCTCCTGTCCCGGGCTCGGCGCGCCGTCGTTCGGCTACGTGCACTGACCCAGAAACGCCGCCGCTGACCTGAGGCGGACGTGCGTCCGCCTGAGGCAGAGGGGACTTGGCGGCACGGGGCGGCAGGCAAGGCCGGGCTCTCCCTCCGCTGCCCTTCCAACGACCCAAACGGGTCGTCGGACCCTTTGGCGGCTACGCCCGGACCCGCCAGCCTGAGGCCTTTGGAAGCCACTCTCTCAAGGAATGGATTCCAAAGGCTTGCCTTTGGCGGAGTTTGAGGCAGAGCCTCAACCTTGCTTCCTCCGGTCCGGGGTCCGTCCAGCAAACCGCCCCGCGACCCCTGGCGTGCCCGCGCTCGCCCGTGCACGATCCGCCGCAATGCGCCTCGTCCGCATCCTCCTGTCCGGGCTGATCGGCCTGCTCCTCCTGGCCGCCGCCTGCGTGGTCGCCGTGGTGTGGCTGACCCTGCCGCCGCGACGACTGGAGGTGCGCGTCGCCGCGCTCTCCGCCCCTGTGCACGTCACCCTCGACGGCGACGGCATCCCCAGGATCCAGGCCGCCACCGAAACCGACGCCGCCACCGCGCTCGGCGTCCTGCATGCCCGCGACCGCCTGGGGCAGATGACCCTGCTGCGCGCGGTGGGCTCCGGCCGCCTGGCGGAGCTGGTGGGGCCGAGCGCCGTGCCGCTGGACCGCATGATGCGCACCCTGGGCCTGCGCCGCCTCGCCGAGGCCGACGCCGCCGCGGCCGGTTCCGAGCTGCGCGCGGTGCTGGAGGCCTATGCGCGCGGCGTCAACGCCTGGACCGCCGCACGCGGGCGCCTCGCCTCGCTGGACGCGCCGCTGCTCGGGCCGCCTGCGGCATGGACGCCCGCCGACACCATGCTGTGGGGCCGCATCCTCGCGCTGTGGCTGTCCGGCAACGAGCGGGCGGAGCTGGCACGCCTCGCCGTCGCCGCGCACATGGACCTTGCGCATGTCCTCCAGCTCTGGCCGGTGCAGCGCGACGCCCTGCCCGCGAACGCCCCGGTCCCGGCCGACGATCCGGCGTCCGCCCCCGACGCATCAACGCCCGCTTCCGTGCCCGTCGCTCCCTTACCCGCCGCCTCTGTGCCCGTCGCTCCCGTGCCCGTCGCCCCAGACCCCGCGCGCGACCCGGACCAGCGGCACGCCGCCCTCGCCGCCGGCCGCCTGCTCGCGGCGCTGCCGTCGTTCCCCGCGCCCTTCACCCAGCCCGCCGAGGAATCCGACGAGTGGGCCGTGGACGGACGGCGCAGCGGCACCGGCGCGCCGCTGCTCGCCGGCGACCCGCACCTGGCGCTCGGCTTCCCCGACCTGTGGTACCTGGCCCGCATCGACACCCCGGCCGGCACGCTGGCCGGCGCCACCGCTCCCGGCACGCCGTTCCTGGTGATCGGCCGCAACAGCCGCATCGCCTGGAGCTTCACCACCGCCGGCGTCGACACCCAGGACCTGTTCCGCGAGACCGTGCTGCCCGACGGCCGCTACGCCACCCCGGACGGCCCCGCCGAGTTCACCCGGCGCGACGAGACCATCCACGTCCGCGGCGGCGCCGACATCGTGCTGCACGTGCGCGAGACCCGCCACGGCCCGGTGGTCAGCGACCTCGACGCCGTCGCCGACCCACCCGCCGCGGTCCCGATGCATGGCATGCAGCCCCCCGTGCTGGCCGCCGCGATGGAGAACCTGCGCGCGCCGGCCGCCGCCGCCGGGCTGCTGGCGCTGAACCGGGCGCGCGACGTCGACGAGGCCGGCCGCGCCGCGCCGCTGCTCGCGACCCCGGTGCAGAACCTCCTGGTGGCCGACGCCGCGCGCATCGCCCTGTTCACCACCGGCCAGGTGCCGGTCCGCCGCGCCGGCGGCGCCAACGCATTCGGCGCCGGCGCGCTGCCCGCCGACGGCGCCGACGGCGCGCATGACTGGGTGGGCGACGCCAGCGGCCCGGCGCTTCCGCGTTTCGTGGCTCCCGCCGGCGGCGTGCTGGTCAACGGCAACGAGCCCACGGTCGGCGTCGACTTCCCCGTCTTCCTCGGCCGTGACACCGACGGCGACTGGCGCGCGCGGCGCATCCGCGAGCGCCTCGCCTCGCTGCCCCGCCCCGACGCCGCCGCCTTCGCCGCGATGCAGGCCGACACCGGCAGCACGTTCGCCCACGCCCTGCTGCCCGTGCTGCGCGCGGCCGCCATCCCCGCCGGCCCTGCCCGCCGGGCGCAGGACCTGCTGCGCGGCTGGGACGGCACGATGGCGGCCGACGCGCCGCAGCCGCTGGTGTTCAACGCCTGGGTGCAGCGTTTCGTGGCCGACATCCTGGCCCGGCACGGGGTCGACGCGGGCCAGCGCGGCTCGTGGGAGGATTTCGCCGCCGCCCTGCTGGTCCCGCCGCACGCCGACGCCGCGTTCTGGTGCGCCGGTCCCTGCGCGCCCGCCCTGGCCGCCGCCCTCGCCGAGGCGACCGACTCCCTCGCCGCGCGGTTCGGCCCCGATCCTGCCGCCTGGCGCTGGGGCGACGCCCACCAGGCGGTGTTCGCCGACCCGGTGCTCGGCGCCCTGCCGGGGCTGGGCTGGCTGACCACGCACCGCATCGCCGTGCCTGGCGACGACACCACCCTGTTCCGCGGCGGCGACGGCGTGCTCGGCCGCTTCGAGTCCCGCCACGGCGCCGGCTATCGCGGGGTGTACGACCTCGCCGACCTCGACCGCAGCCGCTTCATGATCGCTCCCGGCGAAAGCGGCCATCCCTGGAGCCGGTTCGCATGGAACATGCTGCGGCGCTGGGCGGACGGCGCTACCATCCCGCTCGGCCCGACCCCAGATAGGGTCACAGCGACCGTGGAGCTGATGCCATGACCAGGACCTGGCCCGACGACCTGATGTTTCGCGGCGTGATCGGCCGCCGCGTCGTGTCCTGGGGCATCGACGCCGTGCTACTGGGCGTGGCGCTGCTGGCGCTGCACGTGGCGCTGCTGGCGATCGGGCTGCTGACCCTCGGCCTGGGCCTGCCGCTGCTCGCCGTGCTGCCGGCAGCACCGTTCCTCTACACCTGGCTGTGCGTCGCGAGCTTCGCCGCCACCCCCGGCCAGGCGCTCGCCGGCCTTTCCGTGCGCAGCGACGCCACGCTGGAGCCGCCGGACGGCCTGCAGGCGCTGCTCTACACCGCGGGGTATTGGCTGACCCTGGCGTCGGGCGGCCTGCTGCTCGCCGTCGCCCTGGTCACGCCGCGCCACCGCGCCCTGCACGACATGCTGGGCGGCGTGGTCCTGGCGCGCGCCGACGCGCTCGCCCCGGACCGCTCCGGCGCGGCGCGCGGCGCGGCCATCTGACGTCCATGTCGCGCCCCACCGTCCCTGCGACGCCCGACGTTGCCGGCGCCCGCCTGTCCTACAAGCCGCCGCGCCGGCCGCAGTTCTTCTACACCACCGCGCCGCTGCCCTGCCCGTACGTGGCCGGCCGCACCGAGCGCAAGGTGGTCACCGAGATCACCGGCCCCGACGCCGACGCCCTGCACGACCGCCTGTCGCGGGCCGGCTTCCGCCGCAGCCACAACATCGCCTACGCGCCGGTCTGCCCGTCCTGCAACGCCTGCATCCCGATCCGCATCCCCGAGGCCAGCTTCGCGCCGGACCGCACCCTGCGCCGCATCGCCCGCACCAACGCCGCCGTCATCGGCACCGAGGTCGCCTCGCGCGCCACCGCCGAGCAGTTCGCCCTGTTCCAGCGCTACCAGCAGGCCCGCCACGGCGAGGGCGACATGGCCACCATGAGCTTCTACGACTATCGCGCCATGGTGGAGGACACGCCGATCGAGACCTTCCTGGTCGAGTTCCGCGACCCCGACGACCAGCTCATCGGCGCCTGCCTCGCCGACCGCCTCGGCGATGGCCTGTCCGCGGTGTACAGCTACTTCGCCCCCGAGCACGACCGCCGCTCGCTCGGCACCTTCGCCATCCTGTGGCTGATCGCGCGCGCCAAGGCGCTCGGCCTGCCCTACGTCTATCTCGGCTACTGGGTGCCGGAGAGCCGCAAGATGGCCTACAAGGCCCGTTTCCGCCCGAGCGAGATCCTCTCCGGCGGCGCCTGGCGACCCCTCACCGACGCCGACATCGCGACGAGGTCAGCCCCGGTCGCCAGCCTGGTGCCGGAGACAATGGGCTAGACGCGCAGCGAGTGAGACCGGGCTTTCTCTCTGCGGCTCGCGCCAACGGCCCATGTGGGCCGTTGGAACCTTCGGACAGCTATGCTCAGACCCGCAAAGGTTTCCTTCTTCAAGCAGACGGCCTTTGAGAACCTTCTCTGGGCGTGTGCCACGTCTCGCAGGTTGGGCAAGCTTCGAGAGGCCGGTCCAGGAGGCCCGGCCCTTGGCGGAGTCCAGGGGCGGAGCCTTTGCCTTGCCCGCCTCTCCGCTCCTCAGATCTGCGACTCCGGCAGGTGCACCATCAGCCCGTCCAGCTCCGGCGTCATGTCGATCTGGCAGCTCAGCCGGCTGTTCGGCTTGCGCTCGCTTGCGGTGCTGTCGAGCATGTCGTCCTCGTCCTGCTTGCGTGGCGGCACCTTCGCCTCCCAGGCCGGGTCGACATAGACGTGGCACGTCGCGCACATCGCGTTGCCGCCGCACTCCGCGACGATCCCGTCGATCCCGTCGTTGATCGCGGCCTGCATGACACTGATGCCGGGGCGCGCGTCCACGACCTGCTGCGAGCCGTCGGCGCTAACGAAGGTAAGGCTGGCCATACGGTGCTCTCCTGCTGTGCCCCAAGGGTCGGAGATCACCGCGCAGGCGTCAACACGACTTCAAACAAGCGCCAGCGGCAGCGAGACAGCAAGCAGGTCCAGGCTCTGCCCGGCCCACCAGAGGCTCCCTCCCCCAGCGTGGGGGCCTACGGAAGTCCTTTCTTTTAAAAAACGGATTCCAAAGGCTCGCCTTTGGCGGAGTCCAGAGGCAGAGCCTCTGGCCTTGCTTGCCTGCCTGATCCGGGAGCCCTGGAGCCGGCCGCCACCGCCTGCTCCAGCACGTCCTCCATCGCCGCGATGCAGGACCGGTCGCCGAACGCCCGGTGCCGTCCTGCGCGCACCTTCGCCGCGGCCAGCGCCCGCGCCTTGCCGTCGCGGCCCAGCCGCACCGCCAGCGCCACGTAGTCGTCCACGCTCGCGGCGATCAGCTCCGGCGCGCCGATGCGGGCCAGGATCGCCGCGGTGTGCCGGCTGCGCATCAGCGAGCCCGGCAGCGTCACCACCGGCAGCGCCTGCGCCAGGCCGTCCAGCGTCGATTTGCCGCCCGACCAGCCGGGCGTGTCCAGCACCACGTCGCACGCCCCGATCGCCGCCACGAATGCGTCCGCGCCGAGCGAGGGCAGGAACACGCAGTGCCGCCCCGCCTCCAGCCCGCACGCCGCGAACGCCCGCTCCAGCCGCGCACGGAACAGCGCCGTGACCTCGGGCGCCCGCGCGAACTCGATGAACACGAGCTGACAGTCGCCCACGCCGGCCGCGATGCGCGCGAACACCGCGTCGTGCATCGGCCGGTACTTGTACAACGCCTGCCCCGACCAGTACACGACCGCGCCTTCCCGCAGCCCCAGCGACGCCCTCGATGCCGGCGCCGCTGCGCAGACCTCCGGCTCGTAGCAGGTGCCCAGGTTGGGCAGGCGCACCAGCCGCTCGGTGTAGTGCGCGTCGCCGTCCGCCGGCTCCATCAGCGCGCTCGACAGGAACAGGTCGATGCTCCCCATCCCCGACGTGACAGGATGCCCCCACGACATCGCCTGCACCGGCGCCAGGCGCTGCGCCGCCAGGTGCGCCGCCACCGGGTCCATGCCGATCTCGGGATACAGCACCACGTCTGGCTCGCTCGCCAGCACCGCCGCGCGCCACGCCGCGAGCGGCCGCGCGCCCGCCACGAACCGGTCGGCCAGCGCCGCCGCCCGCGCCGTCACCGCGTCGCTGTCGGTCCCGGTGTGGAACGCGCTGACCACGAAGCGGGCGCGGTCGAGATGCTCCAGCCAGCCGCGCAGCAGCAGCGACCAGACCGTGTGGCGGCAGAAGAAGCCGCTCACCACCGCCACCCGGATGCGCCCGTCCGCACGCGGCCGCGTCGTCGGCGCCGCACCGTATGCCGCCGCCACCAGACGGCAGCACAGCGCGCCATAGGCCGCCTGCAGCGCCCGGTCGTCGCGTCCCTGGTACGCCAGGAAGAACGGCGGGCTGCTCCCCACCCCGGCCGCCAGCCCGCCGGTCGCGCCCTCCCGCTCCGCCGCCGCCGCCAGCGCCGACAGCTCCGCCGCATACTCCGCGCGTCTGCGCCCGATCTCGGCCTCGTCGCGGTACAGCATCGGCAGCCGCGACGCGCACAGACCGAACCGAGCCGGGCCGTCGTCCGGCCGCAGCGCCAGCGCCGCGCGGTAGCTGTCCGCCGCCTCGTCGGCGAGGTTGCGCGCCAGCGCCACGCAGCCGAGGTTGTGGTGCGCCCCCGCCAGCGCCGGATCGTCGCGGATCGCCGCACGGTGGCTGTCCGCCGCCTCCGCCAGCATTCCCAGCCGGTGCAGCGCCACCCCCAGGTTGGTCCGTGCCTCGGCAAACACCGGCCGCCGCGCCACCGCCTCGCGGAACAGCGCCGCCGCCCCCGCCGCGTCGCACCCCGCCAGCGCCAGGCAGCCCAGGTTGTACCAGGCCTCCGTCCGCTCCGGGTCGATCGCCACGCAGCGCCGCAGCGCCTCCGCCGCCCCCGCCTCGCCCGCTGTCGACAGCGCGTTGCCCAGCCGCAGCCAAGCATCCGCCGACCCCGGCGCCAGCGCCACCAGCCGCCGGCACGCCGCCACCGCCTCGCCCGCTTCGCCCGCCGCCAGCAGCGACGCCGCCAGGTTGCCCAGCATCGGCGCCGAGTCCGGCCGCAGCGACACCGCCCGCCGGTGCGACGCCACCGCCTCCACGAGCCGCCCCAGCCGGTGCAGCGCGTTGCCGAGGTTCGCGTGCACGAACGCCCGCTCGGGGCCGGCCGCGATCGCCCGCCGGATCAGCGCCACCGCTGCTTCGCCGTCGCCCCGCTGGTCGGCGAGCACGCCCATCATGTGCAGCGCGTCCGCATCCCCCGGCGCCTGCGCCAGAACCGCCCGGTACGCCGCCTCGGCCCCGTCCAGGTCGCCCCGCTCGTGCAGCGCCAGCCCCGCCTCGAACATCGGCAACTCCCGGTTCGCAGCCACCCTGCGCCTTGGCGGTTAATCCAGGGTGAGCAAGCAAGGCTGGGCTCTGCCCAGACCCGCCAGGGGCGAGCCGCCCCTGGACCGGCATGACGAAGGCAGCCCGTCGCGCCCCGGACCCGAACAGGATGTTTCCAAAGGGCTCGCCTTTTGGCGGAGTTTGAGGCCCATGCTTGAAGGCGGGGCCTCAACCTTCCTGCCGCTTGCCTCACCCCGCCGCCCGGGCCAAAACCCCGGCCATGGCCCCGCCTCTGCTCCACCTCCAGGACATCCGCCTCTCGCTCGGCACCGCGCCCCTGCTCGACGGCGCGGAGTTGGCGGTCGGCGCCGGCGAGCGCCTGTGCCTCGTCGGCCGCAACGGCTCGGGCAAGTCCACGCTGCTCAAGATCGCCGCCGGCCAGATCCTGCCCGACAGCGGCACCCGCTTCCTCCAGCCCGGCGCCACGCTGCGCACCATGGCGCAGGAACCCGACTTCGGCGACGTCGCCACCACGCTCGACTACGTGCTGGACGGCCTCGGGCCCAACGACGACCCCTACCGCGGCCGCGCCCTGCTCGACCGCCTCGGCCTCGACGGCACCGAGCACCCCGGCAACCTGTCCGGCGGCGAGGCCCGACGCGCCGCCCTCGCCCGCGCGCTGGCGCCGTCCCCTGACATCCTGCTGCTCGACGAGCCGACCAACCACCTCGACCTCCCCGCCATCGAGTGGCTGGAGTCCGAGCTGGGCTCGCAGCGGGCCGGCATCGTGCTGATCAGCCACGACCGGCGGATGCTGCAGAACCTGTCGCGCAACGTCGCCTGGCTGGACCGCGGCATCGTCCGCCGTCTCGACCAGGGTTTCGCCGCGTACGAGGCGTGGCGCGACGAGGTGCTGGAGACCGAGGAGAGCGACCAGCACAAGCTCGGCCGCCAGATCAGGCGGGAGGAGGACTGGATGCGCTACGGCGTGACCGCGCGCCGCAAGCGCAACGTCCGCCGCGTCGGCGAGCTCGCCGCCTTGCGCCAGGCGCACCGCGACGGGCGCAAGTCCTCTGGCAGCCTCAAGCTGGAGGCCGCGTCCGCGGAGATCTCCGGCAAGCTGGTCGCGGTCGCCGAGCACGTCTCCAAGTCCTACGGCGAGCGCTCCGTCGTCGCCGACCTGTCCCTGCGCATCCTGCGCGGCGACCGCACCGGCATCGTCGGCCCGAACGGCGCCGGCAAGACCACGCTGCTGAACCTGCTGACCGGCCGCCTCGCCCCCGACTCCGGCGAGGTCACGGTCGGCGCGTCGCTCGAAATGGTCACGCTCGACCAGCTCCGCGCCACGCTCGACCCCGCGGTCACCCTGCAGGACACGCTCACCGGCGGCGGCGGCGACCAGGTCATGGTCGCGGGGCAGAAGCGCCACGTCATCGGCTACATGAAGGACTTCCTGTTCCGCCCGGAGCAGGCGCGCACCCCGGTCGGCGTGCTCTCCGGCGGCGAGCGCGGCCGCCTGATGCTGGCCTGCGCCCTGGCCCGCCCGTCCAACCTGCTGGTGCTCGACGAGCCCACCAACGACCTCGACCTGGAGACCCTCGACCTGCTTCAGGAGATGCTCGGCGAGTACAAGGGCACGGTCCTCCTGGTCAGCCACGACCGCGACTTCCTCGACCGCGTGGTCAGCTCCACCCTGGCCGCCGAGGGCGACGGCGCCTGGGTCGAGTACGCCGGCGGCTACTCCGACATGCTGGTGCAGCGCGGCACCCCCGCGCCTACCCCTGGCAACGCCGCCACACCCGCATTGCGGGCCAATGGCCGCCGTACGCCCACCGGCGGTCCCGCCCGGCCCAGGATGTCGTTCCGCGACCAGCGCGACCTCGCCGAGCTCCCCCTGCAGATGGAGAAGCTCCAGGCCGAGGCCGCCCGCCTGCGCGCCACCCTCTCCGACCCCGCGCTCTACGGTCGCGACCCGAAGAGATTTACCGCCGCCTCCGCCAGCCTCGCCGCCGCGGAGACCCAGCTCCAGGCGGCGGAGGAACGCTGGCTCAGCCTGGAGATGCAGCGCGAGGCCATCGCCGAGGCGTGATGCGGCGGAGTTTACGAGCGGCGACGTGGAAGCAAGCAAGGCTGGGCTCTGCCCAGACCCGCCAAAGGCCGAGGCCTTCGGAAACCGATTTACTTAAGCGATTGTTTCCAAAGGCGAGCCTTTGGCGGAGTTTGAGGCAGAGCCTCAACCTTGCTTGCCTGTCTCACCTGCGAAGTAGCATGGCGGATATGTCGCGATCACCGCCGCCTCGGCCGCGGCCGTCCCGCTCATGCCGAGCGCGTGCCGACGCTCCTCGACATGCTCCGGGTCCAGCATCCGGTAGCGCCGCCAGCCATGGTCGACGCACTTGAACTGCGTGCCGTAGGTCTGCGGCTGTCCCTGGAGCATCGCCACGCGATCGAACAGCTTGGCATAGTCGTCCGGCGCCACCAGCCGCGCCTGCACCGCCGCCGTCATGCGCCCCAGCGTCGCCTGCATCAGCGGCAGGTTCTCCGTGGCGTGCTGCACCACGCCCCAGGCCGCCCTCGACGCCGCCTCGCCCACCCGGTCCGAGGTGAACCACCCCTGCATGGGCATCAGCGCCACCAGCGCCGCCTGGTCCTCCGCATCCTGCTCGTTGATCTCGTGCCACATCGCCGCCGAGGCCGGCACGCGCTCCGCCTCGGGCAGCCACGACAGGGCGATGCCGGGCAGCACTCCCCGCCCCGCCTGATCAAGCGCGCCGAGCCGCACGAGCCGCTCCGCCAGGTCGCCTGGCGGCCCCGCGCTCGCCTGCGCGTCCCGTACCCGCTGCAGCGCCTGGTGCACCGGCAGGATCGCCTGCTCGGCCGCGCCTGTCATGGCCGCCGCGCTCCCGGAAGCGAGAACCCCGACGAGCAGAACCGCGAACGCTTGCCTGCCACCCACCGGAGTCCTCCCGCTGCCCAGCGCATGCTTTGTCGCCGGCCCTGTTCCATGCCAATCACCGAGCCATGACCGACCCGCACGATACCGCAGACTGGCACGCCGCCAACCGCGCCGCCTGGGACGAGTCCGTCCCCATCCACGTCCGCTCCGCCTTCTATGACGTGGCCGCCCTGCGCGCCGGAACCGCCCAGCTCTATCCGATCGAGCGCGAGGAGCTCGGCCCGGTCTCCGGCCTCGACGTGCTTCACCTGCAATGCCATTTCGGCTACGACAGCCTCGTCCTCGCGCGCGACGGCGCCCGCGTCACCGGCCTGGACTTCTCCCCCGCCGCGATCGGCGCCGCCCGCGACCTGGCGCGCGACCTCGGCCTCGCCGGGCGCGCCCGCTTCGTCGAGGCCGACCTCCACGATGCTGTGCGCGCCATCGACGCCCCCGCCGGCTTCGACCTCGTCTTCGTGAGCTGGGGCGCGCTGATGTGGCTCCCCGACATCGAACGCTGGGCCGCCATCGTCGCGCATTTCCTCCGGCCCGGCGGCCGCCTCTACCTCGCGGACGGCCATCCCTGCGCCCTCGCCCTGCGCTGCGACGCCGGCGTGCCCGACATCGTGCTGCGCCCCGACACGCCGTATTTCAGCCCCGGCCCCCACCTGTCCGACGACCCCGCCGACTACGCCGACGAGACCGCGGTGCTGGCCAACACCCGGATGTACACGTTCCAGCACACCCTCGCCGCGATCGTCACCGCGCTGGCCCAGGCCGGACTCGCCCTGGAGTTCCTGCACGAGCACGACGCCGTGCCCTGGCGCCTGTACGACGGCCTGCGCGCCGACCCGGACCGGATGTTCCGCTGGCCGCACCGGGCGTGGCTGCCGCTCGCCTTTTCGATGTCCGCGCGCCGGGCCTGACGGCCGCGGCAAGGCAGCAAGCAAGGCTGGGCTCTGCCCAGACCCGCCAGGGCGAGCCGCCCTGGACTGGCCTTTCCTAAGAGGCAGGTCCAGGGGCGGCTCGCCCCTGGCGGAGTTTGAGGCAGAGCCTCAACCTTGCTTCCTTCCCGCGCACGGGGCACCGCCTGCCCGGTTCCCGCCTGCCCCGCTTCGCGCTACGCTCCCCGCGCCCCGACGCGAACCGGGGTCACTGCACGGAGGACCGCGATCATGGCAACGGCAGTGGCAGGCGGATCGCGTTCCTGGCTCGACCGCCTCTGGGCCTCGATCGCCGACCGGGGCACGCCCTACGCCCCCGTCCCCGACCCCGGCGCCGACCCGCTCGACCGTGCCCGCCTGCTCACCCATGCCATGCTGTCGCAGCGCGGCGAGGCCTCCGGCGCCGCCATCGCCCGCGAGCTGCAGGCCGCCGCCCGCGCGCTGTCCGACCCGCAGCTCTTGGAGTTCTATCGCTTCCTCGCCGACGGCTTCGGCCCCGATCCCGACGCCCTGCGCCATGCCGCCGAGGCCTATCTCGCCAGCCCCGACCCGCACACCGCGTCGCGGCTGTTCGATGCCGCGGAGCCCGCACGCCAGGAGCTGCTGCGCCGGATGAACATGAGCCCGGGCGGCACCGCGGCGCTGGTGTCGATGCGCCGCGACCTGCTGGCGCGCGCGCGCCACGACCCGGCGATCCGCCCGCTCGACACCGACCTGCGCCACCTGTTCGGCTCGTGGTTCAACCGCGGCTTCCTGGAGCTGCGCCGCATCGACTGGCAGACCCCGGCCGCGACCCTGGAGAAGCTCATCGCCTACGAGGCCGTGCACGAGATCGCCGGCTGGGACGACCTGCGACGCCGCCTCGCCCCCGACCGCCGCTGCTTCGCCTTCTTCCACCCGGCGCTGCCCGGTGAGCCGCTGATCTTCGTCGAGGTGGCGCTCACCGAGGGCCTGGCCACCGCGGTGCAGCCGCTGCTCGCCCGCGACGACGACACCGACGCCGCCACGCTGGACGCCGAGCGCCGCGCCCGCGCCGCGCGCGCCGACACCGCGATCTTCTACTCGATCTCCAACTGCCAGGATGGCCTGCGCGGCGTCTCCTTTGGCAACTTCCTCATCAAGCAGGTGGTGGAGGAGCTGAAGACCGAGCTGCCGCAGCTGCGCCGCTTCGCCACCCTCTCGCCGGTGCCCGGCTTCCGCCGCTGGATGGAGCAGCGCCTCGCCGACGCCGCCCGCACCGCCGACGCGACGGCTTCCGCGGCCCCCGCCGCGGCTCCGCCCGACGTCGCCGTCACGGCGGAGTCGGCCGCCGCCGGCCCGCCCGGTGCCCGCACGCCCGGCGACGGCCCCGTCGTCCCGCCGCTGCTGCGCGACGACGAGATCGAGGCGCTGCGCGCCGCCGGCGAGCCCGGCGACGACTCGCTCTCCCTGTGGCGCGGCGCGCTGGCGGCGGCGCCCTGGTTCGAGGATGCGGCGGCGGCCGAGGCGGTCCGCCGCCCGCTGCTGCGGCTGTGCGCCGCCTACCTCACCGACAGCCGCGACGGAAGCGGCCCCGCCGACCCGGTCGCGCGCTTCCACCTCGGCAACGGCGCGCAGCTGGAGCGCATCGACTGGCTCGGCAACGTCGCCCCGCGCGGCATCAGCGAGTCCTACGGCCTGATGGTGAACTATCTCTACGCCCCCGACCGCATTGAGGCGAACCACGAGAACTTCGTCCACGGCAAGGTCGCGCGTTCCGCGGTGGTCGACGCCCTGCTTGAACCGCCGCGTCCGGGCGGGGCCAAGCGCCCGCTGATCCCGAGCTTCGGGTTGCTGCGCGGCGAGTAGCAGGCAGGGCCGGAGGCGCCGCCTCCGACGGAGTGCGGAGGCAGAGCCTTCGGCCCTGCTTTCTGTCTCCCCCTCCCGCCCCGACTGCTCTAGACCGGAACGGCAAGCCGCCCGCCCGCCCGACACCGGAGCGTGACAAGGCCGGCGCGAGGGAGGAATCCGACGATGTCGATCGCTGCCCAGACCGCGCCCCTGTCCCGGACGGTGCGCACGCCGCTCGACTCGCAGCAGATCATCGGCTTCTGGGCCGCCTGGTTCGGCTGGGCGCTCGACGGCATGGACAGCGTGATCTACGCCCTCGTGCTCAGCCCGGCGCTGACCGAGCTGCTGCCCCGCTCCGGCATCGCCGCGACCCCGGCCACCATCGTCTCCACCGGCTCGATCCTGTTCGCCATCTTCCTGGTCGGCTGGGGCCTCTCCTTCATCTGGGGGCCGATCGCCGACAAGTACGGACGCACCCGCACGCTGGCCGCCACGGTGATGATCTACGCCGTGTTCACCGGCGCCGCCGCCCTGTCGCAGAACGTCTACGAGCTGGGGCTGTTCCGCTTCCTCGCCGGCATCGGCATCGGCGGCGAATGGGCGATGGCCGGCACCTACGTCGCCGAGTCCTGGCCGGAGGATCGCCGCAAGATGGGCGCCGGCTGGCTGCAGACCGGATACTACGCCGGCTTCTTCATGGCCGCCGCGCTGAACCTCACCGTCGGCGCGACCTACGGCTGGCGGGCGATGTTCCTGTGCGGCCTGGCGCCCGTCGTCGTCTCGCTCGTCACCCTGTTCAAGGTCGAGGAGCCGAAGCGCTGGGTGCAGGCGCACGACCCGAACGCGCCCGCCCTCCGCAGGGTAAGCCCGCTCGCCCGCATCTTCCAGGCGCCCTACCGCGGCCGCACGCTGAGCATGTCGCTGCTGCTCACCGTCGCCGTGATCGGCCTGTGGGCCGGCTCGGTCTACGTCCCCACCGCCTCGATCCAGCTCGCCCGGCGTGCCGGCATCACCGCCAGCGGCCCGGTGATCGCCTCGCTGTGCACCGGCCTGCTCTCCATCGGCACCATCCTCGGCTGCATCGCGGCGCCGATCCTCGCCGAGCGCCTCGGCCGCCGCCGCGCGCTGTCGATCTACTTCGCCGGCATGCTCGTCACCATCCCGCTCGCCTTCGGCTGGGCCTTCTACCTGCCCAACGCTCAGGCGATGCCGGTCTTCCTGGTCGTGCTGTTCTTCCTCGGCATGTCGGGCGGCAACTTCGCGATGTTCAGCCTCTGGCTGCCAGAGCTGTTCGGCACCGAGGTCCGCGCCACCGCGTTCGCGTTCTGCACCTCGGTCGGGCGCTTCATCGGCGCCATCGTCAACTTCGCCCTCGCCGCCGCAGTCAACGGCATGGGCACGCTGGGCACCCCGGTGGCGCTCACCGCGATCGCGTTCGGCGTCGGCCTGCTGGTGATCCCGTTCGCCACCGAGACGGTGGGCACGCGGCTGCCGGACTGAGCCGGGCGAGTCCGGCAGGCAAGGCCGGGCTCTGCCCGGACCCGCCAGGGGCGAGCCGCCCCTGGACCGGCTTCTCTTAAGGATTGGACTCCAAAGGCTTGCCTTTGGCGGAGTTTGAGGCAGAGCCTCGACCTTGCTTGCTGCCTTCAGGCCGGCGACAGCCGCCCAGCCTCCGCGTAGGCGGTCACACCCGCCGCGCGCACCGGCTCCAGCGTCCCTGGCGCGAGCTGCGTGGAGATCTCCGCCAGCCGGTGCGCTGCCGCCACGATCCGCCCGAGCGCCTGCACCTGGCCTGCCACGCCCACCTCGTCGAGCAGCGCGTGGAACTCCCGCTCCAGCGCCGGCACCACGTGCGCGCTGCCGAGGCTCACGTCGTCGAGCCACGCCGGTGCGCCCAGCGTGATGTCGAGCTGGTTGCCGAAGAAGAACAGCAGCGACCCGTCGCGGTCGTGCACCGGCGAGATGAACAGCAGGTTCCAGAACATCGAGCCGTCGCGCCGGTAGTTCACGATCCAGTCGATGCAGCCCTGCCCGGCCTCCAGGCACGCCCGGATGCGCCGTGCCGAGGCCCGGTCGGTCTGCGGCCCCTGCAGGAAGCGGCAGTTTCGGCCGACGATGTCCTCCGGGCCGTAGCCGGTCAGCGCCGCGAACGCCGCGTTGGCCGCGACCATCGGGCAGTCCGGCAGATGCGGGTCCGACAGCACCATCGGCGCCGAACTGTGCAGCATCGCCGTGGTCAGCGCCTCGCGGATCGCGCTCGCGGTCATGGCATCCCTCTCCCCGGCTGCGCGAGCATAGGCAGCCTGCCGCGGCCCGGTCCAGGCCGGTGGGCGGCGCCTGGCGTTCGGTCGACCCGGAGCGACCCCGCGGCCGGCAGCCAAGGCAGCAAGCAAGGCTGGGCTCTGCCCAGACCCGCCAGGGGCGAGCCGCCCCTGGACCGGCTTTGCTTAAGTAATGGATTCCAAAGGCAAGCCTTTGGCGGAGTTTGAGGCGGAGCCTCAACCTTCCTTCCCTTGACTGCCGCTGCGCCCACGGCGACCTCGCGCCACCTGACACACCCCCCTGGCGCCGTCAGCGATACCCGAACCGCGCCATCTGCTCGCCGTGCGCGGCGGCGATCCGCCCGGCCTGCGTGGCGCTCAGCACATCGCGCCACCCGCCCGCGCGCCCCTGCCGGAAGAACGCGCCCCGCCCCGGCGGATGCTCCACGAAGCCCGCGCGCCGCTCCTGGCCCTGCGCCACCTCGAAGCGGCTGTTCGCCACCGCCCGCGCCAGCCGCGCCTCGGGCACGTCGAGCCCGAAGAACCGGATCAGCCCGCCCGCCGCCGCCACGGTGTCGGCCACCAGATCCTCGTAGCGCATCACGTGCACCCGCGGGCTCGCCTGCGCCGTCCAGCTCGCGACGTGCAGCGACCAGCTTCCCGGCCAGCCCAGCACCCGCGTCTGCGTCCCCCCGGTCATGGCGTCGGGGCGCTCCATGATCCCGATCGCCTCGTCGATCCCGATCGCGAAGTGGTGGCTGTACGACACCGCGACGTCGCGCGGGTCGCGCACGATCACCACCGCCCCCCAGGTCGCCTCCGGCGTGACCAGCGGCACCCCGTCCACCACCAGCGCCGCGTTGTGCGTCTTGACGAACACCACACCGTCGCGCCCGTCGCGCAGGTCGCGGTGCACCAGAGGGCGCATCCGCTGCACGTCGGCGGCCGTGTACTCCGGAGATGGCCGCGGGTCGTGCCGCCAGTAGTGCCGCGCCATGTCCTCGCTGGTCGAGAACGCGTCGAGCCGGTTAATGTCGAACGGCGCGTCCGGCTGCAGGACGAAGTTGTGCAGCAGCAGGCGCAGCCAGGTGTTGCCCGACTTCGGATACGACGCCAGCCACACCAGCCTGCCCATGCGCCCGTGGTGGCATCACCTGCGCGAGCAGGCAAGGTTGAGGCTCCGCCTCGAACTCCGCCAAAGGCAAGCCTTTGGAATCCATCACTTAAGGAAAGGTTTCCAAAAACCTCGGCCTCTGGCGGGTCCGCGCAGAGCCCGGCCTTACTGGCTGCCTCGCCGCCGCCACCATCCACCCCGATCCCCTGCCCCGCGATTTGGCGGCTCGACAACGCCGCCCCACCTGCCGAAAACGACACGGCAGACAGGAGATCGACATGGAGCGCATCAGCGTGGGCGGGCTGCAGGTGGCTGCGGTGCTGCACCGCTTCGTGGAGACCGAGGCCCTGCCCGGCACCGGCCTTGACGCCGACGGCTTCTGGGCCGGCTTCGGCGCGCTGGTGCGCGACCTGGCGCCGCGCAACCGCGCGCTCCTCGCCCGTCGCGACGACCTCCAGGCGCGGATCGACGCGTGGCACGACGTGCACGGCGCCGGCGAGCCGGAGACGTACCGCGCCTTCCTGCGCGAGATCGGCTACCTGCTGCCGCGGCCGGCGCCGTTCTCCGTCTCCACCAGCCGCGTGGACGAGGAGATCGCCGCCATCGCCGGCCCGCAGCTCGTGGTGCCGCTGAGCAACGCCCGCTACGCGTTGAACGCCGCCAACGCCCGCTGGGGCAGCCTGTACGACGCACTCTACGGCACCGACGCCGTCGCCGAGACCGCCGGCGCAGAGCGCGTGCGCAGCTACAACCGCGTCCGCGGCCGCCGCGTCGTCGCCCGCGCCCGCCAGGTGCTGGACCAGGCCGCCCCGCTCGCCCAGGGCAGCCACGCCGACGCGATCGCCTACGCCATCGCCGACGCCCGCCTCACCGTGACGCTCGCCAACGGCGCCACCGCCGGCCTGCGCCAGCCTGGCCGCCTCGCGGGCCACACCGGCGAGGGCGCGGCACCCGCCTCCATCCTGCTGCGCAACAACGGCCTGCACCTGGAGATCGTGTTCGACCGTACCACTCCGGTCGGCGCCGACGACCTCGCCGGCATCTCCGACCTCGTGCTCGAATCCGCGGTCAGCACCATCATCGACTGCGAGGACAGCGTCGCCGCCGTGGACGCCGACGACAAGGTCGAGCTGTACCGCAACTGGCTCGGCCTGATGCGCGGCACCCTCTCCGCCTCCTTCACCAAGGGCGGCGAGCACTTCGAGCGGCGCCTCAACCCCGACCGCAGCTTCACCAGCCCGGGCGGCGGCACCCTGACCCTGCGCGGTCGCTCCCTGCTGCTGATCCGCAACGTCGGCCACCACATGTACACCGACGCGGTGACCGACGAGGCCGGCGACGAGGTTCCCGAGGGCATGCTCGACGCCGCCATCACCAGCCTGATCGCCGTCCACGACCTGCGCCCCCAGGACGGCGCCACCTGGACGCCCGGCGCCGGGTCCGTCGGCAGCGACCCCGCCGCCTCCGTCGGCCTGAACAGCCGCGCCGGCTCCGCCTACATCGTCAAGCCGAAGATGCACGGCCCCGAGGAGGTCGCCTTCGCCGCGGAGATCCTCGCCCGCGTGGAGGCCATTCTCGGCCTGCCGCCGACCACCCTGAAGATGGGAATCATGGACGAGGAGCGCCGCACCAGCGTCAACCTTGCCGCCTGCATCGCCGCCGCCGCCGACAGGGTGGTGTTCATCAACACCGGCTTCCTCGACCGCACCGGCGACGAGATCCACACTTCGATGGAGGCCGGCCCCGTCGTGCGCAAGGCCGACATGAAGGCCACCCCCTGGATCGCCGCCTACGAGAACAACAACGTCGACACCGGTCTCGCCTGCGGCCTGCGCGGCCGCGCCCAGATCGGCAAGGGCATGTGGGCCGCCCCGGACCAGATGGCGGTCATGCTCTCGATCAAGGGCGAGCACCCCCGCGCCGGCGCGTCGACCGCCTGGGTGCCCTCGCCCACCGCCGCCACCCTGCACGCGCTGCACTACCACGAGGTCGACGTCGCCGAGCGCCAGGCCGAGCTGGCCGGCCACCCGCGCGCCTCGCTCGACGCCCTGCTCACCCCGCCGCTCGACCCCGGCTCCAACCGCGACCCCGTCGAGGTGCAGGCGGAGCTGGACAACAATTGCCAGGGCATCCTCGGCTACGTCGTGCGCTGGATCGACCAGGGCGTCGGCTGCTCCAAGGTCCTCGACATCCACGACGTCGGCCTGATGGAGGACCGCGCCACGCTGCGCATCTCCAGCCAGCACATCGCCAACTGGCTGCGCCACGGCGTCGCCACCGAGGCGCAGGTCGAGGAGACCCTGCGCCGCATGGCCGCCGTGGTGGACGGGCAGAACGCGGGCGACCCTGCCTACACCCCGATGGCGCCCGGCTTCGACGGCATCGCGTTCCAGGCGGCGCGCGACCTCGTGTTCAAGGGGCGCGAGCAGCCGAACGGATATACCGAGTTCATCCTCCACGCCCGCAGGCGCGAGGCCAAGGGCGCAGCGTAGGCAAGAAAGGCCAGGGCTCTGCCCTGGACCCGCCAGGGGCAGCGCCCCTGGACCGGGCCTCCCTTTAAGCCGGCGCCAGAACCGCGGCCGACCATACTGCTTCCTTTTACGGACGGGTTCCCAAAGGCGCTTACGAACAGTTTGACGGGCCGGACGTTTAGCGGATACTGTTCTCCACATGCAAGCGGGGCCAGACCTAAGCACAATTGTTAATCCTTCTTGGATAATCATTGGTTCCGTTATTGGGCTACATGGCCTTTGGAAATGGCCAATGAGTATAAAGCGCAAGTTCTTTATGTGCGGATATGCCGTTATCACCTTACTTTTGGCCGGAGTAAGCTGGAAATATTCAACTGATCAAGTAGCACATGACAAAGTAGCTGATGAAAGAGCAAACCGTTCTGAAAAATCACTAGAGGACACTAAAACGATTATTGCAGGTTTGGCGAACGACTTACAAATTCGGCCCAACGATAGCCTAAGCCAGACGCTAGCACTACTTTGGCAGATTGGCTTGAGGCTTATGGTTGAGCGACGCCTGGCAGTGCGGACATCGGCTGAGTGAGGGTCGGGCCAGGGTGTTGAGGATGGCCTGCCTGACTGCCGGCAGGGTCG
>JAABUH010000191.1_pt1 | contig 93906 bp, 86 predicted proteins | sample 5559121 | NCBI WGS metagenome assembly JAABUH01 (sample SAMN10711871, study PRJNA513364) | rock metagenome | isolation source: Antarctica rocks | place: Antarctica: Victoria Land, Battleship Promontory nord | collected 2015-12-28
GATAGATCATGAGATTGATATACTCATTGAAGCAACATTTCAGCTGTTTTTTCGACTGTGATATTTTCATCATCAATGATGCAAGAGATATAATGTCTTTCTTTTAACAATCTGCAGATGACAGTCAGAATAGCATTATAGTCGTACAAATCAAATAGATTGATAATGAAGTTCATGACTATGTTCTATCATTGCTGTTCGAATATTGATAGAGATTGAAGCAAGTCATTTGATTTATTTCTAGATGTCTTTGAACGTTGATAGACATAGCAGTTTTGAATATATTGATCTACTGTCTTTCGCATGAATGATCAATAGTAATTTCGTTTTATAATCTTTACAGTTCTAAGAATATCAGAATGACTCATTGATGACTGATTATGTACTTCACGAATCAGATTCATTTGTAGAAGTTCATTAAATGAGATTCATAGCTGATTATCATGATACAAGATTTCATTCTGAGCATGACAATTCTTCAATTTGATATCTTCACATTGTGTCTCATTTTTTGCTATTGCTTCGCGAAGTAGTGTACAATTCTCGTTGATTTTATTAATCTTAAGAATTTGTTTATAAATTGATTCGCTGATGTTCTTCTTTAGATCAGCAATCTTCATTCAATTCAACATCAGAATAGTGATTCATTGATAATGAACACGCTCATCATTGAGATCTCTGAGCACGACATTGACTTGACGAGTTAATGCATTAATCTTGATGTTTTGTTTGTCTGATTGATACATTATCTTGAAGTTAAAGTCAGCAAGCTTTTGTACTCAGCGCATTTATCATCTGCTTAGCTCTTTGTCTTTCATCAATGAAATGAGCGCTTGATGATCGATGAACATCTTGATAGAAATGTCAGTTAACTTCAGTTTAAGTCATCAATGTTCAAATGCTTAAATGATGATCAGCAGTTCTTTATCATATATCTCGTAGTTGCTTTCAGCAGAGAACATGTTCTTGCTATAAAAAGCAATCGAATGTAAAATTTCTTCGTCGTCATATTGAGACAGAACTTCATCATTGACGTAGTTGAATGAGTTAATTTCAAGAATAGTTTTACAAGTTTGATCAAAGTGACGAAGTATTAAAGTCTTGATCATACATTTCTTCATATAATTGAATGTCATCTGACAGATCTCATTTCATTCAAATATGATCTTCTTTTGAATAAGTCAAATCATGAGATGAACAATCTTCGAAAAATTCTTAATAAAGCGTCGATAGAAGTTGTAGAAGTCAATGAAGAACTGTATCTGAGTGAGATTATTGAATGTAGATCATTCAACGACTGCTTGTATCTTTCGAGAATTCATCTTCAGTTCTTCGATTGACATCAAAAGTTCTAGAAAGATGATTTTCTACACATGAAACTCGCATTTGTTTATGTCTATCTGTAAATCGATCTCTCGTAGTCGATGCAAGATTAATCATACATGTTGCTTGTGTTTTTTCAAAGTCTTGCTGTAAATGATAATGTCATCTAAATAGATCTGAAAAAACTGATGTAAATATTTAAACAACACGTCGTTCATATAGTGTTAATAGAACGTCGATTCGTTTGTTAATTTGAAGAGCATTACATGATATTAGTATGAGTCGAAAAAGATAATAAAGATAGTCAAATCTTTGTTATCTGTGTGCATATGTAGTTTGTTGAACGCGACAATGATATTCAATCGAGTTAAATACTTGCTTTCTTGTATACGAGCAAAAGTCTCGTCTATCAATAACAAAGAATAATGATTTCGTTTGATCAAAGCATTGAACTTTCTGTAATTTATGCAGAAACGCAGACTTTTATCTTTCTTTTTGATGAACAAGATGAACGAGACGTATGATGCAAAGCTGAAGAAAATGAATTCTTTGTTTAGATGATCAATCAGATACTTCTTTATCTTCTGAAGTTTATGATTGAACATCTGATAAAGTCTGCTTTGAAAGAATGTTTCTTCGTCGATCAACTCAATTTTGTGATCATAGAAATGATGAAATGATAGCTGATCAATCATAGCTTGATTGAACATGTTTAGATAATCATGATACTTGAAGAAAAGCTTGACTTTGATCTCTTTGAAAATCTCGACGTGTGAAAGCTCATGCAGATTCACTTCTTCGAACTTATTTTGAACTGTAGTTATGAGTCAATCAATTTTCAAGATGATAACAGCAAAAGTCTTCACGTCTGATCATTTGACTAACATTTTATAAGTCGCAGTCTTTATTATTGCAATGTTCATTGAATCTGACGTCGATTTAGAAATTTTGACGTTAGTTAAAGTCGCGTCGCGCGATTTTAACTGTTCGATTGAACTCTTCTTTTGACTGAATTGAGATGTAACGAAAGTAAAAGATCTCTTTAGTATATGAGTAGAAGTCAAGCTCTTCTGTTTCATGATTGATTTATTGCTTGAGAATAAAGCAATCGACTTTTGACTAGTAGAGTTGAAATTCGAAAATCGAAAAGAATCGATCTGCATATCAATTACTAGATTAATTTTGTTTATTCATGTTTTTTCAAGAATCATTTGATGTTAATTTAATTGAGTGATTAACATAAAAGCGATGTCAATCATATGATCTTGAACTGTCAGATTCAAATAAATGACATGAATAATGAGTTTTTTTGCATAATGATCATCGAATTCTCATATTGACTTTGCTTTAATCAAAGTCAAAGACTCAATTTGCAACTGATCATAAACAATCTGCGCGATCACTTCATCAATGAACGAATAATCAACAGCTTCGATGTCAATCAATGACTTCAATGAGTAACTAATTTCATTGTTAGAAAGTACACATTCAATGATCAAAGATTCAGAAGCAAAAGAATCGTTTGAAATGCTCATCGTTGAAGAAATTAACACATCTTTCATCGCGTCTTTGATGAAAGTCACTAGTTTTTTGCCTCGCTATTCTTGAAAGAAAACATTTTCTTATTCTCTTTATCTTTTGAAATAATGATTTCATGTAGACGAAAGATGAAAGTTTAAGATGCAGAAATGTTGATCTTGTTCAGCTGAGAACAATTCTTGAACAAGTGATTCAAGATCTTGCAGATGTAGCAGATGATTGATGATCTCACTGATTCAGAGATAGAAAAGATAGTTGACTTAACATAATCAATTATCGAAGTTATCATTGACAAGAAAGTAGCGCGTTTGTCAGATACGACAGTGACTTTGATGATGACAATGCAACGTTCGCTGCATAGCTGATAGTTAACTCACTGTTTATTATTCACATCTTGAAGAAATTTCTTTAGATGAAAGAGCGAAGTAAAGTTTTTTGAACAGACTGATAAAGCATTCTGCAAGCGATTGTTGATTTTATTCTAAAGATTGTTCATCAGAATGCGATCATCATAATTGAGATAGTTAAATAGCTTCATAAAGATTAAGTAGAAAACATTGAAAGACTTGTCTGCTTGTCTCAGAATGTTGTATTCGCGTTGAGACTTTCGATTCTTATTCAGTTCATCGTATATTTCTTTCAAATGATTGAATAGCTCGTAGATCAAAGTGAATGAATTCAAAGAATCAAAACAACGTCAAGCGAAGATGTGCTTCGCAGCGTCACTCTTTAGCCTAGACATTATGTAAACAATACAGATAGTCTCATCATTGAACTGATCAACATTGACAATCAGCTTGTCATTCATCTTGTTTCTTCAATCTTCTCAAGTCAATTCATCTTCATCAGTGAATACAGATGAATTCAAAAATTTGTAGAATCAATAATGATCATTTGCAAATGATTTAAATGATGATTTGAACGTCTCTTGTCGAGTATGATTCTCAATAAAAGCTTGCAACTCGATATTTTGTCGAGATCGAGACTGATTCGCTAATGACTGTCTCTTCTGAAGAATCAATATCTTTTCTCGTAGTTGAATGTTTATCTCTTCTAGAATGTTGATGATCACATGATTGATCTTTAGCTGTTTCAGTCTCTGAGTATGTTCAATCTGTAGAATGATTCAATGTTTATTGCATTTCAAAGTCATGTCTTGTTGATCTTTTAGCTCATCTAACATCTTGATGATCTCATTCAACTGATCAAGAACTCACTGACGTAGTTGTTCTTCAATCTTAATGTTTCATGAGATCTTGACGTTCTTAGCTTCAGTTGAGACATCGAAAGATAGTAAAGAAATTTGTTTATTTGCAGTGCTTCTAAGCAAGCAAGCTGTTCATGACTCAACTGACTCGTTGTCGCGTATCATGATGAAAAGATAAAGATAGATAGATTATGATAATGAAAGATTGATGATTTTGATAAATTTGAATAAATTTGATGAAAGTAATTCAAAGAATCTCTTGCGAATTTTCTGAATAAACGAAGTAGGTTATTTCGTATCGTTTACACGTCGGTAGCAAAGTAGTTGATTAGCATTTATCTACTGTTAGAGATTAGCATAGAGTGAGTCATATGAGTGTTATTTAACTAATAAAAAAATGCTAAGAAAGAAAAGTATCTACAGAAAAGAACTCGATTCTTATATGTATGTTTCTCAGCTCTGTGCTAAACTCAATTGAGTTGACGTCTTACACATATGATGCAGATTTTCAATGACATCATCTCTAGCTTGAATGCTCACTAGGCTTGATTAGAATGAAATCAAGACGAAGACTAGAAAGAATAAATGAAGACTAGAATCGTAACACTTTCTATATAATTGAAGTGAGAATGAAAAAATTGAGACTAGTAAACAAGATGATATGTATACAGATTTCTGAGCGTGACTTAGTTCAAAGACTAAACTTTTTTCACAGACAGTGAAACTTCTTCATTTATATTGATGACATCATTGTTATAAATGTTCATGATACGTAGAATAAAGAGCTTTTTATTTGAGAATTCTTTAGTAATTTTGCTTGAATGTTGAAATTTGCAATAGTAGCATAACTTTCACTTGTTGTAGATTTTCTTAATCTCAGAAACAATCAAAATCTTATCTTGAATGATGATAATGATGAAGTTTAAATTCATTAACTCATCAAGAAATGAGAAAGAAAAAGATGAAGATATTGTTGAAACAACAGTCACAGAAATGATGATCTTTGAATTCAAAGAATTACTAGTCAATGCAGAGATGCTCTTGACTTTGATGAATGAAATAATGATGAAGATAAAGTGAGATTGATGATGTTTAAGCTGCTGAAACTCTTTATTGATGTTAAAGAATGCTTAAATTCATTAATGAAAGATGAATGATTGAATTTCATCAAGATTTTGTTAGAAAAAGATGATGATTTAAGTGAAATAATTGACATTGTGCTTCAAACAATTAATCAATGAAAAATCTTTCATCAAAGAACGTTCTTTCTTTTGATAGAATAGATTGTAATAATCAACAAAGCTATTCATGTCTTGCTTCAGAATTTCACGAAAATATAGATGAACATCTTTTGTCTCAAAAGAATTGTTGCAGTGATGACGTAACTTATGTCATTAATTTGCAAAGATGAAAATGATACAAAGATCATTGACTTGATATTGATTTATTAAATTGTGAGTCTTCTTATTTATGATGAATTATAACTCAACATAAATGATCTTGACTCAATGAAAGAAATAACAATCATCATTCACATTCATGCGCTGTATCAGACTCTGCTTTCATGCATTCAATTAATCTTTGTTCTTCTCATGTTTAAATATATTGAGAAGCTTCTTGAATCTAAAAGCGATGAAGACAGCAACAGAATTTGCAAAGAAATGAATGACAAAAGAAGATTGATTATTCAAGATTTGTATGATGATCTGAGTTATCATCACAAGAAACTGAGAATTCAATTTTATATAGACTAAAGAATTGAGAATGATGAATGAAATAATAACATCATGTGATTGAACTTGATTTTAAAGCTTTTGCATTACGTGAAAGATCTCAACTAAATTTTCAATCATACTTTAAGCAAACTGTTCAACAGCATGCTCATCATTAATTGAGAAATTGTAAAATGACTTCATTTGAGCAAAAGAATAATTAAATGAGATTTCAATATATGAAAATGTTGCAGAAAGTGTAGATCTTTCATAATGTCAGAAACTGAGTTAAATTAAAGATATTATTAATATAAAAGACTGATATTATTATTACTTTGATAGAATCTAAATACAAGACAATACATCAGATAATGTGTAAGATGAAAGACAAAGAGTGAAAGAAAAGAACGAAAGTTCAACTTTTATATACATGAATTGAGCAGAATCAAGACTAAACAATAGTTTTATTGACTTAAAATTGCAAAAGTTTGCGCACATGACTGAGATGATCAAAACAAAATTGCTGAAATTAAAGTAAGATGATGATGATTAGATGAATGACTTGATTCATTGAACTGCAAAACAGATTCAATGAATCAAGATTATTTAAGATATCAATGATTTATGTTTTAAATTGAGTTAATGATCTGACATCATGACATTCAATCTTAATATAAATTCAGCTTTTGAGTAGAATTTAAAATCATAGTGAGATTGTATATCAATTCATCTTTGCTCTTCATCTTGAAATAGTACTTTGCAAGCTTGTTAAAAGCTAGTTCACAAGCTTGAAGAATAAGTACTTGTGAAGTACATGCGTTATCATGTACTATCATTTCAATAACATTGAGATGATTGAAAAAAGCATCAAACATTCAAAATTCTAAATGTATGTTAATATTGATGATTTTAAATACAATCATAGTTAACTTGTAGAAAGAATTTAACATGTTATCAACAAGCAATATTAATGATCATTCATTCTTCTTTAATTGAATAGCTTGAATCTTTGCATCTATCAAGAATTTCTCAACTCATATATTAATTATATCACGCAGTTGATATGCACATTGAAGCATCAAATAAATAGAGTTTCAGTAAATGTAAATGTCTTGTATTAATTTTCAAGATCTTATGACTTGAAGCTTTAAAAAGCAAAGCTTTCATTAAGAAAAACTGTTGATGATAATAGTAAGAGCATGAATCTGTTTCATTAATTAGTAAATGCATTATCTTTCTGCATTATCAACTTGATAAATATCTTCTTGATAACAATGCAAAAATTATTGCTTGTAATTATATTTTCAACTTAATCATCATTTAATGACACAGCGAAATTGCCATTCAAAGTCTTTGATTCAATAACTTTAATAAACTTTTGAGTCATTAGATTAATAATATGAGTCATACAAGATATTGAGTTTTGTGCTCTATTTTATGAAATGTTACATTGACTGAGCACTCTTTCAAGCTTCTTCTTTAAAATGTCATTGTTGCTTGCATTATCAATAACAACATCAAAAAGCTTGTTTTTAATGTTGTATATATTCAAAATCTTGAACAGCTTTTGCATCAAATGACAATCAGTATGCTCAACTTAAAGAAATGTAAATTCAATAAGATGTTCATGATATTGAAATGTAACATTCATTTAATATATCAAAACTTTCAGATAAATGATTTTTTAAGAACTAAATCATGCATTCAATGCAATAAAAATCTGTTGTGACTTTTTTAAGTCTTGCTTTATCTTTGCATGAATTTCATCATATTTCAAGAAAATCATACTTAACAATTTAATGCAATGAACGAGAATAATCTTTGAACAAAGCATTTGTAGTAACTGTTGAAAATGCTCATTTTCAATGATTCAAAAAGATAAATTCAATGCAACAAAAATCTTGTACAATATCTTTTCTTAATTTTATTAATTGAATTGAGATGATAAGTTGATATGACTTTTCTTCTATAAATGCGTCAACTTTGCATTATTTATTTACATTATCATATTGAACTTACATGATTGAAAGATATCTTCATCTGTGAAAAAAAGTTGAGTCATTTTCATTCAAATCATTTCATGCAAGCATTTATCTTAAGATACTTGATCATATTGATCATATTAAATTCATTAATATTTGTAAAATGATTTAGAATTTTAAGACAATTCTTGCATAAAATTTTAGAATATTCTTTCAACTTCAAGATCATTTGAATAAACTTGTTTCAGATGCTGAATTGTTTATTTACTTCAATCTTCTTGATTCAAAGTGAATTATTTATCTTTTTTGAATTTTGTTGATGACATTTTTGTCAATAAACATTTATAATCATCATTGTTGAAATTAAGCATTAATATCAGCACTTCACTCAACATATTGATTATTCTCTCTTAATATTAAAAAAGAAGTATCATAATAAATGAGTCAGTAATGAAACTCATCTGTACATGATGCTGACTATGAATTTACTATTTAGCTACAGTAAAGTCTAAAGATTATCTAAAGTTTGAATGATATTGAGATGTTGCTTGATGATGAAGTGTTGTGCGTTGATTGCATGCAAAGTTTTCATGATCTCACAGATCTTGATAATTTCAATGCGCATGCTACAAAGCAATCTGCATGCAGATGAGAAAGTTAAATAGAACGCAGAACTACGAGAAAAATCGTTTATAAAAATCATTCAATTCAATATCTTGTCATTATGTTTATAATGACAAGAATTAAGACAGAACATTCTTGCATTTGATCTGTTGAGAATGATTAGCAGAAAGAACTTGAATCATGAACATTCTTTAAATTTACATGTTAACTATGTATAAATCTCGTTAAGACTGCATGTCTGTTACTACGACATGAGCAATTCACAAGTCTCATTAAGTTCAACATGAGCAAACTCAAGAGTTTCATTAATATTATTTAACAGATGTTCAGACATGAGCATTCTATATGTAAATAATATGCTGACAAAAAGACTTTGTTAAAAGAAGAAAAACATAAGTAAGTTAGTAAAGAATTAATTGAACTACATTGTTTAATTAAAAGTGTAGTAGATGAATATTTTTGCAAAACATGATTAATCTGCATGAGAAAAATCTTTATAAATAACATGAAACAGATGAATTACATGCTTTACGAGCGAAGCAAGCATCTATGAGATGTGATATACAATGATGATGATTGTTGATTTTAAGAATCTTACTTTTTCACTGAGCTTTGACTTTTGAATGTCTTGATGATAAAATCAATCTTTAGTCAAAGACATTATTTATATAGCTTAAAAGAACAGTAACACATGTTGATGTGATTAAAGAAGAAATTGACTGTGATATACATGCATATTGCTGATGAAACATTTGCAATTCATGCTTAAGAAGTAAACTATTGAAATCTGAGCAGCGAAAGATCTTATTCATCTTGAACTGTGAATTTGCTGTGAGAAAAACTCTCTGAGTGATTTCTTGAGTCTAAGAGAAAAATCAGCATAAAGATCATGTTTTATGTATGTTGCATGCAATGTATGCAACATATTTTCGATAGATCAATGAGCTTTTAAATGAGAAAACTACAAAAAATGCATCGCAGACATTAATGTAACTTTCACTCAAAGATTTCATTTATTCAAGAAATCAATAAAAATGCATGATAATCTTCAGAAGATTAAAAGCACTCTTGTCATTTACATCAGAATCAAATACATAGAATTAAATGTTTATTTGCACTCAAGAAACGTTTTGAACATGAATAGCTTTCAATGCAACTGTGAATGAAGTCATCAAATCATTAAGCATATTCTGATGCATTGCTTAAACTGAATGCATCTTCGATTAAATATGCTTCAAAACGTTAACTTCATGAATTATCAAATCATCATTGCAATCACGAAGAATCTTAAAACAACAGTGAGAATGATGATAAAAATGAAGCTTTTAAAGCAGTTCAGAGTGACAAGAGCATTCATTCTTTAACATGCAATTATCATGAACAAATTTGATACATAGTCTCAGCTTTATCATTTCAACTGCGTGTAGCAGTTGCATAGATAGCGAGCGATTTTCTACTTCAGAAAATTTTGTTCACTCAACACACATAGCATAGATTTTTCTCATGAGTCGATTTAATCAATGTCACAAGAGTGTAAGAATTTATTATTATTATTATTATCATGATAAATTCTATTCATTACTTCTTGAAAAGTTTATTTCTTTTCAATGAAAGCATAATTGATGTTTCGTGAATTTTGACTTGCAAATTCATTAGAATAAAGATTATTGAAAGTAAATGAATGAATAATCAAGAAATTAAACTCTTTCTTGATTGAAGATCTTAATAATTTGTATATCTTATCAGAATTAAACATCATACAATATATTTTATTGATAATGCAACAAGATAATGCAAACAATAAAAAGAGAAATAAATTTGTTTGTTGCATGAAAGTTTTTATTATGATGAATTGACACATAGAGATTAAATCAGAGACTAAAGTCAGAGATTGAGTTGAAGATCAGATCTGAGTTAGCTCTGAAACTCTATAACTTTGTCAAGACATCATTTAAACTACGTCATATCTTCGACTTAATATATCATGAGTTTAGTCGTGCTCAACTTGACAATGCTTGACAAACTCTCTATAGTCAATTAATTCTCTTGAGTTATTGAGAGCTTCTTAATAATTAGCTTTATCATAATATATATTCATTCTGTGTCTGCTTAAAATATCACATTGTCATATCATTCTTATAGATCTCATCTATTCATTTAGTAAACTCAATCATCACAGTTCTAATTATTTCAAACTCTTCTTAAAAGTAATGATTCAATATTCAAGCATGATAACAGCAACGTGATTGCAACAGAGTTGAAATGATGATGTCTTAATCTTGCAAGACATTATATCAGAAAATGAACGTTGCATAATGAAATCAGAAAGCAAAAAAGCAAAAAATGAACTCTCTCTTGATATTGATGAACAGCTGACACAAGTAATGCTTTAATGCAATGAACTGCAAAAGAAACAGAAGTTAGCATTTATTTAATCAGAGATTGAGACTCTGCAAGTCATTGAAACGACGAAGAAAAGTCATTGAGTCTTCACTTAAGCTTTCACAAAGAATTTGAATGATCTATGCATCATTTTCATAGTGTCGACGATGATGAAACGAAGTCATCACGAGATCATCTTGCAGAAGCGAAGATTCTCAATGTCTTTGAAGAAGTATCATGACAAAATCATAAGAGAACATAAAGAGTGAATTCGCGATATCAAAATCTCATTTTGAAATATTTCTTGACATTTTGAAAGTGATGAGAAAAAGATTTTATACTGCATGATTTATCTGAAGAGTGAATCAAAGAAACTTTAATTTGATCATGAAGAGACTATGTCTGCAGCTCAGCAGATGTGATTTGATTTTATCAACTTTCTTCTGAATTTAATTGAAGACTTGATGAATTGAAGCATAGACGTGACTCAGCAATACGTGAACGCATCGTAACATTCAGATCAGATGATACAAATGTTTGCAGCTCATTTGAGCACTCTGAAACATCAACTTTCGTTGTATAGCGATGAGCATAAGCGAACTCATCTATTCATCAAGTTGAGATCTGAGCTGCATGTGATCATTACTAATGTGCAGTCGATTTCTATCACACAAAATGCATTAATCGATCTTGTTACTTGATTGAAAACAAATCTGCGAAAAGAACATGTCTTGTTGTTGAAACGATCTCAAGACGAGAACTTGCATAATTGAGATAAAGTCAACAAGAAAACTCATTCAAAGCGAAAGAAATTTCATCGATCAACTAAACTCAACTCTTCATCAAAGACAAGTTCATACACTTCATTATGTTATAGCAAGAATTTGTTCAACATAATGTGTTACATGTGCAATCAAAAGAATCATTACTTTACTGATTGTAAAGACGAAAAGATCAAGAATAGATCAAAAGAATTTGATGCAAATCAAGTATTTCTCAATTTAATGTTGCATATGAATCGTTTCAAAATTTCGAGAAAAGACAAGTTCTTGATGAAAGCTTCAAATTGTCAAGAAAAAAACAAGAAGTTCTCTTCGTAAAGACTCTTATATATAGAGAGCATGTAATTCAAGAAGATCAGAAGACAGAAATGAAGATTCATATGAATATCAATGTTGAGATGAATGTAATTAGTCAACGTTTTATCATTGAACAAAGTATGCTCTTGTTGAACGTTGATCTTTCAAGATTTATTTGAATGAACAATCAAAATGTTTATTGTTATGACGTCTATAAAATGTGTTATCGACTGAGAGACAGCTGAGACATAGAGAAAAAAGATATAAGTATCTTCTATGCTATTGACAAGAAGAGATCTTCTCTGATTCTGAGTATATCAAGTATGCAATTCAAGCGTATTTAAATAAATATGATTGCAAGAACATGATGTTTCAACATAAATAAGCATGCATTCAAGTTATTCATTGCAGAAGATTTTGTGAAAGCTCTACAAGATAAGTTTACTGTGTATGCTTTTATCATGATTAACGTTATCAAAGAGTCGATTGTTGAACATCAAGTGAAAGCAATGAATAACATGATAAGTTGTATCACAAACGCGTTTGAAACACAGACTTTACTCATTGAATTGAAAGAATACAAAGATGTATTTTCAATAGAAAGTGTTAACAAATTGCTTTTGCATGAAAATTACGATCATGCAATCGAAATCACTGCAGAGTCATTGTATGAATCGTTGTATAATCTGTTGAACACAGAGTTAGCGACTCTGAAACAGTATTTAAACAATGTTTTAGTGAAAGAATGAATTAAGCACTTCATCAGCTCAATTGACGTGTTTATTCTATTCATTCTCAAAAAGAATGATAATTTTCATTTATGCATGAACTGTCAAGATCTGAATAAGATCACTGTCAAGAATCATCATTTACTGTCTTTAATTAGTGAAACTTTAAACAGACTCAGTAAAGTTAAGCAGTTCACTAAGTTAAATCTGAAGAACATCTATCATCGTTTCAGAATTCAACGTGAAGATGAGTGAAAGACGACGTTTCATACTCGTTATGATCACTTCAAGTATATGATCATGTTGTTTGATTTGATCAACACGTCTGTCATCTTTCAGACTTATATTAATAAGATCTTGACAGAACTTTTAAATGACTTTTGTGTTATTTATCTAAATGACATTCTAATCTTCTTCATAAAGAAGACTGATTACATAAATCACGTGAAGCAAATTCTTGAAAGATTAAGAAAGTTCATGCTATATGCTAGCTTGAAAAAGTGTGAATTCTTCATCACTAAAGTGAACTTTCTAGAATTTATCATATTTATCGAGTGTTGAAATCGTGTCTAGATATTCAATCTAATCATGTCGTGAGTGAAATGTTTAATTCAATAGAAATAGCTTTAACTAAGAACTTTAAAAATACAGAAGAAAGAAGATACAAAAGATAAGAAGAACACGCTCTATATAGTAGTTACTCAGATTCAGCGCTAGTCTCAAAGAAAACATGTTGAAACACAAGAAAGATGTTGATTTGAAAGATGTTTGCAACACAAAGAAATGTATTTGTCATAAACATCTGTTAACTACTTGTAACACAAAGAAGTGTGTTTGTCTAAAAGACAATAGAAGCTGATTAGAAGATGTTAGAGAAGAAAAAAGATGCTGAGTCATATCTGAGTCAAATCTGAGTCAGATTTAAATCAGATCTCGACTAAATCTTAGCTAGCTTTAATCAATTCTGACACATTCATAACATTGAAAGCATTTCGATGAACTCAAGTAAAATAGACATCATCAAAACGTGATTTAGATCGAAGATGTATCAAGAAATACAAGTTTTTCTGAGATTCATCAATTTCTATCGACGTTTTATACATCACTACTCTCAGATAGCAGAGTCTTTAACAGAACTGCTGAGAGATAGTGTAAAAAATGTAAAAATGAGCTCATTCATATGATTGAGCGAAGCGAAACAAGCTTTTAATCAGCTTCGCGACGTCTTTATAAGAACATTTATACTAAGACACTTTGACTCAGAGCGACATATATACATCGAGATCGACATGTTCAATTATGCAGTCGCGAGTATTTTGTCTCAGTCGAATAATGAAGATCAGTGACATTCAATTGCATTCTGATTCAAAATGATGATAAACATTGAAAGAAATTATGAGACATATGATCAGAAGCTTTTAATCATAGTAGCGATGTTTAAACATTGACAACACTATGTGAAAGACAGTTATCATACTGTTGAAGTTCTAACTGATCATAATAACTTGAAGAGTTTTATGAATGTTCAAAAGCTAAACAAAAGACAAGTCAGATGAATCATGAGATTGTTGATCTGCAACTTTGAAATAGCGCATAGATCAGAAAAGACAAACTCAATCAATGCATCATTAAGATGATCTGATTATAAGAATGAAAACATCTCTGCGAATCATTTGCTGCTTACTCTGCAGCGAAAGCTGACTAGAATAGAAAGCTTAAATAGCTTTATATTCGTAGCGATCAGAGAATTATACTGTATATAAGTGATTAACGATGTCGAGAAGATGTTCATTCACAGTATAAGTATAAATAAATATTCAGCAGAACATGTTGAAAGCAAACTGCAAGATGAAATTCACTGATGAACATGAGTGATTAACGATGTCGAGAAGAAATTCGTTCACAGTGTCAGTGAATGAAGATATTCAGTGAAACATGTTGAAAGCAGATTGCAAGATGAAATCTACTGTACATGAGTGATTAACAAAGTTGAGAAAACGTCTGTTTACAATGTCAGTGAAAACATGAGTACGTGTTCAGCAGTGCATGTCAGAAGTATGCTGCTGAGAATCATGATTTTAACAGTGCGAGAAATGCATCTAAATGAAGTACATTTCTTGAAAGATAAAATTTCTCAATTCAAATCAACAACTTCAAGAAGCACAGATGTTAAAACGTTGACTCATAAAGATTGCAACGTAGTTGAGAAACAGCTTAATTCTGTTGCTGAAACTGTTGATTGCAAACAACTCATTTCATGTGCAATTGTCAGAGTACTGATAATTCACGAAATGACATACAACTTCAGTAGTAAATTTATAGTTGAGCTCATCAAGATCTTACAGCAAGAAGATGAATTTGCTGTGAAATTAAAAGCAGACAAAATGATGAATATATGAAAGAGTGACGTTGAAGCTTAAACATTGAATAGTCAAGAAATGATAGAATACAACGAATCATTGTATGTTTCAGAAGATCTTTCTGTCAGAGAAAAGTTGTTGAAACATCATCATGATGACTTGTTAGCAAGACATTTTAATGCTGACAAGATCAGCGAGCTATTAAATCATAAATATTACTGAAAAAGTATGATCAAAGATGTCAAAGAGTACGTAAATACTTGTGACATCTGTCAAAGAATGAAGATGAAATGTCATCTATCATATAACGAGTTGAAATTATTATCTTGATTCACAGATTCATGAAAAGAAATCACTATGAATTTCATAACAGATTTGTCGTCTAGTAAATGAAAAGAAGTCATGTATGACTTGATTCTTGTGATAGTTGATTGTTACATGAAGATGATACATTATCTGTCTACAAAGAAGATTTTGACTGCTGTAGAGTTAACAGAGTTGTTCTTTGAGCAGATTGCTTTAAGATATGAAATATCAAATGATATAGTTATTGATAAAGATAGTTTATTTATCAGTGCATTCTGATCAGAAGTTTGCTATCGTGTCAAGATGAGATGATGACTAAGCATTACTTTTCATTTGCAAACAGATGATTAAACAGAATGACAGAATCAAACGTTAAAACATTATCTAAAAGTGTATTGTTTCAAAAAGTAAGATGATTGAGCTACGCTTTTACTTATAGTTGAGTTCATTTATCATCAGGCGAAGCATGCTTCGTTGAGCTGTAGTTCTTTTAAAGTCATGTATGATTATAAACTCATCTTTGACATACACATCAAGAACGATGCTATGAAAGAAGAAGTGTCAGCAGCAAAAGAACGCGTTGAAATGCTGCAAGACGTGCAAAACACGTTGATGAAATGATGATAAAACGCGATTGATGTTCAGACAAAGTACTATAATTAAAAACATAAGTTTAAGTTCTTTAATGTTGATGATTTAATCATGTTATCAGCAAAAAATCTGAAGCAGAAGAAGTTGAGCAAGAAGTTATCAAATAAGATGATAAAATTCTTTCATATACAAGAATTCATAGACAAGCAAATGTATCATCTTGATCTTTCAATCATTTATAAAGTTCATTCTGTTTTTCATGTATTTCTTTTAGAGTTGTATAATTGTAGACTAAACGATGACTCTATACTCAATTATCTCATATTTGAGCTTATTAATGATGAGCAAGAATGAAAGATAGAAAAGATTTTACAGAAGCGAAAAAGAAAGAAAATCTTATATTATAAGATACAATGAAAAGAATATTTCATTGAATATAATCAATGAATATTAAGCAAAAATATGAAAGATGTCTTAAAGCTTATAGAAGCTTTTGAAACGAGGCTGAAATGTGAGCGAAAAGCATAATCACTCATTTTCAAGCATAAACTCATTATTAAAAAAGAAGAATCACTGTATTATGATAGTTTCGCTCTTTAATGAAGCGATCACATATGTAAATCAACAGACAGAAGAAAAAAGCGCAAAGACGCTCAAACGCACTCGATAAGAAAGCGTGATCATCATGACACAACAAACATCATGCAATCATCACTTCATCAAATATCTTTCACATGAGACAAGATTGCAAACTTCTTCTTCTTTTTCATTGTCAAATTTACATTGAAATGTGAAGACAGAGATTCAAGAAACAACAGATTGTGTTAAAAAATATTAGAATAATTAAAAATGCTGACAAAATGATATATAATTGAAATAAAATGTATTGCAAAGCGCTTTACATTCAGAATTTCTCTAACAATGTCATTGATAATCATTATCTTTTTGAGAATGAGTTTTTGAATCTTTAAAGACTTAAGTTTGTGAGTTTTCTTGAGATGATTCTTCATACAAGTCGTTGTTATCAATTTCTTGTAAAGAATTTTCTGATGAGCAGTAAATATCTTCAGAACGATGTTCTCTTCTTCATTTTCAATTGCACTATCATGAATATTCTGCAGATGAAAAAATTCATTGACAGTCAAAATGAAGATGTCGAGAATCTAGATATCAAATCATGAGTGTTTAACAGATGTATCAGATAAGTATATTCACTGCAATACAGAAATTCTCATTACTTGCATAACGAGCACACTTCTTGTACATTGTCTTTTTCTGAAAGATGACGTCACATCATGATGCTTTATTCTCAATGTATAGAACTCAAGCACACTTTATACAAATTATTCTATTTAGAATTTTGAGATCAGCAACACTTCTTTCGCTTATTTTCACAATTGACAGCTGAAAAGCATCAATAACGACATCAAGAAGTGAAATAAACAAATCTCATCATCATTCTTCAATTTCACGAAGTCTGTAAATTCAATAAGATCATTGATGAAGCATCAGCAATCATTTCTTTTTTCATCATCTTTCGAATTTTCTCTTCAATAGCTGAAATGTACTTGAAAGTTTGAATAGTAGAAGCAATGAGCTTTCAATCAGAATTTGATGATATCTGCATCATCACAAGTGATTTAGCATCAGCAGCATTATGATCATTATGTCTGATCAATGTCTTTTGAGCAGACTTATGATACTGTTAATTGCAGTAATAGTCGTGAAATCTCAAGTTGTGACATCACTTACTTTCATAATGATCTTGACTTGATCATCAGTTGACTTCATCATTTTACGACTTTCTTTGAGCGTTGCTGCGCATTCACGACTCATGATTTAACTCTCTTACTTTTACTATACAGATATACTCAAAGTTTGTCAAAAGTAATCACATAATGATAAAAATATGATCATAATTGAGAAAAGATGAAGTTGAAGAAAATGAAAAGTTGAGAAAAATTGAAAGAGTAATAAACAAATCAACAATTATTATTCACTCTTGTTTATGCTTTATCATTTCAACAACATCATTTACTTGAAAGATAAACAATGTTTATGCGTTATTTACACGTCATCATTGCTGTCATTTACATTAACTACACATCACATATACTATTTATAATGTCATTTATATGCATTATAATTAAAGATGAATCATCATTTGATTGAAAGTTTTTCTTTTTCTTGTTTTCTTACAAAGATTTGAAGATTTTTATTGAGAGCTTCTAGAGCGAATCAATGAATGCGCGTCATTATTTATCAGAATAAACAAAGACATTAATTATTGAGATTGAAAATGAACTCACTTAGAAGAGAAGACAATTGTCATGATGAATTAATACATAGAAATTAAATCAGAGACTAAAGTCAGAAATTGAGTTGAAAATCAGATCTGAGTTAGCTCTGAAACTTTATAACTCTGTCAAGATATCATTTAAACTACGTCATATCTTTGACTTAATATGTCATAAGTTATGTCGTGCTCAACTTGATAATGCTTGACAAACTCTCTATAGTCGATCGATTTTCTTGAGTTATCAAGAGCTTCTTAATAATTAGCTCTATCATAATATATACTCATTCTGTGCCTGCTTAAAATATCACATTGTCATATCATTCTTATAGATCTCATTTATTCATTTAGTAGATTCAATCATCACAGTTTTTTAAATATAATGATGTAATAAATTCAAAAATAGTAAATCTTAACATTTAATATCATTTTTAATTGCTTAATAAGTTGAATCAAGAACTTAAATTGAACTTTGACTTGAAATTAATATCAAGTCAAGTCATGATGTTGAGATTAAGTATTCAAGTCAAATCAGAAGATTGATATCAAGTAATTAAGTTAAGTCAGAATGTAAATATGAAAACTTAACTTAATGATCAGTTTAATTCTAGTTATTCTCTTGTTTAATAAAGTTCATCAATCACTTTTTAATCAATGATGAGCTTACTGTTAAACAGTTCACTTAAAGCGTGATTCAAAACTCAGTTGAAATCTTTACTTTGCACTTATATATTATAAACTGTATTTTCTTGCTGTTAAAGACTAAATTTATCATCATAAACTGATTATGAATTTTGCAAGTGATTATGTTTAATTTCAGCAGTAGTTTTAATCTTACATTTGTAATTATGTTTAGTAAAGTATCAATCATCATATGTTGAGTGAAACATCTTCATTTTTTTCAATGTAAATGATGTAAATTGAAGTTTTTTACAACTAGTTGTTCACAATTATTCTTGAGTAGTTCATTCAAATGAAAAATAGTTGAAAGTCTCTTTGTAAATGTGATGAATAATGAGCTTGAGTTGTAAACATTTAAAAGTCTTAGCATCTGCATTTTATCATCTGTGTTATGAGTTAATATTCTGATTAAGCAAATGTTTGACTCAACTATTTTTGCTGTTCATTAATTGAGTCTTAAGCATTTGTTAATATATATATATGTTCTTGACCGAGATGATGAATTTTTCATTAAATGAAAGAAGTTGTGAGCTGAGTTAAATGATTGCAAGTCATTAATGTTATGTTCTTACTTCTGTATGATTACTATGTTAAATTTGCGAATTTATTTGTCAATTAAGAATGATTCTTGAATTTTCAATGACTTTCTGATGTCGTATTGTAGAATTTGTAGAAAGAGTTGTTTTATTATAAAGTTATTTGTAGCTGTTGTTGACTCTGCACTGAGAAGACTCTTTATATGCTTTTGATCACTGAGAGTCTTTCATACTTTCTGATCAAGTGTTTCTGAGTCTGCTCAGATGTCATCTCATCTGAATTGCTAATCATGCATAAAAAGAGATTGACTCATCTCTTTTTAACTTCTATCATTTATCATATTGTAATTGTAATTGTAATTGTAATTCATACACTTTTGTGACATTGATTTAGATTCAACTCATGAGAAAAACTATGCTATGTGTATCAAACAAACAAAACTCTTTGAGAAAGAAAATCGCTCATCGACTACATGATGACTTCACGTCGTTGAAACAATAAGATTGACACTATATTATCAGTAATGAATTTATAGCTTCTATTCAGCACGTGACGCTCAAGTAAACTCTTGATGAAAATGTCTGTGCTGTTTGATTATGATGCATCGTCTTTGTTCTGCTCTTCATTGATGATATTCTATACAACAATGTTTCGATTCGATTCTTGATTCAAAGATGAAAGACGTTTTCTTTGCATTCGTGATGCTCGTGATTGTAACGTACGTAGAGCTGTGTTCTCTTACTCAATGATTGTCATTCATTGAGCAGAGAAATATGTGATGAAAGAGAGATGCATATGATGAGAAGATAGAGTGTGATTGTACTGAGTAACTCTTTTCTTCTCTTGATTTGACTTGTGTCACATAGACGTTGAATAAATTGTTAGTATAAACATGCAATCATAATCATTCGATGTTTGACTCTAATCAATGAAAGAGAATGCGTTCTGATCATTCTCTTGAGCTCTCAATTTTTCACGTAGATAGATGAATGACTTGATGTCAAGTAAAGAAGATGAACTCAAGCTTTCTCAATATATCAGCGTGATCAACGAGTCACTACTTCTTCGAGCACTGTAGTCACGACTCTCAATACTTGAGATGACTATTCTATTTGATATCTTTTCATCAATTACTTGATAACACTGTTGATGTGATGAAGATATTTTAATATCAACGCAGTCAATGAATCGCAAATTCTTCGATCACTTGTAGTCACAACTTGCAAATTCTTCATCTGAGTTGTCTTTTTCACTAGTAGTATCTTTTCATCTCTTACTGACATCGACATGTCATTAATCTTCTTCGTAGATCAATTGTGACTGTTAGAAAGAGTGTTGTTGCATGAGTGAAAACTCTGCATGATGACTTTTCTGATCACGCAACGTTCTAACATCGTTCAAACTGCGTTGAATTAAGATTTCTTAACTCTTCTGACTTCTATTCAAACACAGAATAGAATCAAAAGATTTGTAGTCAACATCATGTATAGATGAATCTCATTGTCAATCACATTTATTATATTAATTCAACGTTTTAATTACGTGTTTTTAACATGATGAGTGCTGAACTTAAAGAATTCATTGAATTTATGAAGTTTGTTGAACTCAATGAATTTATTGAGCGTAGAAAGTTCAGAAACAGCAAGAAAGATGCATGATTGTATTTCAACACTTTTGAATATTTGATTAATTTGTTTCTGTAGATTTCTGATGCTTGTTTCATCTGCTATCATCATTTGAGACAAATGCATCTTCAAAATTCATGATCTTCATTGCAGTTGATGCAACATCTTTTATTTAAAGACATCATGCATTTTTTGATATGATGTTTATCTGCACATTTAACACAGCATTGTTTCTTCTTGCAGAATCTGATCATATAATCAAATTTGAAGCATCTGTAATATTGAATGATGTGACAGTTTTTTTCAAACAGTTTGCATGAACATTCTTGATACAAGTTTAACATGCTTTCATTCATTAATTAATTTATCATTGTTTTGATTGCAATTTTTATGATGAGTGACAAGTGAATCTTCTTACTTTCAATTACTTTCTTGAGTCAGATTATTCTTAGAATCTTGAGATTTTCATGAAGTTTTACATTGTCTTTTATCAATCTTTTAATGATCACTTTCTGATTATTTATGTTTATTGTGATGCATATTTCATATGCTAGCACAGCAAAGATTCAATGCATTATACATGTCAAGTTCATAATTTCTTTTGCTAATATTTGAAATCTTTTCAGATTTGCTTAAGCTTCTGAACTTACTGCGTGAAGTATGATGTCTTCACTTTCAAGCTTGCAAAGAAACATGATTAAATTTCTTTGAGCTATCAACATGTTTGTAATTTCTTGAAAAATCTATTTAATAAATTTCTTTTATATCTTTTTTATTTTCTTTCTTTCTGCTATCTTCATCATAATCTTTCGTCTTTTACAAAGTAATGATAATTCATTTCTGACATGTTACTTTCTCATTGTTACTTCTTCTTTTGTTACGTTCACTCATGACATGATTTTCAATGAGAAGCATATACTATCTTATGTTTACATGCTATTTTATGTTTGTAGCTGCTTGTTAAGCAGTTATACAAATGTCTTCAGTTTTTATACATTCTTTGCAATGAATGCATTCTGATTCTCGTTGTTTTTTTCTTCTGAATCATTTCAAAGATGTTGCATCAGCTTTACTGCTACTTTTTTTCATGAATGATCTTTGCTTTTCTCTTTCTTTAATGTTGATGTCTATATTAGAAAATCAATAATGTTAGTAACATACTTTTCATCATTGTGTAAACTTTTCTGCCTTGCGTTTAGACTGATCGCGTCGAGTCAAGTCATCGAGATCGAGTCGAGTTCTCGACTCGTCAAGACTCGATTCGAGTCAGAATTCTTGACTTGAGTATTTGAGTTGAATCAAGATGTTCGACTCAAGTATTTAAGTCGAGTCAGAGAATTGAAATCGAGTATCGATTCGAAATTCTCGATTCGACTCGTCAAGACATGAAGATAGATAGATAGATATTCTATTATAGCTCTTTATCATAGCTTTCTATCATGTTTCTCTATCATAGCTTTTCTTCATGACTCTCTTTCATGACTTTTCTTCATGATTTCTCTTCATGACTTCTCTTCATGACTCTTTATCAAACAGTCTTCATGGTTTCTCGTCATGACTTTCTATCATAGCTCTCTATCATAGCTCTCTATCAAAGCTTTCTATCAAACAATCTTCATGTTTCTCTTCATGTTCTTCTTTATGACTTTCTATCAAAAAGATAATGCAAAAAGATAATGCAAAGGCGAAAATTCGAAAAAATTTCTATATTTAGCTCTCTTGATATCATATTCGATTTCTTGACAAGTCGAGTCGAGAATTCGAATCAAGTATTGACTCGAAATCGATATCAGATCGAATCAGAATGTTGAAATCGAGTATTCAAGTCAAGTCAGAAGATTGATATCGAGTACTCAAGTTGAATCAGAAGATTGATATCAAAACTCAACTTGATAATCAGTCTACTTGCGTTGTTGTTTCTTCGTGACAAGTCAATATCACTTGCAATTGTTTTTGAATCAGCATTACTGCAATTCATGCAATTCATCATCATTTATTCATCTTCTAGATTCGTTCTATCTTAATTATATTACTCTTTTCAAAAATTTGCTTTGCGTGCGTTGTGATTGTTTTTTTTTCTTTTATTAAAAGAAAGAATGTTTTTTGATGAAAGATTTTTTATTGATTGATTGTTTAAAGCGTAACATCAATTATTTCACTTAAATCATCATTTTCTTCTGACGAAATTTTAATAATACTTAATCATTCATCTTTCATTAATGAGTTTAAACATTCTTTAACATCAATGAAGAGTTTTAACAGCTTAAGCATCATTAATCTTGCTCTACTACTTTTATTATTACTTTCATTAAATTCAAACTCATTTAAACTGATCATCAAATTGAGTTTTGATATTAATCTTCTGACTCGACTCGAGTACTCAATATCAATCTTCTGACTCGACTCGAATACTCAATTTCAACATTCTGACTCGATCTGATATCAACTTTGAATCAATACTCGATTCGAGTTCTCGACTCGACTCGTCAAGAAATCGAATATGACGTCAAGAGAGCTAAATATAGAAATTTTTCCGATTTTTCGCCTTTGCATTATCTTTTTGCATTATCTTTTTGATAGAAAGTCATAAAGAGAAACATGAAGAGAAACATGAAGAGAAACATGAAGATTGTTTGATAGAAAGCTTTGATAGAGAGCTATGATAGAGAGCTATGATAGAAAGTCATGACGAGAAACTATGAAGACTGTTTGATAAAAAGTCATGAAGAGAAGTCATGAAGAGAAGTCATGAAGAAAAGTCATGAAAGAGAGTCATGAAGAAAAGCTATGATAGAGAAACATGATAGAAAGCTATGATAAAGAGCTATAATAGAATATCTATCTATCTATCTTCATGTCTTGACGAGTCGAATCGAGAATTTCGAATCGATACTCGATTTCAATTCTCTGACTCGACTTAAATACTCAAATCGAACATCTCAACTCAACTTGAATACTCAAGTCAAGAATTCTGACTTGAATCGAGTCTTGACGAGTTGAGAACTCGACTCGACCTCGATGATTCAACTCGACGTGATCAGTTTAAACTCATCTTCATTTCTGTATTAACTAGTAATTTTAAAAATTCAAAGATCATTAATTCTGTAACTGTTGTTTTGATAATATTTCTTTCTTTCTTTCTTTTATCTTTTAATGAATCAATGAATTTAAACTTTATCATTATCATCATTCAAGATAAAACTCTGATCATTCTTGAAGTCAAGAAAATCTGCAATAAATAAAAGCTGTACTATTATTGCAAATTGCAACATTCAAGCAAAATCATTAAAGAATGCTTCAATAAAAAGCTTTTCACTCTGCATGTCATGAAAATATATAGACTGATCATCAGATTAAGTTTCAAGTTAACATTTTAAACTTGAATTGATATTGAGTCGAATTGTTCACATTTTCAACTCAATTTAAGTCAAGTTGCTCATATTTTCAACTTGAGAGTCAAATCAAGTATCAATTCAAGATCAATATCAGATTGAGTCAAAATGTTGAAATTAAGTATTTAAGTTAAGTCAGAAGATTGATATTAAGTACTTGAGTTGAGTCAGAAGATTGATATTAAAACTCAGCTTAATAATCAGTTTAATCTTCTTAAAAGTCATAGTATTAAAACAAGATCTTCGTATAAATTTTATTAAAGCGAAAGTCATTGTCAGAAACTGAGTTAAACTAGAGATATTATTAATATAAAAGACTGATATTATTATTACTTTGATAAAATTTAAATACAAAATAATACATCAGATAATGTATAAGATGAAAGATCAAGAGTGAAAGAAAAGAGTGAAAGCTCAACTTTTATATACATGAATTGAGCAGAATTAAGACTAAACAATAGTTTTATTGACTTAAGATTGCAGAAGTTTGCACACATGACTGAGATGATTAAAACAGAATTGCTGAGTTTAGATTAAGATGATGATGACTAGATTAATGACTTAATTCATTGAACTGCGAAACAGATTCAATGAATCAAGATTATTTAAGATATCAACGATTTATGTTCTAAATTGAGTTGATAATCTGACATCATGACAGTCATAGTCAACTGAATTACATTAATCAATTTAAAAAAAGTTTAAAGCTTCGTGAAATTTATTAACTTTTATTGCTGTTTCATTAAACACTTCTTGAAGTTAGTCAAATCATTCACTCAGCTGATTAGAAAAAACACATCTTTTGTTTAAAATGAAGTTTGTGTTCAAGCTTTTGATGATTTAAAGAAATAAATCAACTTGATCTCAGTACTATGATATTTCAATTTCAAATGACAAATTATTTTAAAAATCAATGTCTTGAACTATGTTAAAGATAAAATACTATCTCAGTATAATGATAAGAATGTTCTTCACTTGATAGTCTTCTACAGCAAAAGCATGATTCTTGCTGAATGCAATTATCACATCTATGACAAGAAACTGCTGATTATTATTTAATGTTTTGAACATTGAAGACTTAAGCTTAAGTGCATTGAATTATTTACTTAAATATTCATTGATCATCAAACTTTAAAAATCTTCATGAAAAATAAACAGTTAACTTGATATCAAGTCAATTATTTAAACATTTTATCAAAGTTTAACTTTCAGATCATATTTCAATCAGATAAAATGAACATTAAAGTCAATGCTTTAATCAGAATGTCAATAGCAGAAATCTTTAAATTAGCTTAACATATTGAAGATTGTTATTAAACTATTCTGATCTTTGATAGAATAAATGTTTTAACTATCAAATCAGAAGCTAATTTCTATCAATGAATATATGTTGTCAATTAAACAAATGAGTTCTGCAATGAGTATAAACAAGCTATAAGTGAAAACAAGCTCAAACTTCATAGCACTAAATTGAAAAACTGTGAAATCATTGATGATGTTTTATTTAAAAAAGACTTACTATGAGTTTCTGAAAATATGCATATGAAATTGCTGCAGAAAATTTATAATCAATCATTCATCTTTCATTTCAACAATAAAAGAACTGTTAATTTAGTTCAACGTTTCTATTATTAATCAAATTATTGAGCAACAATTAAACAGTACATTTGAAATTATTATGCTTATCAGCAAAGTAAGACATTTAGAGATAACATCAATGAGCTTTATCAGTTTCTTTTGATTTCACAAGAATGCTGAAAAGATATAATTATAAACTTCATCACTGAGTTATTTCTATCTGAAGAATACAACATCATTTGCATAATCATATGTCATTTCATTAAGAAACATTACTATGTTCTCTGTCATTGAAAAGATGAAGACATTTCAGTTGAAGAAATGATTTGAATCATGTTATGAAATGTTTATTGACTTTATGATTTATTCAGTTCTATTGTTTCAAACAAAGACTTTCAATTCATATCAATCATGTGACAAAGTCTTTGCAAGTGACTAAGAATTATTATTAGTTTATTAATAGTTTATCATTCTGAGATTAATGATTAATTAAAGTGAGTTAATTAAGATGTGAAACATGAACTAAGAATTTACTGCAATTACATGCAGAATGATTGAGCAAAGTGAATCTCAATGATGAAATTTAGCGAGAATTTTAATATTTTCTTGATCATCTCAATGATTTCATTTTACTTCAATAAAGATTTTCACTCATGAATGAGTTTCAATTCAAATATGATTGACTATAAAATTACTTGTGAACGTCTTGAAGTTAAAAAAGTCAATGATATTATCATTCAAATGAAAGAGTTTCTTACTTTTAATCATTAATAATTGAAAAAGATGAAGCAGATCATCAAAGCTTAAGTCAATAAACATAAATGAAACGTTATTTATGAAGTAAATGACTGAGTTTAATTATTTTTCAAAAACATTAAAACAACAAGATCATGCAAAGATTTAAAAGATAAACAGCTAAAATTCTATCAAATCACTGTTAAAGTTGAAATCTTCTATCATCTTCATTTATTAATAAGCATGAAGCAGTTGCATTCAATATTCAGTTTGAAACTATTACATTCTTATTTCAACAATCTTTTATCAGAACAGCATTCAGAATCTCTCAGATTTCTCACTATCAAAAATGATGAACATTGAGAGATAAATGATATTTTAAACTTCAAATGCTATCAAGATTGAATACAATACAAGATCAAATGAACAGAATTAAATCAAGATGATGAATGATATTATGTTAATAAAGAAGAATTCAATGACTTTGAAGATGTTTTGATTGAATTTTATAAGTTTTATTCAAACAAATCACGCTAAGATTAATTTGAATTAATGCTTTATTAATTAATTAATCAGAATTTTGCAGACTTAAATCTGTGAAATCATGATTAATCAAACAAAGTGAAATAAAACAACATTCATGCAAACATGAATTTTCAGAAAGAAGAATAATGTTACGAATGCATCAGAATTGAATAAGATTAAAGATTTAACTTTAATCATTATACAATTAACATTCACGAGTTGATTGTATATTGATTAAAACTAGTTGAAAACTGATTTAAATCTGATTCAGATTTGACTCAGATATGACTTAACATCTTTTTCATTCTTTAATATTTTTTAATCAGCTTTGATTGTCTTTTAAATAAACATACTTCTTTATGTTACAAGTAGTTAATAAACATCTATGATAAACACATTTCTTTATGTCAATGAAACATCTTTTGAATCAACATTTTTCTTGTGTTTCAACATGTTTTCTTTGAAACTAACGTTGAATCTGAGTAACTACTATATAAAGTATGTTCTTCTTTTTCTTTTATCTTCTTTCTTCTGTATTCTTAAAGTCTTAGTTATAACTATCTTTATTGAATCAAACATTTCACTTACAACATGATTAAATAGAATATTTAAACATGATTTCAACAGTTTTCTTATTTTGTATCAGATGATGCATTCATATCTTCTTTTGATGCTGTTCAATTCTGTGTTAAAAGTGATTCTTTTCTAGCATTTTGAAGTTCATAGCAAATCATGCTCGCTGCTGCTGAGCTTTTAATTATGTTATGAATAGAAATTTGCTGATTGAAGAATTCTGATGTTGCTGTTGAAATTTCTGATTTCAATCAAACTTTCTGAATTCAAGTTCTGCTTCTGTTGAAATTGCTGATTTCAATTTTGATGATGAGTTCAGTAAAGAATTAATCTTCTGATTTATGTTTGCAACACATTGCAGAGCTTGTTCTGATTCTGTTAAAATTTCTGATTTCAAGTTCTGATTCTGACTGAAGTTGAAATTTCTGATTTCAATTTTTAAGTTTAAATTATGTAGCTTGTTTTTATATCATTTACATGTTGATAGTAAAATTAATAAGCTTTAAACTAATGTTAAAATCTTGTTTAAAACAAGTTATAAAAATATGAATAAATGAAAGTAAATGAGAATTCAAAGTTAAAGAGTAAGATTTATCAAGATGCAAAGACTATATGTATAGAAGAAGAATGAGTGCTAAGCTCAATAAAATCTTAGACTCGCTCAAAAAACATGCGTTTCAGTAGAAGACTGAGCACACTCGTAACAGAAGTTTAACTAAATGCTTGTAATATTAGCATCACTCATCTCATTGTCAAGTTAAATGATCATTATGTTAATTTCTTTAAGATTAAGCGTATCTTCAAAAGTAATTTTCTGATCATTGAGTTAAATTTTTCAACATTCATGAAAGTTCATTTAATCTTTCATGTTATTCTTCTGAGTCATATCACAAGTAATTTTCTTTCAGATCAATATCAGAAATCTTGAAAACTCATCATTGTTGAAAATAATGAAAGATTCTAATATGTCAACAGAATACTAAACTTTAAGCGTGATTGACACTATAGTTTATCTCTGCTTAAGTACTACATTAATTGAGAAGAACATTTTTCTATCTGAGAATCTTTTGATCTTTTGAATAATTATGAATGTTATAAATGTGTCAGAATTAAATAAAATCAAAGCTTTAACTTTAATCAATTTACAGTTAATGTTAGCAAGTTAACTGCATATTGATTAAAACAAGTTTTGATTTGATTTAAACTTAGCTCAAATTTGACTCAGATATGACTCAGCATCTTTTTTCTTTCTTAACATCTTCTTCACTTCACAACATTCTTTCTATGTCATAATATGTTTTCTTTAAGTTTAGTGCAGTTTCTAAACATTACATAAATAGAATTTTTATATCATTCTTCTTTTATATTCTTAATGTTCAATTATAAATACAATTACAACGTGCGTAAAACGAATTTTTGAAAAGAGCACTACAAACGAGAGAATAAGAATCAAGTAAATGAATAAACGATGACAAATTGCATGAACAGCAATAATGCTGATTCAAAAATGATTGCAAGCAACGTTGATCTGTCACAGAGAGACAGCGACGTAAGATCTAAACACTCACGCAATGATGAGATGAACGTTATCAGCATCATTGATCTGCTAACACAGACATTGACGTTAGAGAAAGAGAAAAGCAAAGATCATTCATGAAAGAAAGTGACTCTAGAGCTGATTCAACGTCTTCAAAATGTCTCAGAAAGAAAGATTGAAAAGAAAGAAAATCAAGATGTGTTCATTGCGAAGAATGTACAGAAGTTGAAGACATTTGTTCAACTTCTCAATAAACAGCTACAAGCATAAGAGAATACGCGTTTCATATTCAAAACATCATCGTGAATCAATGTAGTAAAAGAAGAAACAACGACGAAAAAGCAACGATTCAGAGATGATTTATCATCACTTCGCAAGAGACGCGAAGTTCTAGTGAAAATAGTGAAAAGAAAAGAAATGAAAAAGATATAAAAGAAGTCAGTCGATCAGATCTTTCAGAGAATCGAAAACGTGTCGACGATGCAATGAGATCTAATTATGTCGATTCACAAGCTTAAAAGCGAAAATATTGCACTGCATGCAGTAAGCTCAGAAGCTTAAGCAGCTCTGAAAAAGTTTCAGAAATGAATGAAGAAAATTGCAGACTCAACGCATGTAATGCATCGAAGCTTTGTAATATTGACACATGATATACACATCACACTGAACACAAGCAATCAAGAGATAATCATCAAAAGATTGATGAAAGACAATGCAAGACTTCATGAAGATCTAAAGATGCTAAGAATAGCTTGATTCAAGAAGATAGTTGAAAGTGAGAAAATTCACTCATCGCTCATCGTAAAGATTGCAATCAAAACAATAATGAATAGACTATTGAACATGAGCATGTTAGACTCGTATCAAGAATGCTCATGCAAGTTGTTTGAAAAGAACTGTCATATTGCACAGTGTTACAAGTGCTTCGATTTTGATCATGTGACTAAATCTTGCAAAAATAAAGAATGCTGCTTCAAATGCACAGATAAGCATCACATTGAAAAATGCGTTGTGTTGATGAATAGAAGAAGATGCGTGAACTGCAACGATAGTCATGAACTCTGAAGATGCTCATGTCTCAAGTGAAAACTACAGATAAAGCAATCAGAAGAAATCTTTCAAAACAGATTAATCAGATATTCTGAAGCATCGAAATACAATCACTTACTCTCTTCTTTCTTTCTGAACTTCTTAGATTCAATGAATTTCTTGAGTTCAATGAACTTATCGAGTTCAATGAACATCTTGATGATGACAAGCAGTCGAAACATCAACGAGTCAATATGACAAGTGATGAAAGTCAAGAAGAGACGAGTTGATCGCTTTTCATGCGTGATTAGCGACTCAGAAGACATGATGTCTGAACAGACACAGAAATGTCAAATCAAAAAATGCGAAAAACTTTTAGTGATTGAAAGCATACAAAAAGTCATCTCAGCGCAGAGTCAACAGCAGTTACAGATATCTTTATGATGAAACAATTCTTTCTGCAAATTTTACAGTACAACATCAGAAAGTTATTAAAAATTCAGAAATTATTCTTGATAGACAGAGAGATTCGCAAATTTGACATAATAGTCATTCAGAAACAGAGTTGCAACATTAACGTTTTGCAAACATTTAGCTCAACTCACAGCTTCTTTCATCTAGTAGAAAATTCATCATCTCAGACAAGAACATGCATTTACGTTAATAAACATTTAAAACTCAATCAATGAATGATGAAAACTATCAAATTGAACATCTGCTTAATCAAGCTGCTAACTAGCAGCTCAGACGATGAAACGCTGACGCTACGAGTCATAAATGTTTATAACTCATGCTTGCTGTTCATTATTTTCATGAAAGAATCATTTACTATTTCTCATCTGAACGAACTAATCAAAGATGACTGCAAACAACTGATTGTAAGAGACTTCAACATGCATCACTCACACTGAGAAGACAGAAGATGCTTCACTCGTCATACAGTGACTGATGCTCTACTAGACATTATTACGAACGCAAGACTAAAGCTACTGCTTGAGTCAGACACAATTACTAGAAAGACTCATAATCAGCTCACAACAATAGATCTAGCGTTTAACAGAAAGAAAATACAGTTCATGATACACAAATGCAAGATGAGAACTGATCTGCATCAAGAATCTGATCATCTTTCAATTATCACGAAGTTATGTTTATGCACATTCTTCGTGCAGCTCACGACTCGCTGACTATGAAAGAAAATGAACATTGAAGCACTAAACGCTCATTTAAGAATACATCTTTTCGTCGATCATTCTTTGAACAACAAGACAGCGATAGATGACAGAGTAGTTGAGATCACTCATGCATTACAAGAAGTCATAGAGAAATTTACTTCTTGAGCAAAGTTGTTGAATCAAGCACAAGACTTTTGAAATCAGAATTGCTCAAAAGTTGTGACAAAGTCATGATGATTACGAGTCATATAAAAAACGCAGAGTACTCTAGAAACATGAAACAATTACTTGAAATACAACGATCACAAAAACAACATCATTAAAGAAACAAAATGTTCACATTTTAGATCTTAAATACATGAGTTGAGCAATGAATCAAAATCGATTTGACGCTTCGCAAAATAAATCAGAATCGAAAGTCAACTACTCAAAAAACTTTCACAGTTTTTTTCATTAAAAAGCATCGATTTCAATCACATGACAGAATCATTTGAAGAAAAAATGAAGATGCTACGAAAGAAGTTCTTTTCATCATCTTCTCAAACAGACATCAGCAACATTTTGAAATCATTTATATTGCTGACAGTGTCATTCAATTCAGTCTTATCGCAAGATGAGATGAGACAGATGATACAATGAGTAAAAGTCGACAAAGCATCAGATACATTCAAAATTTCAAATAGAGCACTTCAAGTGAGCTTAATGAAACTGACTTCGATACTAATCAGTCTGTTCAACGCATGTGTAATTCACAAATATTACTCAAAGCAGTTCAAAAAGATTCAGACGATAGTACTACGTAAATCAAAGAAGAGCAACTACATTGATTCAAAGACGTATCGATTCATTGCTTTGCTTAACATCATGAGTAAGACACTGAAATCAATCATGATCAAAAGACTAAGCGACATTGCTGAGACTCATTTCATGCTTTCAAACGTTCAAATGAGAACAAGACGTAAGTTATTCGTGATCTCAGCGCTGAATCTACTAGTAGATCAAGTACATGCAGTATGAGACTGCAAAATCAAGTACATGATCTTTATGCTTAGTCTAAACATTGCTGAAGCGTTCAATCATGTCTTGCACATCAGACTTCTGCATACTTTGAGAATGAAAAGAACATTGAACTATATAATCAATTGAACTCGTAGCTTTCTGAAAGACAGAGAGTCATCGCTGATGTTCAATGAACAAATTAGTGAGATGCAGCGAGTAGACGTTGACATATTGCAAAGATTCTTCATCTCATCGATTTTCTTTCTATTCTTCAACGTAAGTTTAATTGAAAAGTGTGAAGCATTAGAAATCAAAATTGAAATACTCAACTTCGTAAATGATATCAATATTCTGATCTACGATAGATTCACAGAATCAATCTGCGAAATATTAAGCAGAGCACATGATGTCTGTACGACGTAAGCTCGAATTCATGACATCACATTAATTTCAGAGAAGTATGAATTTACACATTTCACACGAAAGTCAAAAAGATTCAACATAATGATCAGTCTATGTATTGAAAACTTGATAATAAAGTCGAAGTTGAACGTACGAGTTCTCGAAGTTCAATTGAACATGAAACTATAATGAGAATCACATCTTCGTCAAATAGAAGCAAATCACGTCATCAAAATGTTGATGCTTAGTTGACTTAAGATCTTCACTTGAGAAATTACATTTGCAAAGATGAGACAAATATACTCAGCAGTAGTGAGATCAAGAATAACGTTCAAAGCATCAATATGACATCAACGCGATAAAGAAGAGAAATTGTCGAGCACAGAATGATGATTAGAAGTCCTTCAAAATCAAGTGCTGCGTCATGTGACAAACATCTTTCAAAAAGTAAACATTGAAATGCTGAAAGTTGAAACATATACATCTTCGTTTTATGTTCATCTAAACAAGCTACAAAATCAGGCTACACTATGCAGTCAAGTCAACAACAGAACGCGAGAGACTCAATGAGCATGCAAGATCATATGTGCACATCTGATAAAAATTAATCAGCTCATTTCTTGCTTTTCAACTTCTAAAAAAATGACGTTTCTGAATGATTCAATTTGCGAAGAAGCAAAAATACAGTCTAAATGCAGATGACTCAACTCTTCAACATTGATCTCAACAAGTAAACATGCAATTGCACAGTTTCACAAGAATCAATGAGATCTTAGATGAGAAAACTACAAAAAATGCATCGCAGACATTAACACAACTTTCGCTCAAAGATCTCATCTATTCAAGAGATCAATAAGAATGCGTGATGATTTTCAGAAGATCAAAAGCACTTTTGCAACTCACATCAAAATCAAACGCATAGAACTAAATGTTTATCTGCACTCGAGAAACGTTTCGAGCATGAATAGCTTTCGATGCAACTGCGAATGAAGTCATCAGATCGTCAAGCATATTCTGATGCATTGTTCAAACTGAACGCATCTTCAATCGAATATGCTTTAAGATGTTGACTTCACGAACTATCAAGTCATCATCGCAATCACGAAGAATCTCAAGATGACAGCGAGAATGATGATGAAAATGAAGCTTTTAGAGCATTTCAGAGTGACAAAAGCACTCATTCTCTAACGTGCAATCATTGCGAACAAATTTGATACATAGTTTCAGCTTTATCGTTTCAATTGCATGCAGCAGTTGCAAAAATAATGAGCGATTTTCTATCTCAGAGAGTTTTGTTCACTCAACATACATAGCATAGTTTTTTCTCATGAGTCGATCTAATCGATGTCACAAGAGTGTAAGAATTTATTATTATTATTATTATTATTAATGTTCAATTATAACTATCTTTAAAAAATCAAGCATTATCATTCACGTACTTTACTGATTGAATCATTTAAACATGATTTCAACATTATATAAAAAATTCATTTATCATATGATATTAATTTTATTACTTATTCAAGTTAACTTAACTGACAATAAAATAAATATAAAGAAAGTTGTGTATTTAATGATTAATAACTTTAAAAGACAGAACAACATCAAGAAATTAATAGAATCAATGAAAATATATAATCATTGAATTGCTAAAGAATTTAAAGCTTATTAAGTATGCATCAGTTTACTCAATTAATAGAATCAATGACAATAAATCTTCATTGATTGTTTAAAAATCAAAACAAAAACAATTTCTTTAATTAATAACACTTTTTTCTGAAGATTAAACACTTGAAATCACAATCTCACTTCATACTGTTGAGCATTGCTTTTCATTCAATCATTTAAACATTCATTATGACTCAATTATTTGTGAAAGATGTTGAGACTATGTTTAAATGATTCAATCAGTAAAGAATGAGATTGATAATGCTTGATCTTTAAAGATAGCTATAACTGAACATTAAGAATACAGAAAAAGAGTAATACAAGAACTTTTATTTATGTAATGTTTAAAGACTGCGCTAGATTCAAAGAAAACATGTTGTAACACAGAAAGAATGTGATGTAAATGAAGAAAATGTTGAAAAAGAAAAAAGAAATTGAGTCATATTTGAGTCAAATTTGAATCAAATTTAGGTCAGATCTCAACTAAATCATTGACTAGCTTTAATTAATATGCAATGAACTCGCTAGCATTTACTGTGAATTGATTAAAGTTTGATCTTTGATACATTTGTAACATTATTCTTCTCTTCAAAAATTCATGTTTGCATGAATGTTGTTTCATTTCACTTGTCTGATCAATTATGATTTCACAAATTTAAATCTGCGAAATTTTGATTAATTAATTGATACAGCATCAATTTAAATTAGCAATAGCATAATTTATTTAAATAAAGTTTATGAAATTTATTTAAAACTTTTTTGAAGTCATTGAATTCTTCTTTATTGACATAGTATCATTCATCATCTCAATTTAATGTCAGAATCGTGTCTAAATGATACAATCAATGAAGATCAGAATTGATAGTGCTTAATCTTTAGAAATAACTATAACTGAGTATTAAGAATACAGAAGAAGATTGATACAAAAGCTTCTATTTATGTAATGTTCAAAGACTGTGTTAGACTTGAAAGAAATGTGTTTGTGACATGAAAAGAATGTGATGTAAATGAACAAGATGTTGATGAAAGAAAAGAGTGTTGAGAAAGAAAAAAAAGAGATTGAGTTATATCTGAGTCATATCTGAATCAAACCTGACTAGCTCGCTGATTAGCTCTAATCATTACGCAGAGAACTTGCTAGCGTTCACTGTGAATTGATTAAAGCTTCAGTCTTGTCAATCTTGATACGCTTGTAACATTTAATTCTGTTCATTTGATCTTGTATTGTATTTGATCTTGATAGTGTCAAGAGTTTAAAATGTTATTCATCTTTCAATGTTCATCATCTTCAATAGTGATTAATTTAAATGATTCTGACTGCTGTTCTGATAGAGAATCATCAGAATAAAGATGTAATAGCTTTAAGCTGAACATTGAGTGCAGATGCTTCATACTTATTAATAAATGAAGATGATAGAAAATTTCAGCTTCGACAATGATTTGATAGAATTTTAGCTGTTTATCTTTTAAATCTTTGCATGATCTTGTTGTTTTAATGTTTCTGAAGAATAATCAAACTCAGTCATTTTCTTTATAAATGATGTCTCATTTATGTTTATTTATTTGAGCTTCAATGATTTACTTCGTCTTTTTCAACTGTTGATGATCAAAATTAAGAAGTTTTTTCATTTACATGATAATATTGTTGATTTTTTTAACTTCAATACATTCATGAATTATTTTATAGTTAGTTGTATCTGAATTGAAACTTATTCAAGAGTGAAAGCTTTTATTGAAGTAGAAAGAAATCATTGAGATGGTCAAAAAAATATTGAAATTTTCGCTGAATTTCATCATAAAAAGTTATTTTGCTCAGTTGTTCTGCATGTAATTACAGTAAATTCTAAGTTTGCATTCAATGTCTTGATTGACTTATTCTAATTAATCATTAATCTTAGAATGATAAACTGTGAATAAACTAGCGATGATTCTTAGTCGTTTGCAAAGACTTTGTCACATGATTGATATGAATTAAAAGTCTTTGTTTGAAATGATAGAACTGAATAAATCATGAAGTCAATAAACATTTCATAACATGATTCAAATCATTTCTTCATCTGAGATGTCATCATCTTCTCAATGACAGAGAACATAATGATGTTTCTTGATTAGATGACATATGATCATGCAAATGATGTTATAATCTTCTGACAGAAATAACTCAGTGATGAAGTTCATAATTATATCTTTTCAGCATTTCTGTAAAATTGAAAGAGAATAATGAAGTTCATTGATGTTATTTTTAAATGTCTTGCTTTGCTGACAAGCATAACAGTTTTGAATGTACTGTCTGATCATGACTCAATGTTTTGATAAATAGTAGAAATGCTGAATTAAATTAATAGTTCATTTATTGTCTGAGTGAAAAATTGATGGCTGATCATGAATTTTCTGTAGCAATTTCATATGCATATTCCCAGAAATTCACAGTAAGTCTTTTTTTAAATAAAACATCATCAATGACTTTGCAGTTCTTTAGTTTAGTGCTATGAAATTTGAGCTTCTTTTCGCTTATAGCTTGTTTATATTTATTGAAAAGCTCATTCATTTGATTGATAATATATATTCATTGATAGAGATTAAGTTCAGATTTAATAAATAAAACATTGACTTTATTGAAGATTGAAATAGTCTGATAGTGATCTTCAATGCGCTGAGCTGATTCAGAAATGTTCGCTATGAGCATTCTGATTAAAGCATCGACTTTAGTATTTATTTTACCTGATTGAAAAATGATCTGAAAGTTGAACTTGAATAGAATGTTTAAATAGTTAACTTAATATCGAGTTAACTGTTTGTTTTTCATGAAAATCTTCAAAGTTTTATGATTGATGAATATTTGAATGAGTAATTCAATGCATTTTAGTTCAAGTCTTCAGTGTTCAAAACATCAAATAATGACTAGCAATTTCTTGTCATAGATGTGATAATTGATTTCAGCGAAAATCATGCTTTTGCTGTAGAAGACTATCAAATGAAAAACATTCTCATTATTGTACTGAGATAGTATTTCATCTTTTACATAGTTCAAAGCATCAATCTTCAGAATAGTCTGTTGTTTGAAATTGAAATGTCGTAGTACTGAGATTAAGCTGATTTATTTCTTTAAATTGTCAAAGACTTGAATACAAACTTCATTTCAAACGAAACATGTATTCTTTTTAATCAGTTGAATAAATGATTTAACTAGCTTCAAGAAGTTTCTAATGAAATGATGATAGAAATTGACAAATTTCATGAAGCTTTGAATTTATTTTAGATTGATTAAAGTGATTCAGTTGACTATGACTTTCACTTTGATAAAGTTCATACAAAGATCTTGTTCTGAAACAATGATTTTTAAGAAGAGGATTTTTTCTACATTGAATTTGCACTTTCAAATATTGTTACGAGCGTATCAAGACTGAACAAGACTGAAGCTTTAATCAATTTGCAGTGAATGTTAACGAGTTTTCTGCGTAATGATTAGAGCTAATCAGCGAGCTAGTCAGGTTTGACTCAGATATGACTCAGATATGACTCAGATATGACTCAGATATGACTCAGATATGACTCAACACTCTTTTTCTTTTCCAACATCTTGTTCATCTACATCACATTCTTTTCATGTCACAAACACATTTCTTTCAAGTTTAGCACAGTCTCTGAACATTACATAAATAGAAGTTTTTGTATCAATCTTTTTCTGTATTCTTAATATTCAGTTATAGCTATTTCTAAAGATCAAGCACTATCAATTCTGATCTTCATCGATTGTATCATTTAAACACAATTCTGACATTATATTAAGAATTCGTTAATCACATGATACTCATCTCATTACTCATTCAACATACTCGTCTAGACAGAACGAGTCTAAAGAAATTCATTTATCTGATGATCAATGATAATCGAAAGATAGAACAACACTAGAGAATTGAATAGAATCAACGACAAGACTGTTTGAATTGCTAGACTACTTATCGCTCATTAAGTATGCAAAGTTCACTCGATTACGAGAATCATGATAAAGAATCTTCGTGAATTGCTCAAGAATCAAATCGATCGATAGATTCAACGATAAAGAATCTTCGTTGTTTGCTAGAGAATCAATCAAATCAACAAACAAATTTCATCTTCTTTGTTGAAGATTAAACATCACTCTATACGTCTTTCTTCTTCAATCGTCGAGCATTGTCATTCATTCAACTCTCTTTCAAACAAATCTTATCATGTCTAGTCATTCATCTACTGAAGAGCGTTTCGAAGAATTTCGAAATCGTTTCTTTCAAATCTCTGATGCTGATTCATTGAAATCACGAACGAAATCATCAAGTGCTGCATCATTCATTCATGAAGATGACGAATCATTCGCTGAAATGATAATATTTCTCGTGTTCTACGAAATCTGAAAGGCTCGAAGTCTAGCTCTCGATGAAGAAACAGATTGACTCTACGAGTTAAATAAACAACAAGAAGACGAAATCAAAGAGTTGAAGACAAGACTTCAAGCTAAGAAAATCACTTCTTCTGATTCTATCTACTCTGAGCGTTCTAGATCTCAAAAAATACCTGATTCTTCGCTGTTTACTGATGAAAAAAACTCTATTTGAAAGAACTGATACAAAGAGATTCAGAATAAACTAGAGATCAACGTCGATCTCTTTTCTAATGAACGAGTCAAATTGAGCTATATACATTCTAGATTATTCAATGACGCAGCTGAGATCATTCAAGCTAGACGTGAACGTGACTGTGTCAATCTCTATAGAATCGTCAATGATCTTTTGAAAGAGTTAGCTCAGTTGTTCGATGACTCGAATAAGAAAGTCAACTTTCGTAGAAAATACTACAACTTGATTCAAGAATTCAAGAAATTCAATGAATTCTATACTCAGTTTCAACGTTTATTTTTCTATCTAGACTATCACAAGAAGCAACTGATCGTTGATCTGAAAGATAAAATTCACTCTTATCTTCGATTCATTTGAGTAGATCAACTAGTTCAATCTGATTCTCTAAAAGAAATTCGTTTCTATCTGATTCATTTAAATAATGATCAGCGAGTCATTCGAGAGATCAAGAACAAGATCAAACGCGTCAATGATCTTTCAAAAACTATCTTTCATAGAGTGACTGTTGTCACTTAGTCAGTCAATCACTCGAAGTCTGATCAGCTAAAGTCGCGTGACGCGATTTTAACTAGCGTCAAAGAGACAGATATTCTAGTCGAAAGCTGTTTCATATGTCATAAATCAGATCATAGCTTTAAAGAGTGTCTCAATCAATCTACTAGAATCAATGCAGTGAACAATGAATATGATCGCTTCGATTTCGATTCGAATTTCGATTCAAAAAACTAGTCATCTCTTTAAAAGTCATTAAAGAAGTAAAGATTATATTTTTGTGCAAACTAGACGAAATTCTATTGAAAGAAAATTACTTTGAAAAGTCATTTCTAATTGACGCTCATTTCATCTTTCAGAATCAATCTTTCAGTCTTCATTCTTTAATAGACAGTGATTCAGTCATTTACACGATCATACATTCTAATCTAGTCGATAAAGTATGCGAGAAACTGAAAATTCGATTTATATCACTGACAAAAGAGAAGCTAATAAGAGATTATAATGAGAAAATATCTAAGAAGATCATCACTCATAAAATTCTATTCAATCTCATCATCGAAAGTCATAAGAAATTGACTGTATCAATGTTGATAGCTGATATTGATCATCATGAAGTCATATTGAGTAAGCTCTGAATGAACAAAAACGAAATATTACTGAATATGCAAAACGACGTCATTGTTTTTTGAATCAATTGAATACTTCTATTTCGATTTTTTCGATTCTTCTCAATTCAAAGCATTCAAGTTGATCGCGATCATCTTCGCTCTCTTCAATCATTCAGACTAAAATCTCTATGATGCTCAAACAACTCATTCAAGAAGAGTCATTCTCGATTTGAAGCATAGACGCAGCTTCATTCAAGACATTGTTGAATTGTTCAAAGAGAGACAAGATCAAGATCTTTGCTTTATTCATGATGAACATCAATAAAGAAATCACGTACAATACTCAGTGCGATTTGAACGCTTTAAACATCTCTTCAATCAATGAAATAACTCAGAATTTGAAAGATATTAAAGCAAAGCTGTCATCGAAATATCATGAGTTTCTAGATGTTTTTGATCGAGCTCAATCGAATAAACTACTCTCTCATCACTTCTATGATCATAAAATTGAGCTCATCAGTGATTCAACGTTTTCTCGCTGTCGAATTTATCAAATGTTCTCTGTCAAACTTCTGAAAGTAAAGAAGTACTTAAACGAGAATCTGTTGAAGAGATTCATCACTTCTAGTCAGATTCTTTATTTCTCTCTCGTTCTATTCGCTCTCAAAGCGAATGAAGATCTTCAATTCTGCGTGAACTATCGAAAGCTAAATGTCATTTTCAAAAGAAATAGATATTCTCTATTATTGATAGACGAGATCATTGATAAAATAGTGAGTTGCAAGCATCTGACTAGATTGAACATTATATCAGCGTTCAACAAACTTCAAATGCATCTCGATAGCGAGAATTACATCACTTTTATCACTGCTTTAGAAGCATATAAATACAAGATGCTATCATTTGAACTGACTAATGAATCAATCTTCTTTTAGCAATATATGAATGACGTTTTATGAAACTTTCTGAACGACTTTTGTCAAGTCTATCTAGATGACATTCTCATCTATAGCAAAATGAGAAAGAAACATAGAGATCACGTCAAACTAGTATTGAGTCGACTACGCGAAGCTGAACTGTAAATGAATATTTGAAAGTGCGAATTCAATGTGAAAGAAACTGTCTTTTTAGAAGTCATCGTATCAGAACTAGATCTTCGTATGAATCTCAGCAAAGTGACAGTCATAGTCAGCTGAATCACTTCGATCAACCTAAAAGAAATTCAGAGCTTCGTGATATTTGTTAACTTTTATCGTTGTTTCATTAAGAACTTCTCAAAGCTAGTCAAATCATTCACTCAGCTGACTAGAAAGAATACGTCTTTTGTTTGAAACAAGATCTGTGTTCAAGTCTTTGACAATCTAAAGAAACAAGTCAGCTCGATCTCAGTACTTTGTCACTTTGATCTCAAACGACAAGCTATTCTGAAGATTGATGCTTTGAACTATGTAAAAGATGAAATACTATCTCAGTACGATGACGAGAGAGTTCTTCATTCGATGATTTTCTACAGTAAAAGCATGATCTTCGCTGAAATCAATTATCACATCTATGACAAGAAATTGCTAGTCATTATTTGATGCTTTGAACACTGATGATTCGAGCTGAAATGCACTGAACTACTCATTCAGATGTTCATCGATCATCAGACTTTGAAAATCTTCATGAAAAACAAATAATTGAGTCGATGACAAGTCAACTATTTGAACATTCTATCAAAGTTCAACTTTCAGATCATCTTTAAATCAGACAAAATGAACACTAAAGTCGATGCTCTAATCAGAATGCTTCTAACAAACGTCTCTGAATCAGCTCAACATCTTGAAGATCATTTTCAAACTATTCTGATTCTTGATAAAGTTGATGTTCTATTTATTCAATCAAAAGCAAATCTCTATCAACGAGTATGAATGATCAATCAAACAGATGAGCTTTGCAGCGAATATAGACAAGCTATAAACGAAAACAAGCTCAAATTTCATATCACTAAACTAAAGAACTGTGAAATCATTGACGACGTTCTATTTAGAAAAGATCTACTGTGAGTCTCTGAGAACATGCACACGAAATTACTACAAGAAGTGCATAATCAATCTTCAATCTCTCATCTCGACAATAAACGAATCATCGATCTAGTTCAGCGTTTCTACTATTGATCAGATCATCGAGCTACTATTCAACAATACATTCAAAACTGTCATGCTTGTCAGCGAAGCAAAGCTTCTAGAAATAGCATCAATGAACTTCATTATTCTCTTTCGATTTCACAGAAACGCTGAAAAGATATAGCTATGAACTTCATCACTGAACTATCTTTGTCAGAAGACTATAACGTCATTTGCACAATCATATGTCGTCTCATCAAAGAACGTCACTATGTTCTCTGTCATTGAAAAGACGATGACATCTCAGTCGAAGAAACAATTTGAATTATGCTATGAAATGTCTATCGACTGCATGATCTACTCAGTTCTATGATTTTGAACAGAGACTCTCAATTCATATCGACTATGTGAAAAAGTCTCTGCAAGCGACTGAGAATCACAGCTAGTCTATTCACAGTCTATCATTCTGAGATCGATGATCAATCGAAACGAGTCAATCAAGATGTCGAACGTGAACTTAGAATCTACTGCAATTACATGCAGAACGACTGAGTCAAATGAATATCTATGATGAAATTCAGCGACAATTTCAATATCTTCTTGATCACTTCAATGATTCTCTTCTACTTCAATAAAGAATTTCATTCTCGAATGAGTTTCAATTCAGATATGACTGACTATGAAACAACTTGTGAACAATTTGAAGCTAGAAAAGCAGACAATATTGTCATTTGAATGAAAGAGCTACTGAACTTCGATCGTCAACAATTGAAAAAGATGAAGCTGATCATCGAAGTTCGAATCAATAAACATAAACGAAACATCATCTATGAAGTAGATGACTGAATTTGACTATCTTTCAGAAACGTCAAGACAACGAGACTCTGCAAAGATTTGAAAGACAAACAGCTAGACTCTTATCAAATCACTGTCAAAGTGAGTATCTTCTATCATCTTCGTCTATCAGTCAGCATGAAGCATCTGCATTCGATGTTCAGCTCGAAGCTACTGTGATCGTATTCAGAAGATTCTCTATCAGAACAGCATTCAGAATCACTCAGACTCATCACTATCAAAGATGATGAACATTGAGAGATAAATGATATATTGAACTTCAGACGCTATCGAGATTGAATACAGTACAAAGTCAAATGAACAGATCTAGATAGAAACGACGAATGATACTATGTCGATAAAGAGAAATTCGATGACTCAGAAAAAGTTTTGAACGAATTTCATAAGCTATATTCAAACAAATCGCGCTAAATATCGAAATAACTATCAACAAAAGCGAGCAAATGAACTACATTCATGCGAACATGAATTTTCGAAGAGAGAGATAATGTTACAAGCATATCAAGACTGAACAAGACTGAAGCTCTAATCAATTCGCAGTGAACGCTATCAAGTTTTCTGCGTAATGATTAGAGTTAATCAGCGAGCTAGTCAGATTTGACTCAGATATGACTCAACACTCTTTTTCTTTCTCAACATCTTGTTCATTTACATCACATTCTTTTCGTGTCACAAACACATTTCTTTCGAGTCTAGCGCAGTCTCTGAACATTACATAAATAGAAGCTTTTGTATCAATCTTCTTCTGTATTCTTAATATTCAGTTATAGCTATCTCTAAAGATCAAGCACTATCAACTCTGATCTTCATCAATTGTATCATCTAGATATGATTCTGACAAATATTCACTTGTAGTTCAGCTTCTCATAGTCGATTCAATATCATTTTAACATGTTGTTTATGTTTTTGTTGAGTTTTACTATAAATAAGAATGTCATCTAAATAGACTTAACAAAAGTTATTTAGAAAGTTTCATAAAACATCATTCATATATTGCTGAAACGAGATTGAATCATTGATAAGTTCAAGTGATAGCATCTTAGATTTATGTGCTTTTAAAGCAATAATAAAGATAGTGTAGTTCTTACTATCAGAGTGCATTTGTAGTTTGTTGAACGTTGAAATGATGTTCAATCAAGTTAAATGTTTGTAATCAACTATTCTGTCAATTATCTCATTTATCAGAGATAGAAAATAGTGATTTCTCTTGATAATAGCATTAAGCTTTCAATAGTCAACGCAGAATCAAAAATCTTCATTTGCTTTTAAAATGAACAAAATGAGTGAGAAATAAAAAGCTTTGCTAGAAGTGATAAATTCTTTAAAAAGATTTTCATTCAGATATTTTCTAATCTTCTAAAGTTTGTAGAAAGACATTCAATATGCTCAACAGTGAAATAGCATTAAATCACTAGTGAGTTCTATCTTATGATCATATGAATGATGAAATGATAGCTTGTCTGCTTAAACTCAATCAAAAACATTTAGAAAGTCTTAATATTTTGATGATAGTTTGACTTTAATATCTTCTAGATTCTGAGTGACTTCATTGATTGAGAAAACGTTTAAAACATTTAACTTGCATTGAGTATTGTAAATGATTTTTCTATCAATGTCTTTGATGAACATAACAAAAATCTCAGTACTGTTCTTTCTTGAATGATTTAACAGAATTTTAAAGAAAATCGCGTCTATGCTTTGAATTGAGAAAAACTCTTTTCGAGTAATTGAAACTGATCATTTAAACATAATAAAGACTTTTTTAAAAGCTGCTGAAAAGATCAAAGTTGATTATGATCAACTTAAATGCTTTGAATTAAATGAGATCAAAAAAATCGAAATAGAAATATTTAGTTGATCAGAAAAGACAATGATATCATGTTGCATATTCAACAATATTTCGTTTTTATTCATTCAAAGTTTGTTTAGTATAGCTTCATGATGCTTGATATTAACTATCAGCATAAACACAGTCAGTTTCTTATGACTTTCAATCATAAAATTAGATAGAATTTCATGAGTAATAGTTCTTTTAAATATTTTTTCATCATAGTCTTGTATTAACTTCTCTTTAACTAGTAATATAAATTGTATTTTGAGTTTCTTGCATACTTTAACGACTAGATTAGTATGTATCAACGTGTAAATGATGAAATTACTGTTTATCAAAGATTAAAGATTGAAAGATTGATTCTGAGAAATGAGCAATGCATTGATTAAAAAAGACTTTTCAAAGTAATTTTCTTTCAATAGAATTTCATTTGAATTGTACAAAGAAATAATCTTTATTTTTTTGATGACTTTTGAAAAGATGACTAGTTTTTTGAATCAGAATCTGACTTGAAATCAGAATGATCATATTCATCTTCACTCAAAACATTGATTTTAATTAGTCAATTGAGACACTTCTTAAAAATATGATCTGATTTATGACAAAGAAAGTAATTTTCAGCTTGTATATTTATATCTTTGATGTTAGTCAAAATTACGTCACATGACTTTGATGATTCATTGAATTTAGTCGATTCAATCTTCTTATAAAAAATTGTATGAATCTCTTCAGCAAAGATGATTCATTTAATGATGTTGACTTTATTCTTGATGTCTTGAATAACTTGCTGATCATTGTTCAGTTGAATCAGATAGAAACAAATATTTTTAAGAAAATCAGATTGAACTAATTGATTTACTTAAATGAATTAAAGATGAGAGTTTCTTTTATCTTTTAAATCAATGATCAGTTGCTTTTCATGATAATTCAGATAAAAAAACAATCACTGAAACTGAGTACAGAATTTGCTAAACTTTTTTGCTTCTTGAATCAGATTGTAGTATTTTTTACAAAAATTGACTTCTTTATCAAAGTCATTGAACAACTGAGCAAGTTTCTTCAGAAGATTCTCAGTGAATACATAAAGATTGACACAGTTACATTCTCATCTAGTTTATGTGACTTAAGCTGCATCATTGAATAATCTAAAATGTACATAGTTTAAAATGACTTGTTCGTTGAGAAAGAGATTGATGTTTATCTTTAGCTTATTCTGAATTTTCGCATATCAATTCTTTCAGATTGAATCTTTTTCATCAGTAATGATGTTAGAATGTTGCGTGATCAGAAAAGTCATCATGCAGAGTTTTCATCTACGCAACAACATTTCTTCTAACAGTAACAATCAATTTACGAAGAAGATTAATGACATGTCGATGTCAGTAAGAAATGAAAAATACTACTAGTGAAATAAATAACTCAGATGAAGAGTCTGCAAATTGTGACTACAAGTGATCAAAGAATTTGCAATTTGTCAACTGCATTGATATTGAAACATCTTCATCACATCAACAGTGCTATCAAGTAATTGATGAAAAGATATCAGATAGAATAATTGTTTCAAATAATGAGTTTGAGAGTCGTGATTACAGTGCTCGAAGAAGTAGTGATTCATCAATCACACTGATATACTGAAAAGACTTGAACTCATTTTCTTTACTTAACATCAGATTATACATTTATCTACGTGAAAAATTGAGAGTTCATGAGAATGATCAGAATGCATTCTCTACTATTGATCAGAGTCATGCATTGAATGATCGCAATCACATGTTTATACTAACAATCTATTCAACATTTACGTGACATAAGTCAAATCAAGAGCAGAATAAAGTTATTTAATACAATCATACTTTATTTTCTCATTGTACATGTTCCTCTTTCATCACATATTTCTCTGCTCAATGAATGACAATCATTGAGCAAGATAACACAGTTTTCAACATTATAATCATAAACATCATGAATGCAAAGAAAACATCTTTCATCTTCAAATTGATAATTGAATTGAGACATCATTTGTATAGAATATCATCAATGAAAAGCAGAGCAAAGATGATGCATCATAATCAAACAGCATAAACATTCTTATCAAGAGCTTACTCAAGCATCATACGCTGAATAAAAGCTATAGATTCATTACTGATAATATAATATCAATTTTATTGTTTTGATAATGTAAAGTCATCATGTAGTTAATGAGCGACTTTCTTTCTCAGAGAATTTTGTTCATTCAATATACATAACATAGTTTTTCTCATGAGTTGAGTCTAAATCAATGTCACAAGAATGTATGAATTCAAATCAAATCAAATCAAATCAAATTAAAAATCTTTTTCATCAGTAAATAGAAAAGAATTGAGTATCTTCTGAGCATAAAATTTATCAAAATAGATTGAGATTGAATCAATAAAAATAAGTTCTTTAATCACTTGAAGCTTTTCTTCTGACTTTCAATTCTTATCTTGAATTCATAAATTGACTTTGTCTAATTGTTATTTAGCTTGCTTAAGTTTTTCATAACGAGTCTTTCATACTTGATTACTAAATAACTTGTCAAAAGATCACAGACTTTTATGTTTAAATCTCATTGAACTTGAAACTCATTAAAAACTTTCATAAATTGATTTAAATCATCTTTGATTCAGCAATTTAGCTATTTAACATTCTTAACATCTCAGAGAGTGAAAGCATTAAATACTTCATCAAGAATCTTTGATATCAACATGAATTAACGTTAATTTCATATGAAGTCAATTCTAAGATAAATAATTATTCTTGAGAAAAGAGTGAGATAAATAACTGATTCAGTAAATTGTTCAGAGAAAGAATTGAAAGTCTCAGAGTAATGACTTTGATATTTTTCAAAATGATCGTTTACAAATGATCAAGTCATGATGAATGTTTAGTCAATTGAACGAAGAACAATGCTCGACAGAATGAAGATGAGATCGTAGTTCAAACGTTTAATCTTCAGAGAAGAAGTCTTTTGTTTATTGATTTAAGTAATTCTTTAACAATCAACAAAGATTCTTTATTGTTGATTCTATCGATTAATTTGATTCTCAAGCAATTCATGAAGATTTTTTATCATTGATTCTCTTAATTGAATGAACTTTGTTTACTTAATGAGTGATTAAGTCATTTAGCAATTCAAGCGAAGATTCTTTATCACTGATTCTATCAAATTCTTTAATGTTGTTCAATCTTTTAATTACATCAATCATTAAATAAATAAATTTCTTTAAACTCATTTTATTTGAATGAGTATCTTGAATGAATAATGATATTAATATCATGTAATTAATGAATTCTTAAAGTAATGTTAAAATCATGTTTAAATATTCAATTTAATTATGTCGTAAGTGAAATGTTTAATTCAATAAAGATAGTTATAACTAAGACTTTAAGAATATAGAAGAAAGAAGATATAAAAGAAAAAAGAACATACTTTATATAGTAGTTATTCAGATTTGACGTTAGTCTCAAAGAAAATGTGTTGAAACACAAGAAAGATGTTGATTCAAAAAATGTTTATGACATAAAGAAATATGTTTATCATAAACATCTGTTAACTACTTGTAACATAAAGAAGTGTGTTTATTTAGAAAACAATAAAAGCTGATTAGAAAATGTTAAAGAATGAAAAAGATGCTGAGTCATATTTAAATTAAATCTGAATCAGATTTAAATCAGCTTTCAACTAACTTTAATTATAAACTGATCACATCAAGTCAAGTCATTGAGATTGAGTCAAGTTCTCAACTCATTAAAACTTGATTCAGATCAGAATTCTTAACTTAAGTATTCAAGTTAAATCAAGATGTTCAATCTAAGTATTTAAGTTGAGTCAGAGAATTGAAATTGAGTATTGATTCAAAATTCTTGACTTGACTCGTCAAGACATAAAGATAAATAGATAAATATTCTATTATGACTCTTTATTATGACTTTTCTTCATGATTTCTCTTCATGACTTTTCTTCATAACTCTTCTTCATAACTTTTCTTCATGACTCTTTATTAAACAGTCTTCATAGTTTCTTGTCATGACTTTCTATCATAGCTCTCTATCATAGTTTTCTATCATAGCTCTCTATCAAAGCTCTTTATCAAACAATCTTCATGTTTTTCTTCATGTTTCTCTTTATGACTTTCTATCAAAAAGATAATGCAAAAAGGTAATGCAAAGGCGGAAAATCGGAAAAATTTCTATATTTAACTTTCTTGACGTCATTTTCGATTTCTTAATGAGTTGAGTTGAAAACTTGAATCGAGTATCAACTCAAGATCAATATCAGACCGAATTAGAATGTTGAAACTGAGTATTTAAGTTGAATCAGAAGATTAATATCAAGTACTTGAGTTAAGTCAGAAGATTGATATTGAAACTTAACTTGATAATCAGTCTATTTAATCAATACACAATCAACTCGCTAGCATTAATTATATAATGATTAAAGTTAAATCTTTGACCTTATTCAATTCTGATGCATTCATAACATGTAGTAAACATGAATTAATAGTGAGTCTGCTACAAAAGCAGATAATGATTGATCTCATTATTAAGCTCATTATTCAAAGTGAGTCTGCTACAATAATATCAGAACTCAATTTAATAATGAATTTTCTCTTATTTATATCTTTTATGATTGATCTTTATTTACGACATTGATGACAACAGCAAAGATGATATGTACTGCAGACAGAATAGAATATATACTATATGTTTAAAGAGAATAAAACATATACTATGTTTGAAATCATGAAAATATAAGCTGAAATTCATTCATCATTGAATATTTGAAGCTGAATAGAAAGAATTTGCTTGAATGACAAGAATAGTGAGTCTGCTACAAAGATAAATCATGATTGATCTCATCATTAAGCTCGTCACTCAATAGTGAGTTTGCTTGAATGACATAAACAGAATAAGCTTTGCAATGCATTGCAGACATGAATTGAAAGACAATAATTGATCTCATCAATTGAACTTATTACTTGATAGTAAGTCTGCTTCAATGATATAAACAGAACAAGCTTTGTGATGCGTTGCAAACATAAATTAAAAGACAATGATTGATTTCTTGATTGAGTCAGTCAATGAACAGAACAAGCTCTACTACATACGTGTAGTAAACATGAGCAGAACAAGCTTTACTACATGCATGTAATAAACATGAATCAAAAGACAATGATTGATCTCATTGATTGAACTCGTCACTTGATAGTGAGTCTGCTTCAATGACATGAATCGATAGTGAGTTTGCTACAATGACATCAAATAACAAGAAGAAATAAACTTGAAATGTTTGATGAAATGAGCTTGAAACATTTTATGTTAAGAAGAAACAGACTTGAAATGTCTGATGAAATGAGCTTGAAACACTTGATACAACAAGATGAAATGAGCTTGAAACATCTGAATAGAATGATAATAAAATGAACAAGAAAGAAAAAACTGATTGAAGTAATGAAATCATTACTTGACTGAGAAAAGAAAGTAATGTTACAAGCATGCTCAGTCTTCTACTGAAACGCACGTTCTTTGAGCAAGTCTAAAACTTTATTGAACTTAATGCTCATTCTTCTTCTGTACATATAGTTTTTGCATTTCTAGATCTTGCTTTTTAGCTTTGAATTCTCATTTATCTCAATTTACTCGTATTTTTATGACTTGCTTTAGACATGATTTTAACAAGAAGCTACTGTTATAATGTTAAATCATCACTCAGATTTAAGATATAAATCATCAGTTTAAATCAAAGACATAATCATTGACTCAGTCAAGATTATCTTAATCTAGTCACAGTAATTTTATTTCAGTTATTGCAGTCATGTGTGTAAATCTTTGCAATCTTAAGTCTTAAAACTATTGTTTAGTTCTGATTCTGCTTGATTCATGTATAATAGAAGTCTGATTCTTATTCTTTTCTTTCACTCTTTGTCTTTCATCTTATACATTATTTGATCTATATCTTGTATTTAAATTCTATTATTAATAATATATTATTCTTTTATATTGATAGTAACTTTAGTCTAGTTTCTGACAGTTTAATAGAAAATCATGAAGAGAGTCTTAAAGAGTATTCAATAGAAAATCATGAAGAAAGTCTTAAAGAGTATTTGATAGAAAATCATGAAGAGAGCGAGAGTCATGAAGAATGCTTTCTATTGAGCTAATTAGCATGTGCTATGAAGCATGTATAAAGCATACTATGAAGTAAATCATGAAGTAAATCATGAAGCGAATGACGTGTGTTCAAACATGTTGCATGAAGCATGTTTTGAAGCGAATAGGCTGGTGAGTAGACTGGTGAGTAGACGATCAAGTTGATAGCTGAGTTGATAGCTGAACATGTAGATAGTGTGATAAATAGGCGAATGAGCGAAACAGAGCGAATGATGCGAACAAAATGTAATTAATTCAATAATACGCTCATACTTTACCGCATCAGGTAAGGCGATCGACAAAGTTCGGTATTTTTTCAATTTTGAATGCGAATCTACTCGTAATCAAGGATTTTGCGCTCAGATGTGCAAATGCAGCTTCCGTAGTAAGCAAAGCGCTAACTCGAAGGGGCTTAGCCATCGCACGTCTGAGGTACTGAGGCAACATCTATCTCGTGATAGGTGAAGCTTACATAATGGCGCTATGAATGAGAAGATAATGAATGCTTTGATGCCGCTTTCCGCACCGCAAATTCAGAAGATCAAGCTACAATAACGAGCGCTTTCAACGAAAACATGTGATCAGAGACATCAGTGCAGATCAGCGAAAATAAGCAGAATATGAGATCAAGCATCAATGTATGTATATCATAACGAAAGACTGCGATCATTACCTTATTGTCTAGTCAAGTGTCTTTGCTCTAAGATCATCCCTCTCAACGAATTGAATCTTCAAGGTCAGATCTCAGTTATACACATCGACATTCGATCAGATCTGACAAGGATATAGTGCATTAGTGCTGAATTGAATGATTAAGGCTACATCGCCGCGCGCACACTACCTACTCAGCAGACGAACGAAAGTGATTTTCAACGGCAGTCATAAACCTCGCTTTTTCCTCAAGCATCAACGACCTTCTCATTGCCAGCCATCTTTCCCTCGCCTTTAGCCTTCACCGCCTTCGAAACCTTTCTCTGCCTCAGTCTTTCGACAAGCTTCCTCGATCTTGAAAGCGATCTGTTGAAAGATGACTTTAATAGCTAGACGAGAAGCGTAACCTTCGAGTAGTCATTCCTTATGTTATCAATGTGTGTCGATGTGTCAGAGTTCAACACGCGCAGAGACATGTTTTGATCACATTTCAGGCCAAAACAAGCTCGTTGCACGTAGTGTATGCATAACTTTGTACCACACAATACAGTGCTTTTTGCCACAGTGAATGGTAATACATCTTTCAGCAACATCGAGTTCTTTCTGCTATTACCTGAGAGTAACTGGGCTGATGGTAGTCTGGGATGCAAAGGTCAGTATCTAGAAGTTTCGATGACGCCTTTTCTTATGTGGTTAACGTCAGAGCTACGCCCTGAGGCTTTTCAATTCTGCAAACACAAGGCACGACCAAGAACATTACGCGTGACAGGGCTGGTATGTGGCAGCGGAACGGTTCAAAGCCATCAAGAAACCGAGAGGCAGATCCGCTACTCCCAATCTAGAGTGAAAAAAGCATTTGGCGAACGCTTAAAGCGCATATACCAATCTTTTATAATCCTATCAGAGGTGAAGTAAGGAATCATAACGGCAGCCAGGAAGCAATAAAGGGCCGGTACCTGGACTCCCATTGCCATGCCACGCCCCCCTCCATCGCGTTCAATGGTTTCAGTCATTGGATCAGCGCGGCGCTGGTTGAATAAGGCCCCTTTGCAGCCCCTGCACTTTCAGGATGCCAATTTCGAGACATTACCCGCGTCGCGGAAAATTGAGGAGGAAATACACGACGTCTCAACGGGCAGATATTATCCTTTACGAATCGGTGAAGTACTAAATACGAAGTACCAAGTCGTCGGAAAATTAGGATTTGGCCTTGGTTCGACCGTCTGGCTGGCTAATGACCTGTAGTGAGTTGCGTCGTGTCATTGTGACAAAGTACTTACATATCTAGTGAGCATCGTGCGATTGCGCTGAAGGTATTCACAAACGATCAACAGAACCTTGAAGAGATCAGCATCTATAAGCATTTGGTGAGCATCAAATCGAACCACCCAGGACGCCGCCATCTCCGCGATGCACTCGATACCTTCACTCTATATGGTCCCAGAGGCGAGCACCAATGTCTCGTACACGAGCCAATGTGGGAAAGCGCGCGAGGCTTACTCCGGCGGAATACGAGCCACAGGTTCACCGAAGACTTACTAAAAGCATTCCTTTATCGCTTGCTTCAAGCCCTTGATTATCTCCATTCAGAAGCGCGTTTGATTCATACAGGCGAGTATCCTCTCTACCAATAACGCGCGAAGATAGACTCATTATGTTCTAGATATCAGCGCTGGTAATGTTCTTATGGAAATTGAAGACCACTCGATCATCACAGCATTCATCAAAGCAGAACAAGATCACCCCTCGCCTCGTAAAGAAGTTGATGGATATACTATCTATGCTTCTCGGAGCTTCGACTTGCCGAAAAGTATCGGAGAGCCTGTTCTTAGCGATTTTGGCTCGGCTGTATCTGGGGATGTCGCGCATGACGAAGATGTGCAGCCGAACGTGTATAGGTCGCCCGAGATCTGCTTGCAGATCCCGTGGAGCTACAGCATCGATATTTGGAACATTGGGGTTCTTGTAGGTTGTACCAGAGATCGTCAAGAGATGAACTGACGCGACTATCAGGTTTGGGACCTGTTTGAGGGGAAACACATGTTCTACGGACAGGATCCTAAAGAGAAATGGTATATGACTCGTGCTCACATTGCTGAGATGATTTCTATCATGGGACCGCCGCCTTTGGAACTTTTGAAGCGTGGAAAGAGGACCGCCGAGTTCTTCACCAAGGATGGTAAGCACTATCGGTACTGACACTGAATGTCTTCAAGCTTAATCTTGTAGGTCAATGGCGTGGTGAAATACCCCTTCCAAGTGCTACTAGCCTATAGGAGTCTGAGGAGAAGCTCGACGGTAGTAGCAAGGAAGCTTTCCTTCAGTTTATGCGCAAAATGTTGCAATGGCAGCCCGAACATCGACAGACGGCGAAACAGCTACTACAAGACCCCTGGTTAAATGGAGTTGCTACGATTTAGCCTCTTTACGAACAAGGCTTTCACTCAAGAAGTGCTTTTAAGTCTACGAGATAGCGCGAGAGCTGCGTTTCTTTGGACTACAATAGCATGCATGACACCGAGATGCGTGCTGATACTGCTTTTTCCACCCTATTTGCCTCTTCTTACCGCACGCATGCGCCTATCGCCTCTACTATATGTACCACTGATCTTCGCTAGCATTCTAGCTTAGATTATAAGCTTCAGCGAAAATAACTTCAGCTCTTAAGAACAATAGTTGACAGCCTCAAAAATAGATAAAGCTCGCTCACTTCACAACACAAGTCTAAAGGCTTTACCAAAAAGCCAGCACCGCAACGCACCAAGCCTCTGCGATGCCTTCCACTCACCTTACCTGCTCCACAGTCTTCACCATCCCAGGCCGCCCTGGCGCCGTCTCCGCAAACCCAAACAGCCGGTACAGTCCCGACGTCCCCAGATTCGCAATCTGATTTCCATAGGCCCCCAGCTCCGCCCTCTCCTTGGCGCGCATCAACAGCGCCTCCAGCACCACAGCCCCCAAACCCTGCCGCCACTACGCCAGACTGACAGCCATATCTATCGTACTCTTCTCTGACGACTTTTCTTTTCTCAGAAAGACTGTCAACCTTGATGCCTCTAAAGGGGGGATGCCTGGAGAGAAAATATGTCTTTTTCCTATCATAAACTCAGCAACCATGATATATACAAAAGAGACCTTACCTGGTATGGATGACCATCTTTACAGAACCAAACAGACTTCCCTTCAGCAGTATGCGCGTTCTCACGTCGCTCTACCTTGATGTCGATAACACCTGTCATTAGTTGTGTCTATCCTTGACGAAATATCGGTCGGTACTTGGTAGTGGAGGTAGCTTGGGACTGACATATCGTGCCATCGCTTGGGGAACAATATATCAGGCTGACGCAATCATGAGGCAGAGCTTGAACACCAGCAGGCGCTTAGAAACCCTGATCATGTTGTCAAGGCGTCTCTTGGAGAGAAAATGGGCGCAATGGGGATCATAAGCTTTTGTGTATTCTTGATTGGTAACTAGGGAAATGTTTCGATCAAGACTATATTGATATAAATGGGATTCGGGTGAGGAAGCTACGTATATCTCGATTTTTTCCAGCACCCTAAGTGGTGAATCTAACTATGCTGAGAGGCTTCACGCATGGAATGCGTTGTCCGGAAACGAAACATCTTCGTAGTATACCTAACCCTAGTCAAGGGAACCCAACAGTTCCCGTAGGATATTTTGAGCACTAAATATATTCATATTGATTTGCGCTTCACTACATGCTTCGAATCGATAATTACAAAGTCGTGAATCGGGCAAATCAGTCGATAAGAAGAATACAACTTCATTTTGATCATTGTCTACGGCAGATCATATCGTGCAAACTGAAATAACTCAAATCTCAGACGTTGAATGTTGAACATCAAGCGAGCGAGACTGTGAATTCATCTCAAAATTCAAAACTCATCTCATAGATGTTAATCTGATGTTCGTAGTTAATAATGTAAATTGTAATACAATCTTTAGATCAATCTACACTGTGTAGATGCATTGTTTTAGTATTGAGTGACATATGAAATATGAGCGAAAGCATAAAATGAGTGATGAGACATCATGATTACAAGCGACACGACACTGTGAATACAGACAATACAGTGATTATGAGTGATTCAGAGCAGAATACACATATCAGTACGATTACAACGTAAGTATGAAGCAGAATACAAGAAGCAGAATACAAGAAGCAAAATATAAGAAACAAAACATAAGAAGCAAAATACAAGAAGCAAAACATAAAAAGCAAAATATAAAAAGCAAAATATATATATGAATGATATCATGATTAAAATGACGTAATTTTGTGATTACAAATAACATGATGATTACAAATAACATGATAATTATAAACAATACAATGATTATAAATAATATGATGATTACAAATAATACAATAATTATAAACAACATGATGATTATAAATAATATGATGATTACAAATAATATGATGATTACGAATAACACAGAACAAAATACGTTAATATGATTGCAACATGAATATGATTAACAAGCAGCAAAATACAAAGAGTAAAATATATATATAAGTGATATCATGATTAAAACGACGTGATTTTGTGATTATAAACAACACAATGATTACAAGTGACACAGAACAGCATACACATGATTGTATGAAGATTGATCACAACAGATGCATAGTTTATAACTAAAAAATATAATGTCATTATGTTGTGATGTGTATAAATCATCTTTTCTCTTTATTTTCTTGATCTAATAAATCAATGATCTGAGAATTCATTGATTGATACTTGAAATCATATGCATTTATGTTTTAATTTTGAGCAAGTCATATCTTAATCTTGCATTTTGCTTAAATTAACATAAGCATTATCATCATGATTCTGAAAACTTCATCAGCAATCTTCATATCAATATGAATGTAAAATATATAATCTTGAAAGTTAGTTTGAAACATGATGAAATTGTAATGCTGTAAAGTGTAAGCATCTTTGATATTTCATCAAAGTGATGTTCATTTATCTTGTTGAAATATTGAAATGATGATGACAAATTCTCTTCTTCATCATTGAATTGAAATTTATCAATGTTTTCAAATTCATTCAGAGCAGACAACATGAAGTTTAAACTGCAACTGAGTATTCTGAATTCTATATCAGTTAGCAAATCAAATCATGTCATAGTACATGAAGCTTGTTACGATTCTAGTCTTCATTTATTCTTTCTAATCTTTGTCTTGATTTCATTCTAATTGAGTCTAGTGAGCATTCAAGCTAAAGATGATGTCAACTCAATCGAGTCTAGCACAGAGCTGAGAAACACACATATAAAAATCGAGTTCTTTTCTGTAAATACTTTTCTTTCTTAGCATTTATCTATTAGTTAAATGACATTCATATGACTCGCTCTATGCTGATTTCTAACAGTAGATAAATGCTAATCAACTACTCTGCTATCAACGTGTAGATGATACGAAATAATCTACTTCGTTTATTCAGAAAATTTGCAAGAAATTCTTTGAATTACTTTCATCAAATTTACTCAAATTTATCAAATCACTCACTACACACTTACATATTTATCTGTATCTTTATCTTCAATCTCTTATCATGACACACGACTTTGAATCAGTTGAATCTCAAACGACTCATCTGCTTAGAAGCATTGCAAATAAACGAGTTTCTCTTCTTTCTTTTGATGTTTCAGCTGAATCTCAGAATGTCGCGATCTCATGAAACATCAAGATTGAAAAACAACTACGTCAGTGAGCTCTTGATCAGTTGAACAAGATCATCAAGATGTTAAACGAGTTAAGAGATTAACGAGACATGACTCTGAAATGCAATGAGCACTGAATCGTTCTACAAGTTGAACATATTCAGAGATTGAAATAGCTAGAAATCAATCGCATGACAATGAACACTCTAGAAGAGATTAACACTCGATTACGAGAGACAATGTTGAAACTTAAAGAGAAACAGCGTTCAGCTGATCAGCTTCGATCTCGACAGTCTATTGAGTCTTGATCTACTACGAATCATTTACTTCAACAAGATATCGAGTTGCATGCTTTTATCGAGAATCATACTTGACGAGAGATGTCTACTAAGTTCATCTCATTCGAAAATGAACATCATTGATTCTACAAATTTTCGAATCTTTCTATATTCATTAATGAAGATGAATTAAGTTGAGAAGATTGAAGAAACAAGATGAACGACAAGCTGATTGTCAATGTTGATCAATTTAATGACGAGATCATCTGTATTGTCTACATGATGTCTAGGCTAAAAGATGACGCTGCAAAGCACATCTTTACTCGATGTCATTTTGATTCTTCGAATTCTTTCACTTTGATCTACGAGCTATTCAATCATTTGAAAGAAATATACGATGAACTGAATAAGAATCGAAAGTTTCGACGTGAATACAACATTCTGAAACAAGCAGACAAGTCTTTCAATGTTTTCTACTTTGACTTTATGAAGCTATTCAGCTATCTCGATTATGATGATTGCACTCTAATGAATGATCTTCAGAATAAAATCAACAATCGCTTGCAGAACGCTCTATCAGTCTGTTCAGAGAACTTTACTTCGCTCTCTCGTCTAAAGAAATTTCTTCAAGATGTGAATAATAAACAGCGAGTTAACTATCAGCTACGCAGCGAACGTCGCACTGTCATCGTCAAAGTCACTGTCATATCTGACAAATGTGCTACTTCATTGTCAGTGATGACTTCAATAATCGATTATGTTAAGTTTATCATCTTTTCTATCTCTGAGTTTGATCGAGCGAAATTATTTATCATCTGCTACATCTGCAAGACTTCAAGTCACTTGTTCAAGAATTGCTCTCAGAACAAGATCAACATTTCGACTTCTTGAGCTTTCATCTCTCGTCTACATGAAATCATCATTTCGAAGAATGATAAGAATGAGAAAATGTCTTTCGAGAATAGCGAGAACAAAAACTAGAGACTTTCATCAAAGACGCGATGAAAGATGTGTTAATTTCTTCAACGACAAGCATGTTAAATGTCTCTTTTGTCTCTGAATCTTTGACTACTGAATGTGTACTTTCTAGCAATGAAATTAGTTACTCATTGAAGTCATTGATTGACATCAAAGCTGCTGACTATTCGTTCATTGATGAAGTGATTGCGCAGATTGTTTATGATCAGTTGCAAATTGAGTTTCTGACTTTGATCAAAGCGAAGTCAATTTAAGAATTCGACGATCATTATGCTAAGAAACTCATTACTCATGTCATTTATTTGAATCTGACTGTTCAAGATCATACGATTGACACAGCTTCTATGTTGATCACTTGATTAAATCAACATTAAATGATTCTTGAAAAAACATGAATGAACAAAATTAACCTAGTAATTGATATGCGAATCGATTTTCTTCGATTTTCGAATTTCAACCTTACTAGTCAGAAATCGATTACTCTACTCTCAAGCAATAAATCAATCACGAAACGAAAGAGCTTGAATTCTACTCATATACTGAAGAGATCTTTCACTTTCGTTACATCTCAATTCAGTTAAAACAAGAAGTTCATTGAACAGTTAAAACAGCGTGACGCGACTTTGACTAGCGTCAATTCTAAATCAACGTTCAGTTTGAAACCATTCTCTTTCAGTTCAACGAACATAGTAATGATAGAGACAGCGACATATAGAATGTTAGTCAAACGTTCAGATGTCAAGATCTTTGCTGTTATCATCTTGAAAATTGATTGACTCATAACTACAGCTGAAAATAAGTCTGAAGAAGTGAATTTGCATGAGCTTTCTCACGCTGAAGCTCTCGAGCAAGTCAAGATCAAGCTTTTCTCTGAATATCACGACTATCTAGATGTCTTCAATTGAGCAATGATCAATCAACTATCATTGCATCGTTTCTACAATCATAAAATTGAGTTGATTGATGAAGAAATGTCTTCTCGAAGCAGACTATATCAGATGTTCAATCACAAGCTTCAGAAGATAAAGAAGTATCTGATCAATCATCTAAACAAAGAATTCATTTTCTTCAGCTTTGCATCATACATCTCGCTCATCTTGTTCATCGAAAAGAAAGACGATAGTCTGCGTTTCTGCGTTGATTACAGAAAGCTCAATGCTTTGATCAAACGAGATCATTACTCTTTGTCATTGATAGACGAGACTCTCGCTCATATACAAGAAAGCAAGTATCTGACTCGATTGAACATCATTGTCGCGTTCAACAAACTACACATGCACTCAGATAGCGAAGATTTGACTATCTTTATTATCTTTTTCAACTCATACAAATATCATGTAATGCTCTTTGAATTAATCAATGAATCTGCGTTCTATCAATACTATATGAACGACGTGTTGTTCAAGTATTTACATCAGTTTTGTCAGATCTATCTAGATGACATTATCATCTACAGTAAGATCTTGAAGAAACACAAGCGATATGTACAATTGATTTTGAATAGACTACGAGAAGCTGATCTACAGATAAACATCAACAAGTGCAAGTTTCATGTTCAGAAAACTATATTTCTAGAACTCTTGATATCAATCGAAGAATTGAAGATGAACTCGCGAAAGATGCAAGCAGTCGTTGATTGATCTACACTCAATAATCTCACTCAGATGCAGTTCTTCATTGACTTCTGCAATTTCTATCAACGCTTCATCAAGAACTTTTCGAAGATTGTTTGTTCAATAATTCAATTCACTCAAAAGAAGATCATATTTGAATGAAATGAAGTCTGTCAGATCATCTTCGATCATATGAAGAGATGTATGATTAAGACTTCTATACTACGTCACTTTGATTAAACTCGTGAGACTATTCTTGAAATTAACTCATTCAACTACGTCAATGATGAAGTTCTCTTTCAATATGATGATGAAGAAGTACTACATTCAATTGTCTTCTATAGCAAGAACATGTTTTCTGCTGAATGCAACTACAAGATATATGATAAAAAACTTCTGATCATCATTTGAGCATTTGAACATTGACGACTCGAACTGAAGTTAACTGACATTTCTATCAAGATGTTCATTGATCATCAAGTGCTTATCTCATTGATGAAAGATAAAGAGTTGAGCAGACGTCAGATGCGCTGAGTTCAAAAGCTCGCTGATTTCAACTTCAGAATAATATATTAATCTGACAAACAAAATATCAAGATCAATGCATTAACTCGTCGAGCTGACGTCGTGCTTAGAGATTCAGAAGATGAGTGCATTCGCTATTAATGAATCACTATTTTGACTTTGAATCGAATGAAAATTGCTGATCTAGAGAAGAACATCAATGAATCAATCTATAAACAGATTCTTAAGACTAATGAAATCGACGAGAATTGTATGCTACTTCGCGAAGCAATAGCAAGAGACAAGACACAATATGAAGATATCAAATTGAAGAATTGTTGAACTCAGAATGAAATCTTGTATCATGATAGTCAGCTATGAGTCTCATTTAACAAGCTTCTACAAATGAATCTGATTCATGAGATGCACGATCAATCATCAGTTGATCATTCTGATATTTTTAAAACTGTGAAAGTCATAAAGCGAAACTACTATTGATCATTCATGCGAAAAACGATAGATCGATATATTCAAAACTGCTATATCTGTCAACGTTCAAAGACATCTAGAAATAAATCAAATGACTTGCTTCAATCTCTAGCGATATTCGAACAACGATGACAAAACATAGTCATGAACTTCATTATTGATCTATATGATTCGTACGACTACAACGCTATTCTGACTGTCATCTGCAGATTGCCAAAAGAAAGGCATTATATTTCTTGCATCATTGATGATGAAGATATCACAGTCGAAAAAACAGCTGAAATGTTGCTTCAATGAGTATATTGAACTCACGATCTATCAAACTTCATTGTGTTCAATCGAGATTCTCAGTTCATCTTCATTCTCTGAAAGTTTCTTTGCAAACGACTGAGCATTTCTCTTCGATTGTTCATCATCTATCACTCTCAGATCAACGATCAAAGCGAACAAGTCAAGCAGAATGTTGAAAGATATTTTCATTTCTTTTGTTTGTACATGCAGAATGACTGATTCAAGTGATTGCTCATGATCAAGTTTGTCAGCAATAACATCTTGTCTTCAGTCATCTTCTTGATTCTCTTCTTCATGAATAAGAGCTTTCATTCTCGTATGAACTTTGATTCTGACATTATCGAGTATGAAAGCATTCGCGAACGCTTGCAGATCATCAGAGTCGAAAATATATTTGATCACATGAACAAGACGTTAATCTTCGCTCGCGAAACTCTGATCAAAACACGAGAATGAATGATGAAACAAGCTAACAAGCATAGAAAAAAGATCAATTATGAGATTGAATCAAAGATGTTTCTGAACGAAAGAAACATTGTTACAGCGAGACTCTTCAAAAAGCTAGATGACAAGATGCTTGATTCATTCAAGATCACAAATTCTGTTGACTTCTTCTATAAATTGAAACTATCAGACACTATGCGTATACATGATGTATTTCATTCAGAGCTTCTTCGTTTTGTCGTTGATGATTCTCTGTCTGATCAGAAGAATGAATCTTCGAGATCAATAGTGATAAATGATGAGAACGAATGAAAGATTGATGATATATTGAACTTTCGATGATATCGAAGACGATTTCAATATCGAGTTAAATGAAAGAGTTATGACAACGATCTCAACTGATATAACGCTGACGACGACGAATTTAGAAACGCTCAAGAGATGATTGATGACTTTCATATTAAATATTCAAGAAAAGCGCATTAAGAAATAACATTCATGCAAATATGAATAGTCAAGAAGAAAGAATAATGTTATGATTCTAGTCTTCATCTATTCTTTCTAGTCTTCATCTTGATTTCATTCTAATCGAGTCTAGTGAGCATTCAAGCTAGAAGTGATGTCATTGAAACTCTGCATCATATGTGTAAGACGTCAACTCAATCGAGTCTAGCACAGAGCTGAGAAACACACATATAAGAATTGAGTTCTTTTCTGTAAATACTTTTCTTTCTTAGCATTTATCTATTAGTTAAATGACATTCATATGACTCGCTCTATGCTGATTTCTAACAGAGCTTCATACTGATATGAAACTTTCTTTTGATAGAAGATTTCTTCTTGATGTTGAATTTCTTCTTGATGTCAAGTTTCTTCTTGATGTCAAATTTCTTCTTGATGTTGAGTTTCTTCTTGATGTTGAGTTTCTTCTGGATGTTGAGTTTCTTCTTGATGTCGAGTTTCTTCTTGATGTCGAGTTTCTTCTTGATGTCAAGTTTCTTCTTGATGTCGAGTTTCTTCTTGATGTTAAGTTTCTTCTTGATGTTGAGTTTCTTCTTGATATCAAGTTTCTTCTTGATATCAAGTTTCTTCTTGATGTTGAGTTTCTTCTTGATATCAAGTTTCTTCTTGACGTTAAATTTCTTCTTGATGTCAAGTTTCTTGATGATGTCTTGAATTGAATATTTTGAATCATTATGCAAGACAGCTTCATCTTGTTTTTCAATAATGACATATATTTGATATGTTGATTCAAACAATCTCTTGAGATATGAAAGCAGTTCACTGATGCACACAGCATTTTGAGTCTTCACTGTCATGTATGTAATTTCACTTCTATCGTTTCAGTCATTGACAAGATATGATTCGCAAAGTATATTTGTAAATGCATCAATATATCATTTCATCTGAAACAAAAGACATCATTGAATAAAGTCATTCAGATCTTTGATCTGAACATTGATAATTGAAAATTGAGCACAATTTATTTAAAAAGTTAGTCAGTCTGTTGTTTCATACAAATATGAAGATTGACATATGAAATACATTTCATTTTCACTCTTTACAAGTTACTGATTGTTGAGTGTCATCAATAAAACATCATTTCATGATATAATATGTTTCAAACTGATAGCTTGCTGCAGAAAATTACACAATATGAGTCTTTGTAATCTTGCTTGCTGCTGATAAATTTTATTTGATAAAGAGTTTGCTTGTTGAAATTAACTTTTATCATGCAATCTTTGCTTGAAGATGATCTAATTATAAGAATTGAGCAACAAACTGTAATTTGATGAAAGCTTGAAAATTTAATGATCAAAATGTTGAGACAACAGAAGAAGAGTCAATAAGATTAATAAATTCAACGTGATGTGATCTGAAAGTCAAAGATGATTTAGAAAAGACATTTCATAAGTTTGAATCATCGCATTCATGACAGAATTTGACGTTGAATGACAAGTTAACATGAAAGTCATCTGTTTTGAAGCAATAGTGTTTGATCATATTGATATGAATGCAACGTATGATGTTTTTTCACTTCATATGAATCATTGAGAATTAACGAAATTACATATACAACAAAGTCATAGCTAATGTGACACACGCTGAGCAGCGACTTTCTTATCTATCGAGTCTATGACATATTCAATTGCTCATTATCTTCGTTGATCTCAAGCATTCAATGTACATTATCATTTGAATGTGCTGTTTTATGCATGTCAAATAGATTATTTAATGCAATGTAATGATAGATCAACTCTTTCAAGCGAAGATATCTCTGATAGTGCGATTGACTATGATGTGCAAATTTCTTCTCAAAGTTAATGTTCAGCTGCTTCATATCAATATGAAGATCAGTCATGACTTTCAAACATCAATCAAGAACATCAACAGATAAATACTCATCAATCACTATCATTCATTAACATGACAAATCAAGCATATTAAGACAAGAACATATTATATCTTTTTACATCTGTTAACAACTCATTAAGCAAAGTTGAATCAAGTCGAAGAGCTAAATCTGAAATCTGTTCTGAGTGATGATAGAGAATTCATGATTGATTTGAAACACAGTTGAGTCAATTCTTTTGTTGATGAATCTTATGATAATTTCAGCTTCTAACATATGAATATACTTCTTGACGTAGTATGAACATGTAGATAGCATGAAGACAAATGCAATCTGCTGATGATTTAAAATCGAAGCTGTTTTCTTCATGAAGATTGTGAAAGTATATTTATGTTCATATTAATATGAATATGAGTTGCTGTTGAGTAGATAACATATACATCAGCGATAGATCAACATTTTATTTAACTGATTTCATTAAGACTTAATACATTAATTCTTAATGTTCATTTTGTAGAAAAAGCAGTTCTTGAAGAGAATATTCAATTCGTGATCTTGACGAAGATGATGATATGCAACAGCAAGCAAGTCTGTTTTCACTTCTCAATTGAATTTTATAACTCTTAAAATCTTGTATGTTTTCTTTGTTGAATCTAGAAACTGTCGAAGACAGTTTATATTGATATGAGATGATATTTCAACATAAATTCAGACAATATATCAAAAGTATGCATCAATGATCTTGTATATCTTGAATTCAAACATATTCAGTTTGCAATAATCATTAATTGATCATATGAAGTTGAGATCTGAAACAATGTATTTATCTTAAGTTTATTGCAAGTCATATCTTCATTGAGCAACATCATCAGAGTTCAAGATTTTAATCAAATCATAAAGTTGAATGTTATAATGTGTTAATAAAGTAAGATAACATGTTGAAAACGTAAATAATCGTGATGTTAGATGATCTTGCTCTCAGAAATGAGCATAAAGCATATTTCATTCATAATTCTCAATGATTTTCTTTTGAAGTTCAACTTTTACAGTAAACAGCATTTCTGCATCTGTTATCTTTTTATCAATCAAATCAACGCGATTCTTCAATTTCAGCTTCTTTCATATGCATATGAGAAAGAATCATGTGATTTTAGAATCTTTATTCTCAAGAATTTGAAGTATATTCTTGTCAGACAGATGAAATAAATAGAGTTCTCTGATTTGATCATGAAACTCATCACTTATGTTTACTTGAGTATTCTTGATTATCTGTCATGTGTGAAGTTGATTGTGCAAAGTTCATTAAGTTATGTTGACATGATATTCATCTTGTAGAATTCAATGAATATCTGATATCTTGACATCATTATGAAATAATTCAAGAATTCTTTTCTTGTGATCTTCAAAAGAAATAACTGATTGAGACATGATGAGATTGAGTATCATTGTACATTGATAAATGTGCAATTTGCATTTTAGCAGAAGCTTCAAAATTTGACGTAATTGATGCAATCAACAATTTATTATTTATTTAATTACTTTGTACATTATTTCAAAATATTTGATTATTTTTGATACAATTATTTGTAATAAACATAGAGAGTTACAAGTGAACAGAAAGAACTGTTGCTTTGTTACATTAATGTTCAATAACTGTAATTAATGTAACTTAAAATAATCATGATTCATTGATTTATTTATTATATGTTGAAAGTTTCTGTTCTTGTGCAAATCTTGATTAATTCTTTCTGCTTTGATCTTACTTCTGTTCAATTACTTGAATCTCATCTACACTTTCTTGCTCAGATTTTGCTCAGATCTTACTCAGATTTTGCTCAGATATTTTGCTCAAATCTATTTGCTTTGTTAACATTTGTTAACTTGAGAATCTTCTTACTCAAATATCTTGCTCAAATATTTTGCTCAGATATTTTGCTCAGATCTTACTCAGATATCTTACTCAGATCTTGCTTAAATCTTACTCAGATTTTGCTCAAATCTTGCTCAGATTTATTTGCTTTGTCAACATTTGTTAACTTGAGAATCTTCTTACTCAGATATTTTACTCAAATCTTACTCAAATCTTACTCAAATCTTGTTTAGATCTATTTGCTCTGTTAATACTTGTTGACTTAAGAATCTTTTTACTCAGATATTTTGCTCAAATATTTTGCTTAAATATCTTGCTCAAATATCTTACTCAAATATCTTGCTCAGATCTTACTTAAATCTTGCTCAAATCTTACTCAAATTTATTTACTTTGTCAACAATTGTTGACTTAAGAATCTTTTTATTCAAATATTTTGCTCAGATCTTACTCAAATATCTTGCTCAGATCTTGCTCAGATTTTACTTAAATTTTACTTAGATTTATTTACTTTGTTAACACTTGTTAACTTGAGAATCTTCTTGCTTAAATCTGAGTCAAGCAAAATATTTAAGTAAGAAGTGTATTTTACTTCTTATATTTGACTTCTTGTATCATGCTTCATACTCATGCTGTAATCATATTGATATGTGTATTCTGCTCTGAATCATTCATAGTCACTGTATTGTCTGTATTCACAATGTCGTGTCGCTCATAATTATGATGATTCTCTTCTCTCAAGTTGAATGATGATGATGACTACATGTTTCTGAACTGAGTTGATTATATGTGATTTGTTAACTATGACTTTTGATCTCTGACTTATGACATGATCAAAAGTAAATATAAATTGACTTTGACTTGTGATACTTAACTGATGATATTGCACGACATGATATTGAGACATTTGCTTTAGCACTTGAGAGAATATCTCATAACATTGCTGTTGTTTGTTACTATTTAAATATTTCATAGCATTGCTGTTATTTGCAGCTATTCAAATACTTCATAGCATTGCTGTTGTTTATTGCTATTTAAATATCTTATAACATTGCTGTTATTTATCGCTATTTAGATACTTCATAACATTACTTTTGTTTATCACTATTAAGATATTTTACATAATTTAAACTTGTAATATTTTTCAACTTTTGCAAAAGATGAGTGATATGCTGAAAGTTTAAATGTAGATTCAGTTCATGACATTCTTGTTCTTCAGAATAAGCTTAAGAAGAAATTAATGAAAGCTTGAGATTTTCTGAATTCTGATTCAGCAACATTTTCTGTTACGAGCGTATCAAGACTGATAAGACTGAACAAGACTGAAGCTCTAATCAATTCATAGTGAACGCTAGCGAGTTCTTTGCGTAATAATTAGAGCTAATCAGCGAGCTAGTCAGGTTTGACTCGGATTTGACTCAAATATGACTCAATCTCTTTTTTCTTTCTCAACACTCTTTTCTTTCATCAACATCATGTTCATTTACATCATATTCTTTTCATGTCACAAACACATTTCTTTCAAGTCTAACGCAGTCTTTGAACATTACATAAATAGAAGCTTTTGTATCAATCTTCTTCTGTATTCTTAATATTCAGTTATAACTATTTTTAAAGATTAAGCACTATCAATTCTGATCTTTATTGATTGTATCATCTAGACATGATTCTGACATTATATTAAGAATTCGTTAATCACATGATACTGATCTCATTACTCATTCAACATACTCTTTTAAACAGAATGAGTCTAAAGAAATTCATTTATCTGATGATCAACAACAATTGAAAGATAGAACAACACTAGAGAGTTGAATAGAATCAATGATGAGACTGTTTGAATTGCTAGACTACTTATCGCTCATTAAGTTTGCAAAGTTTACTCAATTATGAGAATCACGATAAAGAATCTTCGTGAATTGCTCAAGAATCAAATCGATCGATAGATTCAATGATAAAGAATCTTCGTTGTTTGCTAGAGAATCAATCAAATCAATTAACAAACAAATCTCATCTTCTTTGTTAAAGATTGGATCTCATTTCATATGTCTTTCTTCTTCAATCATCAAGCATCATCATTCATTCAATTCTCTTTCAAACAAATCTCATCATGTTTAGTCATTCATTTACTGAAGAGTGTTTCGAAGAATTTCGAAATCATTTCTATCAAATTTCTGATGCTGATTCATTGAAATCACGAACGAAATCATCAAGTGCTGCATCATTCATTCATGAAGATGATAAATCATTCGCTGAAATGATAATACTTTTCGTGTTCTACGAAATTTAAAAGACTCGAAGTCTAGTTCTTGATGAAGAAACAGATTAACTCTATGAGTTAGATAAACAACAAGAAGACGAAATCAAAGAATTGAAGACTAGACTTCAAGCTAAAGAAATCACTTCTTCTGATTTCATCTATTCTGAGCGTTCTAAATCTCAAAAAATATCTGATTCTTCACTGTTTACTGATGAAAAGAACTTTATTTGAAAGAATTGATACGAAAAAATTCAGAATAAACTAGAGATCAACGTCGATCTCTTTTCTAATGAATGAGTCAAATTGAGCTATATACATTCTAGATTATTCAATGACACAGCTGAGATCATTCAAGCTAGATGCAAACGTGACTATGTCAATCTTTATAAAATCATCAAAGATCTTTTGAAAGAGCTAGCTCAGTTGTTCGATGATTCAAATAAGAAAGTCAACTTTCGTAAAGAATACTACAACTTGATTCAAGAATTCAAGAAATTCAGTGAATTCTATACTCAGTTTCAACGTCTATCTTTCTATCTAGACTATCACAAGAAGTAACTGATCACTGATCTAAAAGATAAAATACATCTTCGTCTTTGATGCATTTGAGTAAATCAACTACTTCAATCTGATTCTTTAAAAGAAATTCATTTCTATCTGATTCATTTGAATAATGATCAGCGAGTCATTCGAGAGATCAAGAACAAGATCAAACGCGTTAATGATTTTTCTAAGACTATCTTTCATAGAGCGACTATTGTCACTCAGTCAGTCGATCACTCGAAGTCTGATCAGCTAAAGTCGCGCGACGCGATTTTAACTAGCGTCAAAGAAGCAGACATTCTAGTTGAAAGCTGTTTCATATATCATAAATCAGATCATAGCTCTAAAGAGTGCTTTGATCAATCTACTAGAATCAATGCAGTGAACAATGAATATGATCGCTTTGATTTCGATTCGAATTTCGATTTAAAAAACTAGTCATCTCTTCAAAAGTCATTAAAGAAGTAAAGATTATATTTTTGTGCAAACTAGACGAAATTCTATTGAAAGAAAATTACTTTGAAAAGTCGTTTCTAATTGACGCTCATCTCATCTCTCAGAATCAATCTTTCAGCCTTTGTTCTTTAATAGACAGTGATTCAATCATTTACATAATCATACATTCTAATCTAGTTGATAAAGTATGCAAGAAACTGAAAATTTAATCTATATCACTGACAAAAGAGAAGCTAATAAGAGATTATGATGAGAAGATATCTAAGAAAATCATCACTCATAGAATTCTACTCAATCTCATCATTGAAGATCATAAGAAATTGACTGTATCAATGCTGATAGCTGATATTGATTATCATGAAGTCATATTAAGTAAGTTTTAAATGAACAAAAATGAAATATTATTGAATATGCAAAACGACGTCATTGTTTTTTTGAATCAATTGAATACTTCTATTTCGATTTTTTCAATTTCTCTCAATTCAAAGCACTCAAGTTGATCATGATCAACTTTATTTTCTTCAATCTTTCAGACTAAAACTTTTATGATGCTCAAACGACTCATTCGAAAAGAGTCATTCTTGATTCAAAGCATAAACGCAGCTTCGTTTAAAACATTGTTGAATCATTCAAAGAAGAACAAGATCAAAGTCTTTGCTCTATTCATGATGAACATTAATAGAAAAATCGCGTACAATACTCAGTGCGATTTGAACGCTTTAAACGTCTTTTCAATAAATGAAATGACTCAGAATTTGAAAGATATTAAAGCGAAGCTGTCATCAAAATATTATGAGTTTCTAGATGTTTTTGATTAAACTCAATCAAATAAACTACTCTCTCATCACTTCTATGATCATAAAATCGAACTCATCAGTGATTCAATGCTCTTTCACTGTTGAGTCTATCAAATGTCTTCTGTCAAACTTTTGAAAGTAAAGAAGTACTTAAATGAGAATCTGTTGAAGAAATTCATCATTTCTAGTCAGATTTCCTATTTCTTTCTCGTTCTATTCGCTCTCAAAGCAAATGAAGATCTTCGATTCTGCGTGAACTATTGAAAGCTAAATGTCATTTTCAAAAGAAATAAATACTCTTTATCGTTGATAGATGAGATCATTGATAAAATAGTGAGTTGCAAGCATCTGACTAGATTGAACATCATATCAACGTTCAACAAACTTTGAATGCATCTCAATAGCGAGAATTACATCACTTTTATCACTGTTTTAGAAGCATATAAATACAAGATGCTATCATTTGAACTGACTAATGAAACAATGTTCTTTTAGCAATATATGAATGACATTTTATGAGACTTTCTGAACGACTTTTGTCAAGTCTATCTAGATGACATTCTCATCTATAGCAAAACGAGAAAGAAACATAGAGATCACGTCAAACTAGTATTGAATCGACTACGCGAAGCTGAACTGCAAATGAATATTTGAAAGTGCAAATTCAATATAGAAGAGACTGTCTTTCTAGAAGTCATCGTATCAGAACTAGATCTTCATATGAACTTTAGTAAAGTGACAGTCATAGTCAGCTGAATCACTTCGATCAATTTAAAAGAAATTCAAAGCTTCGTGAGATTTGTTAACTTCTATCGTCGTTTCATTAAGAACTTCTCGAAGCTAGTCAAATCATTCACTCAGCTGACTAGAAAGAACACGTCTTTTGTTTGAAACGAGATCTGTGTTCAAGTCTTTGACAATCTAAAGAAACAAGTCAGCTTGATCTCAGTACTTCGTCACTTCGATCTCAAACGACAAGCTATTTTGAAGATTGATGCTTCAAACTATGTAAAAGATGAAATACTATCTCAGTACGATGACGAGAGAGTTCTTCATTCGATGATCTTCTACAGTAAAAGCATGATTCTCACTGAAATCAATTATCACATCTATGACAAGAAATTGCTAGTTATTATTTCAAACATTGACGACTCAAGCTGAAATGCATTGAACTACTCATTCAGATGTTCATCGATCATCAGACTTTGAAGATCTTTATGAAAAACAAACAGTTGAGTCAACGACAAGTCAACTTTCTGAACATTTTATCGAAGTTCAACTTTCAGATCATCTTTAAATCAGGCAAAATGAACACTAAAGTCAATGCTCTAATCAGAATGTCTCTAACAAACGTCTCTAAATCAGCTCAGCGTCTTGAAGATTGTTTTCAGACTATTCTGACTCTTGATAGAGTCGATATTCTATCTATTGAATCGAAAGTAAATCTCTATCAACGAGTACGAATGATCAATCAAACAGATGAGCTCTGCAGCGAATATAGACAAGCTATGAACGAAAACAAGCTCAAATTTCATATCACTAAACTGAAAAACTGCGAAATCATTGACGACGTTCTATTTAGAAAAGATCTACTGTGAGTCTCTGAGAACATGCACACGAAATTACTACAAGAAGTGCATGATCAATCTTCAATCTCTCATCTCGACAATAAATGAATCATTGATCTAGTTCAGCGTTTCTACTATTGATCAGATTATTGAGCTACTATTCGATGATACATTCGAAACTGTCATGCTTGTCAGCGAAGCAAAGCTTCTAGAAATAGCATCAATGAACTTCATCATTCTCTTTCGATTTCACAGAAACGCTGAAAAGATATAACTATGAACTTCATCACTGAACTATCTTTGTCAGAAAGCTATAACATCATTTGCACAATCATATGTCATCTCATCAAAGAACATCACTATGTTTTCTGTCATTGAAAAGATGATGACATCTCAGTCAAAGAAATGATTTGAATCATGCTATGAAACGTCTATCAACTGCATGATCTACTCAGTTCTATTGTTTCAAACAGAGACTTTCAATTCATATTGACTATGTGAAAAAGTCTTTGCAAGCGACTGAGAATCACAGCTAGTCTATTCACAGTCTATCATTCTGAGATCAACGATTAATCGAAACGAGTCAATCAAGACGTTGAACGCGAACTTAGAATCTACTGCAATTACATGTAGAACGACTGAGTCAAATGAATATCTATGATGAAATTCAGCGACAATTTCAATATTTTCTCGATCACTTCAATGATTCTCTTCTACTTCAATAAAGAATTTCACTCTCGAATGAGTTTTGATTCAGATACGACTGATAATAAAACAACTTGTAAACGACTTGAAGCTAGAAAAGCAAATGATATTGTCATTCAAATGAAAGAGCTACTGAACTTTGATTATCAACAATTGAAAAAGACGAAGCTGATCATTGAAGTTCAGATCAATAAACATAGACGAGACATCATCTATGAAGTAAATGACTGAGTTTGACTATCTTTCAGAAACGTCAAGACAACGAGACTGTGCAAAGATTTGAAAAATAAACAGTTAAATCTCTATCAAATTACTGTCAAAATGAGTATCTTCTATCATCTTCATTTATCAGTCAGCATGAAGCATCTGCATTCAATGTTCAGCTCAAAGTTACTGCAATCGTATTCAGAAGATCTTCTATCAGAACAGCATTCAGAATCATTCAGATCAATCACTATCAAAGACGATAAACATTGAAAAATAGACAATATATTGAACTTCAGACGTTATCAAGATTGAATACAGTACAAAGTCAAATGAACAGATCTAGATAGAAACGATGAATGATACTGTGTTGATAAAGAGAAATTCAATGACTCAGAGAAAGTTTTGAACGAATTTCATAAGCTATATTCAAACAAATCGCGCTAAATATCGAAATAACTATCAACAAAAGTGAGCAAATGAACTACATTCATGCAAACATGAATTTTCGAAGAGAAGAGTAATGTTACGAGTGTATCAAGATTGATAAGACTGAACAAGACTGAAGTTCTAATCAATTTGCAGTGAACGCTAGCGAGTTCTCTGCGTAATGATTAAAGCTAATCAGCGAGCTAGTCAGATTTGACTCAGATTTGACTTAAATATGATTCAATCTCTTTTTTCTTTCTCAACACTCTTTTCTTTCATCAACATCTTGTTCATCTACATCACATTCTTCTCATGTCACAAACACATTTCTTTCAAGTCTAGCACAATCTCTGAACATTACATAAATAGAAGCTTTTGTATCAATCTTCTTCTGTATTCTTAATATTCAGTTATAACTATTTCTAAAGATTAAGCACTATCAATTCTGATCTTTATTGATTGTATCATTTAAACATGATTCGAACATTTTCTTGTTTCTGAGTCAGACTGTTTTGATTCAACGCGTTGCATGATCATAATTATATGTGATTAAAGTCAATGAATTATTTCTCTTAAAGAAGATTTCAAGTAATATCTTCAACTTGATTCTGATAATAAAGAAATCAACAAAATTCAATTCTGAATTTCTTCATCATATTTAAGCAAAATAGAAAAAAATGCTTCTTTGTCTCAAAAAGTTCTTCTCTCGCAAATGAGAATGATTTTAATTGCAACTTAAGATTTTACTTGTTGAATCATTAATGTGACATATCTGTCTGAAGCTTGAACATTTCAAAGCAATCATTATATTTATTTAGAATTCTAGTTCAGAACTCTTCTTCTTTAAAAAGAAAACTTTCTTCAGCTTTTGCAATTGTATTATAAACGCAAGAATTTAAATTGTTCTTGACAGCATAGTATTTAAAGTCAAGTCTGAATTCTTTAACTGTTAAGATTTGAATTCACTGTAGATTCAAGTAAACATTTTTTATAATTTAAATGAATGTTTTTCATTAATTCATCATTTTTAAGAAATTGATCAAGTGAAAGAGACTGTTGAATGAAAAGATCATTAAAGCTTGAATCAACAATCTGAACTTTCACAATCTCGTTGAGTTCAAGAGATTCATCTTTCTAATATCTGTCAGATTTGATGAAAATTTTGTTCAGAACTTAACTTTGATCTTTCATACTTTGTTAATTTGAACATTCTAAAATTGATTGAATCATCAATCATAGATATTGTCAGCAGATTGAGTTAGCTAGTGATCTCAGTGATTGCGTTCATGTGAACTATGTTTATGCTTTCATCAACTTCTTCAACTTTGATCTTGATCGCGCTGCTCTTGACGTTTATCTCTTGATGTGTTACAGCTGATCTTTTCTCTTGCTTCAAGTCTGTTAAACGAGAATCAAGTAAAGTAAGAATTGAAGTAAAAATTAAATTCTTCGTAACTTCAAACTGATTGATTATCTCAAGCAAATCATAGAAAGATAAATAAAGAAGTTCAGAGCGAAATTTGTTCAATCGCAGAACATTGAGTGAAAACTTCACTTGATGCTTGCTGTCTGATTTATCTCTTTTCTTCAATAATAATTTAAGTAAGTGATTTGAGAATTATAGAATTAATACTAAATTCTCAAAGAAATGAAGTATAACTATTCAGATCTGAAAACAAAGCTTCTGTTGACAGAATAGTAAGATGTGTATATATATATATATATACAAAAGAGAAGAAAAGAGCGAACGAAGTCGAAGTGAGTAAAGAGTGTATGCGTGAAAAGAAAGAAAGAGAGAAAGAGATGAAGAATGAACGCAGACTTTTTAACAACAAGATGAACATTCATGAATGAATGCTTGAAAATCTTTAAGTGATGAAGATCTTATTCATGCATGCAATTTTCTATTCATTGATAACGAATTTAATTCTGTCATTTTGATGATAGAATAGACTGAAATTGAGATGTATAAATTAAGTATTTCACGAATAATATTACGTTCTTCAACTCATCTCAAGAAATATCATCAAGTTCTACGAAATATCAAGTTTTAAATTCAAGTCTCTGAAAATTAATGATTTTCTTTCTGTTTTCTTGAACGTTAATGAATATATTGTTTTCTTGCTGTTTTCTTTCTGTTTTCTTTCTGATTCTTTCTTATTTCTTTCTGTAGTGATCAAGAAATGATCACAAATTAAATGAAAGATGAATATCATGAGATTGTTCATGACATTCTCATGAGTAATTAGTAGAAGACAGAGATCGAGATCTGAATCAATGATAGAAAAGTCGAGAGTGTTTTTCAAGTGTACATATAGATGTCGTTTCAACTTGTAAATAAAGATCACAAAGACATACGTTTTACAGTATCTTTTTACAAGTATGATCATTGCATGTATTCATTGTTTATTTTCTCTGTTACTTCTACAGCTTTTTATATCGCATCTGTATTCTATTTTTCAGTAATGTGACTTAACAAAACATGATCTTTAATCATCACAAAGTTTATCATTCTCTTTGATCAACAGCTAAATCAACTTTGATAGCAGCTTGATCAAATGAGATATGAGTGCTTCATAATTTGCGCTGTCGTCGACTCGTCGAATTCAAATAAATGCTCGTATGCTTAGTCATTAATGAGATTTCTCTATGAGCATTGTAGATCATAGAAGTGATCAATTTTGTGACGATTAAATGAATCGTTTCTCTCTCAGCAAAGACGCAGAAGCATTGTAAATTGATGAGTTCTTTTCTTTCAGATGAGATGACTGATTACTGAAAGTCAAGCAGAGGCTTGAAGCTTACGATGATATCAAGTTCTGTCTGTCGAGATTTTAACTTCAAATCAATGCTTCAAGTGAGTTGCTACGAAATACTTGCTTTTTGAAAGCTCAGATTGCTACTTCACTGACGAGCAGATGATAGTTCACGACAATGTCGCTTGTAGTCTTTCTCATTTATCAAATCGAGTATAATTTATCTTGAGAATTGAAACTTTTGTAATTTTAAACATGAATAAACATCATCTTGAATCTGATCATGCTCTTAATATTCATAGTCTGTCGAAAATATTTCAGATTCTCATCATAATAAGCATCACTGCAATTATTCTCAATGTTTGCATTTTCACGTCTTACGCGTCAATTTTTAGATTGCTCGTTCAGATCTGTAACTCAGACTTTTAGTCAATGCAAAATAGCAGTTACATCAGTTCACTCGATAACACTACTATCACATTGTATGATAGCTTGCTTAGACTGATCATCAAGTCAAGTTTCAAGTTGACATTTTGAATTCAACTCAATTTGAAGTTGAATTACTCACATTTTCAACTCAATTCAAGTCAAGTTATGCATATTTTCAATTTGACATGACTTGACTTGACTGAAAATTGAGTCAATTTGACTCAACTCATCAAGAACTTAAGTTTGATGTCAAGAAAGTTAAATATAGAAATTTTTCCGATTTTTTGCTTTTGCATTATCTTTTTGATAGAAAGTCATGACGAGAAACATAAAGAGAAACATGAAGAAAAACATGAAGAGAAACATGAAGAGTTACATGAAGATCATTTGATAGAAAGTCATGATGAGAAACATAAAGAGAAACATGAAGATCATTTGATAGAAGATCATGATGAGAAAACATAAAGATCATTTGACTTTGATAAAAAGTCATGACGGAAAAACATGATAGAAAGTCATGAAGAGAAATCATGTAGACTGTTCAATCAAGCTATTTACATTTATTTAATATCTCGTTGAATCAAATTAAGTTTTCAAGTTGAGTTGTTAAGTCAAGCTTCTAAATTCAACTCAAGTTCTTGAGTTCAACTTTTCAATTCAACTCAACACTTTTTCAAAAAAATTTCAATTTGATTTAATACTTTTCAAGTCAAGTACTTGATTTAATGTGATCAATCTAAGCTCACTTGAACATTGCAAGCTCTTGTCTGTAATCTGTATATATGATCATTAATGCTAATTTTAATCTCGATTTAGATTTGATGTTAATTACATTGCAGACTTCAAAAGAAAGATAAAGATGTCAGAGAACTTATTGTACTCAGACTCATCTTCATCATGATTTGTTGAAGAAGTTCATCAGAACTAGTCAATGACTCTCAATAACATCAACTTCTTCGCGATTAATATGTAAATTATTAAACAAGTTTTCTTTTCAATTAATCTTTATCTTGCTCTCAGAATTATTAAGATAATTTAAAACGCTGCTTGAAGTTAGCATCTTTTCTTTGAAGTTGCACAAAATTCTTTATAGCATGTTCAGCATCATCTCTTTTTTCAGTTCAATTAAAACTCATTCAGATAATCACTTGATATGTCTGTTGATAGATTGAACTCATCATTTAAACTTGTTCATTTCATTCATTATAGTTGATCTGATTTATGCAAACAGCGTCGATTCAAAGAAGATGCTCACTCTTTTTCTATCTGAATTCTCATAAAGCATTTTTCAAATTAGATGTGATTATAGTTTTCATGTTGTCAAGTGACATTTCACAATTTGTATCTTCAGATTTTCAGACGTAGAAAGAACTTTGAAACTTTTTGAGATGAAATTGTCACTATCTGACAGTCATATGATCTTCAGACTGTCAGACAAAATTTTAGAAAATTCATGATTTGAGAAAGAATGTAATCAAAGCAAACTTATTTCACTGCTCTGAAGAAATCAATATTTGAGAAATGTTAGTCTGAGTTTGAAAGATGTGCGCTGAAACTGATCATCAAGTTGAGTTTCAAGTTAACATTTTGAATTCAACTCAATTTGAAGTTGAATTGCTCATATTTTCAACTCAATTCAAGTTAAATTACACATATTTTCAATTCAACGCAATTTGACTTAACTGAGAATTGAATCAATTCAATTCAACTCATTAAGAACTTAAGCTTGATATCAAAAGAATTAAATATAGAAATTTTTTCAACTTTTGCATTATCTTTTTGCATTATCTTTTTGATAGAAAGTCATGAAGAAGAAACATGAAGATCATTTGATAGAAAGTCATAAAGAAAAACATAAAGAAAAACATAAAGAGAAACATAAAGAAAAACATGAAGAGAAACATGATGAGAAACATAAAGAAAAACATGAAGAGAAATATGATGAGAAACATGAAGAAGAACATGAAGAGAAACATGATGAGAAACATAAAGAAAAACATAAAGAAAAACATGACGAGAAACATGATGAAGAACATGAAGAAAAACATGAAGAGAAACATGATAAAAAACATGAAGAAAACATGAAGATCATTTGACTTTGATAGAGAGTCATGACAGAAAAACATGATAGAAAGTCATGAAGAAAAATCATGTAAACTGTTCAATCAAGCTATTTACATCTATTTAATATTTTGTTGAATTAAATTGAGTTTTCAAATTGAATTGTTGAGTCAAGCTTCTCAATTCAATTCAAGTTGTTGAGTTCAACTTCTCAATTCAATTCAACACTTTTTCAAAAAAATTTCAATTCAACTCAATACTTTTCAAGTTGAGTACTTGACTTAAACTTGAATACTCAACTTGACGTGATCAATCTACGTGCGCTGCTCTTTTGATGCTTCTGAACTTGCAAATAACTTTCTCATGATGATTAAATCAATCAATTAATGAATTAAAAATGTGTCTGACTATGTAAGTGATTCTTTTCGCTGAACTAAATTAAGAACAGAGAACAGTACTATTACAAGATGATGCAATAAAGTATTCAAAATGATCATTATATTGCAATTGCATTACACATGAACATCAACAAAGATGCAAATATTTACATATAATTGCAATAACATCAAATATGTATAAAAACGTTAAATGATTGAAAACATAATATACGTTTAATCATGAAAGTGACTGTCATCAATTTTTTAAGATTTGATTCACTTGATGTTTTTGCAGTTAACATGTTTGTTAAGTGACATGTTTTGATTAATCATAAAATCTTTGCGTAAATTTAATTATCAAAACTTTGCAATCACACATAATAATTAATATTAAGTTAAATCTGATTATTAACAACTTCAGTTATAGTTATGAATCATATTTATTTAATGAATCAAAAAAATTGAATATGATTGAGCATGCATGAAGATAAATAAACTGATTGCATCAAGTCAAGTATTTAAGTTCAAGTTGAGTTGAGAAGTTGAACTCAAGAACTTGAGTTAAGTTGAGAAGCTTGATTCAGCAACTTGACTTGAAAACTTGACTTAATTCAACAAGATATTAGATAAATGTAAATAGTTTGATTGAACAGTCTACATGATTTCTCTTCATGACTTTCTATCATGTTTTTTCGTCATGACTCTTTATCAAAGTCAAATGATCTTTATGTTTTTCTTCATGTTTTTCTTCATGTTTCTCTTCATGTTTTTCTTTATGTTTCTCTTCATGTTTCTCTTCATGTTTCTCTTCATATTTCTCTTTATGTTTCTCTTCATGTTTCTCTTCATGTTTCTCTTCATGTTTCTCTTCATATTTCTCTTCATGTTTCTCTTCATGTTTCTCTTCATGTTTCTCTTCATGTTTCTCTTCATGTTTCTCTTCATGTTTCTCTTTATGTTTCTCTTTATGACTCTTTATCAAATGATCTTCATGTTTTTTCTTCATGACTTTCTATCAAAAAGATAATGCAAAAAGATAATGCAAAAGTTGAAAAAATTTCTATATTTAGTTCTTTTGATGTCAAGCTTAAGTTCTTGACGAGTCGAGTTGAATTGATTCAATTCTCAGTTGAATCACGTCACGTTGAATTGAAAATATGCTCAACTTGACTTGAATCAAATTGAAAATGTGAGTAACTTAACTTCAAATCGAGTCAAATTCAAAATGTCAATTCAAAACTTAACTCAATGATCAATTTAAAGATAGATATAAAGATTTATGTAATAAACTACGTTGATTTTACGTTGATTCTCTACGTTGTATGATGATCATTTCGAATACTTTATTGCATCATCTTGTATCTCTGTGTGTGATTGACAATCTCGCTTAACTCTATAGAGCGTGAAAGTCAGAGTTTTCACCTTCTTTCTTTCTTCATAGTTTCTACTTTTCAGAGTAATTCGACAGAAGCTAGATGATCTTTACTAGTAACGTCGACTTAAGCTCTCAAGAAGGTTTATCAATAAGCATATTTATACTTTTATTTCTTTTGAATCGTTTGAAAAGAGTCTGTGAATTTTCTATATGATCAAGTCGTTTTAGATGAATCATTACGAGGTTAATTAATCTAGCTATAAGCAGTTTGATCTTGTCAAATAGTTCTATACTAGAAAGAAAAAAGAATGTTCTATTCTTCAACTCTTCTGTCGCTGACAAATAAAAGTTCACTCAAACTGAACACAGTGAACTTCAAGCTCATACAGTCATACTTTCAGAATCTTGATTTTAACATTCTAACTTTCATAAATCAAACAATCATCACGATTTCATCTACAGCATCAAGAGTCTCTTCATTTATCATTGTAATATCGTCGACATCTTCTGATTCAATCTTTTCGCTTCTAATTCTCAAACCTGCAATAATCGACGCTATCGTAAGCGAAGTGATTTCTATAATAGTCCTCGCTGTTGCTACTATCTACCTATCTTTACCGTCGTAACCGCACTCGCTGTCTCGTGAAGCATATAACTACGCACCTTTCTCAAAACGAAAGGGAGCAGAATTATGGCAGGTTGCCGAAAGCATCAGAGAATGAGAGCATATTCGGAATAAAGGAGAAGAACGGGAAGTTGTATGAGATATCAAGAAACAGAATCGTAGACGCATTCAGGAACGAAGTCGTCGAAATGCGATCATGCCACAATGTACTATCATAAACGTCTTGAATTGATGTTCGCACTTTCTTGCGAGGAACCGGCTTTTCTAGTACGATCTAACGCAGCCGATATATTGAGGATTGGGAACTTTTATAAGAAGTGAAAATCAAAGAAGCGTTGACACTTTCTCCAATTAGTTGAGATGCTAAATCGTGCGATTACGGACAATGCTCGCCGTCAATGCGTTTGGTCTCGACTTGCGGCTTTTTCCCAACCAGAATAAAAGTTCATCTCACTAAAGGCAGGTGAGGACCCTGCCGAGTAGACATTTCCTAGCTGAAAGCCACCATTGTTGGCTCCAAACGTATGACCAGCCTGGTATATTGATTCCTTCTGACTATCCTCGCAACGAGGTCGCGTAATCTCTTCAATCCAGGCTTTCACGGTATCCGTGATCTTTCTGTAGCCATAGGCCTCTTCGCTGTCAAATTTGCACATCGAGCTATGATCTCCTGGAAGGGGGAACGCTGGATAGCCGTCAATGCAGGCAGCCTCTCACTCAACAATCCACATAGTGTCAAATAGGCAACCTGGTGAGTAGCTTCTATTTTTTACCTTTCCGAATTTCTTTCCCAAAAATTTGCTTCGATCTTCTTCCCAGAAGCACACAATTTTGACATCGGCTTTACTCTTCATTCGAGCATGTAACAGATGAGAGAGCTTATCCACAAGATCAACCAGAAATGCCGATCTCTCTTTCAATTGCTGCAAAACATCGGAGCTGGTATCCTGGAAATAGCCCAAGAAGACGCGCCCTTGTTCCGCCCATTTCGCCTTATCAGACCCTCGCAGCGGCGTTCCCAAGAACACTATGCCCCGCGTACACTTTGCAATCTCTCCCATGTGAGCATCGAGGGATGGCGCTAGGTCCAGGGCCTTTGATGATTTTCAGCTCCCGAAATTAGCCATTTAAAATATACATAACGTACTTTTGCACATAATATGCCGCCTAGACTATGCGCAATAAAGATGATAGGCCGAGTATACTATAAACTTGCTTAATATTCATCCCTTCGCATGCTTATTGTGACATTACCATCTCATTTCTCACTCCGGCTAAGTCCGAAATAAGGCACTTTGCATGAATTGTGATGGAGTGGTCCGTAGCCGTGGATTGCCAGAATTCAACGATCTGAGCGTCGTAGCCCCACGAGAGGATACGGGCTGTGGGGAGAGCTGATGGAATAAGGTCTTTGGGCCAAAATACATCGCTCCGGGTCCAAGTGGTCTGCGGATCACCTCGGACGCCATGGACGAAGACGATGCTGCTCAACATTAGCAAAGCTAGAAGATGTACTTCAAAAAGGTGCACATTTACTCTAAGGAGGCTCCAGGAGGGTCGAATAACGGAACCTTGAAATCGAAAGTCATTCTGGCGAGCAAGCAGCCCTTAAGAAGAAGTTGGTGTGGAGTAATAGAGTATTCGTGATAGCTCTAGCAGGTTGCGGTCGTTGTTGTTAGGCTATTGACGGTTGGAAGTGCGAACCTTAGAGAGGCTGTAGCATTCAGCTGAAGGTTCCGTGGCGCAAAGAAGGTCAATTGATTGGTTCCCATATCAGCGTCCCGTGCAGAACATCATGCAGATGAGCCTAACATAAAGCGCTTACATCTAAATTCCGACCTCCTATTCAGGTCTAGATTCAGCCGCTCTCCACTCCCCCAGAACTCGTCGGCTTCAGCACCTTTTCCTTCTTCAATTCTCTGGGGCCTACCGTTTTCCAGTCAGAATTCGACCCATGTCTCGTCGTCTGTGATGGGTTTGCCCAACCTTGTATCCTTATACGATTCCACTTCTGCGCCGTCTCTATAGATACATCTTCCCCTTATGCAGGAACTATCGCGATGGCACAGGATGGCAGCCATTTTGGCGATTGCTATGATGGCACACAATGTGGTAACATTATGGTCAATCCCTCGTGTAAGTGGTCATCATCAGCCCTTAAAAACATCTGTTAATTGGGGTGTAGTTAACTTTACCTTTACGACTCCTCCGCCAGAGGTGTCATCACCCGCGCTCGATGCTCAGACTGTTCAACTCGCCTCGGAATATCCCCACGGGTTGAATTTTGACGAGCTTTACAAAAGGCTAGAAGCACTAGAAAATGAAAAGGCCGAACGAGACACGAAAAAACGGCGCAAAAGAGAGCAACGCGAAAAAGAACAGCGCAAAAGAAAAGAGCACGAAGGAGAGCAGTACCAAGAAAAACAAGATATATCTGCCTTTTCACCGGATTTTTGGAAGGCTTTGAGCTCTGAAAAAGAGGAACAGCAGGATATACCTCCCTTTAGTCTGGAGGATGCCTCCTTGTCCAAGCTTTTGATGAATCCGAGCGCTGAACAAGAGTGCACTGGACCAGCGTGCCTTTGTTACGATGGATTCGGAATTTGCGGGTAGACATTTGCCATACCAAGGTGCTGTCCGTAATTAACATTGGAGTCAATCTTGTGTCTTTCTCGGGCCTGATTCTCGTTACTAGTGAAATATAAAATAAAGGGTAATTTCAGTCCTAAAGTTAAGACGCGTATGCAGTGAGTGGGTGATTCATGCGAAAAGGACATAGCCATACAATAGCGTACGCCGTGGATATTATTGTGCCATGGTGAACGATAAGGTGACAGAGATGCAAACGACTGAAGTTCTGATGGACCTCCCGGATAGTCGCCGCTGTGCCGCTCGCACACTAGCGGCCACGAGCTCTAGCATAGAGCTATAGCACTGGAGTCCAACCTTCCAGCATTAAAATACCAGAAGTATGCCAGCAAAGGATAATTCTAGTTCCAGCTTCCTTGAGGATCCCCAAGGCTAGAGGCGGTGTGGGTTAATCCCTGAACCGCTCACCTGAGGGTGGCATTGAAACGTCATTCTGTGATAAGAACAGCCACCGGAGAGCAGCTTACCCAAGCCAAAGGGGCGGCCATCACCCAGGATCACCCAGCTCGCGCGATCCTCGCCCTCCGCTCGATTGGGGGGGATGATGCCGGGGGCAGGTTTTTGTCACATTCGCAGGGCAGTGCAGGGACACAGCAGGTGGGAGCCTGGATTGGCTGCCTGTTACTCGGCTGTAGCTGCTCACGTTCTTTATAACATCATTCGTCAGCACTGTTGCCTGGCTCAGCGTCTCACTGCCTAGAACTCTCCAAGTTCGATGGGAGGCTATCGGCAGCAGCGGCGCCTACATCAGCGACTGCTCGACTACTAAGGAACAGCATGAGGAGCAGTACTCTTCCAACAATCTGTTGGCGTCACTGCCTCTGTGTAGATACACCATCATGGATCCGTATGCCTTGCCGTTGTCCATTTTACTGATCTACCGCTACCTTTGCTACTGAGGCCTTATTTTCCTTCCCCAGCGACTCCATGATACCCGGTAGCAGTGATCCATCAGCGGCCAAGACGCCATGTCTGCGCGCGTTGTCGACTTTGATAGGGTATAGCTGGTCCCGAGCACCCTCGAGCCGCCTGCGACGACCTTGTCAGCCGCTTTCTCGATGGTCTCTATTTCTTGTGCATCCCTGCCTGTAATCCTTATGAGGTTATGGTTTTTCTCTCGTCTGTTGGAATACGAGGTCATATGGGGGCATATTGATATTTTGGTTGTTACTGTTAGAAGGCTATCTAAGAGGTGAAAGGTGAAAACTCTACTAGCGGGCCCCAGCATACCAGCCCTATGAAGCGGAGGTTACCATCTCCCCTATTTCCAACATCGTCACGGCTATACCCCTCCAGCTCTCCTTGCCTTGTTGGTTACGAGCCTCTCTTTCCATGGCTTCCCTCACTGCGGCGGGGTTGGCTCTCGCTTTCTCCGCTGCGTTTGCTCGGGAAGTATCGACGGTGCAGTATGGCGTATCGGGGGGGTTTTCCTCCCCCCACCTTCATTTTCACGTGCTTATGCAGCCAAAGGCTATGAAGCACAGCATACTACATATCTACGTATATAGATACACATAGAGTGTTGGAAACAAGGAACAGTACTGCTACCCCTGTGGTTAGTAATCTCCGCTCCGAGCCCTATGACTGGCGCTAGGGGGTTCAGAGTTTTCACCTTCTTCCTCCGTAGTTCCTACTTTCCAGAGTAGTTCAATCAATACAAGCACATACTCCTTCTGACCCTCACATACCAACATAGAGTCGTACTGACAATATATGTAGTATGGAAAAGCTCTCTGCGTGAAACAGGCTCTCCGCGTTATCGTAGGTCTATCTATGTATGTGGAAGCTGGTCACTGCGACGTGGGCTTCCGTTCGCTCTTTGGCCACATGGTCATCTAGCCATGTGGACTTGTTGTTTGTGAGCATCGCCACGCGATGCTCGGTCTCAATCGACGTGTCGATTTGTCTGTTTGGTAACCTCTAGGCTCTTCTGTAACTAGACAGAAGGTTCGTAGCCAGCACCGCGTACAGGTGGGTTCCATCGCTGGCCATGGCGTGTCGGTGTATCTCGACGGTACGGTTAGTCCTGACGAGATTGGGGAGATGTTGCTAGGATAGCTGTTGGGTGGCGTTCTCGCTATTGCTGCATAGGTTGGTGATCCTCCCGAGGAGACTTGGATGCTTCCTTTTTGTGCATTCGCTAGGGCCATGTTGTCTGCCTTCAATGCCGCTGCTTCTGCTTCAAGGCTTGTTGTTTCATCCAGCAGCGTCTGGATATGGCTGCTTGAGCGTCCAATTCCGTTGCTTGAGCGTCCAGTTTCGTTGCTTGAGCGTCTAGTAGAGCTTCTATTGTTCTTATCTGCTCTCTTGTCTGTTGGGTGAGCATCTCCACTAAAGTAGCGAATTCTGCTTTCATCTTTTGCATCAAGCCTGCCAGGCCTTCTGTGGGTGTTTCTCCCTGTCTCGATCGACGAAGGGTCCAAGTTCATGACTTTTTCACTTGCAGTATCGCCTCGATCGTTTAGAGCAGCTTCTCGCGCTTCTCATGCCTTCTGTGAGGCGATTTTCTTTCGTTGAGAGCTTCTTTTCTTCATTGGAAAGAGGCTAGGGAGTGATGGCGATGTGACTTACAAGGGAAAGGCGGAAGGCTAAAGATGTTGCTGACCTTGCTCTAAAGGACACTAACAAAGGCTCACTGGGCTTGCAGAGGCTCAAAAGGCGAGATTTTTTTTTGAGCACTCATCTACGCAGACGTACTCCCTTTCTGCTGTCTTGTGCTCCCCCTTTCTCCCTCGACGCTCCTTCTAAAGCGGTACAGCTCTGTATTCCAAAACCAAAAAGCAACGATTCATCTTGAGTCACAACAGACAAAAGGGAAGGGATATATGCAAAAGAGGTTGACGCGGAGGAACATTTGCTACGATAAAACCGCGGTCCAGTCACCATCTTATATTCTGAGAGAGAGGACCGCTTATCTGGGTCCACACTGTACCTACTGTGCAGTCGAATTACAATTTCCAAGACTTGTACGCCATAAAACTTAAGATAAGATTCGAATGAGAAAACCACTATAGCAGTGAGATTAATCCTTCGCAAGACGGAACGAGTTCGGCATCAGTAATAATCTTTATAAGAGCGACTGAGAGACGAGATCGAGTCATGGAATGCCCTTGAACCATTACTCCTCATAAATTTGAAAGCCAAGTTCCCAAGCATTGAATAAGTGACACTCTTACAGACTATAACAGGGAGGTGTTCAGTAGCACTTCTGAGAACAGTTTTGCCATGCAACTTGTCATAGCTGAGACAGTTCGAGTCTGTTTAAAGGACTTGGCCTATAAAATCGCCTCCCGATTTTTGACAAGAGAGATTGCAGAGTTTATAGTCAATGTTATGGAGGCTCTAAGAGAGACCTCAAGTTTACAGATGTGAAAACTACTCTGCTATTCGGGAAATGGTCTTCCTTCCAATTACTATAGTCTAGGACTCGATTTTTCCGTCCAAAAGAAATCAATCGTTCAGCTCGATAATGGACGCCCAATACTCGATGAACACTATGATGGAGCCCGATTTGAAACCTGGAAGAGATGGTAGGGCATTATATCATCAACGTATTCGAAAAACCTGTCTTTCAGAATTCTGCTGCTCTCCATGCATCAGCCCATGAACGTAAGTATAGCCTCTCATGAGAAATTCATTGCCATCCGGCCGCAGGATGAATGGATATGTGCTTCCGAGAGCGACGCAGACCAGATCTCCTTGCCTAACTGCAGACACAGTACATCCAGTCAATCCATTCTCAGTGATGAAGAAAGTCGATTCAGGATACTTGAAGTCCCAGACGGGTTTGCCAAATGCATGTCCATTTGCGTGTTTAGATTCCTCCGACAATTCTGGTGGTATGTATTTACTGAACGCTTCTTCGTCGAGCACAATTTTCAGATAAGCAACAAAATTCCGAACTAAATAGCGCTCATCTGCGGGATCGGTATTCTTGTCCAATCCGAACGAGAACGATGTTGCAGCGGCGGCGAGTATACTGGCGTTTATTGGTATCTGTGACTGACTTTCTTCCACAGTCTTTAGAATTCTTTGCCAGGCTAGCGTCAAGGCACTTTTTCCTTCATCCGATTCGATCATTGCATTACCAAAGAAACCTTCATTATAGGAGTTGAAAAGCTTGACAGAATCAACAAAGTACCCAGTTAGAGATATAACATTCAATTCTTTATCAATGCTCCATATTGGTGTCGTTCTACCGGCCGGTTTCCATGGCAGCGCTCTTCCAAACCGAAACGGATTCCGAAACAACATAGGTTCATTCCATTGCGGAATCCATGACGGATTCCCATCTCCAGTGACGTAGGTAAAAACATCCGTCTTCTGGAAATTGAGGATTGCCGCCTCAACGGAGTCTCGGTAAACCTCAAGAGCTGACTTACTATAGTCAGGGTCGAGTAGCTCGCCCCCATCAGAGACCTCCATCAAACCTCTGAGACCGTATATCACATCTCTTGCATCTAGGCAAGAGTAGTTGGACGCGAGATATAGCTTTGAAAGCCAATTCTTCGGGCTCCTAGCCAGCTCCGTTATGGTTGACACCCACCAGCAGTATGTGTCGGTAAAGCCGAAGTTTTTGGAGAATGCAGGTTCCATTATAATATAGCCTGCAACCAGATCAACCCACTCCCATTCGATCCTTTCACGGCCACAATGAACTAGTCGCTCTTTGTTTGCACTTATTTCTTGAATTACCCATACTCGGGTAAAATATGGATGAGAATAGAACCAAATAAGAGACTTCCACGTCGCGTTAGTACTGAACTCGCATTCATTTGGTTGTGGGAGATACGCCCGGTTCTTCAATAAAAGTTCCTGGTAGATATTACTCATTGAGCGCAGATCTGAGATGGAGACGCCAAGTTTTTGACATAGAAAGTTGGAAATCCTTCGAATCGAGTCAACTGCAGCTACCTCTTCAAGGTCCTGCGTAACCGGTCCAAGCCATGAAAGGACAAGTTTTGCCTTTTCGTAAATTTTCCGCATCTGCTTGACCTGATAACCACGTTCAGGGATGTTTGGTTGATTTATACTAGGAATTGTCAGACTTGGGAGAGCAGAATGAGATGGAAATTTTATGAGAACACTGGCGCTATTTGAAGCAATGCAAGATCGCAGTCGAGATTTTCAACATTTTTCAAGCAGGAGTGACATGATTTAAGGAGATATGTCGACCACTCACCAGAGAGCATCAGCATACAGAAGCCTCGACCGATCTTGATATCGGAGCTGGGCGAGTGCTCCATAGAGACTTTGGGTCACCTCCACTCTTTTGCCCTGGCAAATGACTACAGCTGTAGCATTTGGATCACCCCAAGCGTAAGATACAGCTTCATATTCTAGTGAATTAGACCAGTCTATTGTGTGCAGCAAACAAGAGACAGGATCATCTTCCCCCCCTGGCAAAATCTCTGCAACCCTGAAAGAGCCCGGGGGTGGTTTGGGCAGATCCTTATACTGATATGACTTCAAAGAATACTCGGACATGTTTGATGCGAGGACATCTACACCGATTTTGTAGATATAAGTGGAGTGATATTGGGATCCGTTGAGATTTACCCCACCTTTGCCTCAGGACCTCAGACGTGTTTCCGTGGCTAAGCCCCTTCGGGTTAGCGACCCTCTGGATGACTTCGCAGCCTACCTGCTTAGAATGAGCTTAGTGCGGGGTACGGATATTTTGATGCGCGCTCATACAAAGTTTTGACCTTACGTTGAAAATCATCAACTTTCGACTTCAAGATGTAATCAACGCAACACATTACACATATATTCTTTTGAAATCAACAACTGCAATCAATGTCAGTATATCTGTTCTATCTATTGATATAAATTCTAGATACATGTTTCGCGAGAAATTCTCAAGGTATAATCTCTTAATACAAATTATACAATGCCGTGCGAGAGCAAAGCGCTGTATTTCTCACGCCGCTCTAACGATTTACTATGGCAGCTCTGAAGTTAATTGCTTGCGAATATGCGTAAAAGCGGGTGAAGAAAGCTGCATAAATTATGAAGTAAGCTTCATCTTGAATAAAGAATCATCTTAATTGATTAATTAATCAGTTGTGATATAAAAGCGTTGAGTAAGATACTGTCTTCAGAGCTGTCATAATATCTATATGATTAGAGCGGCGAGGAGAAACTAGCGTATTGCTTCCGCACGGCATAATGGCATTGTATTAACTCCCTGGAGGACCAAGTAAGTGATTCTGTGCTCTAACCTGTTGGAATTAGGGGAGATGGTAATCTCCGCCTTCATAGGGCTGATAGGGCTGGGACCCGCTAGTAGAGTTTTTACCTACTCGCTCCTAGATAGACTCCTATGATCTATCAAGCTTCAACCTACATACCAAAATTTCCCATATGACCTCGTCCTCCAACATAACCCAGACATAGTGAGCTAGAAGTCTTGACGTTATTGTCCGTTATCCTTTGCATCCAGTAATTATTGAGGCCTGACTCTTGGAATGGCGACCGTGGTTACTGCTACAACGCTCTTCAAGCTCGTCTTCTTCGTACCCGAATCCGCTCTCCAAGCCTGCAAAACCGCCATCTTTGCTGCTGGTGCAGGTCGCTACCCCGGCCCAGGAAATTATACAGAATGCTGTTGGACCGCCATGGGTACCGGTCAATTCCGAGCCGGAGACACAGCGAATCCAAATATCGGAAGCAGAGGCAAACTGGAAACGGTGAAGGAGGCTAGGGTCGAAACTCTATGTGTGGGTAAGGACGTTGCTAAGAAGGCGGTTGACGCACTGAAAGAGTAAGTTCGTAATGTGCTTGCTGTCTTCCATCAAGGTCGACCATACTGAGTTTTCTGTAATTTATTCCCGCAACAGGGCTGCTCTAATAGACTATTCAGTACCCATCCATATGAGGAGCCTGCATATGAAGTATACAGGGTGGAGGATCTTTGATTACACAAGTTGCACTATTTAGCTTTTTTTCCAGTGAGACGTTTATGTGAAGGGAGTCTCCTTTGCGGATTGACCTAGCCTCTATTTCCGTTAGATGTTATTCACTGCGGGTACTCATCAGAATACTAGGTTAGTTGGCTGCCCGAGCAAGTCTGTTACCAATGAAAAGCAACGCAGTTTTCAGCTTTTGCTGAAAACGCAATTGGCACCAAATAGCAGTCACTCAATTTTACCATTCTAACATTGAATTAATGACTAGTTATTGCAATCGTATAATAGATTAATTCATAATTAATTCAATAAACTAACTAAATAATAGCTATTTACATGGTTTAATATGTGCGCAAAGAAAGCAAATAGGGAAGCAAATAGGGTAGAAAGTCATGAAGGGAGCCATGAAGAGAGCCATGGAGGGAACCATGGAGAGAACCATGAAGGGAACCATGGAGAGAACCATGAAGGGAGCCATGGAGGGAGCCATGAAGGGAGCCATGGAGGGAGCCATGGAAGGAACCATGAAGAGTGTTCGGTAGGAAACCATGAAGGGAACCATGGAGGGTGTTCGGTAGGGAATCATGAAGGGAGCCATGGAGGGTGTTCGGTAGGGAATCATGGAGGGAGCCATGGAGGGAGGGAGCCATGAAGGGAACCATGGAGGGTGTTTGGTAGGGAGTTTGGTAGGGAGTTTGGTATCGAGTTTGGTAGGGAGTTCGGTATCGAGTTTGGTAGGGAGTTTGGTAGGGAATTTGGTATCGAGCCATGAAGGGTGCTTTCTATTTATCTAGTTAGCATGTGCTATGAAGCATGTCTGAAGCATACTATGGAGTAGGCCATGAAGTAGGCCATGAAGTAGGCCATGAAGTAGGCCAGGAAGCGAATGACGCGTGTTCGAACACGTCGCATGAAGCATATTTTGGAGCGAGTAGGCTGATGAGTAGGCGAACGAGTAGGTAGCTAAGTTGGTAGCTGAACATGTAGGTAGGCGAGCATGTAGGGTGTTGAGTAGGGTGGTGAGCATGGAGGGTGGTGGGTAGGATGGTGAGCATGTAGGGTGGCGAGTAGGTAGATAGCTGAGTTGATAGCTGAATATGTAAGGTGGCGAGTAGGTAGGTAGCTGAGTTGGTAGCTGAACATGTAGGTAGGCGAGTATGTAGAGTGGTGAGTAGGGTGGTGAGCATGTAGGGTCAGCCCGAGGCCAGCTTGGGGCCAGCTCGAAGCCACATTAGCAGAATTAGAAAGTCAATCTTGACGGGCCGGGTCCCCGAATTGCTGAAGTAGAAGGCATGTTGCAGAAGGTAAAAGCACGCTGTTAACGGTGAAGAACGAAGTGAAGCAGTGTAAACACGAAGCCGAATAGAAAAACCGACACTTCATTGAAAATTGAATGGTTAACTGTAATAGGTTTAGCTTCCGCGACTTCGGTAAAAGAGTCAATCGTGAATTAAAATAAGGTTGACGCAAAAGGGGTCAAAATCGATCAGTAAAAGCAAGTAGAATCAAGTTTTTCACCCTGGACATTTCTACATCTCCTAGATTGATTCGAAAAAGAATGCACATTCTACTGACGGCTAGTCTACTTAAGAAAGGAGAGGCCGAAAGCCTGATAGAACAAGCTGCTCATCGACTCCTGTCAGAATGCTGGTGCTCCCAGCTATTTGCTCGCTAGTGTCGAGGAAGCCACATTCGACTTTCGCCTGGAAGGAAAGGTCAATCAGCAAAAGCTGCTGATATCCGTGCCCCCCACTTTCGCTCAGTTTAAGCGAAGAACTGAGCGAAAGTGGGGGGCACGGATAGTCACAATGTACAAGCCTCAGCCCCTTCATGAGCATCTTTTCTACGCTTATGAATTTCCGTTCTAATGAGCCTTTTTCTTTTTGAAGCATTAAAGAATAATGCTATGAGCATGCCGCAGTGGTCGGATGGCTCTTTTGTAATGTTTTTTTTATATCTGGTACATACTTGATAGTAGAATAATTCTATATTCTAATGCTACTTCCGTTGATACAGTAAATAGGCAAGACAGTAAACGCTCTCTAGCGTATCAGGATGCTCTTTGCCCAGTACTCACTCTCTCAACGCCAACGCTTGTCGATAGATCTCCTCAGCGTTGTCTCATTGACCTTTCAAGCTATACGCCAAGCCTATCATTCCCATACTACGCAGCGTCTCTTTATGCTTTCGACCGAGTATCTTCTTTATCACTTCCCCTCGCTTTTTCAGACAGCGTTGCTGCTTCAATGATATCGCCTTTTCTTCACGCGTATCAGGCGGTATTGTACAGCAGTAGAGCTCATTCTCATAGCGTTTCTTCTGCTCTTGGCCGTTGTGTGATTGCCGACTTCGCATTTGGAAAAAGCGCTTGGCACTTTGTTCAGTTTTCGTGCTTTCCCGTTGGGAACGCGGCGGAAAGACTCTTAAAGTATTGCTGCTTCCATTTCTCAAGTTGTCCACTCGCTTCTAGCCACGTTCGCGCAGCCAGTTGTACCAGCGTATGCATCTTGAAGCTTCGATCCGTATCGACGGAGATAAACGCCTGGTCTCTGAGTATCTATATATCCTCTTCAAATCGGTCCCCCTTACTGGACGCCTACGCGTTTTCTTTATCGTCTCTTTAGTCGTCGTCCTGGTCGCGTGCTTTCTGGCTTCTATGGCCGTTTCCACTTTCGGCTCGAGTTTGAATAAGGGCTTTAGGGATACCTTATCGGTTAAAGAAGCTCTTCAGCGATAGCAAATCCGCTGCTAATAGTCACGTCCGACAGATATATTAAACGATATCTGCTCTGTAATAATGATCGACTTTTTGGCCTCCGGGTCCCTTCGAAGGTGATCCACTTTGTAGTTGAAAAGACTAGCCTTCTTGCGGTAACTTTTTCGAAAGTCCTCCAGGTACTGTACAGAATATCGCGGGGCTCTTTGGGTGACATATACCGCCGCTTGCATAATTGCAAGTGGCATGAAGTCAAGTGCTGCTGCCAAGTCAGCGATATTACTGCTATCGCCCAGCACTCCTAGCTTTTTCTTGAAAAGCACCAGCGGGTGCGATTTGGCCATCGAATCCACGGAAGTTGGTCAGGCTAGGGTGGTGGATATTTGGAGCGAAGCCGATGCCTGGGTATTGTACTTACAGCGGCTCTGTCGGCCAAGCTTCCTCATTGAGCGCTAGCCGCATCTGGCTTCCTCGACACCAGCAAGCGATTAACAAATATTATTATAATCGACGATGAAATACATATGTAATGATCACCGACTGCGATAATAACAATAAATATATGACGTTAATACCTTGTTTATTAAGGCAAAATTTTAGCATTTAAAGATTAAAGAT
>JAABUH010000192.1_pt1 | contig 93870 bp, 115 predicted proteins | sample 5559121 | NCBI WGS metagenome assembly JAABUH01 (sample SAMN10711871, study PRJNA513364) | rock metagenome | isolation source: Antarctica rocks | place: Antarctica: Victoria Land, Battleship Promontory nord | collected 2015-12-28
TACTGTGCAAGAGGATCAGTTGCTAGCATGCATATTATGCAAGTAATGACCATATGCGCTTCAATTAAGTAGAGAAGTAAAGTGTCCGAACTTCTGGTGATGTCCGAACATCACGTGGGTACGAGTAACGTACGATCTCATCATCAATTCCGACCGGACTGCGAGAAAGCTAGCCTACATGTAGGGCTCGCAACTGAACCAGCCGAAAGATGACTACTGGTAGGTCTACAGTTACTTCGCAGAGGAGTTAGCTGAGATACCTCAAAGGCGGAACAGTCTCATTCCTCGCCGCGCTCGCCTTCTTCCTGCTCTACTGCCTTGTATGGGCCGTTTGTCTCCTTGGTCTCCGGACAGCGTACATCTGCTTCTTCAACACTTCTCCTGTCGTTGACCCCTCCGAGCAGACGCTTCCGCTATGCCGGCAAGTCCTTGCCATCTCGGCTCTCCTCTCTTTCCCCCGCATCAGTTCCAGGCGTTACAATCATTCGACCCCTCTGCGGCCTTGACAACAACCTGTACAATACCCTCGAATCGGTGATGAAGCTCGATTACCCGAAGTACGAGGTTCTATTCGCTCTGCAGGACGAGAAGGATGAAGCGTTACCGGTTGTGAGGATGGTGATGGAGAAGTACCCGGATGTAGCTGCGAAGGTGATCATTGGTCAGATTCGAACATAGGCACAGACGAGATGCTGACAGACGCAGATGAGAGGGTCGTTGGTGTGAATCCAAAGGTGAACAACCTGATGGCACCGTTCGATCAAGCGCAATATGACCTCCTATGGATCATCGACTCGACCATCTCGATCAGTCCGGGTGCTCTCGGCCGAAGTGTCGACGCCTTCCTCGGCACTTCAGTATCTGGATCTTCCTTCGATAACGATCTCGAATCCACACCGCTGTTGTCCGACGAGATGCGGAAACCGCCCGCAGCGGGAGATGTCGGACTGGTTCATCATGTCCCATATGCTGTGGTGTATCAGCGGACTTGGGGAAGCTTGATCGAGCAGGCCTTCTTGAATACTACGCATGCCAAAATGTATCTCGCAATCGTACGTCTGTCTCCAGCCTTTCCATATCAGCTGATAGCCGCAGAACGCAGTCGCTATCGATTCTTGCGTGATGGGGAAATCGAACCTGTACTCGCGTACGAATATCGCCTCACTCACCACTCCGTCCCCGACCTTACGTCAACAGCCAAACCCTCCCACCGGTCTTACAGGCTTCAGCCCGTTCCTCGCCGAGGACAACATGATCGCCTTAGCTCTCTGGCACGAGCTGAATCTCAAGCACGCCATGACCGGAGACGTTGCGCTTGACTTCCTTGGCGCCTTGTCAGTACGGCAATATATCGACCGTCGAATCCGCTGGATCCGGGTCAGGAAGCGAATGAGTCCAATCTTGGCGACCTTGGCCGAACCCTTCACTGAATCGATCATGTGCGGTCTCTATGGCGCCTGGACGATTGATCGACTGTTTGGCGCTAGTAGAACCGCGATCTTCCTGGTACACATGGCCTTGTGGCTGTCAGTGGACCTCGGCGTGAGGAACTCGCTCGCTACGAATGTCAAGGCTATCGGACCTCCGTCGGGGACAGCTAGTTTCATCATCGCTTGGCTCGCAAGGGAATTGATGACTTTGCCGATCTGGCTGTATGGGATAATGAGCTCAAACGTGATATGGCGGGGCAAGAAGTATCGTATACTGGCCTCAGGTGAGTATGTCGAACACACTGAAGCGCACCTTATACGTCACAGGAGAAGCAGTACGGATGGACGACTCGTCAGGATCGTAGCCTTCATGCGAATAGATGCCCTCCTATCTCGGTCAAAGCGCCTTTTCGCTCATTATTTCATCCAGAACTGACCAGCCTTATCATCGGGAAATTTTGAGACCGGTAGGAACGGCAAATCACCTGGAGATGCAAACGAGAAGGCTTAATGAGCACGCAATGTCGTATGTCGAGACGAGCAAAATCTGGGATGATGCGGCGGTCCTCCTGGAAAGCAGGAACATCAATCCAGAAGTCGGTTTCAAGCGTCGAGATAACCCATTCTCCGTTTCATTCTGGCCTGGGAAAGACGAGCTCGGTCGTTCTCTGAGGAACGAAGTATACTGACTCTATTCATCGGGAAATGAGAGAGACTATCGGGAAATGATCGAGATGTACGGCGCTTTAGGCGACCAGTCATTCTGCCTGGACAGGATTCGAGAAATGGCGTGAGAGTTTTCCGATGCGAAAAAAGAATAAGAAGTGGTTCCATGGATCCCCATGATATTCAGGACTTCTACCATCTTTTGTCTCATTCCCGTGAGAAGCTGTCAAATCTTCCATTCTACTCAAACCGGTTGTAATTCGGAAAGTTCAGGGTGAGTGTTTTACCTATAGGCGCCGTCAACACTCTTAAAAGACCTCGGCAGATACACACCGATTACGATCGCTACAGCCCTTCCTACGCTAGCGAGGTGCCTGAGCAAATCCACTTCGAACCCCCTCTCAACTTCAGACAGACCGGAAAAGATGTCACGGACGCTGAACGGGTAAGTCTTCTCGCAAAGGCTGGTGGTCACACTCCCGCTGATCACATCTCAGCGAGCCTTGTTCCGCCTCATCTCACTCTATCTCCGCACTACCGACCGCTACAGCGTCTCCCACGAAGAACTCCTCCTCATCGACCCGCACTATTCGGCGTGGTACTATCCATCAGTCACAAACCCCTCGGTATTCACCCGAGCAGCCGCGCCCCTTATACCATCGCCGAGCCCCAAGACCACCAGCGAAGTCAAGCAGGGTCGATACACCTGGCTTCCTAGAGCATCACTGTCCGACAGGAAGTACGCGAGAGCGCTGCAGTATCATCAGGAGTCTTTGAGGGCGAAAGAGCGGCCGAGCTACGCTTGGTCTGGCTACTTGGAAATATGACTCGGGTATTGTGCCTACACTTCTTATCAAAAGGTAGAGTCTCTGCCATTCGATATGTTGCAACTTCGTCTCGTAACTTGCCTGAGCTTGAGAGGAAAGAAATGCGTAAAACAGACTTTTGCTTCCGGCGGTAGCCCCGGCGCAAGTTGTCCCCGGGATGTTTCGCACAATCACCCTGGCATTCTCGCACCGACACTTTCTTTTCGCTCCTCCTTCTCCTCATTCCCTATTAGACGCCTCCGTCATGTCCGCCCCGTCCTCGCCCTCCCAGCCTAACCATCCCAAGACCACCTCCCCGAAACATCATTATACCTCCCTCTCCTCCCTCATCCACCCTTCCCCATCCTCGACCTCCTCGCCAAAGAAGGACGAGCCGCCGGGAAGCAAACCTCAGCGGTCAGGATGGCACCTCCCCAGTGTCGAGGTCGAAGGTGGTGCAAGTCGTAGTAGGAGTCGGAGTAAGAGCAAGAATCGGGATAGAGGGGATGGTGCCGGGAAGAAGGAGAAGGAGAAAGGAAGGAGGTTGACAACTTGGCAGATGATGGCTTTGACCGTGTCCATGGGTGGGGGCCAGGTAAGCCTAGCCTCTTTAGCTCAGATAACAGCTCGCTGACGAAGACGGGCACGCGTATAGATAGCATGGACAGTGTATGTTGCTCCCCTTAGGGAAAGCTGTCGATGGGAGTGCTAATCCGTCCCAGCGAGCTAGGCTACGGAACACCCTTTCTCCTTTCCCTCGGCCTCTCCGAGCAACTCACCTCCCTCGTCTGGCTCGCTGGTCCAATATCAGGTCTCGTCGCACAACCCCTCATCGGAGCAATATCCGATTCCTCCAACTCACGTTTCCGAAGAAGATATTGGATCGTCACGGCTACGCTTCTGCTTGTTTTTAGTGGATTGGGATTGGCTTTTACGGAACCGATCGCGAAAGCTTTGGTGGATCTTTTTGGGGGAGGTCAGGGGGATTGGGATCCGAAGTCTGCGAGACTGGTGAGTGAATAAGGTCAAATTGAATAAGGAGAAGGCTGACGAATTGCGTAGGAGAAGCATACGGCCATTGGAATCGCGGTGTTCTGCTTCTACTGCCTCGACTTCGCCTTGAACGCGTGGGTGTATTTCGATGGACATCATGGGGTCTAGCTCATAAGAGCTTCAGGTTGCAAGCTTCATTACGAAACCTTGTGCTGGACGTGACGCCAGGAGAACAGCTTGCGTCGGCAAACGCTTGGCATGGACGATTCAACCATGTGGGCAATATCGTTGGTTTCACAATGGGTGATTCTCGACTTGCGGCCTGCTTGAGCGGTCCTGACTATACACAGGCTTCCTCAATCTTGCGAACGTCCCCATCATCCGCCTAGTCGGAGGCGGGCAATTCCGCAAAGGTATGCAAGGTTAAGTGCTTAAATTTATGGCTGATGTACTCTTCAAGTCTGCATCGTTGCCCTTGTGCTACTTGTGATCACCGTTTGGGTCACTTGTTGGACGCAAGAGGAGGATGAGCGGGAGAGTATCTTTGGCGAGCGGAAATCGTATGTGTTTGGTTGTGAAGCAGGAGCGATCTGACGATACATTCAGGAAGATCAGCGATGTCATTCACACCATCTACGAGGCCGTCCTACATTTGCCCAAACCTGTTCGACGGGTCTGCATTGTGAGTCGGAGCCTGATTCAAAGCGCTAACAATCTAGGTGCAAATCGCCGCCTTCATGGGATGGTTCCCGTATCTGTTCTACTCGACCACCTACGTCGCCCAAGTCATGGCAAACGAGCTGGGTCATGAGCCGGATATAGACAAGGCTACCCGTGCGGGCAGCTTGGCTCTGCTCATCTACTCTTTTGGTGAGTGCCATGAGCCGTCAAGATCTACTTGAGCTAATCGGAAGACAGTCGCGATCATCGCTGGAACCCTTTTGCCCTATCTCGCTGCCCGAGATCGACGACTCCTCAAGCCACCATCAGAGAAGCATGGCAGCGGAGAGACCGATGACGAAGACTCTGACGAGGAGGATGCTGAGCTGGAGCGGATCCGTGAGATGGTGAAGCAGTGGAAGGCGGAAGCTGCGAGACATGGCCGACCACTCAAGCTGCCGACCAGTAAGATCATGCGGATTGATCCTGACCCTGGCTGATGGAGGTGTATAGTGCCATTTATGTTGCGGAACATCTGGACAGCGGGACTGCTGCTGTTTGCTGCTGTCATGGCGTCAACTTTTTTTATCAACAAGGTTTGGCAGGTGAGTACTCATGTGTGCCGCTTTGGCCACTACGCTGATGACACGTCAGGCTACCGTTGCGATCGCTCTTGTCGGGATATGCTGGGCTATTGCTTGCTGGGTGTGAGTAGTCTACAAATTCGATTCTCACCATTCTCGCTAACTTCTTGGTACAGTCCCTTCGCGTGAGCAGATTTAGAACGTATAACAATAAAAAGCTGACATTCCCGCCTCAAAAGCATCATCATGGAGTTCCTGAAGGAGATGGACGATTCCTCAAACTCGTCAAAATCTCACAACAACCAAAGAGCTCCTCACACCGCCCCTCCCGAGCAGCAACCTCACTCAGTCGCCCCTGGCTATCGACCGCTGCACTTCCGAGCTGCATCTACACCGATCGGGGCTTGGCGATCGCAGCCTTCAAGTCCTTCACGCTTTGACGAGCGGACTCCGCTTTCGCGCAGCTACTCGACAGCTGATATCGAAGACTTCGAGGAGAGTCTGGAGTATAAGGGCAGTGGACCGGTTGCTGGGGGGACAATCATGGGAATACATAATCTAGCTATCGTCTTCCCTCAATTCATTGTACGTCACAAAGGTCTTTCCGGTCTCCGCTAAGGCTCTTTCAGATCGCAGTCGTCGCATCGATCATCTTCAAGCTGGCAGCGGCGGATGATGATAATGCGACTAGACCGGCTTCGGAAGGGGGCGAGCATGCGGGAAAGAATGGTGTGGCCTGGGTCTTGCGATTTGGCGGATTGATGGCTTTGGTGCGTCGGCTGCATCCGATTGTAATTCGTCAAGCTGAAATTTTTCATAGATTGGAGCCCTGATCAGCCGGAAAGTACCCCCAACAAAGACCGAGAAAGCGATGAGACGAAGATTGGCGGAAATGAGGGAGGAGAGCGCGGAATAAGCTTGGATACTGAGCGGATCAGAGACTGCATAGGGATGTTCAGCGATTTTTTTCCATACTCACGCTGCATCATGATGTTTTGGCACCACAGCCAATCAGGCCCCGCTCACGTGACCAGTGAATTTCGTGTTTCGGTTGCCATCCAACTTCTCGCAACTTTGAATGCACCGACAGCACTGCCTGCGGATCCCGGTCACAAGCTTGTGAGGATGGATGAGCCACCATTGAAGAGGTTCAAAGTGAGTATTTCCAGCTTTCACAACATTTCTGAGCTGAGGCCTCTCTTCAGTATGCCTCGTACAACCAGCAGATCAATAATATCCCGGTTGATATTGGGAGAAAGCGTGAACAGGGATGGGAGAAGGAGGAATATGGAGAAGATGCTGAGCAGACAGTGAGTCCTCTAATTACACCGATACTCGAACTGATCACCATCAGCATACGCCCTTCACATCCGAGCTTTCCCGTCTCAATCTCCTCGACCTGACCGTCCCCTTCCAGGATCTTAAACGATCCCTCATCCCGCTCACGACTACGATACCTATCACTTTGCTGAACCTGAAGGCCATCTCCGCCATCTTCTCCGACTTTTACGCCTCCCTCAAAGATGGACAGGAACAACTTCACTCCGGTCTCGACTCGGCACTCTACCTCCATCAGGCTCTTTACGAGACTTGCTTGGGCGAAAGCTTGACAATCGTTCCGGAGACGACCCGGCTTTTGTTACGAGTTGGAGCACTGCGAGCCTTGGACCCCAAGCTCGTGGAACGGACCTATTCGACCCTCTCTCTAATTCTGCGCACAATTGCTCCGTCTCTTCTCAAGTCTGAGGCCAATCTCCGATCGACATGGGAAGATTTTCGACCGTATCTCAACCCAAAGGGCAATAAGCGCTATGTCCGCAAGTGCGTTGCGGAAGCTTGGTCAGGCGTCATCCGGAAGGCGAGAGCAGAGGGGGTTATTCGGGTCATGGACGTCATGCTGGAGGGTGGAGACGCGAAGGGGATAGAAGCTGTCTGTGCGAACAGCTTGAGAAGCGGACCAGGAAAGTTACACTCACGGGCTCCCCCGATTTTCGAGAACCTGCTCGACCGGCTCCAACTTGACCCATCGGAGCAGTATGTGATATCCATCACCCGGGTGATCACGGCTCTTGTCCATCATTGCTCCTCAACCACTTCGATACCTGTCGTTGAAGCTGTTATATTTCGGCTCGATCGGCCCAAGCAATCCGGTGCATCCACCCCAACTGCCTCGGCGACGCCCTCAACGACTATCCTTGACTGTCTTTCCACCCTGCTTCTCACAAGAAAGGGCAAGCGATTCCCCGAAACACTGCTGAAACCGACAATGCTTAAGCTCGCAAGTCTCGCGATTCACTTACGCGATGTCCGAGATGGAGCTTGGCGGAGGATGTTCTTGAGCTGTGTGATCGGATGTCTCCAGGCCGGCAAGCTGACACAATGGCTGAGTCCGGGTGTTAATCTCATCGATACTGTCTGGGAGGGACTGGTGAGTTTTGATCTTGCGAGCAAATTACTGACAAACGATAGAATACCCGGGAACGCTTTGCTTTCGTCAATATGCTTGTCTCGCTTAGATGGACTGGGATGGAGCAATTTCTTCTGCCTCACGTAGCGAGGTACGTCAACTCCTCTCAAATGTATCATTGTTCAGATCGATGGCTGATGAGGCCCTTGTAGACTTGTCGTCCCTTCCCTGAATGATGACCCGTTGCCCGCTCTCATCCTGCTCAACAACCTCGCCGATGCTGGATACCTTTCGGGCGGTCTGTTCAATATACAAGGCGGACGATGGCGTCAGGTGTTCGTTGCTGCACTCGAAGCTCTCCTGGGGTCTCTACGGGACAGCTCACTCGTCGAGCTGGACGACCGGCGTAAGCTCGGACAGCTCCTCCGGCTTTTGTCCAACCTGCTCGCAGAAGGGCATCATTTCGCACCCACTCTCGCAGCTTTGTTGGATCAGCGAATCGCCGTCGTTGGTGTCGAAGATGTAGACGTCCAACAGCGCGGTTGGCGGCACGGAGGAGCATGGAATGACGCTCATCTGCTGGGCTTGCTACTTCGCAGCGCCGAGAGACTTGCCTCGAATGTCGGAGTGGAGGAGATACTGAAGGATTACCTACTGAAACGCGAATACCTTAAGCAACTTCTTCGTGGTTTTCACTGGAACAGGGAGATCATGAAGGGGCTCGCCGGTTTCATGGAGATGTGGAAGGCGGACTTGAGGTGGGACCTTCTTCGCGAGTTGGCAACTATACTGAAGAGGTAATTTAGCTTATCGAGCGGTGACTTGCAACCCCTCATGGCCAATCTGCGATCTACGGACTCATCTTTACGCCTATCAAGCCTCCGAATCCTTTCGGCAGCAACACCAAGAACCTCCGACGACTCCGAGACATCTCTAGCCGATGTCTGGTCCTTGTGCTTACAGATCGAATCCTCCGAGATGACCTTGAAAAATGTCCGGGAAAAGACCGCACATATCGCTCGACTTGGTCGACTCCTTGCTGCACTGCCTGCTGACGGCGGGGACGTCACCGACAGATTACCAGATTTCATCGGCTATCTGGTTGTTCAGCTCAAGGTCAACTACCGTCCACTGTACTCCGAAACCATAATGGCGATGGCAGGTCTGGTCGGACAGCATGCAGAAGCGGTCTGGTTGGTTGTCTGGCAGGAGTTGAAAAAAACACATTTGACTAGCTCCGCATCCATCGTCGACTTGGGGGTGGAGCAACCGGCATGGGCTATCGCTAAGAAAGAATGCGGAAATATAATTCATTACGACCCAGAGGATGAAGAACCCGACTTTCAGTGCCACAATCTTGACAAAGGCAGGTCAGCAGTGGAAGGAGCATGGATCGCCACTAGTGACGCCGCTCAATTGGATGACAAGGAGGTCCAGGTAAGTGCCGTCTTAACTAGGTTCGTCTCCGATATTGATCAAAAATCCAGTCACAGATCTCTCATGACCACCTCGATGTGCTCAATTACGAGACACAGCTCGTTGCGATTCTTTCCGCCGCCCCGTCGATCGCTGAGAAGCATTCCCGCCTCATTGTTCCTGCATTCTTCACTATAGCAAAGCAAGACGCCGACCTGGAGGCCGACACGGAAAAGCCCCACCTCTCCACGCGCCAGTATCAGCAACGAACGGCCAGCTACCTGGAAGTCCTATCAAAACTTGTGAATCCGAAAGCCGCCTTTCAATCCGAGGATTTGCATCAACTGTACCTGTCCATCCTTTCGAAAGGCGAGCCGAAACTTCAAAAGCTCGCCCTGCGTTGCTTGATGACCTATAGATCTCCCCAGCTTCTGCCATACGAGGAGAATCTGAAGACTTTGCTCGATGACATGAAATTCCGGGATGAGCTTGCACATTTTTCCCTCGGCTTGGATAGCCAAGTCATCAATCCACAAGACAGACACGAGGTCATCCCTGTCGCCATGCGCTTGTTATACGGCATCATCACTTCTCGACGAGGACGAAGCAGTACATCCCAAGGACTCACAGCGCGCAAGCAAGCGGTCTTGACTGCTTTGAGCGGCTGCTCATCAGACGAGCTGTCGACATTGATCGATCTCATGCTTGAGCCTTTCGGATCGGATGAAGAACGAGACGTGGTACACGTGGCGGGACGACAACAGCTCGGCTTTCTCACTCTCCTAGGCGACCTGCTTCGATATATGGGGCCCCAGATTACGTCCCATTGGCCTCGACTAATCAGCATGACCATCGAGCTTGTCAGTGATGCTCAGCGGCAATTAGACCAAGAAGCAAAGCAAGATTACAGATCCGCAGAGGAAATAACCGAGGACGACGAGGAGGGTCCCATCGTCCCGGAAAAGGGCGCCATTCCGCTCAGACATGTCCGATCACTCGGTCTCAAGCGCCTCGTGCAATTCTTCCGCCAAACCAGTCCTTTTGACTTTACTCCATTCTTGCCGACTATGTTTGCATCTATTATCTCTCCACGACTCGACAAGCTCGAGGTCGAGAACACACAGGCGCCATCTGGTACGCTCGACCTCATCGCAGCACTCGCGGCCTCTCCCGAGACCGCAGCATCGCTTGTTAATTACGACAATCGCACATTGTCAAAGGTGTTCAATTGCATGACCGCGGTCAAGGTCAAACCGGCTGTGATCGTACGGGTTCTCGATGTGATTGAAGCGCTTCTGGAGGAGGGCGATTCGGCTACTACCGAAAGGGTGCTGAAGCCGCACATCCATTCGCTTTTGGACAATATCATTGGTCTCGTCGGCAACTTGAAGCAGTCAGCGAATAGCGATATCATGACCCGGCTGTTGTTGATGTTGTCTCGACTGGCAACAGTTGTCACCGATGGTCCGCAAGCACAGCAGCTTGCATTACTCCTCGGTCCCTCGTTACGCCAATCCAACAAGCAGACACCCGAGAAGGGGAAAGTCAATGTGCTCAACACCTTGCGGAGGCTCTATTCTATTTCTCCCGACTTCGCAGATTCGACAAGCGAGTTCTTCGTCAGGAACTACGAGCTGCTTGCGAATCTGTTCCAGACCTTATTCTTTCCTTCATCACGTCGAGCTCTGGTGTCTGTCCTCGATACCTTTGTCGTATTTGATCCGAGTCTGAGCAGTATCATTCAGTCCGTCGCAGACATCAACGCGTACTCTGCGAACAGACTCGATGAGCCCGACTTCGACCGTCGATTGACGGCCTTCGCACAGCTAAATGATGCGGATATCGCCGAGCTGCCCCAAAGGACTCGAGAATGGCTGCCTCTCCTTCGAAGCGCGCTGTTCTTCATACAAGAGCCTGAGGAGCTTTCTATCCGCACCAACGCGTCCTCCCTCATACAGCGCTTCATCACCATGGTTGGCAACGCCGGGGATGGACCCTTCGTCGATATGCTGCTCAACGTAGTCATGCCCGGTATTCGTAAAGTCTTGCGCTCCAAGAGAGAACTCGTGCGGAACGAGGCGCTTCAGGTGGTTTCTCACGCCGTCAAGACGTGTTCCGGCATCCCTCTTCTGGCCGAGATGCGACCCCTCCTGGCCGATGACGAGGAGGCGAACTTCTTCGTCAATCTTGCGCATATACAGGTGCATCGTCGAGCCAGGGCATTGCGGCGGCTCCGCGATGCTTGTGCTCAAGGCACTATACGCGAGACGACATTATCTACCATCTTCCTGCCTGTCCTCGAGCATATCGTGGCTGGATCGACAGAGGTCACGGACCATCATCTCGTAAACGAGGCGATCTCGACCATTGGAACGCTCGCCAGCCATCTGCGCTGGTCAAGGTATCATGCTCTTACCTTGCAGTACCTTCGGCTGGGAAAGCAGAAGACTGCCCAACAGAAGCTGTATATTCGCGTCGTTTCTTCGATCATCGACGGTTTCCACTTCGACTCGAGCCCCATCGAAAAGGTTATGAACGGGAAAGCGATGGCAGACGGTGTTGGAGAAGTAATTGAGCATGACGACGGCAATTCGGAAGTCGGGGAGCCTCGGGATATGGAGATTCCGGTTGCTGATGAACATGATGTGGAGCGTATCTCTGAAGCCGTTCTCACTCGACTCTTGCCTGCCTTGTCGGATTTCGTTTCAACCAAGGGCGATACCGACGACAGCATTCGGATCCCACTCGCTCGCTCTACTGTCAAGCTAGCTTCAATGCTCGTAGGCGACGCGTCCTCGGTCGAGATTTTGCGGACGGTCACGACAGTCAGTCAGATCCTTCGCAGCAAAGATCAAGACACGCGTGACATCGCTCGAGATACAGTCTGTAAGATTGCTGTCTTCCTCGGTCCTGAGTGGCTAGTACGGGTTTTGAGTGAGCTACGATCAGCACTTCAACGCGGACCCCAAAAGCATGTCGCCGCTGTTGTCACTCACGCCATCCTCGTCCTCGCAACATCCGAGTCGGAAAACCGCTTCGGAAATCTGGATGAAGCTGTCGAAGATGCCGTTCAAGTATCGGCGGAAGTGATTTGGGGCGAATCTGGCAAAGACGTCGAGTCGGAAGGGTTCAAGACGAAGATGCGCGAAGTTCGCGGGGCGGCTTCACGCGGTTTCGACACGTTCCAGCTGGTCTCCCGCCTTTTGTCGCCTGCCAAGATCAATACTGTTCTGGCACCTGTACAGGAGGTCCTGCACGCCTCACAAGCCGTCAAGACCATGCAGCTAGTCGATGAGACGTTGCGACGAATCGCACTCGGATTGAACACCAATGCACGGTTGCGACCCGAGGACATCTTATCCCTATGTCATTCCTTGGTCAGCGGTCATTCGAGCTTCTTGAGGCCAAAACACAAGGTACCTGGCGAGCACAAAGCAGCGGATAGTTATCGCGTCCAGATGAAGCGCGATGTCAAAGAGGAGGTGGACTTCTTTCCCCAGAATGCCCATAAGCTCGTCACCTTCGGACTAGACCTCTTCGTGACCGCTTTCCGGCGGGGAAGATTCGACTTTGAGGACCTGGATACCCTTGCTCGCCTCGGTCCGCTAGTCAACGCCATTGGGAACACTTTATATTCTTCAACCTCGTCTGTTTTGTTGCTTGGGCTCAAAGCAACTGCAGCTATCGTTCGATGCCCTCTTCCCCAGATTGGGCCAGCGCTTCCCATCTTTATTTCCAACATCTTCAAGATCGTTAGAAATGCTGGAGGAACTACCGAGTCCGAAGTGGCTCAAACCGCTTTAAAGACCCTCTCGGTACTGCTTCGCAATTGCAAGGACTCCCAGTTCACCGAAGCACAGCTCAAGTACTTACTCGAGGTCATCAGCCCCGATCTCGAGCAGCCGGATCGGCAGTCAGCCATATTTACGATACTTCGCGCTGTTGTCGCGCGTCGCTTCGTAGTCCCGGAGATTTACGACCTCATGGATCGAGTTTCCTCAATCATGGTAACCAGCCAATCGACTCACGTGCAAGAGCTCTGTCGAGGAGTGCTCATGCAGTTCCTCCTCGACTACCCGCAAGGCAAGGGTCGGCTCAAGTCCCAGATGACCTTCCTCGCTCGTAACCTAGACTACGTTTTCGAAAGTGGACGCGTCTCGGTCATGGAGCTGCTTTCGGCGGTCTGTACGAAGTTTTCCGACGAGCTTATTGAGGAGTATGCGGATCTCTTCTGGGTGGCGCTCGTCGCGGCACTCGCCAATGATGACGCGGAGAAGTGCCGAAGTATGGCTGCGGCATTGCTAAAGCAACTCTTCTCGAGGATGGGCGAGCGACAGCAGCAGAAGACGCTCATGGTCCTGAAGTCCTGGGTTGATCTCCGAGACGAACAATCCTCGCTAGCTAGCGCATCTCTTACGGTGTACGGCGTCCTTGCGGAAGGGAGCGACATCACCGACGATCTATTTTCGGACATCATCAGCGTGTCAGAGCCAATTATCGAAGATAGCACCGCGAAGCTCCTTGCATGCGAGAATACGCCTGGCAACCATCCTACCCTTAACTATGATCTTCCACTCAAAGCTTTGACAGCCGTTTCAAAGGCTATCCAAGCTCGACCCAACCTCGCGAAAGCACTGCCCTGGAATGACATCGTAGCTCATCTGCTCTTCCCACACGACTGGGTCCGTTTCGCTGCGGCCCGTATCCTGGCTTCAGTCCTCTCCTCCGGGTCGAAGGCGTTTGATTTGCTCGACGAGGAAAACCTGCTTGACATTGCCAGGAAGTCTTGCGTTTTAATGGGAGGCTCACGCTCAGTCGATGGGGAAGCGACGACCGTGGAAGGGAAACTGGCCGATCAGCTCGTTAAGATACTCTTCAATGAGACAAAGCATTGGGCGGCGAGTTTCGGCTTCTACTTGTTCTGAGCTGCACTCATCATATGTTAGTCTTCCCACCAGCAGTTCAAGCTGGGAACAATGCCGGATCTGGATGAAAACGATGAGGACTTAGTGCCGGTCAAGGGACAGCCGTTGCCCTGGCTGATGTCGAGGATTTCATTTATCGCCAGACATCTCATCCTTCATCGACCGTCACCTCATCAAGCTATAAAGTCGGCGGCACGTAGCTTCTTCCGAACCAGTGAGTCAGCTAATCCAAGTCAATCCAGACGTCTTGGACAGTACCTGTGATGTCCATTATCCGCTTCTTCGCCGGAGCGTACGAGCATTTCAATCCAGAACAGGCGAAACACTTTCTTCCTCACGTACTGAATCCGATATACCGCATCCTGGACGAGGGTGGTGACCTATCATCCTCCGATATTGGTAGCAGCATTGGTATGTCCGCAGACGAGATCCGGCCTGACTCAGCTAACATCGCTTCAGATGATTTACGTATGCTATCATCGGAAGTCCGTGACTTTGTGCAGGGTAAAGTCGGTACGACCGAGTTTTCACGTGCATGGGAGGGGTTCCGGAAGCGTGTCAGCGAACGGCGGGAGGGTCGAAAAGATTCAAGCAACCGCTTAGTGAGCTTGATCATCGCCTTCGCAAGGAGATGAGCTGAGCAAGTCCATCTTAGGCCGTAGCCAATCCCAAAGCATGGGCCGACAGGCGGGATAAGCGGCGATTCGTGAAGAAAGAGTCGAAGAAGCGCAAAGCGAAGTCTTTCGAGTGCGTATCCGATACAGTCAGAACGCTTTCGGCTGACATCGAAGTAGATCTGCGAAGGAGGCACGATCGGTGAGGCGGAGAGCTTGATGACGATGAGGTTAGTTTATCATACCCTGCACGTTCATACCCGTCTAAGAATGAATGCATCGTGTTATCATTGGGTTCAATTGAAGCGTACAAGGGTATGATTACTCGTGACCAAAAAGTCACCGATATTACTCTCGAAGAGATCATTCCTTCCTTCCAGTCCGTAGATCGATTCGGGGTGGTATACGAGGTGGGGATAAGAAGGCAGCACGGAGTATTCAGAACTAGAATGTCAAGCTTCATCGAGCCGCTTCGTTAGGGTGATAGCTTCGCCGAAGATGTCTGAACTTCTTGAGCGAGATGAGAGCGAGGACCTCTAGAAATAGAGACCGGCTTGTCAGCTTCCTGGCCTAATGACACTGATCCTGTGTGAGGCCGGAAGATCCTCATTGAGCCGACTGACCTTTCTTAATGTGTTCAGCTAACTCGAGCTGTTTCTTGAGCAAAGCAGGATCCGTTATTTTGGCGTTCTCTAGCGAGGCGCATCGGGTCAGCTCGGCTGAGGATACGGTAGGATGGTGGGTCGACAGACTCTCGTAAGCTCGCCGAAGTCGTTTGTTGAAGTCGTAAGCTGGATCGGGACTGTCCCAGAGTTAACAACCCATATCCAAGCGATTGAAGAAAAACAGACTAATCGCGACCTAGTCGATGGAGCTAACACTTCTGGATCAGCAAACTCTCTGCCAATGTATGGTCAAGTCAAGTACTTGCCTCTTTGTACAGCTTGATAGCCTGTAATCGTAATGGAACATCGATCCCCTGTGATCTGGACGGAGACGGAGACGAAGACGAAGACGAGGGAAGTGATGAGGATGAAGAGGAGGAAGAGGATGGGGGTTGTTGCTGTATTGTCGATGCGAAACGAATCGGGCGGAGCGTGGGATACCTGAACGCTTGAAAGCTAATGATACTGGGCGACTTCATCGTAGCGCTCGAAACAGTCGAATAAATCACTGATTCACTACTAATCGAGAGAGCTGAACAGAGAGAAGGGTTGAGTGGTGCCGGTGGTTATGCCGTCATCAGCTTTGGTATACCTTATTCGATACCCCCCCCCCCCCCCCCTTATGATCGGATCATATCGGAGCTTGAAGTTTTCGGTTTCAGATGGTGAATAATCACTTGAACGCACTCACCACGTACAACATTCGCCAAAACAATCGATCCAACTCGACGATATTCTACGCCCCACTCTTAGTTCTCCCTATCCTCCTACATCGGGATGGTGTCATTCCTTGGCTTCGGATCATCGTGAGTATCCCTCCGCATCGTGCTAGCGCTACAGTTTACCCATCCTCGCCACACAGATCCGACTCTTCATCGTCTTCACTCTCCTCCCGATCTCCTTCACTAGATGCCCTCCAACCCCACTCCACATCGAAAGAGGTCAATCCTCTCAATCCTCAAGGTCTCAAATCGTTCGTCCCTTGCTTCCCCTCAGATGTTCTAGGCTGATCGAGCTGGATGATAGATGCTGCGTATGCCCCGAAACCAAATCCCGACGAGATGCTTGCTTCCTCCGTAACTCACCTGAAGAAGCTGGGGAGCGATGTCGTGAGCTCGTCGAGGCGCATAAAGCATGTATGAGGGGTTACGGATTCGAAGTCTAGGTCAAGTCACTCGCGATTGTGGGTGTGGCATGCATTGGTCTACTACCAACTCCCGTTCATACTTGGGGTTTCCGGTTTAATCTGACTACTGCTAGATCCCATCCTCCGCCTCTGTGGGTCTTCCATCGCCAAGCGGAATGGAGCACTGCTGGACCGAGGAGGTTGACTAGTGCGATGTTGGAGAGGAAGATCAAAGTTGGTCCGAGGGTTTCGGTAGGAAAAATCGAGATGGCAAGGAGGATCATCGATGTTGTAAGGGCGAGGGAGAAGCCGTTGCCAGCCTCCTAAAAGCATTGAGCGGGTAATACAAGCAGATCAAGGGGATCATACTCACTCTCACGCCCTTTGCTATTGCTGGCCATCCGGCGAAAAGCACAACAGCTAAGAGGACGAGGGAGAAGACATGAGTTGTTGACGGCAAGCGAGAAGCGAGGACAATCGATCCGGAAAGAGCGGATGTGAGCGAGAGAGATGATGTCAAGCTGGAGGCAATCCGCTTCGTTTAGCTGAAATTCCAGCCTTGGTCGAATTGGATATACCTCTTTTCCTCGTGTATGGGTTTCATCCTCCCCACACTTCCTCGACGTCTCTTCTCCTGCTTCCTTTTCATTTCACGGCGTCTGAGTCTTGCATCTTCACCGGTGGTGAAGTCCGCCAGCAGAAGGTGAACGAAGAATAACCCGCCTGCAAGAGGCCAAATAGAATCAGATGTGGTCGCCGATGTAAGGGTTCCGAGAACTGGTGAGAGTAGTGAGAGTAGCAAGGGGGTAAGGATGAGGGGTCGAAGAGGTGTTGATGCTGGCAGAAGACCTGGGATTTGAATCAGCTTGGCTTGTGCTATCCAGTTGAACACGTACTTGAGCTGGACTCAGACCGGGGCAGATGACCCCAACCCCATCTTCGGATCCCATACCCCAAAAGTCCAAGCCCGACACATCCCCAACCCAATTCCCCAGCGCTGCTCTCGCCGATGAGTAGCCGGTAAAAGACCGCTACGAATAGCGCGATGACGGCGAGATGCTGAGATACGGGTAACGCTGCAAAGAAGAGCGATTTCAGGCGGGGTCGTGGTCGAGGAGCTTGGGACATTATTAGAAATCGGTTGTACGATCAGCCACGGTGTACTTACGGATATCGTTGAGCTCGGATAGGAAGCTTGATGGGACATAGTTGTCCGGGAAGGGCTGTCGACGCCAGAGTACCTTCTCCCACTTGACATCTGGTGCTGAAGAGGGTGCTGTAGCGTCAAGAGATTTGTAGACCTCATCGTTGTGCTGTAGTGCAAAGCGGAAGCGGTACATGCGAACCGCATTGACGTTACTGGATACGGAAGAGAAACGATGCCAAAAGTACTGCAAAAGAGAACGATCCTCAGGCTCGCCAGGCACGTCTGCTGTCATGTCATGCTCTGTATCTGTCCTCCTTAGGTGTCCCATTCTCCGTGACTGGGATCACTGGCTCGAGCAGAATCGTATGCTCGACATGGAGCATCTACCCTTCGGTTTCGATGACTTCACGACTCCGCGCGATCGGTCCCGAGGTGGACCATGACACCTCCTTTGTCAAGTTAATCGAACGGGATGACCGAGAGCCACGGACGTAAGATAGTTGAAGCAGGCCCCTCCAGTTGGGGAATGCCGTCGTACGAGGACGAAAAGACTCCTCAGTTTGGCGGCGTGAAGGCTACGCTAAGTTCGAGGGACAAAGTTGATGAAGAGATACTTCGGGATGAAGAGGTCTGTCTTTCCTTTAGCCTCGAGCTGTCAACGCTGATTCTGGAAGGCAGAGCTCCTAGAGAACGATCTCATCGATCCTCATCGATTCCGAAATGCTTCACCGAAGCAGCTGCCTCGTATCGAATCAAATCTACGCCCAAGACCGGTACGACACCACTCCGCTTCGTCTACCGCTCAGCTCGACCTCAGCAGTCTACTACATACTTCCTCTTCAGCCGAGTACCTCCATCATCCTACCCTGCCGTCCCTCACTCGTTACACGACACACTCGTCCCTGCCGCCTTCTCCGAGACTCGATACCGAAGATGACTTTGGTCGAGGACTGGGTAGACGGGAGCTCGAAGAAGTCCTTGGACGGCTGAATGCGAAAGCTGGCCCCGCTACTGCATCGATTGATGACGGATCTGGAGAAGAAGAAGCATTTTGGCCCGCAAGGCCGAGAAGGGGGACGATCGATGACGGTGAGAATAAGTTTAGGGAAGGTACCAGAACAGCATCGCCAGAAGGGAGGAAGAGGGCAAGAAAAGGCAAGAGGGGCTAGGGATATGGGATCTGCTGAAGGATGAGGTCGGAGCGGAGGATTGGGATGGATGGGTCGTCGATGGCAAATGGTCAGATTGCGCTTTGGTTATGTGCTGTGATCCTGATATAGACTAGGGAACGGATAGCGAACTTCCTCGCTGTGCCCATGGCTGTCTAGAAAGTACGGCTTGCCCGTTATGGTAAGGGCCGAGCTCATCGAAATCAGGTCACAATGTTTGGTACACTCCTCTGCCTCGACGAGTTCCTGTACCATTTCACCATCCTTCCCATTCGAGCGATCTTTGGGACTTCCGGTATCGTCCGGAATATCATTCACCGTAAATCGATCTGGCCAGTGCCGCCTAGTCACCTGCATTCGATCCTGCGAATGCTGCTGCTCGTCGTACCTACCGTCATCCTGCTTGTCACGACAGATGCAAGCAAGATGTATCACACGGTACGAGGGCAGGATACTATCAAGCTTTACGTCATATTTAACGCTCTCGAGGTGGGTCGTGCATTCGAGACCTTCGCGGATCCATCCTGATGGAAGTGCAAAGATTGCAGACCGCTTGTGCTGCGCTTTTGGGCAAGATCTACTTGACACCATCTTCGCTCGCGAGACCCTTTCGCCATCTGATCCGAAACGAGGCAGAGACCGACGGAGACAACAAGCCCGACCCCTGTTCTTTTGCATGCTCTCCCTTGGCTATGCTGTGAACCCCTTCTCTGTGCTTGTCCTGAATTGAGCGCTGAGCACTGCAGTGGTCCATACCTTGATCTTCTTTTATATGCTGGTATCTCTCAACGTCGCTATCAACTCGCACGACTACACTTTGCTCTCGCTTTTGATAAGTAACCAGTTTGTTGAGATCAAGGGGTATGAGTGGCTGCTCTGGCCGGATGAAGCTGGAGCTGAGGGACGCTTCAGCGGTATTCAAGAAATTTGAGAAGGAGAACCTCTTCCAGATCATGTGTGCGGGTCAGTCGGTTTCCGCTACTTGAAAAGCACACTGATCGGTATTACCATCAGATATCGTCGAACGCTTTCAGCTCGATCTCATGCTATGCGTCATCGCTCTACGCAACATGATCGAGATGGCCGGATCCGACATCGCTTTCCTACCAAAGAGTTTCATAAGAGGGAAAAGCCTCGTCGACTTGATCTTGTCGGTTGGTCGTCTCCCAAAATTTAGATAGAGAAACTAACCATGGTTTCTACTAGCCAGTGCTCATCGTTATCATCTCGGAGATGCTGGTGGATTTGCTGAAACACGCCTTCATTGCTAAGTTCAATCATGTCCGCGCATCTGTCTATGGCACCGACGTTTTGGCGAAAGATGTGCTCTTAGCTGGATCGCTGAGCAATCGTCGATCCGGTACGAAGGGTCGAAGTGTGAGATCCTTCCAAGTCCGGTTAGCGCGAGCTAAAATGACTTAGCATCCTGTTCTACTCGATCAATCCCCGCTTGTTGCCAGACGGCTAGGATTCGCATCGATTCCGCTCGCATGCCTTGTCATCCGCATCGGCGCACAAGCCATAGGCATGCTCACTTCGTCTTCGCATCATACCGATGATCTTTCACTCACTCGAGCGGGATGGGCTTGGTTCGTGATCAAGTGGACTGCCGGCATCGGTAATGGGAGCATCGGTATTGGGCTCAGCGCATGGGCATGGTGAGTCAAAAAGAAACATCTCGGAAACAGCTGAGACTGGACATAGCCTCGTGGTCCTTGAAGTCCTGCTTGGTCTGCCACTGCTCAGCTTCTTGGCCCTTAGACAAGCGGGTATGGATGTGCGGGAAGTTGAGGACGTGGTGAACGATTTCGGTCGACCAGCAGTAGGGGGGACCAAGGAGGAAGCCGTGCGTCGTTGGTGTATTCTCATTGACCAGCAGACCTAACATTTTTGCAGGAGTATAACAAGCGGACGACTCATTATCTCTCGCAAGACCAGGATGATCTGCCAGAGTACAGCTCCCCTCCCCCTCCAGCCAAGGCGACCGATCCGATCTCCGCAAACAAAGACCTGGGCAATGAGGGGAATCACCCGCCGAAAAAGGCGAAGAAGGGAAAGTCATGGAAGCTGGAAGAGATAGAACGATGGACAATGGTCAAGCGGATCTGGTGATACGATGCAATCTGATGCTATGATTCCACTTCTTTGAGTGGTGCCAGTGCTGCAGGTGCTTCTCGTGCTAAGCTCGACCCCTGCAACTTCCCTGCCCAATCGTACTTTCTCTGCGTGGGGTGATCAGTTCGCACATAGAGAGGGGTGTTATATCGGTGGACTCACGTCAAAGGTGAAGGCGAGGACACCTACTGTTGCAGGGACGGCGATCGCCCACATCATGACTCGACTTGTTGCTTTGCTGGTGAATTGAAAGTGCTGATAGGTATTCTCGCGCTGGCAATTGGGAGAGGACTGGGTCAACAAGAGCTATAGGACAGAGTAACAGGGGAGGGCTACCATATAGTTCCATCGTTCTATCGCGGGGTCGATCTGGGAAAGTCAGCAAATGATGGACTATCAAACGATGAATCATAGCTACCTTTACGGGATCTAATGCGTGAGGTCAGATATCGATTCATTGATCAGAAAGCTAGATTGGAGGTTGGGATCGACTTACGAAAGTGACCATCACCATGACCGCCTGCCATGTTGAGCCGTGAGATCCAGTGCAAGGCCGTCGCAGCTGAAGTCAAGGGGAGTGAGAGGTCGACAGTTCCAGGTTATCTCGGCTAGTGTGAGGGGGAACCAAAAGCATGGATTTGATTCCGGCCAGTCAGCCTTACCCGGAGAATTACGGCGTTATCGCAAATCTCAACTCTCCTTTCTGACGTTGTGAGGCCGCCTCAAAACACTCTTCCAGTGTTTCCTGTGGTCAAACCCTTGCCATGTCATATCGGCCTCGTTCTCGCTCGCCAGAGTATCGACAAAGACGCTACTCCCCGTCTCGTCCCCTTTCACGTTCCCCGCCACCTCCTCCTAGGCGGTATGACGATGCCCCTCGACGATATGACGATCACAGCCCACCACCTAGCCGGTCTTATCTACCTCCACCACCTAGTCGATACGATGATTACCCACCTCCACCGCTCCGATACATAGATGACAACTACCCTCCGCCACGTGCTCGTGCCCGGTATGAAGATGAACACCCGCCTCGAGCAAGGGACAGGTACGAGGACGACCGAACTATGGCTCGTGGGATGAGGGAAGAGAGCGGTGGAAGAGGGGGTATGGCCGCAGATAGGGAAGAAGTGAGGGCGAGGGACAAGCCAAAGCGGGAAGTGGCTAAGGTAGCTGAGCCTGCATGGGAGAGGGGAAGGGATGCTGAAGAGCTAGCGGTGAGACTCCCCACGATCAGGACTCGGCTGTCTGCTAAGCGATAGCTTTACAGGTCCCAGCATATGAGATGCCAGCACAAGCGGATCAAATTGGGCGGAAATGGGGACGAGGACCGTCCGAGCCATCGAAAGATGTCATCTTCCTTGGACTGGATGCAGAGCTTAGCGAGTCAGACGTGAGTGCAGGGAACTCAGCTCCGAATGCTATGCTCAAGCCAGGCGTAGTTCACGGGCTACTTACGTGCTGAACATCGGGCACTCGTCAACTCCGTCAAGGTCGTGCGTGACAAATTCACTGGCGTGTCGAAGTGTTTCGGCTTTGCTCAGTTTGCTACGGTTGAGGGGGCAGAGGAGTTCATTGGGAACAAGTGAGTGACCCGTGTGCTGCTCCATGCTGTACTGATTATGAGTTAGCTATCCAGCGATCCTCATGCCAGCCTTGTTTGAGCATTCCGGCCCGAAGAAAGTCAAGATCGACTTTTCCACTCCTCTGGGCACTCCCGCCGACCCTTCGAACGCCCAAGGCGGACAGTGGTCGGCTCCACCCAACCACTATCATTCAGTTCGACCGCCTTCGGATGGTATGCGCGATATAGGTTCGCCCGGAGGAGGGAAAAGAGTCCTGCTTCTTCGAGCGACGAATTACCACACGTCTGGCGAAGAGGTAATACGAAGGCTTAGTCAGGAGATTGCGCGGCTGGTTGGTAAGGTCGGGAGGGAGAGAGATGCCGAGACGGCTATTGTTAGGGTGGTGCGGATCGTCGACCGGGAATCGAGGAGCAGTTGGGGCTTCGCCTTTGTCGAGCTTGCGACGCCAGAAGCGAGCCTATCTCGCCTTATTGTTTCATAGGTCTGACATCGCCTCAGCTCGCATTAGCCCTGCTGCCGTTCCTCATCTCCCCTGCCTGCCAGCCTCAAGGCTTCTTGATCTCCCAGTTTCCTATCGCTGCATCATTCGCCAATCCCGTTGCGTTCGTTCCGATCCCTGCTGGTCCGCTCGGTGGGGAGCATCTCGTTCGCGCTTCTAGATTAGGCGGATTGGGAGGCGAAAGCATCGACAAGCCTGACGGAAAGTGGTGTGGATATTGGCATGAACAGGGAGGGGCGATTGAGACTCTCGCGCGAGGGGGTAGGGCGATCGAGGAGAATGGCGAACTGTCGAAAATCACGCTTGACCAGAGAGGTTTCCTTGGCGAATACGCCGGTTCGAGCGCACCTCCGCCTTCAGCACTTGCTGCGACGATGAACACAGCTCCGACCGGCCTGATCAACATTTCCTCAGTGGCTATGCAGCCGATCAAGGTCGGTGTAGAAGAAGCGACAGCGTCGGCTTCGTCAAAGAACGTTCTCGCGGATGACGAGGAATCGCAAGAGGATAGAGATACGGTGTTGTTATCAAGGAGTGAGTCGCTGCGCTTTGCTTGACAATTGTACTCATTGGATTCACAGCAAAGGGCATTGCTGTGATAACCGCGCCAAGCAGTCGGAAGGTGAACAGCGGCAAAAGCTGGCTCCTGTCTTCGCCGGTATTCACTGACATTTGTATCGGACAGGTCGCCAAGAACATCTCGAAGTGGAACAACAAGCAGACCGAACTAGCAAAGCCAAAGCCGGTGAATCCCAATGGTCCACCGACAGGCTTATCAGAGGCGAACTCCGCGCTGGGCGTGCGGTCCAACCCTTCACAAGCAGTAATTTCTTCTGACCGGAGTGCATTTGAATCAATCGTTGACCATCCTATTCTATTCTAGAGCTCGTCATCAACACCTCAATCCCCTACGCCGGATGACTTTGACTATACCAACATTTCAACTCTCGCCTCAAGCGGGAAGGTCGCATGCCTGCTGTGTCAAAGGCAGTTCAAGACCGAGGATGTGCTGAGAAAGCATGTTGCGCAATCGGATCTACACAAGGCTCGCCTATCCGCTGGATTAACCCTTGGACCCTCGTGGGTTCAAGGCCATTTGAAACTGAGACTGACGTCTGCATTTATCCCATCGTACTGCTACATGCAAAACTTTGCCCTGCACCGCTTCACGCTTTGCTCGTCGTCGCTGTGGAAATGATCGGAAACCTAAAACCGCTATGGATCTCTTACCTGCTTGTGAGATGCAGACTAACCTCCTTGACCCCTCTATGCGCGAAGCCGGCCAACGTCGCAAGGATGCGGCACCGTCCACTTCAGGTGTCAAGGACGACGAGCCAACGTATCGAGATCGAGCTGCGGAGCGGAGAGTGGCGTTCAACCAACCCGACAAACCTTTACCTGAGGAGGCACCGACCCAGCCTCAGAAACGTAAGTTCGCTGAAGGACCGAAACCGCCTCCACCACCTCCTGCGCCAGCCGTCGAGCCGGGCAAAGACGAAGCGAACGTGGGCAATCAGTTGTTGGCGAAGATGGGTTGGAAGAGTGGGACTGGTTTGGGGAGGGAGGGTGAGGGCAGGGTAGATCCGGTACTAGTGCAGCAGTTCGACAACCGAGCTGGGCTGGGCGCAAGTAAAGGACATGATGCTTCGCGATGGCAGGGTCCGGGAGGCTTTCAGCGGAGGGCTCTGGATATGGTGAGTCTACGTGGTATGGAGTTTGATAAAGAGCTGATGAGAGGTTATAGGCGAAGGAGAGGTACCATACGGGATCAAGCGAACAAGGCAAGTAGGCGAGAGGAATCTTTATGTTCTTGTCCATGCATTGTTATATCATATGCTGGATATCTGTCGATCCCAAGATCTAAACGTCAGGCAGTCATCCTTCCTTTCCCAACGTCCGATGCGATCGCTCCATTGCCAGCCTCTCTGTTGCATCGGGATGAGGTCCATACGCCCGCGCAGCATGATCTGCTCCTGCGATCTACTCGACATGAGCTCTGTACCTTTCCGTGCAAGGCTTCGGCGGTGCTCCAGAGAGGAAGCGTAGCTGACCCATTGTAACAAATCCCTTAGCCAACTCGGCACGATCCCAATACCATCCCCCAAGAACCTCGCAAAATTACCATACCAAGGTAGCCTGATTACCCGGCTTTCGTTGTGCAACAATGCCGAGACGATCTCGTCTACAACTCTTTGAGGGTGAATTTGAGGCGCTAGGAAAATGAACAGTCTGGATGTGGGAAGGCGGGTCTGAGCGAAGAGAGTGGTTTGGGTATATGCGGGTAGAACCAGTGTTGTTCTGATCCCAGGGGTTTTGTATCTGCTCGTAGATCAGCTTGCGTCATGGCCTTATCCTACGATCGAGGGAGCAAGTAAGACGCACCGCGAGTTCAGCTCAAAACGGAGGGATTGATGTAGGTTAACTAAAGCAGCTTTGCTTGCGCAGTAATCCGCTGAGATGAGCCGTCAATTCGACTAACAGGTCAGTAGTGATAATCTCACTGAGTTGAGCAGCTCCGACAAGTCCCATTATACTCGACATCGTTACGACATGACCCGTGCCCTTCCGCAGCATGGCGGGAAGGAAAGCCTTGAGGACCCAAAACTGGCCGAGTGTGTTTGAGCCAAAGGTACTATCTAGTCCGTCAGCCTACGTGGATGGGTAGGCATGAACATACTCGTTGATGTCTTCTTCGGTCAAATCGAGGAGGAGCTTCCCTTTGAATACTCCGGCATTGTTGACGATAATAGTTGGATCGCCGACCTGAAGTGACCAGGAAATTAGCTTGATCGTCAGATTATTGCTGCACAAATGAACTCACCTCTGATCTGACCTTCTCGGCAACTTCTTCGACTTGGTCAAGCTTCGAGACATCGCATACATACGTGTAGACTGTATTTGGTCATGTCAGCCATTCCAGCATCCACCCGGCAGATGTCAAAGGACAGCTTATGACAAGCCCAGTAGACTGACCATGCGGCAACCTGGTATCCGGTTCGGTCTTCGTAAGGATGACTACCGAAACATTGCGTTTCGCTAGTGTTCCCGCGAGAAGAGCTCCAATGCCGGATCCACCTTTATGAGCTCACGTCAGCTTATCGTCCCTGCGATAGCCGTAGCAAGAGCGCAGCAACGATGCGACAGCGCACCTCCCGTGATCAAGATAATTTGCTTGGTCCAGTCCAGAGTTGGGGGAGTCGTGAATAAAGATGTCTGATTCGCATATGCCCGGTCGATACCGATCCATAGCCCTACATCGGCCAAAAAATCACCACTCTCTACCCAAGGGGGATCCTCCCTCAAATCACAGCGTAAGCCGAACTTGCACCTACTGATCAGAACTAGGATTCCCAGCCAAGCGATGAAAGCGTTGAACACCGGACGGCTGGTGTTGGAGAGAAAGTATAGGATCAAGGGAGCAGCGTAGAATATTCTTCGTGAGAACAAGGTACCATTCAAGAGATTGATAACTGAACAGTCAGGTCAGTGAGTAAAATGAGCTATCAAGTGATATACCCACTTGAATCAAGGTTGATTGAGCTCATCCCGCGACATATGCGGGCTGGATCTTTCGCTCGACCAAAAAAGCGATGCAATCAATCGCCGTCCGCGATCAGACCTGCTGAATGAGACGAAAAGGCTTTTTGCCGCGAAGTGATGACAGTGGATAGGCGAGAGAACAGGTTGGTTCAGTTAGAAAGCATCCTTGGACCACCTCCACCCAACTCTTTCGGGGACTCTTCTTATCCAATCCTCCCACCTTTCGGTTATGTCTTTCGTTCCTGGCCAGCATCACGCGCTTTTTGTTGTTCCCACCGTGCAGCGATTCATGTCCATTCTCGTCAAAGCATCCACCTTGTTCCCAGCAGGGAGAGACTTATCCCTACCGTTCAGAGTCGTCGACTTCCGCTCACATGGTGCCGAGCCGCTACATTTCGCCATGACATACTCCTCACCTGGCGAACATCACCTGAAGCCAGATCCTTCCTACCCTCACAAGCGTAGACGGAGACGGCATCACTCGGTCAATCAGCAGACATCACCCTCCTTCACATCTGCAACCTCATCCTCCTGCTTCTCCTCACTCATACTCATCCTCCTCGCGCTCAGCCTCCCCACCCTCATCTCCGCTGCACCCAGCTGTATCCGTTTCGCATCCTACCTCTCCATCAATCAACTCTTCTCCGACGGTGGACCTGGTACAAAAGTCCTCCTCTGTCCATCCAAGACCTATCGTCTCGTTGGAACCATCGTCTTCACAGCCGCAGATCAAGAACTAGCGACATTCGGATACCCAAACGGAGCTGAACGAGCTGTCCTGCGAATATCTGGAGAACTAGCAACAGCCATTCAAGGGGATTGTCGACGTTGTGCAAGAGTAGCGGTTCGGAACTTGGTGATCGACGGGAATCGGGCGAAGCTCGGAAGGATCGTCGATCCGAATGCGGCGTCGGGACTGATCGTACTTGGTGGGAATGATGGGCAAACTGTTTCGACTTCCTGGATCAGCGATCCCAGGGGTTTCACTGCAATCCACGTTCGAGAGGGGGATAAGCTGTCTTGTATTGGAGCGGTGATTGAGAACAACGAGATTGGACCGGCTGGAGATGAGTATGAACCTGAAGTTGATGGACTGGATCCGGAGATGTCGCCTCTCGGTCGACCTTTGGCAGATGGAATCAGCATTGCCTGTCGGGACTCTTTCGTCAGGGAGAACACGTTCTACGATAATACCGATGCGGCTATCGTGGTTTATTGCTCACCTGGTACTCTTATCCAGTCAAATCGGATCACTGCGGACCGACTCTCTGCAATGGCTGGGATTCTGCTTGTCGACTCGACGCCTTTCGATGGCGATTACACCGGTACAACAGTGAAGGCCAACATCATCGATGCTGCATCCCGCATCATCCGAGTAGGTATCGGCATAGGAGCCGCAGTCTGGTCAGACGATACCGAGACCATCCTTCGGGGCGGGACCGTGGTGACGAATTCGTTGACGGGGAGGTACATGGGCTACGGGATCGCTGCCGCCGGGCTGAAAGGGTGGACCGTTTTGGATAATCGGGATGAGGCGGAACATCATGGAGAGAGGTCGGCGAGGTGCTTTGATGAGCCGATCAATCCGGATCCTATTGGGTTTTTGCACTGGTCGAAGACGATTTCAGATACTGCTTTACAACCGGGATTCCGTGATCAGGAGTTTCAGTATAGTAAGTCAACTTCGTCTATATAAAAATTGTGACTCACTATCGTGCGATCCAGTCGTCTGCATTGATGGTGCAAAAGACATTCCTGCTCCGCCAAAGCATGATCCGCCTCCAGCACCTGTCCCACAAATCATTACCGCCGAACCACCGCCGATAATCTTTACCGCCGAACCACCGCCGATGGTACCCGTTTCCCAGCCTAAAGCGGTCGAGGGAGGCTTCGGGACCGGATCTAACGTGATGGACGATATCATCGAACACTCTCAACAACGTATGCTGGAAGCGATCCAACGTCTCGCCAGGCGGGTAAACGTTCTGGCAGTCTCGGCGAGAGCTCCAGGAAACTCCCATGCACTGGAAGATCCTACTTCTTCATCTCCTGAGCTCTCGTTCGTCCATTCTTTTCGACCTGGTTGTCTCTTGCTGATACATGAAGTAGCGCTTCCATTGCAGGTCTCGCCGATCGAGTTGACGGGCTTGAGACGAGACAGCGAGCTTTAGTCAATACCGCCTTGAACTTGCGGCATGCTGTCAAAGCTTGGGATCTTGAGATGACAGTAATGAGCGTACGTCGCGTTCCCTTTCCCCAATTCGATTTACGGGTATTGATAGGACCATAGGAAAGGCAATCCGAGATCCTTCTTGACGTCCAACATCGACTCGACTCCCATCTCCAAATTCAATCCCCATCAAAAGATGATCAAGCAACAGATCGCGAGCATCAAAGTAGATTAGTAGATTTATCGAATAGAGCACGTTTACTCGGAGGGATGACATTACCTAGAGGAGAAGTAGCATCTTGGGCACCGGTTCTTAGGTTCGTAATAGCACAAGGTATTTTCACGGGGATCGTCATGTGGGTGAGGAGGTGGTTAAAGAAGAGGAGGGATCATAGTAAGGTCTTGTAGCTTCGTTTCGGATCGGAGGATACCCTGCATACATTCTCGGGCAAGGGGAGTTGGTTTCTTTCCCAAGGTATACAGTGACCAAGCGATTGATGAGCGGTTACTCAGAAATGTTTTGGGACAAGGCTGATTACAATGCATGGTGAATATAGTCTTATCAAAGTCTTCCAAGATCCTGAGCACCAAGAGGTATCTTATGCAGGGCAATGAATCGCCTAGAACCCAGCAAATCCAACCGGGTATCAAAACATCCTCTTCCGTTTCCCCTGCCCACCAGGACCATCTCCAATACCACCAACTTCCCTATCCATAAATTCCCCCATCTTACCCGAACCAGCATCCCTCCTCTCCCCTGCATCAGCATTCCTACCTTCCTCCTCCTTCTCCTCTCTGGTCCTTTCCTCACCAGCCAAGAACCCCATCAGATCAGGTGGGATCTCCTGCATTTGCACACTCGGTGCGCCATTCATATATCTCAACTTCTCCCTGATGGTAACTCGTATTCGCTCGAGACTTTGCCGAGTATTGAGGTTTTGGATATGACCGGTTAGAGATGGATGTAACCGATAGTCCGGAGCGAAGAATTCATAATAATTGTTTGAAGGGAGTTCGTCGGGTAATGAGATTCCCGCCAAGACACCGGTTTCATACGCCCAACACCGCGCCACGGAGGACCCTCGATATCCACCACCACCCAGAACGAGAAGAGGAAGGTTGAAAGATTTGATGAACCGTACACATTCGCCATGTGCCGCTATACTGAGATTGAACGTTCCTAACCGATCACAGCCCAGTGAATCCGCTCCACACTGCAGGACGATGCTTGATGGTCGGAAAGTCGTGATAGTCGGTTCCATAACCGCTTTGAACAAGGAGATATAGCTTTCATCGTCGATACCGTCTTGTAATGGCACATTGAGGGAAAAGTATTTCCCTAGATCCGAACCGATCTCTGACAGGTTACCTGTACCTGGAAAGAAGTCGGCCGAGTATTTGTGGAAAGAGACGGTGAGGACTCGGTTGGATAGGTAGAAGGCTTCTTGTACCCCGTCACCGTGGTGGATGTCGATGTCAATATACAAGACTCGAGGGTGATGCCTACAAGATGAGTCACCCCTCTGGCCATATGTCCAGTGACGGGACGCTACGGTCTTGACCGAGCTTCACTCACCGCAAGAGTTCCAAGATAGCCAAGACGATATCATTCACATAGCAGAACCCGCTCGCCTCGCCCTTCTTAGCATGATGTAAACCTCCACTCCAGTTGATAGCAATGTCCGAGGCACCGTTCGCCAAACTCCTCGCTGCCGCCAACGACGCGCCGGTGTACTGCTGACAAAAGGAGAATACGTCATGAAAGACTGGGCAATCGTCGCCGACGTTGAATTTAGTCCAGTCTCGTGTCAGGGCCTGAGCATTCCTCGGCGTAACCCTTTTGAGAGTCTTGTCAGCATATGGAAGCGGGATATACTGAGGGACCAACCGTTTCAAGAAGTCGACGTAATCTCCGTCATGGAACGCGCATAGCTCCTCCTCAGTCGCCTTCCGTGGTGAGTGCATTGCCATCTTATCGTGCAGACCATAGCCAAGGACGAGCTGATTGGTGAGTTCGAGTCGATGTGGCCGCATAGGATGTCGCTCCTGCGGATTGTGTGTCAGCTTGAATCGCATGGCTCTCCACCTTCATCTAGCGAGGAGAGAACGGATGCAGAGCGTTAAGCTGGCTTACTCCATAATGGTAATTCCCCACATCCTTTGGGTGATAGTAAGCGATCCTCGGAGCGGAATGAGCCTGCTACATCTCAGCTGCAAAGTCACGCGGAGTACAGCACTAGGCGCTCCGAATGAGGCCCGCCGACATACCCGAACGATCCCCACTTCCTGCTGGGGTATCGAAATATTCCGTCGGTCGAAGAAGAACGGGCTATCCGAAAAGGTGGGATAGTCGAGGATGACGGTCATGGCGGGATGACGACACCTCCATGTGGTGCCGCCCTTATGAATAGCTCTCAGTCGATAATCGGGACGTTCGAAGCAAGATTCAAGATCCGCCCAACGCAATTCAGCAGAACAAAGGGAAACTGGAAGACGGGGTTGGCCATCAGAAACAACGAAGTTTAAGGTTCAGTCTAAGTGTTCGACATGACGTGGCATTGAACTTGACCTTGCACCTCGCCGATTCTGCCCGTTTTTTACCGGGTGGAGAATATCTTGACTGGACTCGGGTGAACGAGAAGCAGCCGGTTTTGAAAGGACCAGGCGAATGGATAGAAAGCCGATCTCCGACGATGAGCGAGGCGATAGCGTCATCATCTCGCGAAGTCCCATTACCTCCACCTGCTCCAGCAAACACTGCAGACCAACCTAGCAATCCATACGCAAGACTGTCCTTCGCTCCAGCATCTCAAGCTCAGATTCGTGATTGCTTCTACAAAGTGAATCTGGAACAACGCTCATAAAAGAGTGCTATAGTACGAGCACACCAACGGGACACATCCCAAATCCACCGCCTTACTGAGCTCACAACCGAGCTCATTCGTTCCATTGCAGGTCAGTCATTGCTGTCCGCTGAAGCCGTCCAGGCGAGCAGAACGACACCAAGCTGACGGGACCTTAGGTACGCGATGGCTAGCGCATAAGCAGACTATCGTCGACCTGATTGTACGCGCGACATATCTTTCCTTTACGTTCGGGCGGGGTTCCCAGACCTTTGGCGAACAATATACGGATATCCTACCTGTCGCAGGGCGGAGGAGAGAAACACCATCAAGAAGGGTAAGCATGCTCGCCATCCATTGCTTCCCGTCCGCCTGGCGAAGGCAGACTGAGCAGTGCCAGAAGCCGACTGACCACTGCTTATCAGCGACGCTTCTTGACCATCCTGCTCTTACTCTTACCATCCATCCTCACATCCCCATCAGCGGCTGCGCGATTCCGCTCGACTACCCACGACGAGACTGCAGACTCGGCTTGGGCCAAATCCCGCCGGCGCTTCCTCCGTTTCATCGAGTCTCCGATGGGTCAGAGCCTGTGTGAGATACATATGGTTGCATTCATGCTGTGGGGAAAATTTTTCGAGTTTGGCAAACGGTTGACCGGGATCTCCTATGTAAGTACTTTGAGAGTGCAAGATCTACAGCTCAAATCATCATTGCAGATCTCGACACTACCAGCCCGACCTCCTGAGCAGCAAGCTCCCGGCTATGAAGCTCTAGGCGTGATGCTCGTCCTACCAATATTATACCGACTCTTCCAACGCCCTTTGCCGCTTTTCGAATCCACTCAAACAGCACCAACCGCTTCTCGAACCATGATCCTGCCGCTCTCACCGCCTCTAACTCCGCCACTTACCGCCAACGAAACGATCGTTCTCTCCAAACCGGCTTTGTATGACGATCGGAATACCTACCTTACACCTTCCGTATTGGCCCTTCCTGAACGGCAATGTACGCTCTGTCTCGAGCCCAGAGGGACTGGTGAAGGAAGTGGTGGTACAGTCGCTGTGACTGAATGCGGCCATGTCTTCTGCTGGGGTTGCTTAGGTGGTCTTGAGAAGGTACAGTTTCTCGTCCGCTTTCCTTCGTATCGCTGACAGCGTGGACAGCCAGAATGTCCCTTGTGTAGGCAGACATTACGCATGGAACGTCTTGTAGCAGCATATAATCTATAACACCGGATGTACGCTGCCAATCGTGCCTTTGTATGTGACATATCGTAATGGACATGCTCAGGCCCGGTGACGCCGTCGCGGCTGCTTTTGCTTTTTTCAGGGCGGGAGCCGAGCCCGGAGCTGTTGTTTGTGACCGGGTTTTCTCCTCCAACCTACTTTCCAACTAGCATGATCGATCTTAGCTGTACTGTAACAATCGACTGAACATCTGCTTGCAACAATTGTCGACTGCTTTTTCCCCCTACAGTATTCACAGCGCTTTGGCTACTCAATCCGACAAGTCGGAGACTTTCGAGACGTGCCGCTCGAAGGCTGGGTTATTGTGTGTGGCCGTCCGATTCACAACCCGAAGTTCGCACTTCGTCGAAATACCGATACGCAAGCCTCGCCTCGATCGGTCACCGCTTACTTTGGACTATACGATACTCATTTGGTGATCGGCGTTAGAGAACGACTTCCTTCCTGACTCATCAAAATGGTTTGTCCAAGCGCTGAGACTAATCCGTCCGAGCGTTGGGATCAATCCCTGACACCGTTTTTCAGACTGCTCTACCCGAAACTCCGATCTCTCGTTCTCGTTATCCATCATCCCTTTCCACCCGTTCAGGACCCTCTCGACGACCATCTTGTCCATCCGTACCTGCATACCCACCTCCCTCGATCGACGTAGATATCATACCCCCTCACTCGCAACATCAATACTCCTCCCTCGCCGATCTGCTACAACAAGCTGGATACAAAGAGACTCGCGTATACACACCCGAAGCTGAGAAAGGTCGAACACGACTGCGGAACACTCTGGATGACGAGGTGGAAGATCTATATGGTGCTTTTGGGTTCACCCCTCGTGGATCTAGGACGGGGGTCGAACATCGTGTCTCACATATCACTGAACCTTCTCTCCCGCTGAAGTCTTCTTCGTCACTCTTGAGATCGTTGGCTTTGGCGGATATCCCTGGTGGAGTGGATAACGATCGAAGACGAGATCCACGGATTAAACCTGGAGTGAACAGTGAGCCGACTTGGTGGAACGGTGGGATAGCAGCTATTGGTCGAGCGGCAAAGGCGGTGATTGATATCTCACCTCCTTCGAAAGGTGCAGCCTCGTTCGAGGAGGTCGCAAGGCAGGTGTCGACAGGTGTAGGACTAGGATTGGCAAAGGGTGGAGAAGGGGTCAGAAAGGTGAAGAGCAATTGGGAACTTGATCGGAGTGGTCGATCAACACCTCAAGAGGAACGACCTCCTATGCCTCGCTTCAACTCGACGCATGATCAGGAGATGCTCAGACAGTATCCAGGTTTCGGACACTTTGCGCCTTCTTCGACCGTGGATAACATCTTCACATCCCCACCTCCGCCGCCAGCTATCGAGGATGAGGCGTTTGGGTATTGCCCTCTACCTGAGGACTACGAAGCGCAATGTGATGACGACGAGTCGCTGTACGAGATGACGTTCGGGGATGTCGATAGCCTCGGCTCGAGTAGAAGTCGTACAAGCAGTGAAGAGAGGGAGACCTATCGGGTTGACGTATCTCTAGGTATGGACATGGGGAGTGGGAGTACCGTCTCATCCGAAGGACTGGGGAGACGAATCATGGTTGGAGCGGTGGAGTATGACGACGATTTCGACTCGCCAATCAAGAACGCTGTTTCATTGCCCCAAATCGAGGTTGTCGTCCGTCCCGCCGCTCGAAGATCATCAACAACGCCTGAAGCGGTCCAAGAAAAGCCCGAACCGCCGAAACCTGTCCTAAAGTATGGCGATCGAGCTACGAAGCTCCGAATAGCAAAGTCGACACCAGCTTTCACCAAGTCCTCCCCTCCCGAAACATGGCTCGGCTCGATCAGGAACGTGATCCTTGGCTCTACCTATCAACCCATACCCTCCGAACCTGAACCATCGTCGTCCGCTCCTGCGCCCATGCGGATCAGCCGTGCTAGCCCCGCTCTTCCAACTTTGGTCACCACCTCACCAGTCATCTGTGATTCTACTTCGACCGAAGCTGAAGATCTACCCGCCTTACCTCCGACCATCACCGTCATTCCCCCTGCTGGTCCATTATCCTCAATCGCTCTCCGTCTCCGCCCATCATTAGCCAAACTACGAGAAGCGATCGGTGTCGCTGAGACGCCTTCACCTGTAGAAGACGGTAACAGTCCAACCCTGAGTCCTCGGCTGAAATGGGAAGCTCAAGGCGAGCAGTTCGCCGGCTGGAGCAAGGAGAAGAAACGCGGTTCTCTACCATGGGATCGATCAGAGGCTGGACCAGGACATGATGCGCTCGGTCTCGGCACAACAGCAGAGATCGACTACACCAAATCATTCTTTTATAAACCCCCTACACCACCTCATCGTTCCCATACTTCAATCGAAGATTCGAAACCGCCACCATCGCCTTCATCAGCGACCACAGCTCGTCGACAAAGATCCATTAAATCTCTACGAGCAGCATTGCTCATACCCGTTGGCCCGCCGCCGGTACCGCCTATCCCTGCATCTTTCAGATCACCTTCATGGCTATGGACACCACCGATGGACAATATCCCCCATCCTCAACCGCCAGTCTTGGCGATCTCAAGTCCAGGAGCTTGGGAAGCGGGCTTACCACCACGAGAACTGGTACTGGAGGGCGAGGAATGGGATGCAAGGGACGGTGGAGCTGTTGGGGAATGGGGGAGGAAGAGGAAAGGGAAGAAGCGGAGTTTGAAGAAGAAGAGCGGGGAGCGGGTACAATGAGATTGCCTTTTGAGCGGAAGCTGCCTAGGTATAGGAGGGCGGAAGAGAGGAGGGAATGATTTTGCGCCGTGGAGTATAGTATCTGTGATGACCCTAATGAACGCGATGTGCATGCTGTATGCTCATATCACTCAACCGTGGATCATTCGATACGTGAGACCAGAATGCGGATGTCATACATGTCTAAACCCAAAAATCCAAAATGCAGCATGCTAGTGCGAGGTATAAGCTTGGACCACCCTTTTCCCAAAACCTAACTCACCTCCGCCCTCCTTTACTTCCCTCCAGCGCGCCATTCCGTCTTTCTTCTTTCTCCCACCCGCTCGAGGAACTCCCTCTTCTCGAGGAACCCTCCATTTCGTCGATTGGCTTCTAGCTCGTCTTTGACTTTCTCATCTGAAGTCATATGCGATTTCCAGTCCATTTGCGACTGTTCTCACATCAGCTTAATCCATGGCACAGCCTTGCACAAGCGAGTCGGAGGAAAGGATTGAAGCTGAGCCCTGAGCTTGGACTTGATGACGCGATGTCATGGAACAAGGAATGAGAGGAACAAGGGTCTCACCTTTTCTAGAGTTGTCATCTTCTTACCCGAAGAGAGGGCTGCTGACATCTGTTCGAGAGATTGTCGCGGTTTTCGTCGGGCTGCGGGCATGGTGCTCGTGATCCTAGTGACGGGAATGCCGGGATGAGGCTGGGAAGGAGAATCCGAGAGATCGGATTGGGGCTGTGATATGGATGGTGAGGACTGGGTGGTGGGTGATGGGCAAGGTAATGGGATATATGAAGTTATGGGCTCAGAAGGCGATTTGGTGGCATCCGTCGAGATAGGACCTGCTCGTTGTGCGAGGTAGGCTACAGCTTCAGGATGCGGGGAAGGTAGCATGACTGTTTCACTATCTCCATCAGCGTCCAGATGACTCCTCGAAACTATATGACCTACTACAAGGTCTCTCCTGCGAACCGACGAGCTCGCTTCACTACCACCATCTCCACCACCTTCTCCCCAACATCAATCTCCTGGCTGCGCGACGAGGCTCCTGCACAACTCTCCTCTCGCATCGCTCGGAAGGCATCAGCTGCTCGCCGCCGCCTCTCGTCCTCCTCTTCAACCTTGATCCGCTTTGCCTCCACCTCATCCATCATGTCAGGGGTCTTCAGCCGTTTGACAGACTTCCGTTTCGGTGAATCCGGCACAAAGTCCGCATCTTCTTCGTCAGAAGAGAGGTCGGCCGATGCGCGAAGCGTTGACATTTTTCGTTGTATGTACTGTACAGACCTTGAAGGAGGGATCTAGGAAGATCAGGTACAGCTTAGATTTGAAGCGAAGTTCAAATAGGCGGCGATTGGCAGTTTGCGTCTGCCGAGAGTTCCACCACGAATCCGGCACGTGGCAAATGGTGTGGGGTACCGTTGTTGGTGTGATGACGTCAGCATCGCGTCAAATGTAGAGCAGATTGAGGAGCGACCCGGTCAAACACTGCCTTTGATGCGTTTAGCAATGACACGCTCGTGATATGACTCTCGTACAGTAAGGTAGGTGGAAACGATCTGAGCGGTAAAAATAATCGGCCAAATATCCCCTTGCAAGCTTCGACCGCTTCGACCGCTTGATAACGCTGACGTATCTCGGCACTGTATGCACAATCCCTTCCGACCATATCTGATCAGTCGCTCCGGAGCATGTCGATAGAGAGCTCGGCCTCGTAAGACATTTTCGCAAGGTTCATATGTTCACGCGGAAAGCTCTCCTTCTGGCCAACTCTGAAACAGGGTAGCGGGGAAATAACATAACACGTGATTCTTTCATTTGATACTAATCAGGCACCGTGTTTCTGGTTGAAGGGCGGTTTTCCGATGGACCGGCATGGTATGGTGATGAGCAGGACAGGATGGCGCGACTTACGGGTCCTGAGCACGACGTTTTCCAATCAGACAGAGATTTGAAGTAGATTCCATTCTGTTCGAGATTCACACTTGGATATAGAAGGGTCAGCCTGCTGTTCTCAGGTATTAGAACACTGCGCGGGCGAAGTAGAACCCTCATATCGGATACTTTCGGGGTCCTTTGCAAAGATCTCATTCACAGACACTGCAGGTGGATCAGGAGGTACATATAGGCTGGGAACACACTCGATCGCTTAGATTTACGTTGCTTAAGAATGCAGGCATCGGAAGAGGAAGACTACGATGAGTTTGGCGTCATGTCGACGCGCCTTGTTTCTATTCGATACGCGTTTTTACGAAAAAGCTTATGTGGAAGAATTGCCTATTGTGGCATGTTTGAGGTAAAATCCCGTGCCCTGGCCGAAGCTTCGAACGGCCAGGCCGACAAACAATGCCTTACCAACCCTATCTATGCTCCCACACGCTTAACCACAGCACTGTCGCTCATCGTGTAGTGTAGAGATCATATCACAGCTCTTCGAGACCCTCTCCGCCCATACACCAAGCAGTGCGACGTGGATCGGCCACGATATAACAATAGTCCGAGGCCACGGATCACCTAACCGAAGCCCTAGCGGGTTCACGGCCAACCGCCATCATTGCCGTCATCATCGTCCCTTTTCGACACTCACTCACACAAGACTAGGAGTACCGGAAGGACGGGTCGAAGTGTGGTGCGGAGCAGGGCTGGTGGCGGATCAACCGGAAACATTCTTGCGTTTCCCAGGGGCTGATTGTGAGTGAACCCCTCCTTCCCTTTCTCCCAGAAACAACCAACCTCCTTTTGTCCCGTCATCTCAGATCCCCTGTAACACCGGTCACATCGCAACCTCCCCCATTAAACCATACTACTCGCTGACTTATCGTTCTAATTCGCTTTATCCCGCTTCATCCAGTTCATCCGCCACGGGATATTCCTCACGACGCGCTCCGCATCACCTCCATTCTAGGATCCCCACGTTCCCTGATCCGTGTTCCGCTCCGCCTTCATGACATCGGTCTTGTCGTATCCCATGTCTGACCCGTTCGCTTCTTCGGAAGCCGCGGCGCGTTACCCTACTCCCCCTTTTTCACCACAGAACCAATCGCCTTCCAACCTCTTCCCGCCAGCCCTAGCCGTGCCGTCCTCGAGGTCATCCATGTCATCAACCAAACCTCAGCAAGGTCATCCTTCGCCTCGCAAAAATTCCACTCCGCCTGCCCCATCACTCGACGAATTTGGCGCCTATCGATCAAGCGAGACGGCAACATCTCAATCAACCTCTGCAACACGTGCTCGTCCCTCTCAACCTCCTACCATGCCTCCTCTTCCCGCTCCCGAGCCTCTCGCTTCGACGTCTGCAACTCATGCACCGTCACAAACCCAAAGCGGTCAACAAAATCCTCGGCAACGACAATCACACAATCCTAGCTCCTTGCCGGGAACGGCTTCTCCGCCCAAGCCCGAGAATCTCACCGATGAGTACGTCTTACATCCCTCAGTATGGACATACAAGACGGCACACCCTCGACGACCGATGGTCGGGTTCGGGCCATACGTTTTGCTTCAGACACTAGGCGAAGGGGAATTTGGCAAGGTCAAGCTTGGAGTACATACGGAATACGGGGTGGAAGTCGCGATCAAGTTGATTCGGAGAGGCAGCTTGGATGACGAGGTTCGGGCGAGTAAGGTGGAAAGGGAGATAGACGTGTTGAAGGTGAGCCTGTCGCCTCGTAAACGACGACGCGTAGCTAACTGTATGTAGACCTTGAAACACCCCAACATCGTCCGGATGTTCGACGTGATTGATACCGAGAAGTACATAGGCATCGTCCTCGATTTCGCTGGCGGTGAGTAGTGACCTCTCCAGCACTCGTAGTACTGACATTCTTAAGGCGGCGAACTGTTCGACCACATCCTTGCCAATCGATATCTGAAGGAGAAGGACGCCCAGAAGCTCTTCGCTCAACTGGTATCCGGCGTCGACTACCTACATCGCAAGCATATCGTCCACCGGGATCTCAAGCTCGAGAACCTCCTGCTCGACAAGCATCGGAATATCATCATCACCGATTTTGGCTTTGCCAATCGATTCGATCACACCGCCGAAGATCTTATGGCCACGAGTTGCGGAAGTCCTTGCTACGCCGCACCGGAACTTGTCGTCTCGGAAGGCCTGTATGTCGGCTCAGCAGTCGATATCTGGTCATGCGGTGTCATCCTATACGCAATGCTGTCCGGCTACCTACCATATGATGACGATCCCGCCAATCCCGATGGAGACAACATCAACCTTCTCTACAAGTACATCATGAATACCAGGCTTAACTTCCCAGACCACATGACCTCTCAGGCCAAACACCTGTTGCAGATCATGCTCGTCCCCAACCCCGAGCAACGATGTCGGATTGAGCATATCATGGATCATCCTTGGTTGTCGGGTCACCGGGATCTCTTCGACAAAAGAGTCGAGCAGCACGAGCATATATTGCAAGAAAACATGTACCGCAAGAGCCATCTTGCGAAACGCGAGCTCTTGGAACGAAGAAGAGTACAAGAGGAGGCCAAAAGCCAAAAGGCAATGCAGCGGAGTCAGAGCAGCTTACCAGGGACCGCCGTCACTACCAGCATGCTCGACCCTCGGCGAGGAAGAGAGCCTCGACATCACAGCGCGATGCCTGGTACGACCACAATGCCTGAATACCTCAGTAATGCTGGACACCGGACACCACCCCTTATTGCTCGACCTCCTATTGCGGTTCCTCCGCCCGTACCGGCAGCTGCGGAGACATCGCCTATCATCGCGGATACCCCTACCGTCATCTCATCTGTCAGCTTGCCCACTCCAACTGTCCCTTCCCCTCCATCCGTTCCCGCTCCTTCGACTCCACCTCGAAAACGCGCAGAATCGATGGCGCCTACCCTTACTCCCAAGCAGTCGGCACTCCCTTCCATTACCGGTCTATCTACCATGGCAGTCGAGGACGAATCGATCATGGTCGACCCATCACCAGAACGTCCACTGATGTCTGCCAACAAGAATCGACATACGATACAGGTCGAATACGATGGTGAAGCATCATACGAGAAATGGTCGGAAGCGCTTGAAGCGAAGCGTGCCGCAAGACGCCCGCAGGATGAGGGTTCACCAAAAGCTCTTCAACCTACCTCAATGGTCCGATTGGCGTCGAGCGATGTGGAGATGGAGTCCGGATCGTCAGATGGCGGTCACATACGGTATGGCCCAATCGACGCGCCAGCACCCCTCACCACTTCTGATGCACCCACGCCGGAAACGTCGCAAGTTGGGACTCCGCTAGCTACCACACCGCCTATGACCACCGCACTCGAAGCTGTACCGGTATCATCTGCGAGCTTTGCGAGTCCAAGCACTCCCGTAAAGCAGTCTCAGACAGCCGTTGGCGGTGTCGGCTCACCTTCGACTCCTCGCGCATTCACCAATGTTGTCAGCGATGTGACAGCTACACCTCGAGGCGAACCTTCTCCTTCAGCGACGCCCAAGGCTTCTATTCGTCAATCTGCCAAGCGTCTCAACTCAGACTTCATCAGAGCTGTCCAACCAGAACCCGCACCCACACCTACCAAGTCCGCCGATCTGAAGGCTTCCGGACTGCCAAAGGTTCCGCGACCAAAGCAAGATCGAAGCAGAAAAGGCATGTCGCTCGACAAATTCGGCCTTGCCAAGCTTCTCGGTCAGGCTGGATCTACGACCGATGATTCCCGACTACCACCAAGTGCTGGTGGGTCGGCAGCGGCGATTCATGCTGCGCAGAATGAAGAGGCTCAGCGGACGAAGCGGACGTCAATCATGCGTCCTAAGACAGCGGATGTTGACTCGACAAAGGATAAGAAATCATCGAGACGGAGAACCTTGCAACTCATGGTCAACCGGTGAGTGCCGAGCCCCGGTAGTGGAAGATTGGCTGACATGTATTCAGGTCACAATCACCACGAGATGGCAAGTCAGATGCTTCCACTCCGACAACAGTCACCGCTATGCCGCACGATATGAACCCGTCGATGTCATCTACCAGCATACAGTCCCCGCCGATGGTCATCGATTCCGAGGGTATCCAACCACAACCCGCACACGAACGAGGTCAAAGCTCGCCATCAATCGTTACCGTCGATGCATTCGCAGCTCAACAGGCAGACATATCTGGACACAAGACCGCTTCGAGCTCAGCTGCGAAGAAGGTCATGGATTGGTTCCGCCGTAAGTCGATTGCCAAGGACACGTTGGTCAACCTTAAGACCGCTGGCGTCAAGTCAGATTCGGTCGGATCATTCGTCCGTGTCTCCAATGGCCCAGCTCGAGGAGCACCAAATATCGCTGGGTCAACGCTCAACCTCGCTATGTCCTCGACCAGTAGCATCGCAAATATCGCGGAAGGCAACCCGAACATCACTGTCACCGAGGCTGCGCCGGCCGATGAAGCGCCTTCCAGTGTCTCGCAACAGCCTAACGAGATGCCTGAGCCGGTTCGCCTACCCCTCCGACCTGCCACGGACAAGGTCAACATCGTGCTACCTGCCGGTACATCCACCGCAAGCCTGCTTTCCCCTTCCCAAGTCGATTCCCTGCCGATGCCTTCGCGTTCCAAATCCCATCAGGCTGCGGATACTGCACCTGTACGGACCACACCTGCTATCACACCGGCCAGAGTTGCAGCACAGCCCGCTGCAGTGCGTTCAGCTGATGACGCGAGGATGCGGGTACATACCGGCCTCGTTGATCAATCCGCCTTATCGTCTCGTCCGCCATCAGAGGTCATCGCAGAGGTCCTCCTTGTCCTACACGGAATGGGTATAGAGATCAAGAAGGAGAACGAGTTCCGACTGCGATGTACTCGTGTGCGTCGACGAAAAGCGGGTCCGACAACTGGCTTGGGATTGGGCAGTGTGATGAGCGTTGGGAGCGGGATGAGCCCTTTCAGCCTGATGAGCTCCGCTTCCACTGGCAGGGTAGGTTTTCCCCTTCGGATGTCAGCTCACCCGCTGACACCTGCCAGACCGACTCTCGCGGTCTACCTTTACCGTCCAGCACATCAGGCGGTCTTCTCTCCTCCGGCGGCCTCAAGGGGATGCTTCTTCGAAGGGGTTCATCATACTCGTCGAGTCACCCCGCACAACTCCCTCGATCGGAATCGGAGCCATTCGGTTCCCCCTCTGCCTCGTCTACTGGTCTGGCTTCGCCCAATCTAGGTTCTGAGCCACTATATGGCGAGCACTCGTATGTCAATAGATCATTACTTGAAATATAAGTGACGGATTCTGCAGCGTGGATAGCGGGGACGAGGTGAAGTTTGTTGTCGAGCTGTGTAGGATCAAGAACCTACCCGGGCTCTACTTGCTCAACATTAAGCGGTTGCGAGGTAGCGTCTGGAGCTTCAAGTTTATTTACCAGACTGTGCTCGAGTAAGTGATCTCGTTTCCATAAGCGCTCAAAAGCTGACCTAGCTGCATGTAGGCGGTGCGAAACACTCACGCACTGAGATTTTCATAGACTCTCCTCGAACATACTCCCCACGCATGAACCATCACCCTCATAGCACCTTCTGTATACGGGTAGACTTCCCCGCTTTATATCGTATCCATTCAAGCACATCACATGCCCCTTAATCTGTATACACCACCTCAAACCACACACGCAATGTTCATAGCTTCACCCCGCACTTGTCCATTTACTGCAATTCCACCCATTCCACCCCATTGACTCAGGTTTGCGTCGATACATATTGTCCGACCCATTTCCCTTCGTATCGGTTGCTAGCCTAGCCACAATGCAACCTTTCCCATTCGCCATTCACTTCTGCCCACTAGACACGACTGTGGGTAAACGGTGCATACGAAAGTACAATGCTGTCCAGCAGATCTATAAACAATGACCCTCGGTCTTTGCAACGCCAGCTATCCGCATGACACCTCAAGCTTTCTGCTTTTTGTCTGTGGGTTGTGTCAGCTCGGTGGAACCGTGCTTGGTATGACTTACGGGGCTTCTTTCCTACTACACTCGGAGTAGTATCTCGCGAGCCAGGACCAGTCTTCAGCTCGTCCAGTGGTCGTTTCTGCTCAGATGCTCTCAATCAGGACAAATCAAGGAGTTGAGCAAGGCGTGACGCACCTTGCCTTTCGGCTTCGGCTTTTCCTCGTCCGGGTCCTTATCTTTCATGATGCACAAGAGAAGCGTTGCGCCTCTTCTCCGAAGCTCATCAGGCGTCCGTGACTTGAAGAACCAGTCAAATCTGCTCACCGATTAGCACCATGATCGGAATACCGGACTCCAAGCTCACCTGAACAATGGCCACTCCCCGATATCCCGCTTAATCAACTCATAGCAATCATCCCGATCCAGCCCATGATGATGCATCCTGACAAGCAGGAACCGGTCCTCTTCGTCCGAGTACGACTTCCCCTTGTTCTGGCCGTACTGCAGCTTGAGCTCCTGCATTGGGTATTGATAAGATCGGACTTTCTTGTGCAGCGATTCGATTCGTTCGACCTGTTCCCGAAGCTTAGCTTCGCCTGCCTCAATACGGTCCATATGCTTGTCGGCGTCTGCGGCGGGTCAGTACCATTGCGACACTTAAGAGTAAGGCATGACGCACCTTTGAGCTCCTTATAGCGGTCAAAGAAGACCGCCGCATATTCGCGCACTTCCTCCTCGGTATGATCGGCGATCTCAAGCGCGACCTCGTCCAAGCTATCTCTGCCATATCGCTCCAGTGCCTTGATGAAGGCCTGGAAATGCCGTCGCTGCCAGTCAGGAAAACCTTCTTCAGCCAAAGCATCCTTTTCAGCGTTCTCTTCCTCTGTCAGAGGCTCGGCTGCATGTTGTTAGCGGGCTTCTAAGATTGTAAAACCTCCTAACCGTTATCGACTCGGGCTTGGTCCTCCACCCGTTCCTGCTCGACCTGCTCCGGAGTCTCGCCCTCCTCTGGCTCTCTAGTCGGGATAACGTAGTTCTGAGCTTTCTGCGGAAACTTAGAGATGAAGACCACAGGTTCGCCATCGGCTTACTCGATGTGCATCAAACTCTCGATTCTGAAGCTCAACGAGGCGTGGGGGATAAAATTGGAAGTCATTGATATGGACCTGTTTCGGTGCGCGTGGGACCTTCGGTTTGTCAGGCTTCGGTCCCCCGGTCTTCATGTTGTCTCGGTAGTACTGGTCAATCGAGTAATTGCCTTTACGCTCCCGCTTTGCTGGCTCGATCCAGATCAGGTTTTTCCGCTGTTGAAAGTCAGCAGCTGTCGAGTCAAAGACACAGAAGCCTACTCGAGCCGCACCAAAGTCCTCGCCTTCCCACTGGTTGACCATGCTTTCCGATTTGAAGTTGTTCAAGGCATCCAGATCCAGTCCAGCGTATTTGCTGTTCAGCTCAGCGGTCTTGTCCTCACCTTTTTTGATGATGTCGTCGATATCGTCATCGATCATCATGCTAGGAGACCGTTAGCGCTTGCCATTTGACATGTGTGTGGGGGAATAGGTCACCTTTGAGCGATATTGATGATCTTTTCTGCGCCATGCTGAATCATGTCAAGCAGCTCATCCTTGTTCGAGCCAACTGCGCGGTCCATGTTAGCTGGACCGGGAGAAGAGGGAGATGTGCACCTTTGGCCGCTTGTTGCGTTCTCCCTTCCTGAATGACGAGCTGATCGAGCTTGAGTTTCTGCGTGGCCCGCTCCAGGATGCGTTCCTCAACGGCGTCCTGTACTCAGATCAGCTCATATTGTCGCCGCAATGGCAAGTAGCTTACCTGTGTTATGAAGCGGAAGACAAAGACCTGCTTGGTCTGCCCTATCCGATGTGCTCGGTCCATCGCTTGCAAGTCTGCTTGCGGGTTCCTGACCAGACGATCAGCTCTGCTCACTCTTCAAACGGCACCGTCCCTCACCAATCACTATCAAAAAGCACAACGATGTCCGCTGTGACTAGGTTGATACCGAGACCACCAGCACGTGTTGTCAGGAGGAAGACAAACTTCTCGCTACCGGGAGCATTGTACTCGTCAATAGCGGTAATTCGGTCCTCGTGAGCTGTGGCACCATCAATTCGGCAGTATTCTGCATAGCGTTAGCTTCACGTGCGTAGCGGACAATGCGAGAAAATACGATGTCCTCGGAACTGGCAGTAGTCCTCAAGTATGTCCAAGACACGACTCATTTGTGAGAAGATCAGGACACGAGACCCCTTCGCCTTCATAGATCTGAGCAGTTTGTCGAGGATAACCATCTTCCCGGCGTTGTCGATCAAGTGCTCGTCGGTTGTGAAGGGTGGTCCCGGTTCCTATAAAGAGTCAGTCAATCAAGTGGAGGGGAGATATTAATACCCACAGCACCATCGAACACTAGGCTATGCATCAGCTCTCTTTACGACAGTGCTGCGGGTAACTCACAGTACGGGTGATTACAGCACTTCCTCAACTGCATGACGATGTTCAGCAGTCTTGTCTTCCCCTCCTTCTTGCCGGAGGCACCTCAATGATCCTGTGAGCCCTTGAAGTGACAATCAAGACATGGGTAAGACGTGAACTGACCATTGACCGCATCTATGTCCTTCTCAAGCAACATCCGATACCACTTCCGTTGCATCTCCGTCATCCCAACGTAAAGGTTGATCTCCTTCTTCGGGAGGAGCGATTTCTCGACATCCGCTTTGACGCGCCGTAGAAGGAAAGGCCGAAGGACTTTATGCAGTTGCTTGACGATCGCATCGGGTTCAGCGTCATCCTTGGTCTTGAACCATGCATCGAAGTCCTCGCTATCGGGCATTCAGTGTAGTACAAGACGTCCGATGGAGGCTTACCTGGAGGAGAACACGTCGGGTAGGATGAAGTTCAGTAGTGCCCATAGCTCCTGCAGATTGTTCTGCAAAGGTGTCCCGGTGATCAACAGCCGTCCTCGACTGACAAATGTGCGGATGATCTGGCTGAGGAGGGAGTCGACGTTCTTGATCCGATGCGCTTCGTCGATGACGATGTATTCCCAGCTGAACTTTTTCAGTGTTGACTTTTCTCGCAAACACATTTCATAGGAAGTGATGAGAATGTCGAAGTCTTGCGTGAGAATGCGTTGGTTGATGAGTGCCGCCTGTTACTTGTCAGTGCTGCTCACGTCGGAGGCGGGAAGACCCACTCGATCCTCCTTTGCACCTTGCAAGATGACCGCGTTGAAGCCTGGTACCCACTTTGTTACCTCCCTCATCCAGTTGTCCAGCGTTGATTTGGGCACGGCGATAAGATGCGGTCCATGTATGCCTCGATGGAACTTGAGGTACCCTAGAAATGCGATGGTTTGCAGTGTCTTCCCAAGACCCTGATGACAGGTCCAGTATTAGCTTATCCACCCTTTCGTCTGGGTCTCCGCGCACCATTTCGTCCGCCAAGATACCATTGATACCGTTGTGATGTAGCGATGCCATCCAATTGAGCCCCTGAACTTGGTAGTCTCTCATCTTCCCACCCTTCACAACTATGTTATCAAGTCAGCTAATGCGCATTACGCGCTGACAGACTGCAGTCCGACGGACAAGGAGGGCTTTCTTCGAAGACAAGCGCCTCATCCTCAGCATCCTCCTCCTTCAACAGCTCTTCATCCTCCTCCTTTTCGGATTTCCTATGTCGATTGTCCCTATGTCTCGCTCAGCATCGCTGCCAAGCGAAAGCAACGATACTCACGCAGCTTTCTTCCCCTTCGATCCCGACGGCTTTGATAGTTGCTGATCCAACATAGCCGCGAACTCCGGTTCCCGTTGTTTCTTCAGCAAATATTAGCTGATCTGATCTCTCAGGGATTCGTAACGAGGGCTCACCTTCAGATCAATGAAATGCTGAAACAGCTCCGTCTGCCCTAGAAGGTAATTGAACCGCTTCATCGAGTCTGCGAGCTGCGAATCTCATCAGCATCACTATACAGCAGAAGTTTGGCTCTCACGTACCTTTGCGTTCTCGATAGCATCTCTCTTACTCCCGATATTGGAGATCTGTGCTCTCCGCTCCGCATTCGCAGCTTTCTTCGCCGATGCTTGAGCCTGTCGCCGCGAAGCCGATGGAGTCATCTTGGGCTGCGAACCATGAGCTCGGCGCAGCGTAGCAGGCGAGCTGTCTGGACTAGCTTCAATGTGGAGCCGAGACTTACGGTACTTCCCGGTCCAGCGATATCATCCTCATCCATCAGCTCGTCCTCGCCAACCTCATTCTCCCTGTCTGATTCAGGCTCGGGCGTCTGTGGTGCGGTATTGAGACGCCATTCGTCCGATGTGATGGCGGAAGGCTGTGTCCGGAGATACTATCAGTATAAAGGGCTTAAATCTCGTCTGAACAGTCCACAGCTGTCACAAGCTCGCGCAGGGCTCAAAGCCCGAGCTTGTGACAGACCGAAACCTTGGGATCAGACTCACTGCTCGTGACACTGAGAGATCGCGACTCTCTGGAACATAGTCGGACAGCTTGTCATCATCCACCCCGGTCCCGTTCGCCGCATTGCTGGCTGCCAGAAGAGGGTTCTGCAAGAATTCAGAGTCAGATAGTCTGATAGTCAGACACACCTGACAGAGCAGTGTGCAGCTCGCCAGAGCGAGCTAAAGAGAAGCGTGACATACCATGATGAAGATGAAGAGACTCCCAAGCGGGAGGAATGGATATGTGAGCGATGACTTGAAGAAAGGGCGAATATGATGATGTCTCAACGCGCCGAGTGAGAAGTCAAAAAGATAACGCCTATCCGTATCTTGCGCGCCTTTCCACGAACCTGCAATAGGTGGCGACGGTCAAACTTATCAGCTCCTATCTCTTCCCCTCTCTTCAGCATTATCGTGTTTGCCATTTCTGGCAACTGCTGCATGATGTCCGCTCACGGTCTGAACCCCGGCGCCGGCTCAAACATCATGCAGCGTCGGTCCATCTCGCCTTCGAAGGATGATCGTCCGGCAAAGGCTTTTGACCTTCGGGTGAGCTGTCTTCCAATACTGACTTGAATACCCCGTTGAAGTGCTTGTCCACTATCAAAGGCGGAGGAGGAAGCTGCCAGACGACTGAATGTTGTTAGAGCGGGTGGTGGGAATACACATGGTGGAGGAGCTGGAAGGGGGAAGCGGACAGACCTGTTTGGGAGGGGTCCGTTGAAGGCGAAGCTTGCGGCTATGGGTAAATATCCCTTACCTTGCCTTTGGATTGAGACTCAAACCTGATGAGAGCAGCCAAGAACCACGGCATGAGCTTCGACGACGAGGCAATATCATACATCGCCCTAGCAGCCGAAGCACGACTCCGTTCCCTCCTCACAACTTCCATCTCAGCTCAAACCCATCGAACATCTTCATCCCATCTCCGGGAACCCCCTCTACAAAGTTCCCCCTCCACCTCTTCCGCATCCTCCTCGAGACCTGCGAAACCGATGTGGTCCCACCGAGTCACGTCCGACGCGAATGCCGTTCTAGACGCGCTGAGTCGCGTGAACAAAGATGCAGAACAGACTTTCAGAGCATCGAGGATGGACCGCTTAGCTCGCGAAACAGAGATCCAGAAAGCTCGAGAACGAGCCGAGAAGGCTGCTGAAGAGTCCGACGTCGTCGAATCCACATCCGGACCATCGACACCAGGAGTGACGAAATCTTCACCGACCACCGTCAACGGAGCACCAGTCTTCGGCGCGGTCAGCGAGAAGAAAGGTACCAAGAAGGCTGGGAAGAAAGCTGCACGAGATGTGTCGGCTGAGGTTCAGCATAAGATGGCGAATGCGACTGCTATGAGTCAGGCTGGGATGTCGAAGAAGTATAGCTGGTTGACTAGCGTTCCAAATGTTAGTAGTCCGCTGGCTGGGGGGAAGAAACGGAAAGCTGGGAAGGAGGATGGAGGAGGACCGGGAGTGGCGGTTCCAGATGGCGAGACATCTGGGTCGGGAGATGGGGACGGGAGGGAGAAGGGGAAACAAAAGGGGAAGGATAAGGAGAGGGAACAACAGCCTCCGAACGGAGTTTCACCGGATAGAGAGGAAGAAGAGAGACCTGCGAAGCGAAGTCGAGCTGCTGCGGTGCTCTCATCTCCGACTCGTCGCATGGTCGTTGTGGAGCGCAATAGTAAAGGGGAAGAGCGGAGGGTACAGGATGATCGGGTAGTAACGATGATGGATCTCTTATTCGCAATGGAGAGGGATGGCTTAGGCAAAGGGATGGGAACTGCAGACGAGATTGTCAGGCGTGTATGGGCGACGGGAGGCAACTGGAAGGATAGCACAGACGAGGGGAGGGGGCGGTAATATACCTTTCTCCGGCTTTGAAACGTCTCTCCATCTAGCATATGTCGGAATCATCATGTATCCCATCATCGCAATATACAGGTGTCCTAATCTATGCGATGCGACCTAAAACCTTCCATCGTACTTGACCCACCCCAAACTATGCTCTATGCCAGGAACACCCGCCATGCGATAAATGCTGCGAAAAGTGCCAGAGGGAAGACCCAGAGAGGAAAGCTAGGAGAGACATGAGTTAGATCCCTTACATCCTGGTCTGAGACTTACCCGGATGAGGATGTTGATGAAGAGACTTTTGCCGTAGCTGTCTCCGCAGCCTTCTTGGCTTTGCTCGACTTCTGCGAGGGCGCATGTCAGCTACTTCTACGTGCTGACTACCATCTCTTCGTTTTGTTGTGAAGAGTGGAATGGTCCGAGAAAGGCAGCTGGATTGGCCACTCACCTCGCCTTTGAACTCCCCCAACAACATCTTCGGCAACATCGCCCGTGCCTCGTCAGAGTGTCCGACATCCTCGAACGCCTCTGTGACGTCTCGTCCTGATCGAGCAGCATGGTCAGCTAACACCACGAACGCGAGAAATGCCCATCAGAGTGACAAAATGTGAGGGTAGTTAAGGAATGTAGATGTTCATCTCTACGTCTTGTTGAGATAAAGGGCGAAAAAACTCACCACCTTCCTCCATCATAACCTCATCTCCACCAGGATGCTATACCCATCATCAGCTTTTCCCCATCACGACAACAAACAGCACAACAAGAGTCGCATCGCTACTATCGTCCAAAGGGAAGAAGGAGAGAGATGGAAAAAATACCCACCTCATCCATGAAACTCGTCACATCATAAACCTTATCGTGCAACAAAATCCACATACTCTCCCTCGTCACATGTGTCTTCAGTTCATCGAGGGTGTAATTCTTCTCGGAAGGTGAATCGACGACGCCGTTGACTGTTTCCACGGGGATTGTAGATGCCATTTTGAAGGGAGGGGGCTTGGGAAGGGTATCAAGCTTAAGCCTTTCGTGAAGATCGCCGAGGATGAGACGGGTTGATAAAGAGTTGTAGATTTTGAGGTGGAGCGTTTTTGGCAGCCTGGAACGGTGGTTTAGGGAGATCGAAGGTGTACGAAAAATCTAAGCTCCCGACAGAATCTGGTGGCGCGACTTCCACCGGTGAATATAAGGATCTGCGCTCCGATCTATCGCCACGTCCTCTGATTTTCTTTCATCTTTGAACTGGACAACGTCGTTACTTCCCCGCTCGGACTAGCATATAGCTACAATTTACGGCACTCTAGCTGAAAGTCGAGTGATAATTGCATTAGTAGAAGGGCGAAGGCCTTACCAGTCTGGAATCTGCTCGAAGGCGACTGCGCAGTTCCCCACGGCTGATTTCTGATGCTCAATCGTTGACCAGGATATTTCATACATGCCAGACTCCAAAGACGCAACGAAAGCATGGCTCCGCAATTCCAAGCCCCGCTCAAAGGCTGACATCGATCTTCTTCGAGTTCTGGCCGAACTGCTTAGCCCGCTTCCTGAGCTTCGCAACGCTACGAAACATGTATTAGCGGGAGTACTCGCTGCACCAACGAGAACGTACGACTTGGTCCCACGGACACCACCCCCCCAGTGTCGTCTGATCTCATCTGCTTTGTCGAGGTAGTTCGCCTTGCATGCAGAGACAATGTTGGCGAGAGCCTGCTGGTCCTCGGATCGGACGTTATCCATGCAAAGCACAGCGGACGTCTTCTTGCCGGAGATCAGACCGAGACGGGCTTTACCCTTGACGATGCAGTATCTACAGCCAGATGTCAGCCTCATCCCTTGATTTGGTGTTAGTCCACTCACGGCACACCCATCTTCCTGCAAAGAGCGGGAAGGAAGACAACGAGCTCAATTGGGTCAACGTCATCGGCAATGACGACGAGTTGCGCTTTCTTCGCCTCCACAAGCCCGACGACGTGATTGAGACCGTACTTGGCGAATACGGGCTTCTTGGTATCTCGGGTGGTCGCCTTGTCGCCCTCCTTCTCGCGCTTCTCAGCTTCGGAGAGGAGACGAGCTTTCTTCTCCTGCTTTGACTCGGGCTTGTACTTGTTCAAAAGCTGGAAGAGCTGAGTGGCGGTGTTCTTGTCGAGAGTGTGGGAGAACTGGGCGATTGCGGGAGGAACCTGATCAATGTCAGCTTTGTGAGATCCGCACGGCAGCTTGACCTGAGCAGGAACTCACCTTGAGACGTTGGTGAAGGATGACCTTCTGCCTTTGTAGGCGGACATACTCGGGCCACTTGACGAAGCGGGTAAGATCGCCCTTAGGAGGGATATCACCACCTTCGACGCATCTCAGCGAGTTTCCGTCACGACGAATTCGTAGCCATGAAACGGCTTCGGTCGATTGAGCTCACCGATACCGAAACTCTTGGGTCGCTTCTCGAAGAGCGGGTTCTGCGCCGGTTTCGTGATCTTCTTGGTGCCGTCTGCATGTTGCATTAGCACTCCTCCAGGACTACCTGCTACCTTTCTAGGTGGATCAGTGAGCAAAGGGGTACTCACAAGGCGCGGAGGCCGGCCTGGACTTTCCCTTGGCTGCTTTGGGCTGCAAATGGTCATTGAGACGACGTCAACACCTGCTTTCTCATTGCTAGAATGAAGCGAGGCATCACGTCGGAGCTCTAAGCCGCCCAACCTGATCTTCTGCGGAATGACCCGAAAGAAAAGGCAGAGGATGGGGGCTGCAGCGGGTATCGGGACTCCGCAGAGTGCTGCCAGAGATCATTGCAACTCCCCTACGAAGAAGTGGAGTCCTCCCTCTAGCACCGCGCCATGGTGGGTTCTCACAACGGTGGAGCCGGTTCAATCACCGTCATCTCCCTTTCATGGCGCGACGAATCCCGGTCATGAAGGACGTGGTACTATCGAGGAGAAGAGCGCACCATGATCTCCGATGTTTGTGTACTGAATGAAGGTGTAGAGGGACAGAGGGGAAGTGCAGAGGAATTATGCTCCGGAGGGAATGGAGCTTTAGAGAGATTCGGAGGATGTCCTAAATCCGACGTTCCCGGTTCGTTTGGCATCCGGTCCTGCCACTTCTCATGACTCCGCCCTTTTGCCGGCGGTTTCGGGTTTCGCTAATCCCATTGCTTTGATTCGCTGGAGTAGCTGAAAGTCCAGTCTCGTCCTTGTGGTTTCCCCTAGCTTGGCATACATCGATAAAGATGGTGAGTATTTCCCCATGTCCCCGTATACTGTTGTCGAATCGAGGGATTGGAAATATCGGCCTCGAGAGGATGTCCGGTCTAAGGGAAGGAGATGCTTTGCCATCGATGTCGAAGCTTCTAATTGGTGGAGATGAAGACATTGTCAGGGATTCTGCAACCCAGCTTCCAAGACTGCTGGAGAAGCTTCTGAGATTTCTGGGGGATGTCCCCGGTTGTAGTTGACTCCTGTGGAGGTAATTGCGTCCGGACCGGGGTTTCCTTGACATTCGAGCTTGAGGGTGGATTTCCGATTCGAGAGCTTGCACCACTTTTGTAAGCTGACTCCACCATTCTCAGCCCAAGCAAATCCACGATATCAAGAAGTTCCTCGAGATCGCGCGGAGGAAGGATGCAACCCGTACGTCCCCATCCCTCCTTTGAGCAAAATCATTTTGCTCACAAGCCGCAGTCGCTCGGATCAAGAAGACAACCCTCAAACGACCGTCTACCTCCGCTTCTACAAAAGCGAAGGCTGCCTCAAAGCCTCAGACTGTGACGAAGTTCAAGATCCGATGCTCGCGATACCTCTACACCCTGGTTTTGCCGGATGCTGAGAAGGCGGAGAAGTTGAAGCAGAGTTTGCCTCCGGGTGAGTGCTCTTCGCGAGTCGACGGATGGGAGGGGGTGTATCAGCAATGAAGTGCTGTGACCTTCCACCATCTCTGTCGGCGCTTGATTCGAATGACACGAGGGGAACCACTCCACTGACACGCGCGATCCAGGACTGAAGGTCGAGGAGGTCTCAACGAAGGCAGCACCCAAGAAGAAGTAGAGTGGTTCGCGCTTCCATGAGGGTTGAGGTCGAGATGCATACCTTCATACCTGCATATCTGGCATCCTCTTGATGAACAACGATGTCCACCGGGATTTAGGCGCATGTCGGAGAGCTTCGCTGTTCGAACCGTGGGCGGCCGCGGTAGAGCCTTTAATCACTATGTGAGTGGACTGATTGCCTTAACACAAATGGAGCAGCCAAGCTGTGACGCAGTGCATCAGAGGCAGTACACAGGACTACAAATGTCGATGCTCGATGGAGTCCGTAATAGCTCGGTGGAGCGAGGATGAGGTTGTGTCGAGCTTCGGTCGATCGCTCCGTAATCGTGCTGAAGGGAGTGTGAAGAGGGAGGAGCAGAAGTCTCAGAAATCGATCTTCGGTTTCTCTCCGTTCGAAGCAATCGACGACCCGGATCCAGAAGCGGCGAGTTGTGAAAGCTGACAGGTCAGACCCATAGGCTTGCCCCTACCAATTTTGTCAATTCACACGATACCATCTCCCATATTGCAGCCTGGTTCGCTGTACGCATAGGTGGACGATGTGACTCACTTCTGGAAATGCCGTTGTTTGGCTCCGCTTAACTTGGCTGAGCAGGGTGAGAGGACGTTATCGGTTGGAGACACTATGGAGCTGTTCGAAGCATGAGCTCAGATCACGAACGTACCACGGGTAATGTGTGATGTAGCTGAACAACTCACTTGGCTGGTATACGACCCCCTAACAGTCCTTTCTTTTGCGCGAACAGCGGTGCTCCACCTGACAGAGCGGAGGCTGGTTGTGCTACTATGCCGAATGTCAGCTTGATACACTTTATGGTCGATACAAGCAGATCGTACCAGTCGACATGTTCTCAGAGGTGTATGACTCCTAGAGCTGAGCTTGGAGTTGATAATGGATAGTATTGGAATGAGAAATGGCAGGAGAGAGGGGGAAAGGTCAAGCTTTATGTGCTGGTGGTCAGTCCGAAGGGCAGAAATCACACACGCCCCTTGTGTTTGGCTCGTTAAGGTCTCGCTCAGATAAGGTCGATCCCTACCTGAAGCAATATTGACAACTTTCGCTGCTCCGGTATCGATCACTTGGCTGCAGATGAGACTTCGATAGCACTCCGCAATGTCTTCCTCGAGGAGGCATATACCTTACCTTCCCTTCCACAAGTCGATCATTCGGGAGATATGTCGGCCGCAGAAGGATGATCTGCTCATCCTCGCCAAGGGGTTGGGTATGCGTAGGGTGGGTGCCTTTTGCGAAGATTTCTGAGGCTGTGTTGACACTATTGATAAGGTCGTATGCGCTCTACTTAAGACGTACGATCGGAAAGAGGACCTCGTTCTTGTGGTAAGTGCTCGAAGACCGCTGATAGGTTTTGCAAGCTAAGCTTCGCAGGTCAATGCGACTCCTTCGGATGAAGCGGGTATAGGGGATGAGCTCGGCATCATGGGCGTACGGGATCCTGGATTTCGGATCGTGACGTATGAGATGTCGGCAACTCAGCGGTGTGTACATGTCACTCGAGAAGCCACGACTCATGCGGGTTCAGTGAGGAGCTGTACAGGCATGGAGGGCTGTTCTCTGTGACTAGCAAGATTCTGGTCAACGACTTCCTGAGTGAGGATGATTTCAGGGCTGATAGCGTGTAGCTTTTGCTGATGCCCCGTAGAGGGGACGGTACCCGCGAAGCTGATCACCGGGCTGGTCATCCTTCATGCAGAGAGGTGTGTCTGACCTGCTTGAGGTCGCGATCCGAGGCTGATCAAAAGCGTGGACCAGGGTATCTCACGGAAGTCAGGAGGAGTTCGCCGTCCGCCTGTACCGCCGCGAGAACCAGGTGGGTTTGCACTGGTCATCGAGTTATAAGCTCAGTGCATGACTTTTTGAGAGCGGATTCTGCAAAGCCTTCTCGGACGAACCGGAGATGTTCTCGCATGGCATCTCACCTCTCAAGGACATGCTTGTCAACCTGAACATGCTCAATGTCATGATCTGGCCTCGGTGATTTATCTTTTGCCTCTATCAATTGCGTGTGCGTCTTCTGATGATCTGGTTTCCTCTAGATACAACGAAGGAGTCAAGGTTGCCCTGGCGACTCGTCAAGCCGAAGTTGTCGAGATGTATCAACCGATGACCGATCTTATGCGACAATGTCAGGACAGTATCACTGAGTGTATGGAAGCCTTACTTGTTGAGCTGAAACGGGACCACTCGCTCGTCAGTTCCCTTGACGTGCCATACTGCGGAACTGAATTTGGTAGAACCTGGATCTTGAAGACCTGAACGTTCGAAATGCCCAATTCAAGAACTTCGATACAATGGTTCGGATGCGACTCAAGCCTGTATGGCACAGAGTCGGGGCGAAGACGAAGATCCATGTAGCAGGTCTGACTGAGCTTCGAAATCTGCATACGTACGTATTTGGACCCCTTCAATGCGTACTGAGCTGACGCACAGCAGATGGCTCCTCGAGTACGACTCCGCTACATTTGCCTCGTATATCAATACCCTACAACGGCAGCACTTCCAAGCCGAGAAGCTCACCACCGGTCCCGGACGACATATGCATGATTGGTTCAACGCAAAGTCGGCCAGCCTCCTCGTCGAAGCGTCCCAGGCTCGGGTCTCTCGACAAGCTCTGACTATGGATAATGAGCCGGACGAGCACTCCAGGACTCGGAATCGCCAGAAATCAAACGGGACGACGGGTGTGGTGGATGACTATTCGGAAGACATGCTGGCTTTGGATGAAGCGGAAGCGCAACAGTCTGCAACGGAAGCAGATGGGTCAGAAGCGATGCAGGATGACGAGCTGACAGTCATGGAGGCGTTCGCGACGCAGACGCAGACGGTCCGTCACGATTGGTCTAATGGGGATTCCATCAATCAGGAGATCCAAGAAGAGAACAGTGAAGACACATTGCGCGAGGTGATGGCGGATGCCCCGCCAGTCTTCCGGCCGCTTGCCTTCTCGCCCGCGGAAGATTTGACCGTGAGCGTCAAGAGAAGGTTGCGGAAGGGATATGAGGCGATCCTGGAGGAACAACCGAAATGGTCGTTGCTGGCGAAGGTTCTCAAGGAGATCGAGGACACTATCGCTCGTGTGGCTGAGACACATGCAGGTGAGAACAAGTATGATGATGTATTCTAAAAGCTGACCCCTAATAGACGCTCCTGGCACCAATATCGTCCTGATCATGGCATCATCTGACCGAACTTGTCTACAACTCCGTCAATACCTCACGACTATGGAGAAGACCGATCCCCCATTTAGCGCTAAAGCCGGTCGGAAGATGATGCAGACCCTCTTCTTGAGCAATTGGCAGCTCGAGAAGAACGGAGAGCGGCTATCCAATCCTGCCCGAATGAACCAATTCCAAGGAGGTGATGAGGTACGGGTGCGAGGAGGCGAGATGGAGCAAAAGAGGATGGCCGACGCGGACAGGCGATCGGCGAGAGGGAGGGGGATGCCGGCGTATAAGCGGAGGAGACTGAGAGGGGGCCAAGCTCCTCACATGCGGCGAAATGCGGGAGACGAGGAGATGTTAGCACATCGCAAATGGGTTGAATTCGCTGATGGACGAAAATAGGTCACATAAAGAGGCCATGTTCATGGCACAATCGGCTTTCGGAGGGGGAGAAAATGATAGAGACGATTCGCAAATGCAGACGTCCTTTGCGAATTCGTGAGGCACACTTTGCTTATATGGCGCAGCTGATGCTTCACAGACAATCGAGCCGCGAAGCGCCCCAACCGAGTGATTCAGCAATAGATGACGAGCCGATGCAATTAGCGGGAGATGACGAGTGCTCAAGTCTTACCAGCGGATCCGTGTCAGGCAACGGTACAGCACAGACTATCGGCAATGACGCTGTCGCCGGGCCCTCGACCGATACCGACCCAAGCGCGACCTTGCTCGCTCGGGCTGGGGTGATCGAGGAGGAGGACCTTGACCCCAGCATGATACAATGGCTTTCCGGACAGGGTCTGATGCCCGAGGACTTCGACGCCAACTATGGACTGTTCGCACCCGAAGACGCGGTTATTATTCGGCCGTACGGAGGAGAGGATGATGATATCCTTCTGCAAGAGCTGAGACCGCGTTTCGTGGTGATGTATGAGCCAAATCTGGCGTTCATCCGCCGCCTTGAGGTGAGCTTCACCGTATGATCTGTTCGAAGCGGAGTTGATAGGTGCACAGGTGTATAAGAACTGCAATCCTGGCTTAGCATTGCGGGTGTACCAAATGACATATACCAACTCCTTCGAAGAGGACCGATATCTGTCAACGATGCAAAGGGAAGCTGAGGCCTTCAAGAAGCTCATCGAAGATCGACAGGTATAGCTACCTTCGATGTTGAGAAAGCGGTGTCTTGACGGTTCGTCAGAGTATGGTCATACCGATATATAACAATAATTCAAGAGCACCGATGCGAGATAGCGTGACGAGGTCGAAAACAACATACTCATCTCGGAATGCTGGAGGTGGAGAGACAGCTGATGACGCGAGAGTGAGCCTTTCCTTGGATCACGTCGAAGTAGATGGTGATGGAAAATGTTGAGATCATTGTCGACATCCGCGAAATGGGCGCTTTGTTGCCCTCGCTCATCGATGCAGCGGGGATCAAGGTGATCCCTGCGACGCTTACGATTGGCGACTATATTTTATCCCCAAAAGTGTGTGTCGAGCGAAAGTCATTACCGGACCTTGAGACCAGTTTTGCGAACGGACGATTGTGAGTGGACTTGACTGAAGGCGATAGCCGGAGTGATGTAGTCTCAGACATACGCAGTGTCAGGCTATGACGGCGCATTACGAGACCTGCATATTGCTGATCGAGTTCGATGAGGACAAATTCGGCCTTCGGGTAAGCCAGCTCGAACTTTGACGAATCCTTTACCTCGCTGACATCGACAAAGACGAAGGAAGATGCGCGTCGTGAAGCTGCTGGACGAGACACAGTCGACGATTGGCACGATAATTTCTACCTTCAATCTAAGCTCGGCCTTCTCGCTCTCACTTTCCCTCGACTTCGCATGGTCTGGTCTTCCTCTCCTCACGAATCCGTCCGTATCCTTTCCGATCTTAAGCTGAATCACGACGAGCCAGACGAGATGACGGCCAACATCATCGGTAAAGCGGAAGGCGACAAGACGGCTCGCGAAGCCGTGCAGAATGTCTTTGCTGTTGAGATGTTGAGAGCTATACCGGGATTATCGGGACATAACCTGAACTACGTGATGAGTAAGGTGGAGAGTTTGAGGGAGTTGTGTGAGATGAGCGAGAAGGAAGTCAAGGGTTTGTTGGGGGATGAGAATGGAGGCAAGGCTTGGGGGTTCATACATCGTGAATCGAGGGTGGAGAGAGCAATTGATGAAGAGGCGAGGAGGAGATGGATGGCTGCAAATGCGGAGCGGCGGGGATTGGGTCAGGCAGTGCGATGAGGTAACTTGTATGCATCCAATCTTAGAAATCACTGCTTCTCATATCCTGCGTCTGCCAGCCACGCCCACTCCTTAGGGAAGGCGCCCCCGTTCCCCCTCTCCTCTTGCCCTCTTCCCCTTGACATCAGCCGCACCCCCCCCCCTCGCCCGCGTCTTCCCTTTGTTCAGGGATCCCTTGTCCCCCAGTCTTCTTCGGCATTTAAGTTCTCCTATTCCAAAACAATTGTCAGGGGGTGTAGTCTTATCGTACTCATATATCTTCAATCCAAGGTCTCTTCCACTCATGATGAACGCCTTTCCGACGAATCGCTCGCGACAGTTAGCCGCATACCACGGGTACTTGATTGATCTGCTAAGACCTGCATTGCATCACCCCATACATGTAAGAAAAACTGCTTAATCAATGAAACCCCAAGGGAATAGTATGCTTAAAAATGCAATATGGTAAGAGACGGGTATGAATGGTTGAGTGGGTAATGAATGAATGGAAAAATCCGTACGCTTCCTGAAGGAGGAGCGCAACCCAAAAAGACCGGAATAACAACCTAGAAATCGAATTGAAATCGTTTGAATATCGACTGGGAGGGGTTCTATTGACAAAGGCGTTGTTGTATTCGAGTTGACAGCCGGAAGATTCCATCAAGCATCCGCTCGTAGTTTCGTTCGAAGGAGAACCAACAACCAATCGGGATCCCAGCTCGCAACGCCTGGAGCGCTTTCGACAGAAGACCCCTGCTTCTCGACGTCCCCATCGTATGGTTGAAGTTGATTACCTCCATCCAGGTTGTGCGAGTTTTGCCTCGTTGGAGCAAGTGAAGATCTTCGTGGTCCCGTAATCTCGATCGATGGGTTCTGACTGATCGGTAGCGCAGGGAGTCCCTTAGATCGAGGTGGGAAAGAGAAACCGCTGAAAGTCGAAGGCGAGACAACATCGTTTTCCCTCGTACCGGGGCTTGTTTCTTTCACACTCACCCCCTGAGGCGGGAAGTCCAACTGCACTCGAGATGGACGATGTTGGTACTGCTCGGGTAGTACATCGTCCTTTGGCGCTGCGAGAATCTGCTCTGCACGTGAAGCAGCCTGGATCTTGGCCGCCATGACACAAGCGTTTTGGGCTCGGAAGAGCGAGAAAGGCAGCCATCTGTCGGTGAAAGTATTGACAGCCGCATCGTAGTTCGCGTAGAAGACGACGATATAAGGCGGGACATAGCCGCTCAGTCGGGTGGCTCTTGGCGATCCTCCGGGTGTAAGTGGGACCAAGACGGGATGAAGGAAGAGTCGGGGAAGGATATGTGCCATATCCTCCGCCGAGAGCATATCGTCGAGCATGGGTACGATCGCACGTTCCAGGGCGGAGAGCAGGCGAGACACCCTCGGTCCGCCTGATTGTTCGGAGTCGGCGGTGATATTCTTTGTGATGACTGATAACAGACTCATTCCGTCCAACCAGGTTATCGCTTCGCCAAGCTCTTCCAGGGTACCGCTTAGTTCCGAAAGATCCCCTGCGGGCTTTCCGAGCGGACATATTTCCCGCATAGGCAGCTGAGACCGATGATCCTGCTCGAGGAGGAGACGGAGACCATCGAATGGCGTAGCCTGAACTACAGCAATGCCCGCATACAGCGCTGCGGGCTTGAGGAAGGAGTGCATCGTCGAATCGCAGAACAGGCGGATATCCTCGAGAAGCGGCATCGTGCGGTCAAGGGGTACGGATAATGTCTTGTGCAGTGCCGAAGCAACCGCTTCGGGATCGGCGAAGATGTAGTTCCGAGCGAGGAGGCTGGCGCTTTCGGGAGTCGAGGTGACTCGGCGAACGAGGAATATCAATTGACCTTTGGAGACCGTATCATTGCTGTCGGTGAGCTTGACCCAGCCCCTAAGTGCTGTCAGCAGCGAACCTCGCCGGGGAAGAGATGGCTTACGTGGTTAGGATCTGATCATACAGCACGCCCAAGCGCGAAATTCCATCCTGCTGACCGATCAAGCGGGAAGCGAGCTGACTCGAAGATATCGCAAACCGCTCAAGGAACTTGTTCACGCTAAGTCGCATCTGCTTCGAGCTCGGAGAAGTCGAATCCATCGTCATCAATGATCTCCGTTGGATGTCCGCGGGCGTTCCGGCGAGCGTTTGCTGACCGATTTGTTGAGTATCGGAAGCCTGCCTAGCAGTCTGAGCCTGAACGATATTGGGATTCTTCCAGGACCACGACATCCTGACCGCGGCAACGAAGGCGTCGTGTCCGGTCGTAAGGTCCATGCCGAGAACGGTCGAATCGCTGGATACGCTGCCTAAGCCGGACCTGACTGAGCGCTTTGAGCTAGGTATGTCGCCTGAACCGGAAAGGGAAGCGATGTCGCACATGGGTATTAAGCCGTTGGTCGAGTCGACCAGGACGCGATCTTGCTCGTCAAGGAAGACAGCTGCGACCACTACTCGTCGCCGTCGTGCGCGTTCCTTTTGCAGGCTGCGGGATTGCAATAAAAAGAAGACTCCGCATGCGAGACATGCCAAGAAAGCGAGTGTCGCGACGATGGCTGTGATGGCTCGATTGGTCCCTTCTAGCATCTCGTGTCCAGTGATACCTGCTCCTCGGGGCCAACCGTAGATCGTGCCCATCATCCCTACATCCGTCAGCATCTTAGAATACGGTCAAAGAGGGACCAACCACAGAAGTGCATAGCACAGACAGCAACGGTAAGGATAGTAGCAACCATGAGCTTAGAGATCCAAGTATGCTTGAGCTTAGGTCGGAGCATGATGAACATGATGTAGAGGGCGATCACGACGGCGCCGGATGCAATGATCACGGAGCCGATCACATAGGCAGATTTGTAAGCGATGTATGGCATGCCTGTGATAGATGCTTGTCCGATGTAGTCTGCATGGCCTTTAGCAAACGTTTTTACGGGGATACCAAGAACTCACGCATCGAAGCTACGCCAAATCCAGCAATGGTACCGGTCAAGAACACCTTGATGATGTCGGCAGTGGTGACGGCATCGAAGCCCAAAAACCTTTCCAGCTTGTTCACGACAGGCTTGCCGATGATTCTCACCCGCCTCTGGTCAGGTGGCTTTACGGGGTCCTCGAGAGCGTCGATTTGGTCGACAGCAGACACCTTCGGATCTGACATCCGCTTTGCGGATCTCTTTTCGTCGGATACAGCTCGCACCATGACCGGAGGCTCGGAGTCGGCTTCGGGTAGGCTCTGTATACGTGTGAGGGTGTTCGCATTCCGGTATATGCTGGGCTCGGGTCGGACAGAGCTGAGCGAGGCGGTAGGAAGCGAGGCACGGCGTTGAGACATGTCTGGAAGACGTCCCGATGAAGAATCGCCCATTTGAGGGGATCCAGGTCGCCAGATAGAGACGGAGTTGGCAGAAGGCGTGTTCTTCGGTATCAGGCTGACAGTTAACGCACTTGGCTCGACTTCGACATGAGGAGGGAAGTTGAAGCCTTGTGTGAATACCTCATTCGATTGAGGTGGAAATGGCATCGGCTCGATCTGAGTTTGGGGTGATGAATGACGCGAACGAGGTGGGTACAAGACAGGTAAAGATGATTGGGGAAGAGAGGAGTTGCTAGGCATGAGTCGGATGGAGGAAGCACGAAAAGTCGGACTGTTCGCAGCGGATACTTCGTTTGAAGCTTGTCTCCGCTCGAGCTCGATGTTGACCGCCGAACTGCCCAGACGGAAGTCGAGCTCCTCAAGCTTCTGATCGCGCTTGATGATCCCGTCCTCATCATCGTCGATCTCCTTTTCTTCCCCCTTCTGCCCCTTACCCCGAATCTCGCACATGCCCGGCTTCCAATCCTGCTTCTCGATCTCATCTACAGTGTCCATCAACGACCATTTGGCCACAGCGCCCGCTTGTTGCAGCAATGCTCCAACTCCTGCAGTCCCCCTTCGGAGCGCCTTCTTCTGCGACGACTTCCATTTCCCGTAGTCGTCCGCGCCGTGACGAGACGATGACCTGGACGATGACTGGGAGGAAGAACTTCCCCCTCGTCGACGACCGGGTACACAGTACCAGTCATGAAGGTGGGTACCCATGACGAAGAAAGCGATGGTCATTGCCGTACACGAAGCAACCAGTGAGAGAACCGTAAATCCGGGATCATAGGTGAGGTAGATAACAGGGTAGAGCTTCTCCGTTCGAAGAGGATGATGAAGGGAGAGCGAGTTGTTGAAGATGAAGTGCATGGCGAAGGTCGAGACGGCTCCGAAAGTAATCCCAGCGGACCCGAGGAGGACTTGATTTCGCCATCCGCTGTTTGTAGTTCTCCGTATGAGAAGTTCGAGAGTGCAAAGACTGCCGACGAACGCAATGGCGAAGGAGAGGACGATAAACCCGCCGTTGAAATGCTGTGTTAGGGTTATGTATCCCTCTGGTATCCGATACAGACCGGCGATCGTATCATATTGGGCGAGTGCGATGATGGGATGTGATATTGGGCTCGTGTCATTGCCAGAGGCAGTATATCTAGCCATAAACATGCTCGGCGGATCTCCGGTGTCCATGCGGTCAGCGTAGGTAAGGGGAGACGAGAAAGCGGAAGGGTGTCTAGGAAGCCGAGAAGGACCCGTCCTTGATGATCCAGGCAAAGGACTGGCCGACGCGGTATATGGCAAGCAGAGGGTAAGAGCGAACACGAGAACGGTTTCAGTCAGCCGTTTCCGAGGTGATCGACGTCTTCGTGAGCGGGACAGAACCGGAGGTGGGCGTTCGGGAAGAAGCGACGAAGAAGCGACTGGCTGTGAAGGTGATGGTGATGATGATTCGTCCATTGTTGGAGGAAGGGAGAAGAAGGGTTTCCTGCGCGAGAAAGTAGGGAGGCTTCTATGTCAGGCGGAATGAAGGGAATGCGATCGAATCTAGCGCCATCTAAGCAAAAACATGGGTAATTTAGCAATGGAGTGTAACAAATGGCCCCAGTAATCAACCCTGAAACCCCGTCAGCGGGTGAAGTAGAGGGCTGGGAATGCGGTTCGGGGGAGATAAGGAGGTGAATCCGTCCGTGGTGGAAATCCGAAGTAAGGGTACTCACGAATTCCTATGATCGTAAATGACACCTCCTGATTCCTTGATGTCCACCCGATTCGTCAAAGCTCCTGTAATCGCTTTGCTTCTCGAAAGGTCGCAAGTCGACCAAACAGTATACAAGCTGCTCCACTTGTTTTCTCTGATTCTCCAGTGATCTCGAAACGAATCGCGCCGCACCGCACCGCCAAACGGAGGACCGTCACTCCACACGCCCCCGCTAATCCCGTTGCCTTTTCGATCTGAAGATGATTTCTTGATGTTCAGCCTCGATAGGCGATTTTCCAGGTATACTGCAAGTCGTTTGGCAGGATTGATTCCCAGGTGGTGATCGTCTTGATCGCAATGTCCTCAAGGGCACCACCGTCCAAGCCAGTGGAGCCGAGGACACAGGACGATGTTTGATTGAGGTGGTGACTCCCGGCGTTCGATATCGACGCCTTCGAGCGAGTGGAGGAGGAACGCCACAGTCGATGAACGGAACCGAAGATCCGGGCCGAATCTCGGTTACCGATATGTAAGGGAGGACGACAAGGGGTCTCCGTGTGACGTGAAGCGACGAAGCGAGTTATGTCGTTGGAAGGGTTATATCACCCGGACGCGTTTGGGTTATTGTTTGGTTACGTTGGGAAGATCGACGATTACCGTAGTGCCTCCTCCGGTCGGGGTTTGTGCCGGGTGTGGGGAGGTATTACTATCAAGCTCTTTTTATAAACGATGAGAAGTGGACTACTGCTGGGAGTTACAGTATTCTCGGCACGCATGAGCCCATCATCTCGAGAAAGGTTTCTCTTCGGGGAAGCCAAAGCCGGTAATTCAGGGACGGTCTCTCGAGCGCTGGGTTCTGGACTGTGAAGTCGTCATCTCCCTTCCTGAGAACTGTCAGATCGTCATTTATAGCTAGCATGGGAGGGTGTATCGCAAGCAGAGCCTATCTGTCGACGAGCTGGGTCCCCTCCTCTGGGTTGGTTCAAAAGGGAAAAATGATCACGACTGATGATCATCCTCAGAAAGAACGCTCTCTCAGGGTAAAAACAAATTCGGGCCAACCCTGAGCCCAATGCTGAGCTTTGTGGCGGATGATCGATATCGTCATGAAACTGAAGTCGACGGTCATTCGATCCCATTGCTCTAGCCTTCGAGGCGAAGTAAACTGATCTGCCCGCAAAGCGCATGCTGCTAAAAGAAACATCGATTTCTTGCTCACGACTCACACTTCTCGCACAGCAGTGCAAGGAAAAGCTCTAATTTCGGAGCTGTTTTGGGTGTGATGGCCCCACCATCTCCTGCCGTCCACAAGTGCATCACGTGAACAGCGTAGTCAGCTCATCCACAAGATCTCGCTGTCCCCACCCCACAGCAACAGCATGAACAACCATCCAACACCTCGCCAGCGTCTCATCCACCCCGGTCTCAACATCTCCCTCAAGCTCCTCAACTCCACTCCCGAATGGCCGCGGGTCTCTTGCTGCTTTCCAACGTCCACCTAGTGTCCACCCGTCTTCTGCACTGATCTCACCCTCCGTAACGGCACGGATCCACCGCCAAGCACCAACTTTCATCGCCGCTCTTGCTAGTTCTCGGAGGGTACTAATCTCGCTTCCGGATAGTTGAGTGTCCAGAACACAGAGGAGGGCGAAGATCCATCGGCCATAGCGAGCACAGAATGGATTGGGGCAAGGTGACGATGGAGCTGAGGAAGCGGATGGAGTTGCGGGGGAGTCGGGTTGTGTAGGAAGGTAGACTTTTGGTGTGAGGTTATCGACATTTTCGTTCAGGAAGGAGGCGAGATAGGATAGGATACGGATCATCTCGGTCTAGTCCACTCCATCAGTCGAATGACTAAAGAGGAGAAGGGCACATACGGAATTGAGTGTTTGTAACATGCAGAGCAATGGATCTCGAGGCCGATGACGTTCCTCCTCATCCTCAAGCACCATTGGCGTATTCAAAATCGCCTCTTCATCATCTCCATCAATAATCGCTTCGACCTCACAAACAGCTCTTTCCTCTGATGTCGGAGCGTTGATTTCCTGCTCCTCCTTGGTAGCTTTTCGTACTGGTGCCCGAGGCTTCCTGACTTTCTTCCGGGGGTAACCGTTGATGTACATGTACCATTCTGATCTGAAAGTAGCAGTTGGGATCTTTGGGTAGTGGGAAGGATAAGGTGAGGGTGGAGACGGAGGCCATCGATCTGCTAGGTACTGCGGATCAACTATCAGTTTGAGCGATGACAAAAAGAGAGAGCGACGAACTTTACGGTATCCCAAAAAATGCATCGGGAACAGCACCTCCCATGAATCCTTTGGTAGAGCAGGATGGCGAGAGTAGCTCGCGAATGACTGTAGTGACTTATCATCGGCAGTATCTGCTTCTCGTCCGGGTGAAGATGGTCGCGCAGGTCGAGGTGGTGATAACGAGGGTTCTCGGTATGGGTTTGGAACCCGGCTAACGAAGGGCAAAGCTGCATTGGCTCGACTATCATCACGCATCAGTTACTTCTCGATCAGCTCATGAATGTGTATGTGTGACTGACAGTACCATAGCTAGGTAGGTCGCCCCATCCTCAACCTCCCCATCGTACCCGTCTGGGAGATCAGCGATCGGCAAAGCTTGAGCCTTTGGGTATCCTTGTCCCTCTTCATCCATTTCACCATCCTCACCTTCCCGGAATCGCTTTCGACGCTGAATGTTCTGCTGTGCTCGCGCCATGCTTCCCGAAATATCGTAAGCTCAGATCGTGCGAAACAGTAGACGGTTAGAGGCGATTTTCATGGAGATCAAGTTACAGGCGAAGACGTACAAGGTAAGGCACCAAAATGTTCAAGATCAATTTGGCGGAGGAAACCGACTCAAACGTTTTGATGTATTCTCTTCATTCTTCGTTGGCCCTTGAGTAAGTGTATTCTTCTAGAATGTCGACCTTTGGACAGCTTTACCGGGTGCATACTTATGGAGAAAGTCATTGCAAGTCTGTAGGGTGTATCATTGATGGTGTCCCACCTGTACGTCGATTCCTTCAGGTTACTTCATCAGCTGATTGGCATGGGGTTCAGGGGTTGCGACTCACCGAAGAGGATATCCAGGTACAGCTTTCTCGACGGAGACCTGGACAGAGCGATATCACTACGGCAGTCAGTAGCTTCCTCGCGAGTGGATGTCAGAAGGCCTGACCTCGTCTAGCGCTCCGAGTTCGATCAAGTCCACCTCCAATCTGGAACTGAGCACGATGTAACCCTCGGTACACCCATCGGTCTCCTCATCCACAACAAAGACCAACGTCCCCACGATTACGCCGAGACCGACCTGTACCCTCGTCCTTCTCACGCAGATTATACCTACCTAGCGAAATACGGTATCAAAGCCTCTTCAGGCGGTGGACGAGCCAGTGCAAGAGAAACGATCGGGCGAGTCGCTGCTGGTGCTATAGCTGAGAAGTACCTGAGAGAGGCTTATGGAGTTGAAATTGTGGCATTTGTTGGGAGTGTCGGGAGGGTGGCTCTACCTTTTACGGAAGGGGAGGAGGAGGTATTGGGAGGGGAGTATCTGGACTTGTTGAGAGGTGTTACGAGGGAGATGGTGGATAAGGAGATTACGAGGTGTCCTCATAAGGAGACGAGCGCGAAGATGGAGGAGGTGAGTGAGCCGGCGGACACCAGCGAAATTTAGCTATAGAAAACCGTCCAAGCTTGCTGACTCCATACGTTTATAGGCAATACGAGCAGCAAAAGCTCGAAACGACTCAATGGGCGGTACCATAACATGCGTGATCCGAAACTGCCCCCTCGGGCTGGGCGAGCCAGTATTCGACAAGCTCGAAGCAGTTTTAGCGCATGGAATGATGTCAATACCCTCAACGAAAGCTTTTGAGATCGGATCAGGCTTCCGAGGAACGCAGTTTCCCGGAAGTCAACATAACGATGCATACGTGGGTGGTCACGATGGGAGGCTGAGAACGGCCACGAACTGGAGTGGTGGGATCCAAGGGGGAATATCAAATGGCGAGGACATCTATTTCAGGTGAGCAGATCATCGGCTCTCTCAGGTTCGTGAAGCTGGAACAAGTTCGCAGAATCGGTTTCAAGCCTCCAGCTACGATCTCACAGGAACAACCTACGGCGCGGTACGACGGGTCATCGGGAGTCCTCGCTGCAAAAGGTCGACATGACCCATGCGTCGTTCCTCGTGCTGTGCCGATCGTGGAGACCATGGCGGCGCTGGTGATCATGGAGTGCGTCCGTGATATATCAGTGAGATCATCCTCTGACATGTCTTCATAGTATGGTACTCCAGCAAAACGCTCGAGTGACAGCTGCATCCCTCCTTCCGAAACTGACACATCTACCTCCCACTATGGTCATCCCCGCTAAAGGCACTGTCCAAAAGGTGGTCAATGGCGACGCCAACGGTGAGAAGGTGCAGGGTCAAAAGACTGGAGAGGAGTAATCTAGATGCATAGATGGGGAAGGAATGTATTGGTTCAATACCTAAGACAGCTGTTTCGGTTTAGTGTGCGCCGCTGACAAGAAGGTACGAAAATGTTTTTCGCGATGGGGAATTTTACCCCTCTGGGCGATTTGTTTACTTTCGATTTCTGGTGACTTCCCGTTAGTGGAACGAGCCCTTGTCGTTCTCTTCCTTTCGGTTTTGGCTATATCTCTCTTGTGTTTATATCCGCATTGTCTGGAATCAGTCGATACGGCGGTAATCTAGCATGCTGTATCGGTAACACTGAGCTCGAAATGATCAGCTTGAAACGAGCTCGAGAGCTGTTGCTCAGGTTAGTCCCGATCCAACCCGCCAGTGATCGAGCTGCACTGACCCACTTGCACTTTCGATCAGACACCTACACTTCGTTGGACCTGGTCTCGTCTCTTCCGTAGCATACATCGATCCGGGAAATTGGGCTACCGACCTCGAAGCCGGCGCTTCATATGGATACAAGCTACTTTTCATCGTTCTTCTTTCGGGTCTGGCTGCAGTCGGTCCGTCCCCCATCCATACATTCCCCCATTGTTACCGGACTGAAACCGAGCAGTACTTCAGCTACTCGCTGTCCGACTTGGCGCCACGACTTCCACATCCCTTGCTCGACAAACCCGCCTTCTCTTCCTCCGATTAGAGGCCAAACATCCTAGATTCCGGCGACTTCTAAGATGTTGTTTGTACGCTCTGTACGGAATGGCGGAGATTGCGATAGTCGGGACGGACCTAGCTGAACTCATTGGATCTGCTGTCGCGCTCAACCTGTATGTCGCGAACTATCCTCTCTACGACTGGATTCAGTTGCGGGGAAGGTAGGCATGGACGTATTGACGAATCTCGCTAGGCTCTTCCCGGGACTACCTCTCTTCGCTGGTGTGCTCATCACAGCCGCCGATGTCCTTCTGGTCCTCGTTTTCTTCCGATCTGATTCGGGTCGACAAGGCATGCTTCTCTTCGAGATCGTCATAGTCGCCCTTGTAAGCCGATCCTGCATCTTGACCCTCTTTTAGAAGCTGATTGCCATGGCCAGGTCTTGGCGGTGTTTGTCAGCTTCATCATCTTACTGAAGCTCATTATGCCGGACTGGAAGGAGGTGTTTCTGGGTTTGGTCCCTTCTAAAGTATATCTCTTTGTTTGGGATATGGAATGTTAAAGCTGACTGACTTATTAAGACTCTTGTCAAGCCTGGAGCGCTATACGTTGGTGTCGGAATCATCGGTGGTACGTAGCTTGGCCCGTTTCCTGTGTACACGCTCACCCAGCCGTAGCAACGGTCATGCCCCATGCTCTCTTCCTCGGTTCCTCCCTTGCTTCGGTGGACCGACTCAATCTGCTCCCAATCCCTCCCTCCGCCGAGACTCCCCGTAAATCCTTCGCGATGCCATCGCTCGGCTTCAGAAATCGCTTGCGTCGGCGTTCACGCCAACAGCCTTCACTCAGCGAGGAGAATGGCTTCAAGCTCAGCGCACGTCTTCGTTCTTCATCGCCCACCCGGACAAGTGCTTCGACCTCCCGCAGCACGAGCCTGAGCAGAGTCGAGAGCGAGGGCAATGCTAAACCTTCCGGCATCACGTCCGAAACGACCAAATCAGAGTTTGAGCTCGCTCAGAGTCGATATGAAGTGGACATTCGAGCTTTCGACCGGATTGCATGGGTTGATGTCCATCTCCTTCATGCAACGGTAAGTCTGATCCAAAATGTCGTGTTAGTTTCGCCTGATCTTTGCATTCCAGATCGACACCGCGTTGTCCCTTATGGGGTTCGCGCTGACAATCAATGCATCGATCTTAACCCTGGCGGGTGCGGCTTTCTACTACGGCAAATCTGGCGAGGATGTGTCGAATCCGAGTTTGGCCGGAGCGCATAGTCTGATCCAGTCGTTCCTTGGCAATGCGGCTGCCATCATCTTTGCTTTGGCTTTGCTTTGCGTAAGTCACTCAACTGGCATCATAGTATCCCCTCTGATGAGAATATAGGCTGGACAAAGTGCTTCCATCACTGCAACATTAGCCGGTCAAGTCGTATCTGAGGGCTTTATCGAGTGGAAGACCTCGGTGAGTGCGTTGATGTGCAACACGATCAAGCTGACAGAGCATAGCCATTGATACGACGTCTTGTCACCCGCTTGATCGGTGTGATCCCCTCCGCTATCATCGCAGCAGCAGTTGGCAATCGAGGTTTGAACACCATGCTCGTCGCGTCTCAGGTCCTGCTCTCCATCATCTTACCAACTGTGATCCTCCCGCTCGTCTTCCTATGCTCAAAGGCCGATATCATGTCGGTCGATGGGCCGGTGGGAAAGACAATCAGTTTACCCGCTGTACCTGCTCTTCCCGTGCCGGAAGAAGTAGTAGCAGTGACAGAACCCGCAAGAAGAAGCAAGACATATCGTAGTCCAAAATGGGTGACGGTACTGGGCTATGCGCTGTTCGGACTGGTCGTGGTGGCGAATATGTACGTGATCGTGGAGTTGGCGTTAGGGAACTAGGTTTCCGGAATAGGGACATTGGACAATCTTGACTGGGGATTGGATCATAGTGTATATCAGCCATGCATGGGATTCTGCCGGATCTGATGTGGAAGAGGTTTAAGTGATTTGAGGTGGGCGGAGGAATATGGATCGCACGCGTGCGGTGTCGTCGGTCGTCCGAACCCGCCACCGAGGCCCCTTCCTTCCTTTGACTTTGGGACCCCATCTGCTTTCGTTGTTGTTGATGTGTTGATTGGTAATCGCCCGAAGTTGATTATTGAAGTGTGCTTGACATTCCTGTCCTTGAAGTTGTCACTACGAAACATGGCCGTCGAAGATGTACTCCCTGCTATTCTGGTCATCACCCTCATCTACTTCCTCGTCCGATGGCTAACGAAGCCAAGTACGTCGGCTTGAACACCTCGAAATCCTGGCATATACTGATGGACCGGTAGAAGCTGCTGTAACGGATGATGACATACCAGGCGTGACCTCATCCATGGTCAGCTTCCACACCCACTTCCTGACCGCCTACGAAGGCGGACTCGAGTGCGGTCAAAGCTGATCCGTCAGGAATAGGTCGAAACGGTTCACAATGCTTTCCCAAACATCCCTCTCCCGAACATCATCTACAACCTATCCAAAACCCATTCATCACAAGCTACCTCCGAAGAGATCCTTGAACGTGGATATCTACCTGCTGTAAGTCTAATCTCACAACTTTCACTCTCTCATCGGAACTGTATCAGTTTCCGTTTTTACTGCTCGCGTTTCGAACAGAGAGTCCTTGGGCATGATTGATGAAATTTGGTATTATAGCCACCTACATCATTCCGAATACCACCGACACTCCTGCCTGCTTCCACGAACCTTAACTCCACTTCCAACACGTTACCTACAAACTCCTCTCGTAATGGCGGGAAGAGGCTTCAGATGACAACGCAGAGCCTGATTGAGAGGTATGGATTGAATGCTAAACTCCCTTCTCGGAAAGGGAAGGAACGTGATCCTGATCTGTCCCTTTCTTCAACCGAGTCACAAGTGGTCCAGGGTGGTGGTGGTGGTGGTACTGGTGGTACTGGTGGTGATGGGAAAGGGAAATGGGAAGATACGAGGGAGAAAAGGGAGAGAGAGTTGAAGGAGAGGAAAGAGCGGATGATCCTTGAGGCGAGGAGGTGGGTCTTTGGTTCACTTGACTCTTTAGATTGGCGTTCGCTGATTTGGGTAGGCGGTTGTTGGAGAAACAATCGAAAGATGAAGTCGTGGCGTAGACAATGCATACTATTCTTCCGGAATGACTATGGCTACATTTGCCTTGCGCAGGGATATGAATCCCTTCGAAGGCCGCCTCAGTCTCCGTTGACCTCCTCTCCCATCCCCATGATCTCATTCATCTTCCTCAGCCTCGGTCCAAGTTGAAGCACAACCTCATCCTCGACATTCGCCACTGCGAACCTATCCTCGCATCAGCTAAAAAGTCCCCACTGTCTGAGCAATCCAGGTAACCCACCTCAACCATTTATCCTCCCTCAACACCTCACCAACCTCACCACCAACAACCTTCTTCCAAGCCTCATCATCACCTATTGGAGGCATCGAGAAACTCCCAGGCAACGTCACAACGCCACACCTCAGCGCCAGAACCTTCGCTACATCCTCACTACCCAACCTCTTCCGCTTGAGACCGAGTACAGAGCTTGCAGTCAGGTAATGTGAAGGGAACTTGACGTAGGCGAAGAACCCTCCTGAGGATATTACTGACCAGCCTGGGATGGCATTGACTGTTCGGTGGAAGAGATGGCGACGGTGAGAAAGTTGGGATGAAGAGGTTTGGAGGTCGGGTCGGAGCGTTGGGAGGAGGGAGGTGAGGGCTATCTGAGGTGGTCGTGGTGCACAAATCTGAAGGAATCAGTGAGCTTTACGAAATGGATCGAAAGTAGAGGATGCGACCCACCTGCATGCAGTCCGCAACTGTTCTGATCGATTCAAGGAGGTATGGCGAAGCGATGATGGATCCTAATCGATGTCCCGGTATTCGATACCCCTCTACTCCCATCAGCATCTAAGTGTCGCCAACTGAAGGAAGTGCCACGCACTGCTGAAGCTCCCCAAAGAGACGAAGGTCCCCCTCCAATCTTCCTCTTCAAATAGCCGATGTGGTCTTCCTCTCCCCTCTCCATCTTCCCCCTCTACGAAATCCCCCTCTACGAAATCCCGATAAGTCTCATCAACCACCAAAGCCACCTTGTATTCCTTCGCAAGGTCGTACCACTTCTTCAGCTCTTCCGGTGGATAGACCGCTCCAGTCGGGTTGTTGGGGGTGACCAGGGCGATCATCCTTGGTTTCTCGTCTTTAGGGTGGTTCGAGAGGTATTCTCGAGCGGCGGTAAGAGATGGAGTGAATGCTGGAGATGGGGTACAAGGGATGAAGACCGGTTTAAGGGATTGGATGGAAATTGACATCGTATGGCTAAAGTAATTCGGTATGGGTATTAGAACAGAAGAACCAGGTGGGCAGAGGACCATGAGAAGAGCGAGGAAAGCCATATTACATCCTGTCGTAATGGCCACGTCCTCAGCTTGGACTTGAGTTGAGCTGAGCTTGTATTGGACTCGGATCTCTTCGGCATAGGCGGATCGGAGGGAAGATTCGCCTAGGATTGAGCCGTATCGAGCTGATGATGGGTCGGAGGAGGAATGGGAGAGTGCTTCGAGGAGTTCAGGGTGAGGTGCGGATCGTGGAACGCCTTGAGAGAGGTCAAGGAGAGGCTGGGAGAATGCGAGTGCGGAGGAAGCGTATTCGGCTCCCCATCCTTGGGCTTTGGGGATGCTGAGAGTTGATCAGCGATATGGATGAGAAGCGAAGGGGCGAGCATACGGTGGTGGATCGGTCGCTGAGACGGCCGGGGCTATCTCAAAGTTGAGAGATGACATGCTACAGGCAAGCCAGAGGTGGGGTCAGAGTGCAACGAAGTAATCGATGCCTGAAATCTCGGGGCAGTTATGAAGTTCCAGTACGAGTACTCGTAGGTTCCGGCGGGTTACAGGGACGCCACGAATATTATACGTCCCAAAGACCGCAGTCGCCGAAAAATCACGTTGCGTTTAGCCAGCCCCCTCCTTAAAAGTCAGTCGCGGTCTTTCCCGTTCGTCATATCATTCTCCATTACTCAACCTACCTTCATCATCGCTTTGCCACCAGTATCATCGCTCTGCCTGCATATCTGACCCCTAAAGCTTCACTACTGCACCTCTCCTTCTCAGTCATCCTTCGAGCTAGTCTTGAAGAACCCGCTACACCTGTAGAATATCACTCAACATGCCTTCTAACTCCTCAACTTCGTCCACTCCAAACAAGGCGGTACCAGAAACAGCTTCACCTACCATCACACCACTCCACAATCCAGCCCATCAGGCGAAAGTGATCCAGCAGCAGAAGCCATTGGGTGTTACAAATCGTACGTCGGCTCTACTGCTTCAGCTGCGCGTATTGGCTCGTTCAGGGCACCTACGAAACGGTACTCCTTGTAGAGTCTACTCGTACGAAGCTATCCTCCGAGCAGGCCGTCATGCGCTTGGCTTTACCGCTTATAGGACGAGTGTACAGTGTTGACCGTATCTTTAGCCAACCCGATCGTTCCTGGCCAAACAACCGATCCAACCATACTTCATGGAGCTGCCGGCCTAGGGCAAAAGGCGCTACTAGCGAAGAAGTTTGCTAAAGCGAAGTGAGTACGTGTGATGAGGTCCTAGCTACGACTGCTAGCTAGCGTTTCTGTATCCTCGTGCTGATGATCTCTTCGCAGCAAGCCCACAGTATCACCCACAGATCAGATCCAATCACCTTGTACCGCCAAACTGGCTGGAGCTAAACAACGGCATTTTGCAAAGTGGGTCTTCCAATGCTGGTCTTAGCTGCACCGAGCTTCTCAAAGTTGACATCTGGATACACGATTTGACACTCTGTACATAGGGGCAAGCCTGCATCCCTAGCACAATCTTTCACCGCCCTGCGAGAGAGCTCCGGTGCAACCGGAAGGACGGATTTCTAAGCCAGGCGATAGATAGCTGGAAGTCTTTTAGGTTAGCATTTCTCCGACTGAGTAGCATAGTAATACCTGCTACGACAAGTCGAAAATCGCTGATGACCTCGGCAGATACCTTGACACCACTTACACCCCGCGTCCACCTGTACTTGTCTGAATGATGACCACCTCCTTACCGTTACCCGGAGCGAGACGACACGATTACCACGTTCTTATCCCGCTTTTTACTGTTTGTTTCCGTATGACATATGCATGATGTACACGATACCTTCGCAAGATCATCATGCCACTTTCTTGCAGTACTACGGGGCATGTATTCTCCCTTTTTTCGACTGATCGTACTACTGCATATACAGATGATACTACACATTGCCCTTCGCCCCTCTTCTGATCCTTCCGCACCATCCTTCCTTCTCATTCTGCAGGCTTTCAAAGCCTCAGCCTCGCCCCCTCACAAGTGCGCCTTGAAGAATTCGGCGAGATCGGTGTATGCCTCTCGATAAGCCTCGGATGACTTTGGGTCTTTCAGCTAAAAGGGTAATCTCGGGTCAACTTCTTGTAGGAATGGATAGGTTGGATAGGTGGAGGAATCAATCAAGACTCGCATCAGCTCGAGCGGCGGTCCATCCATGTGGCATATCAGGGAACCGCTTGAAAAAGTTCTTCCCAGGGTTCTTCTTCTCGACACCTTCCTGGATCTTATTGATCTAATCGAAAATCGCCAATCAGATATAGATATAGGTTGATTAGTGATGCCGTTGAGACATACGATATCCATATCCTCGCTTTGTGAGGGAAGTATCGCGATCGGCACGTTTATCTTCTCCACATCAGAAGGGTCGATGAACCTACAAAGGTTGTCGGGTCGGTGTTCGGTACCTTCCTGTAGAAGAAAAATATAGCGAGGCGACTTACGAAGGATGAGCCGAAGCCATTGCAGAAAGTTCAATCAACCCTTCACTCGCAACAATAACCTTATAACCCCAACAAGCTCCCAGTGCCCCTACTTTCCCATGACCAGCTGATTTCAGGGCTTTCGCGATATCGGAGAAAGGTTTTGATTGGGATGTGATCGCTCCTGGGGATTGACTGAACCATGCTTGTTTCTTCTTCTGAGACCTGGCGAACAGAAGGATTCAGCTACTGATCCTACACAACACAGTGAAGGATGGTGAAAGGCGAATGACATTATGGAAAAGGCTGGAAAGGAAAGGAAGGGCGGATGTTGAGGAGGATGATACTGACTCTTCGGAAGGACCGAACATGTCTGGGGTCATGATGTTTCCTTTGACGATATCGGGCATCACCACTCTGAATCCCTGACTAGCGAGCAAGTCGGCTCCTGGGGGAAACGAAACAACCTCGCTTTCAGCGCTTGTACTGCTCGCATGAGAATTTGGCACACCCTGAACGATCTGAGGGGTGTAGCCGAAGACATCGTAAATGCAGATGATGGCTGATTTGGCATCTTCTGGCCCGACGACGTAAGATTTCAGACCAGCTATCTCGGTGTAGGTCCCTTTGGGTGTGTATTCCGCTTCGACGGGTGGGAGTGTACAGCAGCCTGAGATGTGATCAGCTATCTATCAACTGGATCTCGGGTCTTGTCAAGTGATAAAAGTTTGGAATACCTTTGGAGAACGTGCCAGACATCTTGGTGTACTTTTCAAAGAGGTTGTGATCGAACTTCGATGTGCGGATGAAGTAATTATATGACAGTGATGAGGCGAAAGGTGTCCGTGACCTTTCAAGCGTTCTTGATCTCTCGCGCACCGAGATGTGGTAAAGTTTAGCGATAAGAAATCACCTTTGCATACGAATCTTTTAATGACAAAGGTAAAGGTCAGACAATAGGTTTCCGGGGATTGCGAAGAAAAAACCGGGATCAGAACCTGCAGAAGTTGACTTCCTTCTATTTCCCCCAGCTTGGACCCCTTTCCTTCGCAACATCCGTGCTTCCTGAAGGATGTTTGCATAGGAACCCATCATCGTTAAGGCAAATGGAGTTCAAAAGTTTTGGATCGGAATATTGTGAAGGATGAGGAATCCCTTCTCATCAAGTAGCGTTTTTATGGCAATCTTTGAAGGGATTCCCTTTCGGCTGATGATGTCCTGATGGCTAGAACGGCCTGGACCCGTGAACGCTCGATTTGACCCAACATGAATCGGCCATTCTTGTCTTGAGCTGATCATCAACTCACTCCTTCTACTTATACAGCCATGAACGCGACGACGCCCCGAAACGATGTCACCGGCTGAGATGCTCGAAGCTGAGATCGAGGCGATGATCACCTCGAATTTGGGCTTGAACCTAGGAGGCTTCATCCTTGGGTCCGCAAAGTCTTTCCCCAAGTAATCTATTGGGCTGATGTTTTTAGCCTCACCTTCGATTCCGCTCTTCTTGGGGTGATGCTTCATCAGCTGCTCTGCCATATCACTTATGGCAAAGAGTCTCGCATCTTCGTCAGACTCATCGTTGTGAGTCCTCGGACTTCATCGCCGTGAGGAAAGCTAATCGAGATTTCAAGGCCTGGACAGTAAACTGTAGCGACCGCTACGTCATTCTAGTCAGTCCCTCTCCTTTTCGCATCCTCGATGTTGTTAATACCGTTTCTTCAGCGCCATCGTGTTCATCTTTCCCCTTTTCGTGTACGGTTTCGGCGGTCCATACACGAAATTTGTTGATAATGACTGTACGTGACTCAGCTTTCCAAGAATATTGGTTTGACATCATTGCTAGGGTCGTCTTGGTACGCTCTGCTGGACGTGCTTACCACCTTTCATGTCAGGTCTGTCGTCCTTCGATAGATATGTCTGCTGATTGTTTCAAGGGATCGCGCGTACAAGTCGTATCGCGACCGCTAATGGACGATAATGCTAGCATCACCAATCGCATCAGTCTAGCTCTCTATCCCGATCGTTCTTCTTCTGACGGAGCAATACCATGGATTGGCATCGTTTGCAGGCGGTATCGCTACCACGATCGTTAAGAAACAGACCTCCATCCTTTCCAATCAAGCGGTAAGTCCTCGGGGATATTGCCGATCGTGCTGATTGGGGTGTTTTAGACTGTTCAAGAGTTTGGGTCAGTCCCTTCTCTTGTCGCCTTCTGACTGTGCATGTGTGTAGGTTTCAAACCTTCTCACCTCCGATCTCCTCATCGCTTTTCTGATCCTGTATGGCCTCTGGAAGAACCGCACGGGATGGGACCATACCGACCACCTCATCAAGCGGCTCCTCAGGTGATAAGTATCCTCAAGCCGTTTTGAGCTTGTATCAAGTCGCTCGCGCAGGGTCACCGTTGAGACTCAGATGCCAGCAACGATCGTGTACGTCCATATTGAGCTGCAACCTAGAAGTCGATGCTGATTCGAGCTGCGCAAGCGCTTTCATCGTCAGTTTCACCCTCAGACCCAATAGCCTCTTCAACAGATTCTGGGGACTGTGGCTTCCGAAATGCTACATCGTCAGCTTGCTGGATATATCTGCACCCCGAAAGTCTCATCTTATCAGATGACTTCATTTCAAATCGCGGGACTTAACGTGAAGATCTCCCTCCAAGGGGGAATGAGCGACAATCCCGATTTAAGCTATGGCGCGGTGAGTCAAGTCCAGTCTTTGCCTTCGCCAGCAACACTCATTTTTGCTTATTCAATCCGTAGAAGGAAAATACCTTCGCATTGAGGAAAAGTACGCCTCACCAAGCTTCCGCCGTCCAACTCGATGCGATCGTTATCGATACCGATACCTACGCGGAGGTAAGGCAAATCCCATTACTATCAGTATTGAGATCTAGCTGAAGGTGGTCACTCCTAGTCACATGCCACACCTGCTAGTAAGGCCAGCTTGAACCGTGGCGGCCTACAAGGTGATGAGGAGTCAGGCATCGATTTCAGTTATGGAGACATCGAAAGTCGGAAGGGATTGACGGATTTACCCGTGAAATCGAAGTTTGACTTCTAGAATGCATCGCTCGTCATTCAAAGACGATCCGTAAAAACTGAATCGGTCGTTCAAATTCCGTATAATACGTGACGTGGGTGTATAACAGCCTTGTTTGTTGTTGGTTTCGATCGCAAGGCAGTTCGCCCGCCTACGTGAGTGCTTGACTTCTTATCAGACAAGAAGCTCGATTATGGATCGCTTGGTATAAAGTCGGACTGGAACTGCTACGGTTGCATCGTATATATCAAGTACGACAACTCCGCCTATTAACCCACAACACCGGTCAACAACCCATACTCCGAGAACCCTACCTACTTCGACAACCAACACTCTCAAGGCGACCTGTCGCCGAGTTACGTGATAGTACAGCAGTACAAAAACGTCATCCCTTCCTATTTTGATCCTGGTTATTCGTTCCTTTTCGTATTTTTTTCTCTTTTCATCTTCCCACTTCCCGTCAAGTCAATTGCAAAGGAAACGTCGATTCAAGCAGTGCTATCCCGACCAAGCTCAGTTCAACATTCCCTCTGTAGAGCTTGAGATTCGCTCACCAGGTCCCGACAAAAAGCGGGCCAAGAGTACAATATCCTCCTCCTCTCTCCTTCGATCGTCGTGACGTTACTCAGACCCGCTCGTTCGGCCTCAAGTCGACGTGAATCATTCTCACCTGCTTCGCGTCGGGTGAGCTCGACTTCCCAGCCGAAGAGTTCGTGGAAGAATCGCAGGTTAGGCTGGATAAGGACTACGTGATGTCAGTTTGAGATACATAAAGCAATAGGGAGGTAAAGGAAGACTAACCATTTAGGCGTCGAGCGCGGGCCATGAGGTACGCGTCCATAAGACCCATGTGAAGGTGTTGCATCATGTATGCCATCTAGATAGAGATCAGCAGTGGTCGGTTTCACTAAGGGATGCACATACGACAATGCTGGCACTTCGGCTCACACCGACCCGCTAAGCCTGATCAATCTCATTCCTACGGTTGCACCTTCATGACCTACGCAATGGACCAAAACGCATCCACCCTCAGACCTCGCCTGCTCGATCCAAGCGCAGGCCCTCGCAATGAGCGGTCGAAGCGGATCATTCCCATCATCGCGTACATCCGTCAGATCCAGTCTGCATCCTATCAGCCCGGCAATCGAGTAGCGATAGATGGATACGTACACTTGGATCCGCCCAGCTTGGGCTTCTGTAGCGAGCGTATTGCGCCCAATATGCCCGTGCATTGGATCGGTATCGGGAGGACAATTGATCAAGCTCTCCCCGACGCTGACGACGTGGGTGATGCCGATGGCGTGCAGCATCGCCGCATTTCCTGCGTGTTCCCTGGCCCGAGTCAGCCTTGGAAATCAAGCATACAATCGAAGTTCGACTCACAAATTGCCAAGGTACAAAAACGGCAAGATCCGCGAAGGGAAACCATCGAACCGCCGATCATCGAACCACACCCTAGCGTCGGAAGCCGCAGCACTCCCTCCTCTCTCCTCCTCCACCAAAAGGTCCCGTGCCACCTCGATAGTCTGCTTCTTCGGATCAGGCGAATCACCGTTCTTCCCAAGGCCTAGACCCCATGATTTCCATCGACTCGATAAGGGGCTCGAACAGAGACTACTAGTCGGTGTAGCTGAGACGAGCTTGATCGCTTTTGCTCGGCGATCAGCTGCAAGTCTCTCATCGATCTTCCGCAGGAGAGGTTTGTCGGAGGGGTAGAGGAAGAAGGACCGTTTAGCATTCAACTGAAGGTGTAGGAACGATTCGGGTAGAGAGACCGAAAGACTCGACATGATATAGGCGAGGACCATAATGCTGCTCTCCGTATACCCGTCTTGGCAGTGTACCAGAACTCGGCGTTTGATACCGGACTTGTCGCGGCCTTCGATGATCTTCCGCAGGAAATAGACAAGCTCGACGACACGATCCGACATGGTATTGAGATTCCGCATCTGACCAGTGATGGTCCGGCAAGACCCAGCGCAATCGAGCGAGACATACTCCTCATCAAGTCGGGATCGGCGTCGACGTGCTGTCTCGTGCGGGCCTGGTGAGGCGACTCGCTTGGATCCGACATCGGGCGAAGGAGACTGAACGGGAGAGAGGAGATTTCGCAATGCGACCGTAGCAGGAGAAGCGACCCAAGCGTGGCAACCCTCTTCAGAGGTATTTCGACGACGATCGAGATCCATAAGTTTGCGGTACGTCGTGGAGATCGAAGCGGTCGAAGGCATGTCGGCGCACTCAGATGCTTTCACGCAAAGATCGAACGAAACTCGGCTACCTGCGCCATCGTTTGCTCCTCCAGGGACATCACAGTCATTCCCCACCCAGAAGCCCTCCACCACTTCGGATCCACGGGTCATCGCTCGACTCTCTTTCGCTTCTCGCTCGAAAAGATCGGTGAGGCCGGAGTTGGCGGTCGAACGAACGGAAGAGCCAATATTGATGAGCTCAGGACAGAACTTCTCAACCTTATGGAATGGTTCTATCGGTTGTCAGCGGTAGTCCTGACTTGAAACAAGGCGACTTACCGACAACAACCCAGACGCCGTACCGGACGGGCTGGCTGAGACCTTCACCATCACCCCTCATTTGGTGACAGTAATACTCGTCCATTCTTTGTTGCCAAAGATCCTCCTGCGCTTGCGCAATTCTGGACTTATCAGCTCCGTCGCTTTCAGGTCACTCACTTTTCCGCAAGATCCAAGACACCATTGCCGACCCCAGGCTTCGTGTAGAGGACGACATCCGAGATCGTAGCATACTTGATCTGCTGGATGTTCAGATTACGTAGGTTGATCTGCTGAGGCAGTTTGGCGGGTCGGAACCGAGCTGGACCTTTCTTGGCGATATCGAAAATGTCCTGAACGTGAAGCGCGTTGAGAAGGATGCAGCTAGGTCGAGCTTCTTCGTCAGACTCGTCGGAATCGCTGTCCGAGTCGCTATCGACAAGAGGTTCGTCTGGTAGAGGGAGATGATCGCCGTTGAGCCCTTCTTCCTTGGCTTTGGAAGAGACGCGCTTCGACTCGCAAGGATGCATCTGGACGTCCATCTCCGGTTCTTCGGTATTGTTGGATGAAAGTTTAGAAGAGAAGTCGGCTATCGATGGTGAAGTTCCTTCTGTGGTCCCGGAGGAGTGGTACGATTCGGACGAGGTGGACATGGTTTCGGATCGTTCTCGAGGTTCTCGGTCAGAAGGGGTAAATTCAGGAAGCTGGGTCGTTCGATCCGTATCCGTCCTCTTTGATGGGGGTCGTTCCGGTGCATTATCAAGCGGATGAGGCGGAGACAAAAGCACGCAGAGACCACGATAAGGAGGGGGCTCGAAGGGTGGAGCATGGCTGGCTCTGTCAGCTGAGTGATAGTGCACATTGCTCACCCGAAAAACGCGGCCATGTCTCTTCCCTTCGCGCCATCATCGCTAATCCCGTGTAACCAAGGGAAGAGCACATGACTCGGCGTGTCGATCATCGCGTGTTGATCGATCAATCCAGGCAACTGAAACATATTAATCTTCTCCATCTCATTCCGCATAGTTTCAGCCGAGAAACTCACCTCTTCCATCCCGACCAGCCGGGCTCCTTTCCTCACTTCTTTCCGCTCATCCTCCCATCCCCATCTTGGCATACCCCAAACCACAGGCTCCACCTCTGTTGTGATCGGACCGCCGACATCTTCCACCTCATCCACATCCATCTTCTCATCCTCGTCGACATTGGTTGATTCCACATGAACCCAATCTGCCTTCTCATCCTTGACAGGCTCGATTTCCTCACCACTCGGCGGGGTGCTGAACAATAATGAAGTCACCTTCGGTTCTCTCCTTCTTCCACTCGCTTCCGTTGAGCTACTTAGAGCCGCTTCTGAGGAACGACATCGTTCCATACATGCTGCTTCGGAAGGGACGAGATGTGTCGCTACTACCGGGGTCGAAGGTGCTGATATAGGTTGGAGCGGACCGAGGTGAGAGTTAAGGGATAGAGGAGGAGGTGTGGATGGACGGGAATGCTGCTTTGAAGAGCTGGGTGTACCGGGAGTGGAAGAGCGGGAGAGGGGGTAATGGCGAGGTGAGCGGGGCGGACGAGGGAGGGGCAGGACGAGGGACATGGCGGGTTATACACAGGGGATGAAGGGGTAATGCTATCGACCTATTCCATCGAGGCAGCCGAAGTAGGTCAAAGAGCGCGGGCAGTCATGCGGTGTCGTTCAAAGTCTAAGTTTATCAGATACCCTCCAGCATTATTGCTATGGGTAAAAGATGACCTACGAAGAAAAGACCTTTCGAAAGCCAAGGTCGGAAGACCCGCTCAAGAATTGCCTTATCTGGTCAAAACCAGATAGGGTGATATGCTCTTCGGGGAAGGAAGCGGGGAAAGGGCCAGACAGTAGGAACGCGGGGCGGCTCGGAGTCGTAATTTGCTGGATTCAGGGCGTAAAGGGTAAGAGGGAGTACGCGATTGAGGACCGGAGTTTCGATACCCCGAGCCTTCTTTTCTCGTCGTGATATCACCATGCAATAGATTTTCGCTCCCTTCCGCCGGTCAAGATTGAGCTGGTTGTGGACGCAGGGTGAGGATCACTTCCACGACAGGGATACTACCTGTCTCCATTTTTCCTGGCTTACGAGACAGGTCCATTACGTGATCGCCCGCCACTGATGGGGGATCTAAACTCTCCGGGTCCCCAGAGTACGTCATTGGCCAAACCATGTGGTGATTCTTCGAAGATCCGTGGGAACGGTACTCGAGTAGGGATTTATCACAGCAGGCAAAGAATTCCAATAGTATCATGAACACAACTCCGCACTGATCACAGAATCTGACCAAATCTTCACTTCCCATCCCTGTCCGATTCCTATACTTACGTCCCAAGCACTCACTACCAAAAGATGAACACCTGCATCGAGCTTGACCTTGCCTGTTGTGACACCAGAAAGAGCGTCAGAGTATGGTCCAGATGTTCCGAGCTGTTCTCCGAGAGTTGCAGATGGGCCTCTCCGGAAGATCGTCAGGTTGAGAGGGATGGGAGTTGGCGATGAGTTTCCGAGGAGCAGACGACACCTATCGAGAAGACGGTTCTCCTGTCAGATATTATGAATCTGACGTCGAAACGCACATGACTGTAGCGGCTTTGGGTAATATGACCTCGATCTTGGGATTCCGAGGATATTGACCTGCTGCAGGTCGACCGCCAGCTGTTTCTTCCGTCCTGGATCGGGTAAGACACCGCTTCTCTTGATTGGTAGTGATGGACGAACCAAGAGCCTTTCACGACCCGTCCGAAAAACCCTGCACCTTCCGCGGGGATCGCACCGATTTCGGTCGGATGCGACGATTCGAGACACAACGAATAGGCTCCACTCTGGCCGGGCTCGAAAGACGAGATAGCAAGCGTATATGTCCCAGCTGGAGGCGAATCAGCCGTACTGAGGTATTCGACCGGAGGCACTTACGATCAAGCGATGGGATATCTAGGTAGGCCATACCGTATGAGTGCGAGCCTGAATCGCCAATGATCATATCCTGCGTCAAGCTAACGGATATTAGCGTTTGATGATGGGGAAGGAGAGGTGCTCGCTTGAAAACAATCTCGCCCTGTCCCCATAATAGCATGACGTGCCATGGTATCTCCTTTTCACCGCTCAATACGACGTGTATCATCGCAGCCTGATTTCCTCGAGGCTGTGGCGCAATCATCATTCTATACTGCGGATTATTCATCCAGCTCGGCCACCCTGGATGTCCACCTGAGTTCCTCTTCGTAAGAGAACCGGACGTTGATTGGGTGAATGGAAGGGACAGGCTGATCCTTTCGAGCGAAAGGTGGGTCAATGAAGGTGCGAAGGCTTGTAAGGTGAAGTTCGTGCGATATACGCCGCGATCCCGTGCTGGGATGACGAGCAGGTCGATGTTCGGGCGACGAGGTGTGTAGCGAAGGAGGATATGTGATGAGTTCGTATAAGGCTTTAGAGCTTCGACCTTCTGAGGGCCTAGCGCAACCCTTGGTTTACTCCGCCCTGAGGTGTTCTTGTGCTCTTCGAAGACATGTAGCGCGATGTCGTCTAGCGGCCGAACCTTGTTCGCGATATGCTGGGAAACGAGGATCCATACCTCCGAGTCGGTAGGAGCCGAATCGATTCGGAGACGGAAGCGAGGGTTCGAGGCGAGTACATCGATGTTAGAATCGCTTGTTGGCTGTATCGGCTTTGGCCATGACCAATGTCGGGTCACAGTGACCGGCATGAGCGTCGGATCCCAATTGAGATACATCGCACCGAAATCGGTGAAGATGTCGTCCCAGGTCATGGTGAATATCCTGGATCTTGATGTGCTCGTCACCAAGCTCATCTTGCTCATCTCGCTTTGAAGCGACGAGCTATTGTTGTCACTTGTTCGCGCCTCCCCAGGGTCGAAGATCTCCAAAAGTCTGTCCTCGTCTGTCTCCCGGATGTCGAGCACTCCGTAAGCGTGAGACGGCAACAAGCCTTGTCCCGGCGCTTCTCCCGTCCCCAGCGTGACCAGGACATGTCCATTGTCCCAGCCTCTCTTAATCCGCCGCCACGTTTTCTCCCGCTGCGTTATATCTCTAAGGCCTAAGCGCTCGGGTGTCCAACCAGTGAAAGCATAGATGTCGGGAGCAGGATTACTTCCTTGGATAGAGTAGCCCCCGAAGGCCTTGAAATATGCTTTGGTAGCTAAGGGAAACCATGGCGGGCCAATAGATGAAGAAGAGGCGCTATTTGATAGGTCCGATGCGAGATACGAGGTAGGATGGAGTGGACCATGAGAAGTCGCAGATCTCGGGAGGAGGGCATCAATGAGTACCTAGGAGCAGCTTAGTAACCGCCATCGGAGGAGACCCACACTTCGCCAAGCGCCATTGAGCAATAGCTTGACAATATGCTTCCCGTTCTCGGAATGTCTTGGTCGACCCGTCACGGCTTGTGGGTATAGCGAGTTCTGGGCCAGCTGTTCAAACCTCCGTTAGTATTCAGGATAAAACAGGTAGCTACAGTCACTTACCGTCGAGCCCCACTTCCGGTTATGCTCGATGCAGACCCCTAATCCAGCAACGACCGAGCAATCCGCGCCAGGACCCTGCTTGACCATCCACTTCTCCTTATCTTCCTCCACATCCGAAGCCGACTGAGGCACCTCCGCCCACTCAGCATCGAGCGCTTTCTGCTCATCCGCTAGTTCCGGTTGTCTCGAATCCCTAAACATCCCTTCCTTCCCAGCCACAAATTCCCGCTCACTCGGCTCACTCCACATCTCCATTTGAATACCGTTCATCACTCCTCCCCTTCCCGTGATCGCTTCTTCGTCGCCATCATCCCCAACCAAAGCTTTACCTACTTGACCTCCAAGCTCTTCGACTCGCGCTTTGACCTTTCCGGCTCGTTCGAGGACTAAGCGCCATTTTTTCTTGATCCCTGGTCGTTCGGCTTCGGGTACGATGGACGAATATAGAAGGTGAGAGTATGCTTCAGCTGCTGAGATGTAGAGCGGGAAAGCTTTCAGCAGGGTGGGTATGGGAGATGCAAGAGGCGGGAGGGAGTTGAGTGATGATTGGGTAAGGACGGCTTTGTGCGCTAGGTCCTGCGAGACATATAAGCCTTGATCATGGTCTACGCCTCACATTTGCATTCTTCAATCCTTCAGCATAGGTCTTGAAGGCCATCGCCCCTCCTACCCCATTCCCATGAAGCAAATGTGTTTACAGTAAACGGCATAGGCAGAAGTACAGACGGAAGACCAGCCACGTGGTCAGATAAACTGTCGATCCCTGCGAAACTGGGATGGGACCCCACTCCTCGGAAACTAGCTGGCTGAGGTATTGAGTTGACTCACTCTTTCATCTTCGTCTCATATCCTTTTCGACACCGATATCTTGCGGCCAAACCTTTAACGATTTGACATGCCTCTTCCCGCATCTGTCTCACCTGTGACTGGCAATCCCGTCCCAGCACACTACATCCACTCATCCTCCCTCCACTTCCAAGACACCAACGGACGCTCCCTCCTCCTCCGCGGCGTCAACTTTTGCGGCGCAACAAAAGCACCAAATAACCAACCTAGCTGGTCCGCTTCTGGCTTCTGGGAAGAAGCAGAAGCAGGACGAGGTGACTTTGTCGGACGACCTGTGAATCTCGAAGATGGGAGTGCCGATATTCACTTTGCGAGGCTTCGAGCTTGGGGTTTCAACTTGTTGAGGTTTGTCTTCACTTGGGAGGCGTTGGAACATGAGGGTCCTGGCAAGTATGATAGGGAGTATATGGAGTATGTGGTCAAGTTGTTGTATAAGTGTAAGGAATGGGGGTTTAGGGTGTTTATGGATCCCCATCAGGATACCGTAGGTCGACCTGAACAACCAATTTCAGACAGCATAGCTGATAACACTTCCAGTGGTCACGGTTCTCAGGCGGTTCCGGTGCTCCTCTCTGGACTCTCTACGCATGCGGTATCGATCCCTACCATATCACCCCAACCTACGCTGCCCTACTCCATCACGAGTACCCAACTCGGGAGAAACCCAAACCATCCACATTCCCTCGGATGATCTGGTCGACAAACTACACCCGTCTCGTCAGCCAAACCATCTTCACCCTCTTTTTCGCCGGGAAGACTTACGCTCCTAAATGTATCATCGACGGGGTCAATATTCAAGATTACCTCCAAAATCACTTTATCGATGCCGTTGGAACCCTTGCCAAACGGATTTCAGAAGAGTCCGGGCTATTTGAGGAGGTAGTCATTGGGTGGGATAGTATGAACGAGCCTGGAGAAGGGATGGTGGGGCGAGGGAACTTGGCGGTTATACCTGCGGATCAGAGGTTGAAGAAAGGACCGAGTCCTACGCCGTTCGATGGGATGAGGTTGGGGATGGGGGAGGCTGTTGAGGTGGATGTGTTTGATTTCACTCAGTTGGGACCGAGGAATGCGGGGAAGCAGACTTTGGATCCGAAGGGGGTGAAGTTGTGGTTGAAGCCGGAGGAGGAGGCGGTCAGAGGAGGTGGAAAATGGGGTTGGAAGAGGGGATCAGAGTGGAAGCTGGGTACTTGTGGTGAGTCGATTGACATCTCACATGCTCAAACTGATTTAGGATAGTTTGGGCTTTGAACGGCGTATGGGATGTGGAATCCTCAAAACTCCTTCGACCAGACTACTTCTTGACCCGCCCTTCGGATCCCGAAAACACCAAGGTCGACTTCGGCGCCGACTTTTGGCGGATGCACTGGCTTCAATACGCCTCTCAAATCCGTCTTCATCACCCAGAAGCGATCCATTTCATCCAAGCGCCAGTCTTTGTCGTACCGCCGAGCTTACCGGAATCCTTTTTGAAAGGGAGAGCATGTACCGCTCCGCACTACTATGATGGGTTGACGCTCGTGACGAAGCATTGGAATTGGTTCAATGCGGATGCGCTAGGGTTGCTGAGAGGGAAGTATTGGACGGTGGTTCAAGCGTTAAAGATTGGTGATGCGGCTATCCGGAAATCTATCCAGGATCAGCTGGGGACACTGAAGAAGGACACGTCGGATGTCTTTGGGAAGTATCCTACAATTATTGGTGAGATTGGGTGCCCATATGACTTGGTAGGTCGTGACCTGGGAGACGAATAGTGACTGATAGCTTTGCAGGATGACAAGAGGGCGTACGGTTTCGTTGATGGCGGGAAAGGCGAAGGCGATTACGCTTCGCAACTCAAAGCCTGGGACTGCTCCATGAACGCATCGGACGGACCGAATTGCCTGAATTTCACGTTGTGGACGTATGTCCCGGACAACTCGCATGAGTGGGGCGATCTCTGGTATGCTCCTCCAGAGCTCACAGCTTTCATGTCTGATCTCAGTAGGAACGGCGAAGACCTATCGATATGGAGTTCGGATGACATGGGGAAGAGCGATAATTACCAGGACGGCGACGCGTCGCCGAGAGATAAGCTGTCAGTTATGGGGGTCAGCCAAGATGTCGCTTCGATCTCCACTTCGACCTCAGCATCTGCATCTTCCGCCACTCTCGCACCTCCGACCAATACAGCGAACTCGACATACTCACTCGAGTCTATCCAATCCGGCGAAGGCGTTTCGGCCTCGCTCATCCTTGACGGTGCAAGAGCCATAGCAGCCGTCTGTAGACCGTTCCCAATCGCTATCGTCGGCGTACCCGAACGAATAGACTTCGACATCGCGTCCACGAGCTTCCGTCTTCAGGTCCGCGTCCGAGCGGATGATCTTGGCAAATCGTCCAATGGAGGAACCCTAGTTACCGAGATTTACGTGCCTTTCGTTCACTATGCCGCCTCGCTCGCTCCATACGACACCTCAACCTACCCATCCGACACTTCCAACAACGCATCAAAAGTCTCCCTCCTTCACGAATCGGCTTCACCAACACCGACCGAACCACTCAAACTCGACATCGAAGTACACGTCTCAGGCGGAACGTATACTACTTCAGGCCAGACATTACGATGGACCTACCCGATCCCAATAGCCGGAGAAGCAGTCCATGTCATCGACATCAAGCGGAGAGGTGGAGCCTTGCTGAGAGCTACTGGATCCGTTCAGCATATAGGTGGATGGTGGGAGGTTTGTCCGCGCTGCGTCATTGCTTGAACTAGCTCATGTTAGAGGGGTGCTTTTTTCAGTTGCTTGCATTGGCGAGTTCGTTGGGGATCAACTTGAGGACGGGGTTTGGAGGATGGACTTGATTGCATCATGCTTTGTAGTGATAGATAGACTGCGTTCTTCGCGATTTCCACTGCGAGACGACCCTTGCGTGGAAGTCCTATACTCTACAAGAAGGATTGACGAGTCATGCTTCTTCCCTTCGTGAGCCAAGTGGCCAACATGAGGGCCATTGATGGTTTCGCTCGTATGCGGAGGTGAGTTAAAGGGAGGACTGGGTTCATCTCCAGTCGTCGAGCGCAAAGGCTAACATCCTCCAAGTCGCCCTCACCTCTCCCGCTTCTTGTCCCTGATCTCCCTCACCAGCGAATCTGTTGACTCTCTCCCGAAGCACCTGCACATTCACTTCGAGTTCCTCCATCATGAGCTTCATCTTCGAATCGATATTGGTCTCGGAAGTAGAGCTTCGTCGCCCCTCGAGTAGAGGGCTAGATCTTTCCCTTCCTTCGTCATCCGAATCATCGGACGAGCTGCCATCTTTTCGCCGTCGTCTTCGACGTCTGCGACTCCGGCCTTGCATGAAATTGCACCCGTCATTCAGGGCAGCCTTGCCGAGGCGAGATGAGCCATTGGCGAGTTCGTCCACTGTTGCGGTCATCTCGAGGATCGACATGAGGGTTCCTTTTAGGTCCGCAGTCTGCATCTCAGGTTATTTGGTTCTCTCACTTCCAATATCGGACTCACTTTCTCGTGAAGGAAGCAGAAGTCTCTGATTCGCCGGGTACTATGTCGGTCTCAACGCTGCTAGGCCCCGCTACGTCCGGAGGAATACGTACTGTTCGAGCTCCAAGCCAATCATCGCCCTCAGAGAGGTCAATTCAGTCAGTCTCTCCTTATATGCACAAGTCTGCATATCTATCACCCTCTCCGTAACCCACACCCATATCGTGCTAAGCAAGTCAGCTTCCCGCGATTTTTTGGAACAATGACATACTTGACGAGCCAGGCTAAGCGATGGCGCAAGCCATAAAGGGATCTCGGACTAGCGACAGATATGTCGTTGAGGGATGGGAGGGAGTTCCGAGCGTGTTGGAGTTGAAGGAGGAAGGTAAAGACTTCCGAGCGTAGTGACATCGACGTAGGGGTGAACAGTTGGGATAGCGGGAATGGCACCTGAAACACATGATGGTTCAGTTGGGTTTGCCGTTTACATTCGCTAAAATGCTACAGCTCACTTGGTAGTCCGCTCTGATGTGGGAAAGAGCCTTGACTCCCTTAGATGTCCTGATACGCCGGTCTGCCCGTATCCTTATAACAGCTGGGTTCATCCACATCTCCCCTTCGCTCTCGATGATGTCTCTCAGCGTTCCAGTTAGGATATGAAAATCTGTCCAACGCTGCCCTGTCCGGAGCTGCCGGTCATGATCAGTCGGCGACATGGGTAACGGACGCCTAGCACCAACCTGAATTGAGAGCCACCTCGACCATTCATCCATGACCACAAAGCCTCGCATGTACATGACCCCTTCGATCGCGTCAAGATGCTGTCGACGACCGCAGTCGTCCTCAAATACTCGACGGAGCTGGATTTGGGTGAGTTGACATATCGGTTGAAGATAGGTCGAGATGGCGGTAGCGATGTCAGATGACGGAGTATCGTCCCCATCGCATTCCCGTGCCCTGGTGAGGACATCGGGTAGATTTCGCCATTCATCCACCCTTTCGCCGATTCCGACGAGACCCCGCAGCAGTCCTCTCGCCTTGCCGCATTGGAGAATATCTTCTCTCGTATTGCCTTGCGATAGCCATACTGGCCATCCCACAGGAATATCGACGTAGCCCGCATCCCAGAAATCCCCGTCAGCCCAGGAAACATCCCGATCGCGTCTGATGAAGAACTCGGCGTTCAGGCTTCTTTCTTCGTCAGGGATCGTCGAAAGATACTCATCCTCGCTGGAGTTGAGGCCATCAGGTATCGGCATACCCCGGTTTATCCATTCGCCGAGCATTGCCCACAGCGGCGCAGCAGTCTGAACGAAGACACTTATCAAAGGCTTGACTTCCTCCGGCTTGCATGACGGTCGAATTGCTTCGATAGTCGCAAACAAGGTGTCCAGGAGAATTATGGGCGAATCTGCTTGTGAGAGGAAGGCAGATAAATGTTCCAGGATATTTCCAAAGGCAGACTCGAGCTCGAGATTGAGCAAGAGCGGTGTGGTTGCAGCTGAAACTCCCGAGATGGTCTTCGATGGGGTACTATCCCCAATGCCGAGGGCGAATGACGCCTCGAGGTCTGCCACCCAGTGATCGAAATTTGCGAGGACGACCCGACATGCGTCTGCAAAGGCCTGCTTCGTTTGATTTGTTCGAGGTGGATTTTCGGAAGAGGATGCGATGGGCTGCAGAGCGTCGGAGATGAATGCTCGTAAGCTTGCTGCTTCCGTCGAGTGGAGTTTGAAAGTGTTGAGTATGCCGTCGAGAGCTGAAGGCGAGAATTGCTCCACACAAGGGTGATTTGGAAGGATCTAGCGTCATCTTAGCTTTAGACTTTTGATCTGGCGTACCGAGCCTTGGCCCATGAGGTCGAAGGTGAGCATCACGCCGGGTCGGCCGGAAAGGGCGAAGAGCAACTCTCGCTGGAGATGTTGGGCCGAGATCACCTGAACATCCTGGTAAGCGCGCACATCCGCATCACTCGAAGGAGCCTTACCTTCATGACGGGAGCGGATGGTGAACCGATTGTCATGGCAAGTGCCACCGCACTCGTCCCCGTGGTGATCTGCCTCCAACCCTGCAGGTGACCGTCCACGCGCTCCACGTCGAACCCTCCATCCTTCCAATAAGCCTTCCTCGCCAGGTCCCGCATCAGATCCCTGGCCGCCCTCATCCTCTCCTCTCCGTCATCCTCCTCTTCCTCGGGGACCCTCTGCCTTGTCGATGCCCTCTGAGCTCTCATGATCTTGCTGCTAGGTGTCAAGAACTTCTCATCGTCGTCATCCGATCCGCTATCCGTCCAACCTTCTCTGACCTCCTCGTCAAAGCCTGGGCCCCAATGCTCGCCCTCGAACGGCTCGGACATGATCTGGTGGTACAGAGTCTCCTCCGACGTTGCACCAGACGTAGAGACACGGCGCATATAAGCGTGAGCTAAGTCGTGGGTTGATGATGTCGGCCTTTCGGCGAGATTGAGCTGGAAGTGGTTTATCGTGAGCTTTGGTCAATTGGATTTACTCGATGCTTACAAGTAGCTGAATATGTTCCGGTAGGTTCGACATCTGAATCTCAGCCGGACGTCAGGAATTACAAGCGCGTGTTCTTTTGGCAAAAGAGCTTACCTTGATAGGCATATCATGCTCCCAGCTAGGACAAACTCCTCTCCTATGCCCATCAAGCACATCCAACACCTTCTCCAACGCCTCAGCTAGATCCGTATGTACCCTGATCCTAACAGTCTTGGCGAGTCTGTACGTCCCGATCAGTTAATCACACTCTAGGATCGTTCGTCTATTCACCCCATCAAGGTAGACCTGACATCAAACCATTCTTTCCGAGTCCCCCCATGAGTATCCGCTCTTAGCTCTCGGAGGACATGATCACGGGTGTAGCGATCAATGGCGAGATGAGGCGCCACAGAGGAGATGAGCTCGCCGGAGAGGCGGCTCAGAGTCGCCTGACTCATCCTGTCATGAATGACGGCTTGAAAGTATCATGAATCGATTTTGCGGTAACTTCTAGCTGAACGCTCCAGTAACTTAAAGAAATCAATTGACGCGCCTGTAGTCTTAATGTTTCGATCCACGTGGCACATTGATTTTGAGATATGTTGGGGAGGTTACGCTGTTGAACATACAGAAGCTGCCAGGACGTTGCAACAGTCAGATATAGCTATGCAAGCCTTTCCACTGTCTCTGGGCAATCCAGCTCATCTTATCCAATGCATGTGGCCATAGGGCTACGGCATGTCGAAAGGGCTTAGTGGGCAATCAGAAATGTCTTCAGGAAGTGATTTCAAAGCTAAGCTTGCCGTCAGCTTGCTTTTCGTTAACGTGATTCACCTATTTATTGAACAGACCCCTTTATTGAACACCTCTTACATTTCGATCAATATTCATCTCCAAGGGTTACTGTATCATGCAGATCCCATTCCATGACTCCTGGGACAGTCCGGATGTCTTCAAGCAGGCCTGGGCTACCCACAGGTACCTCTCTCTCCTTCCCCTTCCCCTTCCTTGCCGTTGTAGCCGCCTCCGCTGCC